>PPYE01319797.1_pt1 | contig 55203 bp, 30 predicted proteins | sample 1559881 | NCBI WGS metagenome assembly PPYE01 (sample SAMN08240022, study PRJNA423297) | Human gut metagenome, whole genome shotgun sequencing project.
TTACATATGGCGGCCCTATGTGCAGCCACAAAAATAGAGGGTGAATTAAAGGAGTATTATAAACACAAAATCAACCAGGAAAAGAATAAAATGTCTGTACTAAATGCAGTAAGAGCCAAACTAATCCATCGGATGTTCGCAGTAATTAAAAGAAATGAACCATATCAAAAAATACACAGTTCACTTGCGTAAATCATAAGAATAAGAACGACCGAATAATCATTCACTCTATACGATAATAGAGAAGTTTTCGTGTCGTTCTTTCAGAACTCCATTGTAGTGGCTCTTTTACCCAGGGTTAGAAATCCTGGGCTAGAATCGAAAAGCGCTTTCAGCGCTCCCATCCCCCACAGCCCATCGCTCAATCCCACAAAAAATAATAATTCATCACATATAACCTTAAACATCCCCTGCAAAACCATTGATAGCAGGACTATACACCTCATCATACGGCAAACATTTTTTATTACCTATTCGTTACTATTTTATTTATTATTCATCCATATAAATAAGATAAACTCATGAAAAGTATTTTTTTGAAAACGGCAGCGTTTTCGTTTGCGGCGTGCCTGTGTGCTGTAAGCACTGATATGTGTGCACAGATTGATACCATACGCCTGCTGCCACCCTACCACAGCGAGTCGGTAGAAAACTACAGCAAGGTGCTGGGCTGGCAGGGTGGACGTACTCCGGTGGCTCCTTCAGGTTTCGTTGTAACTAAGTTTGCCGAAGGTTTCCACAACCCGCGTAATATTTATATTGCACAGAACGGGGATATATTTATTTCGGATGCAGCGACCAAACCCGATGGCGAAATTGATGCCGATAAGGCTCAGTCGCAGAACTATGGCAGTGCCGACATCATCCACATGCTCAGGGATGCCGATAACGATGGCGTTTACGAAAGCCGTTATACATACTTATCAAACCTCAACCAACCTTTCGGTATGTGTGTGGTGGGCAATCATTTTTATGTGGCTAATACCGACGGGCTTGTACGTTTTCCCTACGAACCGGGTGCTACACTGATTACTGCCCCGGCCGAGAAACTGGTTGACCTGCCTGCCGGAGGTTACAACAATCACTGGACGCGCAACCTCATCGCCCACCCCAACGGAGGCAAGATATACATTTCGGTAGGCTCGGCGAGTAACAACGGCGAGTATGGCCTTGATACGGAGATCAGACGTGCCAACATCCTGGAAGTAAACCCCGACGGAACAGGAGAAATTATTTATGCAGCAGGATTGCGTAATCCTGTGGGTATGGGTTGGAATCCGGCAACAGGCGACTTGTGGACTGTTGTAAACGAGCGTGACGAACTGGGTGATGACCTTGTGCCCGACTATGCCACCCGCGTACAGCAAGGCGGTTTCTACGGCTGGCCGTATGCTTACTTCGGCCCGATCGAAGACCCGCGCATGACGGGTATGCGCCCCGACCTTGTAGCACGCACGCTGGTTCCTGATATTCCTTTCGTATCGCATACCTCGTCTATCGGTATGACTTTTTACACCGGAAACCAGTTCCCGGAAAGATACCGCAATGGTTTGTTTGTAGCTCAGCGCGGTTCGTGGAATCGTTCTGAATTATCAGGTTATAGGGTGTTATTCGTACCTTTTAATAATGGTATTCCTTCGGGAAATCCTGAGGATTTCTTAACGGGATTTATTTCGGACAGGGATAACAGTGAGGTGTATGGCCGCCCGACGGGTCTGGCTGTATTGCCCGATGGTTCGCTGCTGGTTAGCGATGATGCTTCGAAAACGCTTTGGAGGGTGAGTCGAAGATAGGAAAGGATAAGGTATACTACTAAAAACAATTCACCACAGTTTACACCGGCTTTTGCGGCTTGTTCTTACCTCAATACTACCTATTAATTAATTGGAGAGAGGATATTGGGCGGCAGGGTTGAGGGGTAGGGTGTGGTGATTTTTGTTAAAACTCCCACATCACCCCCACCTGAAAATTAATATCAGGAGCCGCATTAAAATAACGTCCCCCCATTGCATTAAGGTCATTACCCAGACTATACTTCTGATTCAGCAGATTATCGCCCGCCAGATAAATGCGCGAAGGCCGGAAAGAACCCCCGCCGGGTTCGTAGCCCACACGTGCAGAAAGTATATGATAATCATTGGCATACACACTGTTGGCATCATTTACCGGGATGCGGCTTGTGTAGTTGTGCTGGATGAAAAAGTAAAAATCAGAAGGCAGGGTAAAATAAAAGTTATTCACCACCGTATTGCGCGGCACACCCGCCACACGATTGCCCGTGTAATCAGCTTTGCCCGTTACATAACTGTCGTAGCGGAAGTTGGAATACGTATAATTACTGTTCCAACGGATGCCTTTGAAGAAGCGGTTTCCCGCATTGACGGGTGTGAGGATATGCCATGAAGCAGCAACCTCTACACCAAATTGCCTGATGCGGCCCGAGTTGACAAAATAGGTATTCCCGATGCTGTCGACCTGCGAGATAATACCATCATGCAACTCATAGTGAAAGCACGAAGCATCCAGCATCAGCCTTCCGCGCATCAGGTTGAGGCGGAAGCCGAACTCAGTATTCCAGCCCTTTTCGGGTTGCAGGTCCTTGTATATCTTATTATCGGCAGGGCGCACCTCGGCAGTGGTCGGGGTCGAATATCCTTTGCTCAGGGTAAACCGCAGGAAAAGCGGTTCGATCACCTTATAACTGATGGCAAGATGAGGCATCCACACAGGGCGGAAATTATTCTTTATATTCGTAGTATCGCGAAAGTGGTAACCGTTGAAGTTGACCGATACGGCCGCCTGTATAGTAAGGCGGTTGCGCCAGTTGAGCCGTCCGCGCACAAAGCCGAACGACTGGTGGTTGAGGATATCGTTGTACGCCTGCAAATCGCCCGCTACCCCGGCATGGTTATCATAATTATGAATATCGGTTACAAGCCGCTGACCTTCAAAACCTACATCAAAAGAAGGTTTCCAGTCGTTGTGCTTTTCGTCGGGATTGACGAGTGAGAAGAATGTACGCAACCCCAGATTAGTTTCCTTACGCGTTTCGTAATTCGTAATAAAGGAGTTGGTAAAATCAACATAACTTCCCCACAGCGAAATAGTATGATCGAGATACGGCAATATCTTTGCTTTGTGGCGGATGCCTCCGAAAAACATCTTCGTGGTTACACCCGTCTTTTGCTCGGCCGAGCCGGGCATGGTAGCTGTAGCCGGACGCGATTGCCGGGGGTCTTCGTCAAACTGCTCCTGCGTAAGTGCTCCGGGTGTGCCGTAACTAATGTCCGAGTAAAACAGATAGGCTTCGAGCATATTCGTGGGGCGGTATCTCCACTGATCGGACGCCTGTACAAAGAAACGCCTGTTATGGGTATTGTTGCGGTAACCATCGGCACGCTGGTATGACTGGCGAAGCGTCCAGAAATGATCTCCGCTTTGCCGTGCCAGGTAAAAAGACTCCCCAAACAACCCCCTCGAACCTCCGTAAGCATTTACCTGAAGGGCAGGCACGCGATCGGTATTCGATTTGAGGAAAACCACACCGCCCGAGTTGGCCCCGAAGAGGCTGCCGTCGGGCCCTTTGAGTATCTCGATACCCGCCATATCGTTTACATTGAGGGCATTGAGGTAGGTATTGCCTCCGGCATCAGTGAGGGCAAAATCGTTATAATACATTTTTACGTTGCGCACACCGTAGGGCGAGCGTACAAGGCTGCCGCGAATGGAGAGGCGGTAACTGCCGGGCGAACGCTCTTCCATACGCACACCGGGCACAGTGTTCATGGCGGGCAGCATGGAGGTGACCGATTGCGTTTGTAACTCCTTTGTATTGATAATACCTACGGAAGCGGGTGTCTGTAACCGGAACTGCGGACGCACATAGCCGACAATCTCTACATCCTGAAGCGAGAATACAGAATCTTCCAGATGGCTCCGCCCGCGAATACTGTCGGGTGTGTGGGCATTAATACTCAAGGAACAAAACACGCTGATAACTGCAAGGCATAGTTTCTTTTTCACGATTATTGTCTTCATTTTTCGATTAGATATACCCGGGTGGGCTCCTCTTTATAACATATTTTCAGAAGTTTGGTTTAACGGTGAATGTCGTTTTTTTATGAATATCCACGACATTATCAGCAGTGAGATAACGTATACGTACTCGACTGTCCAATATACCGCGAGGGGCACACCGGGCAAGGTATTCAACAGTCGTAAATACAACAGATAAACGGCAACAGTAATCAACTGGAACACGAAAGCCCGCCGCGTAGCCCCCACCCCGTTCACCACATTGAGCATAACGTAACCCGGCAGGGCAAACACATAATTGAGTAGCATCACCACATACGGCACAAAGGCCATCGAAAGAATATTCTCTTCGGAAGTATATATACCTATCACCGTTTTATGGAAGATAAGTGCCGACGCAATGAGGGGAATGCCCAAAGCATATCCAAGGAAGATAATGCGCTTAACGAGCCTCCCGATCTCCCCGCTACGCCCCGAACCCACGAGATTACTCACCAGAGAGGCGGTGGTCGATGCCAGCGAATTGACCAGTACAAAGAACACAGATGATATGCTGCGCAATATATTTGCTGTAGCAAGCTGGCTCTTGCCGAGATGCTCTATCGAGATGAAAAACAGTAGCCAGGGGGCAACACCGAGAAACGAATGTATCATGCTCCAAACAGATATTTTAATGACTTGCACAAGTATTCGCGGATTGAAACTGATGGAGAATCCATACTTTCTTTTATCGAGTTTGCAGGCGGTATAGGCGATAAACATCAGCAGGGAAACTCCTTCGGACAGGCTGGATGCCATTGCTGCACCCGAAATTCCCAGAGCGGGCATTCCCAACTTACCAAATATCAATACCCAATTGAGCACGATATTGGTAGCTACCATTACCAGCGCATTTGCCGTAAGCGACTTTGTTTGTGTGATACCTACGTAAAACGCCCTGAAGGCAAGCGAAGGAAAGATAAAAAGCAGTCCGTAGCTGCGCCAGTACAGGTAGTCCATCACGGCAAGGTATATCTCTTCGGAAGAAACGAGATACTTCAGCAGATGGGGAGATAGTATAGCAGACAGTATCAGCCACACCACAGCCATTGCCATAAGAAACCATAGGCCCTGGTAAAAGGTTTTTCCTGTTTCTGTATACCGTCCTTCGCCGTTGCGCCTGGCGATGACTACTTGCAGCCCCAGGCTGAAGCCGAAGCCGAGCATATAGAGTGCAAGGTAATAGATGCCTGCAATGGCGGATGCGCCGAGTTCGGTTTCGCCCACGCGGCCGAGGAAGATGGCGTCTGTGATGTTGATTAATTGTTCTACGAGAACGCTCATCATTACAGGGAAGTTGATGAGGAAGATGGTTTTGTATGAGTAATTCATTGGGTTGAGTGGTTAAGTTTTGGGGGATGACTGAGAGCATTCATGTCACAGGGTTAAGATATTAAGCCGGCGGCATTCGCATTTATACGCTGAATGCAAAGAATGGAAAACAGAGCATTCCCTGCCGGAATAGACATCCTAATATCTGGGATTGTACTTGTTTCGTTCAGCCCCCAATCATCAAAAAATACGATTAATAATTCTCTGTAAAGGGTAGGTATAGCCATTTAAGGCCGGAGAGAAGTATTCCCCGACCGCCCTGAAGCGGGATAGCTAGATACAGAGCAGCTTTTTCATAATTAAACAATGAATTTACTTATCCCTGCAAATATAAAATTTCTTTTTGGGTTATACTACTCTTTTTGATGGGATTATATTACTAAATTTGTTGGGTCATGGATTACGAAAATGAAAACAAATATGAAGAAAGACAGTATTAATATCGACGACCTCTCGCCTGAGCAGGTGGGTGCACTCTTTCCCATACACGTTGTCCCTTACAACCCGGAATGGAAAGTGATTTTTGAGCAGGAAAAGGTATTGATAGCATCAGCCTTGGGCGAAGAAATAACTCTCAATATCGAGCATTTCGGCAGTACTTCCGTCGAGGGCCTTGCTTCCAAACCTACAATTGATATTTTAGTGGAGGCAGGCAAGTTAACTGATGAACTGAAGCAAATCATCACCGAAAAACTTGAACTCATTGGTTACAGTAATATGCGCAACGCCGACAAAGAAAACAAAATGACTTTCGGCAAAGGGTATGGTGACGATGGTTTTTCTGCGCAGACTTATCACCTGCATATCCGCGAAAAGGGTGATGTGCCGCAGGATGAGATTTACTTCCGTAATTATCTGCGCCGTAACCGGGATGCACGCAATGAATATGCAAAATTAAAGTGTGAGTTGGCGGAAATGTATAAGTTTAACCGTGAGATGTATACGCAGGCAAAAACGGAGTTTGTAGCAAGGATTACCGAAATTGCAAAAGTAAAGGCATAAAAAAAGGCTACTCGTCACGAGCAACCAATCTTTGTTAACCTTAAATCTAATACTATGAAAAACACAGTACAAAGGTAGGGGTTTTTGGGGAATTTGCAAGGGATTAGGTTGAAAAAGGGGCTAAATAGGGGGAGTTATAACATTGATTAAGGAAGTTGTTACAATGGTGTTACAAATGGAGCGGTTTGTTTAGATAATGAAAGGATATTTTGGGATTGTTTGCAATTGGGGGAGGTAAGTGTTGATCTTAAAAGGAGAAGTAAGCTTATAAAGAGAAATGTATATAAAGCAATGAGGAAATTACCATGAAACTGTCACAGAACACCAATAAAGAATAGGAAGAAATATCGAGAATAGAATTAAAAAAAGGAATATTTGTAAGTGTTATATTTTATCCAGTTTTATAAAATTAACTAACTATTTAAAAGCCTCTACTACTCCAGTAATCCCCACCTCCGTGCATGTTTAATTGCCTCCACCACATTATCCACTTTCATCTTTTCGAGAATATTCTGACGATGGCGATTTACTGTATGAATACTGATCGAAAGCCTGTCGGAAATCTCTTTGCTGAACATTCCTTCTTTTGCCATATTCAGCACTTCTAATTCCCGCTTAGTAAGTCCCATTTTGGAGCTTTCCTCTACACGGAAAGGAATCATCTCACCGGTTTTGAAATTGACCAAACGAAATTTAGGACCAGTTTCCATATCCTGATCGGGGGAAATATCTGCTACACCCAGCAATATGATCGGTTCGCCCGGTTCACGCACTTCGAGTATCTGGTATTGGAAAACAATACGAACATATTTCTCTGCCTGCCCCAGTACACGGAACTCAAAAATATGTTTATAGTCGGCCTGCTCTTCCTGCGAAAGTGCCGAAAGATATTCAAAGGCTTGACTTTGAAAATTTATTACTACTAGTAAATCATCCCGGTGAATACAAGCTTCGAGCTTATGCCCAGCATCTTCTATTGTATCTTCCGGAGTAATATTAAGACCGAAAAGATCAACAAAATTAGAGGATATATACAGATAGGCGACATGAAGTTCGGATACAAAGACACAACTGTTATTTACTTGTGACAGTAATTCAACGTGTGGACGGTGTTTCTCCCAAATCTCTTTGGCTGTAAGGCGTCGGCTTTTTATTAAAGCGATATCTAATTTAGTGGTATGATTCATGACATAGCTTTTCAGACGGCAATCAGATCGAAAATGGTTATTATTCACCATTGACATGTTTGAATAAGCCATCTAATTTTGCAAACACAAAATTAAACAAAAAAATGATTATGAAACAACGAATTCTGATTTTGGCTTGCTTATTTATAATGTGTTTACTGATTACAACTAAATTAAATGCACAGATGGGTAAACCTATACGCGGTGTAGTATTAGATAATGCTTCGGGCGAGACTCTACCTGCTGTAACTATTGTTGTACTGAACACTGACCCACTAAAAGGGGTAACAAGCGATACCAACGGTAACTTCAGTATCAACGAATTACGTGTAGGCCGATATGATATACAAGCTACTTTTATTGGTTATGAGCCAATGATTTTCCGTGAGATTGTGGTGTCATCCGGTAAAGAAACATTTCTAACTATCGCGTTGACAGAAGAAGTTAATCAACTGCAAGAAGTTATAGTGCGTCCTACCGTTAATAAACAAGAGCCACTGAACACCACCGCTACTGCGAGTGCGCGAATGCTTAGTACTGAGGAAGCTAACCGTTACGCCGGAGGTTTTGATGATCCCGCGCGTCTTGTATCTTCTTTTGCCGGAGTAGCCGGGAATGTTTCCAGTAACGGAATAGCTATCCGTGGCAACTCTCCACAATTTCTACAATGGCGACTAGAAGGAGTTGAAATACCAAATCCTACACATTTCCCAGACATTACCGGAGTAGGTGGTGGAATACTTACAGCACTCAGCTCTCAGGTGTTAGACAACTCCGATTTCTTCACAGGAGCTTTTCCTTCGGAATACGGTAACGCTCTTTCCGGAGTGTTTGATATGCAACTCCGTAATGGTAACCGCTGGGATTACGAACATAGCATACAAGTAGGTACGCTAGGAATTGACCTAAGCTCAGAAGGCCCTTTTAAGAAAGGTGGACAGGCCTCTTATCTTTTTAATTACCGTTACGCGACAATGGCACTGGCCGACGATCTTTTCCCCGGACTATTGGGTGATGCTGCCGGAATGCGCTATCAGGATTTATCATTTAAACTTAATTTCCCTACCAAACGAGCAGGAACTTTCTCTGTGTGGGGTATCGGCACAATCGACCGCTTCGGCGAGACTATGGAAAAGGATACTATGAAATGGGAATATGATCACGACTCTATGGAAGCTGTATTCAAACAGAAGATGGCTGCCGGAGGTATCAGTCACCGTATCACACTAGGCAAAAGTGCTTACCTGAAAACTTCTTTAGCGGCTACGTATACACAAAACCAGATTACCGGTGATCATCTTAATCCTGAGACGGATATATTCACACCAGTAATGAATATGAAGGGGAACAACTGGAATCTTATATTTAAATCCTTACTCAATAAGAAGTTCAGTGCACGCCACATGAACCGTACTGGAGTGACGGTAACCCGTCTTTCCTATGATATTGATTATCGTATGTCGCCTACCTTTCCAAAAGCAAATTCACCTATTCGTACTTTTGCTGAAAGTGATGGAAATACATTTCTGCTTTCTGCTTTTAGTAATTCTACTTTCAGATTAAGCAATGACGTAACAGTAAATATCGGTTTACATGGACAATATTTCCTACTCAATAAGAACTGGACAGTAGAACCGCGCGCAGGCATTAAATGGCAAGCACTACCTAAACATTCTTTCGGTTTGGCTTACGGCATGCACAGCCGTCATGAAAAGTTGGATTATTACTTTGTTACTACTCCTGAAACAGGTAACGAGCTGGTAAATAAAAATCTTGATTTTGCTAAGGCACATCATATAGTCTTATCCTACGATTGGTCAATATCAGAGAACATGCATTTCAAAGTAGAGCCGTATTTCCAGTATTTGTATGATATACCGGTAGCCCGTGACAGTTCTTTTTCAATTATCAATTATACTGACTTTTACCTCGATATCCCTCTTGTAAACGAAGGAAAAGGTGTTAATTATGGTATTGATCTCACACTCGAACGTTACCTCAACCGGGGATATTACTATCTTATCACCGCTTCTCTCTTTGAATCCCGCTATACCGGTGGTGATGGTGTGTGGCGCGATACCCGATTAAACCGTAACTTCTTACTCAACGTGCTCGGTGGTAAAGAGTGGATGCTTGGCAAACGCCGTCAAAATGTGTTGGGTGTAAATATTAGTGCATCTTTCATGGGTGGGGAACGTTATACTCCAGTAAATGAAGAAGCATCCAGTGCAGCAGAGGATGCTATATTAATAGAATCCCGCGCGTACGAAAAACAACTCAGTCCGGCACTTGTGACCAATCTTACCATAAGTTATAAAATTAATAAACGGAATACTGCTCATCAGTTTGCAGCAAAAATCATTAATGCTACCGGTTATAAAGAGTTTGAAGGACAATATTTTAATATCAAAACAAGAGAGGTTGATATGTCCCGTTCATCTGTGGTGATGCCGAATATTAGTTATAAGTTTGAATTTTAAAGAATGTCCCAAAAAGTCGTTTGTCATTGCGGACCTGATCCGCAATCTCTTTCTCTATAGCTTACAGAGGAGATCCCGGGCCTTACCCGGGATGACAATTATGCTTTTTGGACACCTCATCTATTAATTAAGAGATTATTTTAAAAGTCAGTAAGGGCACAACAGAAACATTTTGATAATATATTAAAACTTTAATACCATCAGATACTCTCCCATCTGCGGCAACAATCCCCCCTGTGCATCGTTAATAAGTATCAATGTAGATTCCCCGTCCTCACCTACCGGGCCAAGACACATACCTTCGAAATTTGCAAGTGGATTTGTCGTACCCGGCCGCAAATCAGATTTATGTTCCCACAAAAGAGTTTTCCTGAGAAAATAACGTTCTTCCAATATTCTAAGGTCAGGAATGGCACTAACATCCATTCCACCCCGGGGATCGACCAAGAACAGCTTATTCTTTACCCATATACCCGATACTTGCGGATTAGCAAAAAACTCCCGTTCCAATACCAGCAAACGACCATCCGGCAATGCAGTAAGGGCAGGTACACCAATAGCCGAAAGTCGTGTATCTGCTGCTCCTTCGGGCCTCTCCATTCGGTAAGCAAACTGCCGTAGGGGTTGCAATGTAGTAGCATCAAAACTTTGCAGGCGCAGCAAATTACGAATGCGATTGGTAGATGAAGCCTGTTCACCATCTATTGGCAATGTAGACTCGGTAGTAGTCCAGAAACGATTTCGTGAAGCACTATAAGTCAATGCTTCAAAGCCATAGTTATTTGTGGCCTGGCGAAACATATCGGGAATGGCAAGCGAATCACCCGTCTTTGTACCATCCATGTGGTATTCCAAAATATTCTGGTCTTCTTCACCTGAAATAAAAACAGTTTCACGTACAGGATGGTAGGCGATACCTTCGCAATCACGTGTAGTTGTGCTGTCACCGAAGAAAATATCACGTTCCACATTAGCAACAGAAGCATCTTCAAGTATATCAAAATGAAAGATGAAAAAACCATCTTTCTTATCAGTTACCACCGCATAACGATTACCACCCAACCAGGTTATGTCACTATAATCCTGTGCGGGATAACCTTCGATGCGAGTGAGTACTCCCCCATTTTCTATAAAATCAATTGTGCGGGTATAGGTAAATTCAGCATCAAACCTTTTATCGAAAACTAATACCAATGCAGGTCGTGTACTGTATGTCAAAGTTTCACTGCGTACAATTGAATAAACAACTTCCAGGTAATTATTTCGCCTTACAACGCTATCGGCATACACAGTTGTCCTCCGGTTTGAAGCCGGGGTAATAACGGTTACGACAAACTGACGTGAAAAGTCAATGGGCTCAGGATGTGAAATCCTAACAGGGCCTGCAACGAAGAGTTGGTCAAACCGTTCCTGAGTAGTGATCTTCTCTGTGATAGTTACCCCGAAAGTAACGGTATCGTTGACAGTATATCCTTCTATCATTTGGTAAACAATGCCCCGACTAGCCGGCCTGTTTCCACAAGAGATAAGAAAAGCCCCCAGTAGAGCCGGCAAAATAAACTTCAATTTCATAAGTGAAAATGCTTTTTTAATAGTAGAATGTTTCATGTAGAAGGTAACAAATTCAAGGAGGAAACGTTCATCTGTTTTGATGAAGAAATGAGGGAATAAAAAGATGCACCCGCCAACGCCAACATACCATCTGAAATATAGAAAGAGATTGATGGATGCCTTATATTTTTAAAAGGAGATTTATTGTTCCTGAGGAATTCTTTTGTACTCGGCCTGTGGTTCACAAACCCAGTCAGTCTTTGTGTTGATTATGTAATACAGGTTTTCCGGTCTGCGGCGACAATCAAAAACTGTAGCGACTTTAACTATGTCGTCCTCCACCCAATAAACTATTTTCTAGTTTGGAACATATACATATGTACAAAAGCATTGCAGAAATATTTCCAGATCAGATTCAATATGCCCAAGATGGGGTTGGGAAGCAAGCAGTTCAACAATATTGAGAATTCCGTCACTTATACGGTCTGCTAAGCACTTCTTCGTCTTCGATCTTGCTGATATTGCGGATTAGTTTCAGGCGGAGGGCATCTAGTTTAGCTTGGTTCATAATCAAAAGTCTTTTGTCGATAAGGCAAATATAATGAAATTTTAGTAATGCACACTCCCTTTATTCTGAATTAGAAACAGTCAATTTCCCAAACAAATCCTATTAAATAAAAAATATATAGGTTATGACTAAACATATTCCCCTTCAAAAGCATTTTCATACATAATAAATCAAATTTAAACCTAACATATAAAAATATTATCCTATGCAAAGAATTGCATTAGTCGGAAATTTCCCACCACGAAAATGTGGTATCGCAACTTTCATGAATGATTTAAATGACGGAATTACAAATACAGGCGTTTCTACTACAGTAATTGCAATGAACGACGGAGTAAAGAAATATATTTACCCTGAACAAGTAGAATTCGAGATTGAACAAGATGAAGTCACTTCTTACATAAATGCAGCCGGCTTCATCAATCGAAGTCAATTCGATGCAGTAATCTTGCAACATGAGTTCGGTATATTCGGCGGACGGGACGGTAAACACATCATCCAGTTGCTCAAACGTCTTAAAATGCCTGTTATCACGACTCTCCACACTATACTTGATACTCCATCCGAAGGACAACGAAGTGTAGTTAACGAAATTGCAGCCCTATCGAAAAAACTTATCTGTATCTCTAAAAAAGGAATTGAGATCCTGCGTGATATATACGGAATCCCTCCATCCAAATGTCGTCATATACACCATGGCGTACATCAAACGGGCACACTCGATACAGACAGTTTAAGAAAAGAATTAGGGGTTGCAGATAAGAAAGTACTCCTCACATTCGGACTGCTGTCTCGCAATAAATCTCTCGAAGTAGTAATTAATGCACTGCCCCGCGTTGTAGAGAAACATCCCGGCACCGTTTACATCATACTTGGTGCAACTCACCCGAATGTTGTGAAAAACGATGGTGAAGAATACCGGCATTACCTTATGGATCTTGTAAAAAAGCAAGGGCTGGAAAATAATGTCATCTTCATCGACCGCTTTGTATCTAACGAAGAACTCTTTACTTTTCTTAAAATGTGCGACATATATGTGATTCCCTATCTCGGGCAGAAACAAATATCATCAGGTACACTTATCTATGCTATGGGGGCCGGTAAATCAGTGGTTTCAACGCCTTTCTGGTATGCCGAGGAAATGCTTGCCGAGGGTCGCGGCATGCTCTTCAATTTTAACGATTTTGAAGCATTGAGCGATACACTTCTTCATCTGCTTGATCATGAAGACGAACGCGAAACCATCTCCCGTAATGCTCTCGCTTTGGCCGAACAATGTTACTGGCCACATATTGGTAAACAATATGTAGATGTATTGAAAAGACTCTCACGTGAAGATAAGAAAGCAGAGGATAATAAATCGGAGGCAGCAAAAATCCCTACACCTCACCATAAAACAAATAAAATAAACGGTGCCTTCACCTTACCGCCTGTTAATCTGAATCAATTACGTGTACTCACGGATTACACAGGCATTCTGCAACATGCTCTTTATAATATTCCTCATCGTGCTCACGGTTATTGTATCGATGATAATGCTCGTGCCCTTATGCTCAGCGTTATGTTGCAAAATGACGTAACCGACAAAGATATGGATGAACTCTACAGGCTTACCAGCATATATCTTTCTTTCATTGATGATGCCTGGAATCCCGATAACGGACGATTCCGTAACTTTAAATCTTATGAATTGCAATGGCTGGAAGAAGAAGGTTCTGAGGATAGCGCCGGACGCACCATGTGGGCGCTTGGATACACAGCTGCTTCTACCGATATAACCAACTTTCATTATCATGCCAACTACCTGTTTCGCAGGGGGCTGGAAACAATTGACTATATCTCTTATCCCCGTGCATTGGCTTATCTCACTTTGGGGCTTGTTAACTATGCCCGAATGTATGAAGAGACATCCATTATTGACTTACTTGAGAGGAAAGCGGGACAATTATCTGCTTATTTTGATGAATCTATCAATAACGATGAATGGCCTTGGTTTGAGCAAATCGTAACTTATGCCAACAGCCGTATTCCCCAGGCACTTATCTCTGCAGGTATGTTCCTTCACGATCCTCAATTGGCCGAAAGGGGTACAAAACTTCTCAACTGGCTGATCGAAAAACAGTTTACCAACGGCATATTTATTCCTATCGGTAACAAAGGCTGGATGACACCTGACAGTAAAGCGCTTTATGATCAGCAACCTATTGAGGCCCACAGTATGATAGATGCCTGTGTAGCTGCAAAAAAATATACGAAAGATAAAAAATATAATAATTATGCCATAAAGGCTTTTGAATGGTTTACCGGCAGTAATATCTGTTCATCTATGCTTTGTGATTTTGACACAGGAGGTTGCCACGACGGGGTACATCCCGATGGTGTGAATCTCAACCAAGGGGCTGAATCCACTCTTTCATGGCTGATGTCAGTGGCCAGTATGTCTTCTTTTATCCATAACAAGAATAAATTGCTTCGATATGATTACTATTAAAAAACTTCCAATACGTCTCATGCCTTCTTCCGCACGAAAACTGATACGTCCGTTTATTCCCGGAAATCCCACTCATGTAGAACACATCATTTTCAGGATTTTTTCAATCTCAACGGACAAACGCCGCCGGATACTCGATTCTATTTATGACAGCATCGACGTGCCGCGTCCTATCCTCGAAGAGATATTTGTACGACACTATGAGAATGTAAGAGACCGGATTCCTTCAGACTCGGATCTGGATGACGATATGCAGCAACTTATCGGGGCCTTCTTTACGCAGCAGTATGCTCTTGAATCGACTGCTCTGTTCAATCCTTCTATTGTACCCCACCCGGTGCAGGACAAAGCCGGTATCACTCGTTTTATCATGAGTCTGCGTGCTATAGGTGAGGGACATATCTCGTCTATTACTTTTAAGGAAGGTGAAATTGACGCCGACCTCAATGTTAGTGTTAATGATAACTCGCCCTTTATCCAAGAGCCTGAACGGTATGCACACCTTTATGACAGAGCCCTCTTTATTAAAAAAGCGAATGAGCTGGGGTTACTCTCCGAGCTCAATCGTATGGTATTTGACCATTTATCAGACCGGTTCAATTTCAGTCAGTTACAGAAGACTATAGATGATATACGTAAATCTAATGTGTCCGTTAATACCCATGAGCTTGCCAATTCTCTTAACAATATCCGTACTCTTGCACTGAGCAATTTTACCCTTCAGTTCTCTACAAACGATATTACTGAAAGAGCTATATATCCGGCCTCTCCTTCACAAAGCAACGGATTGGAAGATGCCCGTTTCGTAAAATTCACCGAAGACGACGGCAGCTTCCGTTATTATGCAACATTCACCGCTTATGATGGTCGTACTATTATGCCGGAAATGCTCGAAACTGATAATTTCACAGAGTTCCGCGTCTCTACTCTCAACGGTCCTGTTGCTAAAGGTAAAGGTATGGCGCTTTTCCCACGCCGGGTGAATGGTGCATATATGATGTTAAGCCGTCAGGACGGGGAATCTATGTATATTATGGAGTCGGATAATCCTTATTTCTGGTATGACTGCCGCCCGCTTTTAAAACCAACTTACAGCTGGGAAGCTATGTTGCTGGGTAATTGTGGTTCGCCTATTGAAATAGATGAAGGATGGCTGGTAATCACCCACGGTGTAGGAGCCGTAAGGAGTTATTCTCTCGGCGCGATGTTGCTCGACAAAAATAAGCCATGGCGTGTGCTCGGACGCCTGCATGAACCGTTGCTCGAGCCTACGAAAGAAGAGCGCGGTGGATATGTACCTAATGTGGTATATTCTTGCGGTTCTATGGCTATCGGCCGCACACTTATATTGCCTTATGCAATAGGTGATGTGATTACAACGTTTGCGCTGATAAGTATTGATGAGATTGTTAGTAAGTTGAAGGATTAATTTCTTTTCGTGTAGTATTTATCATCACTAGGTTTCTAACTCCATGTTAGCATGAATCACCTTTACATGGCGTAGTCGTCAATTTAAAAACGAGCCGGGAGCGCTGAAAGCGCTACAGATAAACTCTTAAACCCTAAAATTGACTGCTATGCTTACAGAGTGCCAGAATACTAGACCAACATAATATACAAATAAACCACCCAAACCCTAACGTAACGTCATCTCCGTTAATTCCCTGAGCGATCCGTTGAAAATATTCAGATCTACCCTATCCGGTATACCCGGCACAAGTGCCCTGTCAGTATGTTGCCAGAATTTCCATTCTCCCTGATAAGCTACGGAATCTACATAATAATGAGCAATCCAATAAGGATAGGAATTAAAAGTAGAATCACTCAGAAAGCGGGTTTTAAATTTGAATGAAGTATAAAGAATGGGTTTTACCTTGTAATGCCCTTCCACTTTATCCAACCATATCTTTAGATTTTTACGAAGTTCTTCCGGGCCGTTTTTACTCATCACTTCCACGTCGAGTACAGGTGGTAAATCTCCACTATCCAGCTTTACCGTATTAATAAAGAAATCAGCCTGCTTCTCCGGTGGAGTGGACGGAATATAAAAATGGTATGCACCGCGTACGATGCCATGCTTACGGGCAGACTCAAAGTTATCATTAAAATTTATGTCTTTGAAGTCTCCCCCCTCCGTAGCTTTTATAAATACAAATTGTAAGGGATAACGCTGTGATTGGTTGAGTTTTAAATCCGCCCAATTAATCTTCCCCTGATACCGGGATATATCCATACCATGAACCTGATAGCCGAACGGCATACATATATCATACTCCCTAAAGCCGTAACAGCTTTTCCAACGGTAAGAATACGGACGGATAAAGAAATAGTAAAATACAAGGATGAAAAACAAAATGATAAATGCCGCCAACAGATATATCAACCAACGGGGAGTACCTTTGGATGAAAACTTCTTTTTCTTTCCTCTCTTCCGAGGCGAGGAGGTTTTTCTTTTTTTTAAAGAAGTAGAATTACGTCTCTTATGCAGTCTGCTCACCCCTGCAACAGGCACTTCTTTAGCCATTAAGATGTTTCTCTTATATCTTGTTAAATCATTACTAAGCCTCTTCCTTAATTTAATAAACAAAGAGAACTATGGAATGATCAGCAAAAGTCTAATAAAAGGAGTTTGACGGAAAACAGGCTGTCCCAAAAGATACTTGCCACTGCGGATTTAATGTGCAATCTGCTTCTTTAATTTTTGTGGAAGAGCTCCCGGAACAGGTCCGGGATGACAAATACACTTTCTGGACAGCCTGTTTATATTTTATTTATATAAAGCCGATGACTTTAATTACTTACTCTGCTCTAATTGCAAAGTCTTGGTAGGTTGGTCACAAACTTCAGTAGGACCGAAATATTGAATAGGACCCGGATATACATAGTCGGTAACTTCTGCCCACTCATTGCGCTTAGATGCAAATGTCTGGAATGGTTTGCCGTCCAGTTTCACAAGGGCTTTCTGAATTACCGGTTTCATTTCGCCATGACGACGTTCCATATTCATCATCATTGTGATAGGCACACCACCGGCAATCCACTCTTCTGCCGGAGCTGTAGTGTTACGTACGGAAGACATGTAACCCGTTTTTCCATCAGCAATCAACAAAGATGCTGTGTATCCTAATGAATAACAATAGTCTGCATCAAAGTTAGACGGAGCAGCACAACGGCCTTCGTATCCGAAGAAGTGGTGTTGGGCAGCAAATTTACCTGTATATTTTCCTTCTTCTTTCCACTGAGCCAGTTTTACACCTACCATGTCACTCAACAGTTTTTCTGTCTCGATCAAAGATACCTGTACATTTCCATGAGGATCACGGTCCAGCGTTAACTGACGGGCAACGCCTTCGGGTAAGCTTGCATACACTTCGGCATTTTCTTTTGACAGCTTAGAAATGATATAATCACGCTGACGGGATTTCTTGATCTGGGAAAATTCTTCTGCATTGTGAGCCAGGAAGTCATTCAACTCAGCGATAAGGCTTTTCATTGCAGGAATAAATTCAATCAGCCCTTCGGGAATAAGTACGGTTCCAAAGTTATTTCCCTGCGCAGCACGGTTGGCAACAACTTCGGCAATGTATGTAACCACATCATCCAAAGACATATCTTTTTCTTCTACCTCTTCTGATATGATACAAACATTAGGCTGGGTCTGCAATGCACATTCCAATGCAATATGAGAAGCAGAACGCCCCATTAATTTAATAAAGTGCCAGTATTTACGTGCTGAGTTACAGTCTCTCTGGATGTTACCAATCACTTCTGAATAGACTTTACAAGCTGTATCAAAACCGAATGATGCTTCGATCATTTCATTCTTCAAATCACCATCAATAGTTTTAGGACATCCTATTACCTGCACACCATATTGTTTTGCAGCATAATATTCAGCCAATACACAAGCATTTGTATTTGAATCGTCACCACCAATAATCACAAGAGCATTAATACCTAATTCTTTGATTATTTCAAGACCCTTTTCAAATTGTTCGTGTGTTTCCAGTTTTGTACGGCCGGAACCGATTATGTCAAAACCACCTGTATTGCGATATTCATCAATAATATCACTGGTCAATTCCATATAATTATGGTCTACCAAACCACCGGGGCCCAATATAAAACCATATAATTTGCTTTCTTTATTCAAAGATTTGATTCCGTCAAACAAACCGGAAATTACGTTATGGCCACCAGGAGCCTGACCACCGGAAAGAATTACACCAACATTAATTACAGGATAACTTTTTGCTTCCTCTGATTCCATAAACTGGATCAATGGCATACCATACGTATTTGGGAATAATTTTTTAATCTCTTCCTGATCTGCCACAGATTGTGTAGGTGCACCCTCTTTTGTTTTCACGGCGCCTCTTAAAGCTTTAGGAAGTTTAGGCTGATAATCAGCTCTTGCAATTTGTAATGCACTTTTAGTCATTTTATTTAAAATATAATTAAGGTGTTAGTAACTTGTATATTTACTTTTAAAGCGTTGCAAATTTCGCTTTTTTTTCTGAGATATGAAAGGGATTTTACGGTAAAACTTAACATTCCGAACTCATAACGGATGAACATTATAAATTCACATCTAAATAAATCATTCCTGATATATTCTCTAAAATGTTTATTATTCAAGTAAAAGCCTAAGCCGGATGAGACTTTGCATACTATTTTCAAAAGTACTTTTATGAATAAGTAATAAAAAATAAAAATCAGGGAGAATTCATTTTGAATGATCGGATATCATTAAATAAAGCAATAAAATAAAAATATCACTCTTTGAGAGATAAAAACCGCTTAACCTTCACCCTATCATTTTATCATTTTTTTAAAGCAAACAAAAGACAATAGAACAACAAACCAGTCAAATGTAAATTATTATAGAATAAATTATATTAAATCACAATCATTATGATTTCAGGAAAACTATTTAGATTCACAAAAATACTCCTTTCTTTTGTGCTTTGATTAAATACATGGATTATAAAAGATCGTTTACGAATATTTATGTATGAACTAAAAAGAAAGAGAATGATAGGTTTTAGCTAGTCACGTACTTAAGTAAAGGGTAGTCACGTGCCCACGTAACGACGGGGACTTGCTTACATAACTATAGTTGACTTAAGCACGTGACATGTATTGATCAGAGCACATGACATGTATTGACTAAAAACATGACATAGATAGGCCAAAGTACATGACATAGGTAGACTAAGTCACCTGGCATGGGTAGACCAAAGCAAGTAAGATTCTGTGACACAAGCACATAAAGAGTAGTGACATAAGCATGTAACAGGTATTAATCAGTGCATATCACAAGTACGCGCATTTATAGAAAATTATCACGATTGGATATTTATAACAAATTCTGGTAACTTTATTGCAATTATATGCATTAAGAACGCGATATACAAAGACTATCCGTATTACAAAAATTCGATTCCATATCATTTTAGAATAGACATTACTCACAAATATGAAATCTACAAAATCAGGTTTTGTAATTATTTTAAATACAGGTTCTTTGATTTGGGTGTAACAAATTTACCAACCACATTATTTTTCACTATCTTCGATATCTTTTAAATATCTTGAAGGAGTGTTGCCAAACTCAGCCTTGAAATATTCCCGAAAATGGCTCATATTATTGAAACCTAACCGATAGGCAATTTCTGTAATTGAATATTTTCTCGATAACAACATTTTCTCTGCCCGTTTGAGTTTCAGTTTACGGATTAGCTCATTGGCAGTCATTCCCGTTACACCTTTTATTTTACGGGAAAAAGCCGAATAGCTCATACAGTGCTGTTCTGCCAGAAACATAGCACTCAGCTGTTCCGACTCCATTTCGCTTTCGATCAATAAAGTTGTTTTTTCCATAAACTGATGGTCCAATTCACAGAGTGCATCCTTGGTAATCCTCTTTTTGTATATATTACCGGAGAAAAATGCTTTAACTTTCTCCCTTGCTTCCAGCAGATTCTTAATCCGGCTCTGTAACAAGAAAGAGTTGAAAGGTTTCGTAATATATGAGTCCGCACCCATGGAATAACCTTCGATCTTGTCGAAAACAGAATCCTTTGCAGTAAGCAAAATAATAGGTATATGGCATGTTCTCACATCTTCCTTTAATATTTTGCACAGGTTTATGCCATCCATAACAGGCATCATAATGTCACTGACGATTATATCCGGTATTTTTTCTATGGCTGTTTCTATCCCTTCTTTTCCATTCCCGGCCTCCAGAATTTCATACGGTCCGGTAAAAGATTCCCGGATATATTGCCGGATTTCTTTGTTATCTTCCACAATCAGTACAGAGGTCAGAGACGAATTATCAGTTGACTTTGCTGCATTCAGCTCTGTGTTTTCCATATGTCTGACATCCGGATAAACGTTATCTGCATCCAAATGAACATAAAAGGATGTACCTTCGTTCAACTTGCTTTTAACATATATCTGCGCTTTATGAAGCAAAGTCAGGTTTTTAATCAAAGCCAACCCGATACCTGTTCCCGAAGCCTGATATTCACCCTTCACCTGGTAGTATTGTTTAAAAATCTTATCCAGTGAGTTCTCCGGCATACCCTGCCCTGTATCTCTTACCTCTATTTCTATAATTTTCTTGCCTTTCAGGCTGATCTCCCGTATGTAAATGTCAATATTCCCCCGGGTTGTATATTTAATAGAATTGGTGATGAGATTATCCATTATGATTGTTATCACTTCGGGGTCAAAATAAATAACCGTATTAGTTGTTTCTTTCCATAAACTGATGGAAATATGCTTATTCTGGTTAAGTTCCCTGTACTTAAGCACAATCTCTTTTATCAGCAGGGAAATATCCTTTTTCTCTATTACCAATTTCCGGTTTTGCGTTTCTGTCTTTCTGAATTCTATAATCTGGTTGGTAAGGTCAAACAGCCTGGAAGCATTTTTATGAATCATAGATATCTTCCCCATATGGTCGACATCCAGTTGCTTATCTTCTTTCAAATCTGCCAATGGGCCTAAGATCAATGTCAACGGAGTTTTCAGTTCATGAGTTACATTCGTGTAAAACCTCAGCTTTTCGTTGTTCAGTTCGTGCTCCTTTTGCCTGTCCTTTCTTTCAATATAATAACTTATGATGAAGTAAACAATAAAGCCCGCAATAAGTACATATATAAGTTTTGCCCACCAGATCAGCCAAAATGGTGGAGTTACCACAATCTGCATTGTAGTAATATCATCCGGCCACAACTGGTTTTTAAGCCGGACTTTAACTTTGAACATGTATTTACCAGGAGAAAGATTTCTGAAAGTGACCCGGTTCTGTCCAGTAATAGTATACCATAAATCGTCCATTCCCTGCATTGCATAGGAATATTCAACACGATCACTGAAAGAATGGTCCAGTATATTGAAATCAATAACAAAGTTATTTTGATTGTAGGCCAGCTTTATTCTTTGGGAAACAGGCAGGCTAATTAAATCATTTGATTGCCCTTTATTATTGTCATATACAGAAAAACTTGTCAATACGACCGGAGGAACTTTGTCATTATCCAAACTTTGTTTTGAATCAAAATAACAAACACCATTTTGAGAGCCGAAACAGATAATACCGTCCCCCGTCTTTGCGACGCTTCCGATCTTGAACGAACCATGCGGAACGCCATTAAGGTGGTTGTAATTCTCTATCTTTTTGTCCTCCATCAAGTAGAGACTAATACCTGTATTGGTAGACATCCACATTTCACCGTTATTTCCTTCCACCACAGCATATACACATCCGTCAGCCAATCCATTTTCCTGATTCACGGCCTGGTAAGTACTGTAATTATTTTCATGTGAAAAACAATAAACCCCGTTCACACTGCTCACCCACATACCTCCTTTGCTGTCACGGTAAATATGGTTAATACCGTTTATTTCAATCCTGTTGCGTATCAACTTAAGATCGGGAGTTACGATGGATAATCCATCAATCAGAGTACCCAGCCAGAGATTGCCGTTACTATCCTGTGCTATGCTCCGGTATAGATTCCGTGGAAGCATTATACTGTTTCCGGTAAAACGGCTGACAGTTTCAGAAACCGGATTATACCGGAATAAAGCATGGTTACTGCCTATCCACAGGTTGCGGGCATTATCTTCAAATAAACAATTGATTGGGAAAGGGCTGTTATATTCCCTTTCTGACGGTAAATTTACAGGTTCAAACCGGTTACTTTCTTTATTTAACCTGAGCAATCCTTTGGAATTGGTTCCGAGCCATACGTTACCACTACTATCTACGAGAGAAGATACTAAGAAGTTTTCCGATAAATTGCCTTCTTTTTCATCGTAATGGGCTGTTTTCCTCATTTTATGATATACATCAACACCTCCTTTTTCTGTCCCTACCCATAACATTTCATTTTTTTCATCATAAGAGATAGTAGTAGCCACCCGGTCAGCCAAACTATTTTCATCATCCCTAATGGCTGTATATTTCAGGATATTGAAAAAAGGCCGGATATGGCTGATGAAATTAACTGCCCGGTTGGTTCCTATCCATATATTTCCATAAGAATCGGGAAAAATATCCCTGACAATTCCACTGGAGAGTCCTGTCGATAAATCATTTGAGCCGATATAATCAAACTGGATTTCCGAACGATCAAACATAGTAAGCCTTTTTAAGTCCAACAAACTAATTCCATCAGAGGTACCTATCCAAAGAGTATTATTTATCTCAACCACAGAAAGAATCTCATTATGACATAAGCTACGCGGGTTTTTATCATCATGCCTGAAAGTATGGGTGCGTCCGGTCTCAGGGTCAAAGATACTCAATCCGTTATCGGTGCAAAGCCATATATTCTCTTTAGAGTCTATATAAACCTTTACAATAGTATTGCTGGGCAGGCTGAAAGGGTCACCGGGATGATAAGTAAATTTTCTGACCGTATAGTCTTTTAATGATACAATACTTAAACCACCAAACGAGTGACCTATGTACAGATTTCCTTTTCTATCATCAAACACCGACCACATATAGCCATCAATGCCCAGTGTGTCAAGATGGATAATACTATCCTGTTCCACCATCAGTTTTTTCAGTCCGTTTCCGTAGGTTGCTATCCAGATATCACCTTGGTGATCAAAGCACAGATCCGTAATGCCATACGCATGGGTACTATTTTTCTGATTGGATATGATGGGATAGCGGGTTATTTTTCCGGTAGAATAGTCAAACATATTTAAGCCTGCTCTTTTAGTAGCTATCCACAATTTATTATTGACTTTATCCGCCAATATTTTATTTATTCCGTTATCTCCCACAGAATTTATATCTTTGGGATTATTTACAAATGCTTTAAAGATATTCCCGTCAAAACGGTTCAACCCCCACTCAGTGCCAACCCATATAAAACCTGAACTATCTTCAGCTATACTCAGAATATAATTGTTGGACAGTCCCTTTTCAATCCCTAATTTCTTTATAATATATGGGTCTTTAGAAGAAAAAGCATGAGTAAAACAAAACAGAAACAAAACAACAAGTATAAGTAGATGAAATGTGTATTTCATAATTTATTTCCAGTAAAAAGAATTGATGCAAATATATAACTAATCTGCCGTCTGATGTGCTAAATAAAGAAAATGGTCCTTTTTTTCTCTTTTTTGGCCTCTGTGTATAGCAAGCTTGTCGTATTTTTGTCTCTTAATAAATCACGAAGTTAATATTATTTAGTCTATGAAACACGCATTACTATCTTCACGTAAAAGCTTTTATACTCTTTCTGCAAAACTATTGTTCTTAATTATAGTATCTACTCTCCTACTTCCATCCTGCCATCACACAACTAATGATGAAAAATTAAGTGCCTATCTGATGGTTTATTTTAAAGACGATACCCATAGCCTTTATATGGCAATGAGCACAGATGGCTATACTTTTACCGATGTAAATAACGGACAACCTATTATGCAGGGAGATACAATTGCCGATCAGAGAGGTATACGCGATCCTTATATTATGCGTGCACCTAATGGCTGTTTTTATCTCGCCATGACCGACCTGCACATATTTGCACAGCGCGCAGGCTATCGTGATACGGAATGGGAACGAGAAGGAAATGACTACGGATGGGGAAACAACCGGGGATTTGTCCTATTGAAATCAAAAGATCTCATTCATTGGATACGCACGAATCTCAGAGTAGATACTTCTTTTCCGGGACTGGAAGAAATTGGGTGTGCATGGGCACCCGAAATCATATACGATGAAGATAAGGAAAAGTTGATGATATACTTTACCATGCGATTTAAAAACGATAGAAACCGGTTGTATTACTCATATCTAAATCCGGAACTTACCCGGTTGGAAACTTATCCTGAATTATTATTCGAATATCCCAAAAACATATCCTATATCGATGCTGATATAACAAAGGTAGGTGACAAATACCATATGTTTTATACCCCACACGATGGCACTCCAGGTATAAAACAGGCAGTCTCCAACTACATAAACCACAATTACCAATATGACCCTGAGTGGTATGATCCTGAAGAAAAAGCATGCGAGGCTCCCCACGTATGGAAAAGACTAGGTACTGATAAATATGTATTGATGTATGATGTTTATGGTATAAGTCCACATAATTTCGGATTCAGCGAAACAAACGATTTCAAAAACTTCACCAACCTGGGAAGATTTAATGAGGGAGAGATGAAAGCAACTAACTTTTCATCACCCAAACACGGAGCCATCACCTACCTTACCAGGAATGAGGCTAAAAAGTTGGCCGAACACTGGAGAATGGATATAGAATTCCCGTAAAAGCATCAACAAATCTCTTTTGATTTAAATATATGTTTCTCCAAATCTAATTTAAAAAGTATGAAGAACAATCTTATGAATGGAAAAGCAGATATACGGAAAAGGATTTACCAGAAAATCCTATTGACATCTGCTGTTGTTTTTCTGGGTTTGTTTCAGGCAAATGCTCAGAATCAACCTGTAAAAGGTAAGGTAACAGACAAAAACACGAATGATCCGCTCATCGGCGTGACCGTTATGCAACCGGGTACCAACAACGGAACCATAACGGATTTTGATGGAAACTTTTCCATATCCCTACCCCCGGATGGAAAATTAAACCTATCCTACATCGGGTACGAAACGCAGGAAATAGAGGTAAATGGCAGGTCTTATATTGAGATAGTCATGAGCGAAAATCTCAAAGTACTGGATGAAGTGGTTGTAGTAGGATACGGATCGCAATCCAAAAGGAGAGTTACCACAGCTGTAAGTAGTGTAACTTCCGAAGACATTATTCGCTCGTCATCTACCACTACTGCCGGTGCTCTTACCGGTAAAATGCCCGGGGTATCCACCCGTGCTATTGACTCGCGCCCCGGTAGAGGTATTAACATCGAAATCCGTAATATGGGAAAGCCCCTGTATGTTATCGACGGGATACCTTACGGAGGAGACACTAACAGAAACTGGGTAGGACGTTCGGAAGTATCCGGCGAAGATGCTTTCAATTCACTAAACCTGGAAGACATTGAAAGTATATCCGTGTTAAAAGATGCCTCAGCTTCTATATACGGGCTACGGGCAGCTAATGGTGTTGTGCTGGTTACAACCAAGAAAGGACGTAACGACGACAACGTGAAAGTAAATGTGAACGGATATTACGGTTGGCAAAACCTGACCCGCTTTCCCAAACTGGCCAATGCGGGACAATATGTACGCGGACTGGTAGAAGCCGAACAAAATGCAGGTAACAACCCCAGTGAACTTTACACCCGGGAAGAACTCGACAAGTGGCTGGCAGGCACAGAACCGGGCTACAAGAGCTATGATTATTACGACATCATCATGCGTAAAAATGTTCCGCAATATAACGTCAATGCCAATATAACAGGAGGCTCTAAACGTTCAAACTACTACATATCCCTAGGGCATACCAGACAGGAAGCCATGATGAAAGATTTTGATTATCAGCGTACCAATTTACAGGTCAACCTCGAAACGAAAGTAACCAAACGTTTCACCGTGGGTACACAAACAAGTGCACGCCTCGAAAAAACAAGGGATGTAGGATTGCCCGGGGGCGACGGATATTTCTCATCCATCCTCTCCCTGTTCAGCAGTATTCCTACTTACGGCCCCTATGCCAACGATAATCCGGAATATATGAACAACATTCCCAACCGTCCCGACCTTAATCCGGCTCTTTTCAGCAGAGATATTGCGGGATACAAAGATAACATGACCAAAAATATCAATACTAACCTGTATGCCGAATACAAATTTGATTTCGGTTTATCAGCCAAGTTTACTTACTCTTATAACTATACGCATCTTGACTTTGATGGATTCCAGTATTCTTATGAATTTTACAATTACGACCGGGTAAACAATAGCTATGTAGAAAAAGGGGGACAAAGTGCCCGCTGGCGGCGTGAAGAGCAAGGTGATGCCGTGGCCCGTTATGGACAGTTCATGTTGAATTATACCAAAGATTTCGGAGACCACCATCTCACGGCCGTATATGCTTATGAGAGGTCTGATTACGACAAAGTAATCAGATATTCAACTTCAGCCCCAACAAATAACTATATACCCGGTCAGGCATTAACAGACCTTACTGAATATGGCGATCCATGGATTTACCAGGCCCGTTCGGGACATATCGGAAGAATAAATTACAGTTATAAAGATAAATATATGGTAGAGCTTCTGGCCCGTTATGATGGCTCTTATCTTTATGCACCCGGCAAACGGTGGGGATTTTTCCCGGGAGTATCAGCGGGATGGCGCATCTCTGATGAGGCTTTCTTTAGCAAACTTAAAAACACGGTGAATGACCTGAAGTTAAGAGTTTCCGTAGGGCAAACCGGAAGTGAGCCGGATATCACCAAAGATGATTCTCCGATAAAATTGTTCGACTATTTAGGTGGTTACAACTATAATGAAGGAAGTGCAGTACTCGATGGCAAATATGTGATCGGTGTAAGACCCCGAGGCTTGCCTATCACCAACTTTTCGTGGGAAAAGAATACCACTTATAACCTGGGAATCGATATGAAATTCCTGCAAAACAGGCTCTCAGTATCTGCCGATGTATTTACCAAGATTATTTCAGGTCGTGCCGCTTCCCGCTATGATGTACTCATACCCAGTGAAGTAGGTTATGAACTTCCCAAGGAAAATCTTAATAAAGACGCCTACAGAGGGATTGAAGGTATGATTAGCTACATGGATGAGATTGGCGAATTGACATACAATGTGAGTGCAAACTTTACTTATTCCCGTTTCCGGAATCTGGAGACTTACAAACCACGTTTCGGTAATTCATGGGATGAATACCGTAATTCAATTGAAGACAGATGGGGAGGTATTTGGTGGGGATATCAGGCAGTTGGCCAGTTCCAATCCAAAGAACAAATTAAAAACCATCCAATCGATAATGACGGAAATAACAACCGCACACAGCTTCCCGGAGATATTATTTATAAGGATGTAAATGGTGACGGCGTTATCAATTCGCTGGACGAAAGACCTATAGGATATCCTACCGGATGGGCACCTATGCTCAGTTACGGAGGAAACATCGGGTTACAATGGAGAAACTTCGACCTGAATATGGATTTGGCCGGTGGCGCTATGCAATCGTGGTTTCAGGACTACGAGTTAAGAAATGCTTTCCATGCAGGTGGAAATTCACCTGAATATATTCTGGAAGACAGATGGCATCGTGCCGACCCCTATGATCCCAACAGTGAATGGATTGCCGGAAAATACCCTGCCATACGTAAAGGGACCAGTGACAATAACGGGAAAAACAGCACTTTCTGGCTGCGTGATGTACGCTATCTCCGCATGAAGAATATGGAACTGGGTTACAGCTTGCCGAAAAGCATTCTGAGTAAAGTAAACATAACCAGGCTGCGCGTGTATGTGAGCGCATCAAATCTGTTCTCCATAGATAACATGAGAAAATACCAGATAGACCCCGAAATTGAAGCAAGAGCCGCTGTGGTTTATCCGCAACAAAGAACTTTTATGGTAGGATTTAACGCAACATTTTAATTAGAAATCATTATGAAAAGCAAATATATATTATTATCCCTGCTGGTAGCAGTAGCAGGTGTTTTTGTAAGTTGCGACGAGGATGCCTGGTTGCAAAGAGATCCGAAAGACAGAATTACAGACGAGCAAATGTGGAATGATCCTAATATGATTCTGGGATTGTTAGCAAACTATTACGACAGGATGCCCCAGTTAGCAGGAGTTTTCAATACCGGAACAATGGCCGAATTTGATGATGCTATGTGGTCGGGACATGTTGACCAAAACGGAAGAAACGATTTGCATTATGGAGACGACTACGGCCGATATTGGGACTACACTTTTATCAGGGATATTAATTTATCTCTGGAAAATATGGATAAATACAGCAACAAGCTCAATGAGGAACAAAAAAAGCAATTCAATGCAGAGTTCAGATTTATAAGGGCATACATCTATTTTGAACTTGTGAAGCGTATGGGAGGTGTACCACTCGTCACTACACAATTGATTTATGACGGTAGCGGAAACCCTGTCCCATTGCAGATAGCACGGGCAAAAGAATATGAAGTATATGATTTCATTTATGACGAAATCGAGGAAATCAAAGAAAACTTTACCCAAACAACAGGTAGTAAAACACGTGCCAATAAGTATATTGCCTTGGCATTGCAGAGTCGTGCCATGCTTTATGCCGGTTCGATAGCCAAATACAATAGTTTAATGAGTGCACCTATTACCCTTCCGGGTGGAGAGGTAGGTATTCCGGCAGAAAAAGCCGCAGATTACTATCAAAAATCACTTACGGCTTCTGAAGCTATTATTGGAAGCCCGGATTATGAATTATACAATGCCACCGGAACGGCAGACGGAGATAACTTTTATAAGTTGTTCATGGACAAGAATGCAAAAGAGATTATTTTCGCAAAAGACTTTATGACGGGCAAAGTGCATAATTTTACTTACGATAATATAGTAAGAAGCTTCCGGACAGACATTGAAGGTTCATCCATGCTGTCACCTTCGTTAAGCTTTGTGGAAAGTTTTGACTACCTCGACGGTAGTAAAGGAACACTACGCGACCGGGATACGGATGGTAACTACATCGCATATGATAATCTGGATGATATTTTTGCAAACAAAGATGCCCGTTTATACGGTACGGTGGTATATGCAGGAAGCTCGTTCCGTTCTCAACCAGTCAGCATACAAGCCGGCGTAGCAACCTGGGAAGATGGAGGCTACAAATTAAATGTAGGCAACTTAGGAACCATTTATACCGACGGAAAAACGTATACCGGGTTTGATGGCCCCAGGGATAACGACCAGTATGTAAGTAACACAGGATTTTATCTTCGTAAATTTGTCAGTGAGAATCCTCAGGATGGAGTCCGCCCATCTCTGGCATCCAACTGGCATCCGTGGTTTCGCCTGGGAGAGATATATTTGAATGCTGCTGAAGCTGCATTTGAATTAGGTAGATCTGAAGCAAAAGATTATATCAATACACTAAGGAAAGAACATGGTGGATTTCCTGAAAACAGCATTCAAAACCTCACAATCGACATCATCCGTAATGAACGAAGGGTGGAGCTGGCATTCGAAGACCACCGTTACTTCGATCTGAAACGCTGGCGTATAGCCGATCAGATTTGGAATGGTCAGGATTCAGACCCCAATGCAGTGGTTCACGGTTTATATCCATACCGAATCTACCGTCCGGGCCATGAGGATGATGGTAAATATATTTTTGACAGAATGCGTCCGACCCGTTTCAAGAGAGCCAGATTTTTTAGGCCGGCTAATTATTATTCTTCTATCGAACAGAAAGTTCTGGATAACAATCCTAAATTAATTAAAAATCCATTCCATTAAATCGATAAACATATGAAAGCTCAAATAATATGGATAACAGCATTTGTATGCTTACTATTCGCAAGTTGTGAACATGACAATTTTGATGAACCCAATGCTACCATATCCGGTAAAGTCTTATATAATGGAAATCCGGTAGGTGTACGTACTAACGGAACTCAACTGGAACTATGGCAGGACGGTTATCAGCTATTTACTAAAATACCTGTATACATTGCCCATGACGGTACTTTTTCCGCATCAGTATTTAATGGACGCTACAAAATCGTACGACTGGCAGGTGCTCCCTGGGAAGCTCAGACAGGAGATACTATCATAATAGACGTAAAAGGAAATACCGTTATTGATGTACCGGTAACCCCTTATTTTATAATAAAAGATGAAAGCTTCCGAAAAGATGCAGGAACCATCACCTCAACATTCACAATAGACAAAATTGTAGAAACAGCTGACGTAGTCTCAGTAAATCTTTATTTAGGGAAAAATATACTGACGGATCACAATAAAAATGAGAATGACGATCCGCAAGATAAGTATCAAAGAAGCCTGGATTTATCACAATTGGTATTCGGACAGGAAATAACCATGACTTCCCTTATCCCGGAAGCACTGATTAATGAAGACTATATATTTGCCCGTTTAGGAGTACGTTCTAACCAGTCGAATGAATATTATTACACACAGGTACAAAAGATTAATTTAAAATAGGTATAGGGTAGAAGATTGAGTTTCAGGGAAAACAGGCAGAAAACTATCTGAATGTAGTTTTCTGCCTTCACTCCTATCTTTACTGTCCAGGGTAAAAAGGATGCCTTAATAGTCAGGTAGCAAAAATAATCATCTAATAAATCGGAATTAATTATGCAAACAAACGAAATAAGAAAGGAAAAAGAGATAAATATAACTGCTATCCAGTATATCTCGGAAAGTGAAAGATTTCTCGCCAAGAGCATAAGAGTTGTAGAAGAACACTTATCAGAACCAGAATTCGACAATGTTGCTTTTGCCCGGTATATGAATGTCTCCAAATCATCATTATACCGTAAAATTAAATCTTTGACCGGACTCGCTTCTGTTGAGTTCATTAAAAACATACGGCTTAAGCATGCAAATAGAATATTAAAGAGTAAGCCGGTCAGTGTATCCAAGGTAGCATATACTGTAGGTTTTAACGAACCGAAATATTTTTCAATATACTTCAAGGAAGAATACGGCATTACTCCTAAAGAGTTTAATAAAAGAGAAATAAAAAATTGGAAACAGGCCTTGGAGTCAAACTAATAGAAATATGTCTAGTTGATATCTTCCAGCTCGCTTTTCTTTTTCTCTCTGTATTGCTTAGGAGTCATACCATATTTCTCTGAGAATATTTTAAAGAAATTACCTTTGTTCACAAATCCAGCCTTGTAAAGAATCTCATTAACAGAAAGATTTGTGGTTGCTAAAAGCCTTTCTACCAGATTTAACCGGAATTCTCTTATCATATCACTGGGAGTAGTACCCGTAATGCTCTTTAGTTTTCGATAAAGTTGGCGAACGCTGTATCCTAGTAAGCTGCTAAGCATTTCGACAGATAAGTCGGGGTCTTCAATATGCTTTTCTACCTGTTGCAAAAATTTCTCCAGGAACTCTTTATCTTCTTTATGCAGCATACGGTTGTTATCCATTTCGTAAGCACTATATACCGAGTTATAGTATTCTTTGAGTTCCATATTTCGTTGTATTAGTCGGGCAACCACCTTTTCAAGATACTCCACATTAAACGGCTTGGTTATATAAATTTCTGCTCCGACCTCCATACCATTGACTTTACCTTCAGTATCATTTCTGGCTGATAACAGAATGAGGGGGATATGGTTAATTAATTTATCCGTTTTTATGATCTTGGTTAGTGTAAACCCGTCTGTTCCGGGCATCATCACGTCAGCAATTATCAGATCGGGCGTTTTGTATTTGATCTGTGCCATAACTTCACCAGAATCGACAACAGGTATTACATTATATTTCTCCCTGAATATTTCTGTTATAAACCAAAGCATAGAAGGATCATCATCTACTATCATTATTGTTTTCTTATTTTTATTATAATCTGGCGTCGCCTGCTGCAATTCCGGTGAAAAAGAAGCCTGATTTATATCCGGAATATATTCTATGTGGATTTTTCCCTCTTTATCACTGTCTGGTTCCAACCAGGGAAGTATAACTGTAAAAACCGTAACTTCATCCGGTATACTATTTACATGAATCTCCCCTTTCAGGAGTTTCACCATGTTGTGGCAGATGGCAAGTCCAAGGCCATTGCGGGAAGAGAGTCCCCTTTTACTCTTATCCTCAAAATCATCCAACACGGTGTAGCGATCAAATATCTTAGGAATATCTTTTTCCCTGATTCCTTTGCCTGTATTTGCTATTTCTATATAAAGACTTTCATTTCTTATATACACACCTACAGTAATAGTACCTTCATCCGAAGTATATTTAAATGCATTGGATATGAGGTTGATTATTATTTTATTTAAACAATTGCTATCCGAATTCCAGAAAACATCCTCCATTATATTTATCTGATAACGATATCCTTTTGCTTCGGCTAGTTCATTAAAAGACTCCGAAACTTTTAATGCCAGCTCCGAAACAAAGATGTGACTTATTTTAAGAGATTTATTACCTGTCTCCAACCTCCTGAACTCAATAAGTTCGTTAATCAGACTATTTAATTTATCCGAATTATATTGTATCAGATTCGCATACTTCTGGATGTAACCATCAGATTTGGAATATGAAATAATTTTCTCGCAAGGCCCGGATATTAGGGTAAGCGGAGTACAAAGCTCATGAGTAATATTAGTAAAAAACCTCAGTTTGGATTCGTATACCTCTTCCCGTTGCTGCTGGTTTAGTTTTTCAATCATGGTATTTTTCTTAAAGCGATACCATCTCATACTCAGATGAAAAATGATAAAAAGGATTCCTCCTACAAAGACAGCATATATAAAATAGGCTAAAGTTGTTTTGTACCAAGGAGGTAATATATAAATAGGTAAAGAGTAAACTCCACTTTCTCTACCGGTAATGTTATTACGATATTTGACCTCTAACATATATTTTCCCGGAGTAATATTGGTGAAAGCAACCTGATCGGATTTTCCATTTTCAATCCAACTATCATTTACAGGTTGAAACCTATAACAATATGTATAATCATTGCCATTTATATAATCGATAGCCGTAAATGATATCGAAAAGAAGTTCTGTTTATGATTTAATTCCAGCGTTTCGTATTCTTTGCCATGTTTCAAAAAGCTGAAGATATTGACTTCTTTACCAAATAAAGATAGTCTGTTAAATTGTACAAGGGGGAAATAATCTTCCTGCTGAAAGTCATTTTTTAAAATAGTGATAAAACCATTTATGCCACCAAAAAATAAAGTACCCGTAAGTTCGTCCTTAAAATGAGCCCCATCGCTGAATTCGGTAACTTCCAACTCGTTCGGACGCATGTACGTTTGAAAAGTATTGTGGAGAATATTATATTTTATGATACCCTGATTGGTACTCAGCCAAAGATTATTGTAATCATCTTCCAATATCCCGTGAATTACACCTTTTGTCAAACCCTCTATTTCATTATAGAATCGTTTCTCATCATTAAGAAAACCTACCAGCCCGAAACCGGTACCAAACCAATACTTATCTTTGGTTTTATGAATCGCAAATACATCGTTTATTGTTTTATTCTTACTCTCCTGATCAAAAGAAAAATTCTCAATTTCATTGGTTACACTGTTGACTCTGTAAACCCCTCTTCCCCTGTTACCAAACCAGATGATAGAATCATTCTCTTTATAAGAAGTAAAAAAGTAGTTGGACGTACGTTTACTCTCATTTACTGTAAAACGTTGTGTGGATAATATAACCGGATCGTCACTGTTACCCCTTACTATTGCTTTTATTATGCCTTCACCTACAGTGGCGAGCCAAAGAACAGAGTCATTAATTTCACAAATAGAATATACATAGTTTATAGGTTTACCGTCTGTTTCAATCTGTATATCCTTAACTCTGTCATCTTTATAAGAATAATAATTAATTCCCTTCTCACTTCCTATCCAAAGAATATTTCTATTGCTTGGGGCAAATGAATAAATCGAGTTATCTTTTAGCAGACTGTTTGATGTATTTAGCTGCTCGGAAAAGGTTCCGGAACTTCTCATTATATCATAATTCCGTATGCGGATAATCCCATCCCCTTTTGTACCTATCCATAATGTACGCCGATGATCAAGAAATAAAGAGCGAACCGGATTATTGACCGGATGTTTAATACTGCTACATAAAGTAGACTGTATGGAATACTGGCCCATGAAATACATATATACTCCCTGTCCGTCGGTTCCGACCCAGATAATATCCTGAAATCGGTCTTTCATCAGACAAAATATACCCGACTTTATATCTATTTCGTGTAAATAATAGCCTGTTTTATTTTCCGGTATATATTCCAACCTTATTAGTCCGCTACTTCTGAAACCGATAAAATAATCCCTGTTGCTTTTTATAATAGAAGATATATCTCCATATTTTGCTATTTCTTTATACATATCTTTTATGTAATACTTATTTTTAGTAATCACATCGTATTCAAACAATCCATGTGATTCGTCGACAAAGTAAAAAGCGTTTTCCTCATAGAAACACCATTTGATTTTTTCTTCATGCCTGTAATTGTCACAGAGACTTAATACTACCCCGCAATTATCTTTCTTAATTGAATAACTGGAATATCTCCCATCTTTGAAAAATATCCAGAGTATATTTTGGGTATCAATGGCCAGTTCCAGGACCTCTTCAAAGATTAGTTCTTCAGCATATATCTTTTCAAAGTTTTGTATCTCCGGGTTGTAATAATGAATATAATTACTTTCTTTTACCACATAAATATCATCGTTATGGGTATGAAGAACTTTATTACTTCCGGCAAATTCACTAAATGTCTGTACGCTTTGTTTCCGGTTGTCAAAACAATCAAGGCCATAATTAGTCTGTAACCACAAGATATCATCCTCTGCCTCAACTATGCTCTCAATTAAATTCCCCGAAAGACTGTTTTCATTATTTGTCGGCTTATAAATCCGGAAGTTACTGCCATCAAATATATTCAAGCCGTCACAAGATCCTAACCAAAGAAATCCATTGTGGTCTTGGTACATTGACAGGATAGCACTATTGGACAAACCGTCTTTGCTTGAGAACTGCCGTAAATTATAGGCACCAGCCGACCTCACTGAGATAAAAGAAAAAAGTATTACATATAGTAGATATTTACTGGTTTTTGTAGAGTTTTTCATGTATTAAAAATCATTCTTGATATTAGTCATTCTTTATAATATATCATCCTAATCAAAGAGAAAATGTGTATTTAGAAACTGTTCCGATATATTCTGTAGTGACAATTTGACTATTTATTAATTAAAGATTCAAAAAGAAAATGTAACGAATTAACAAGATATTAATACGATCAATATCTCTTACACAAATTTAAATAACAAGATTTTCTATGACAAAAATATCAATTGAATATAAGTATGTTTTTGTGCCAATTGATTCCGATATCCTGTCTCAAGTAATCAAAAGCAGTAAAATGTTCTAAATTCGTAATTTATTTATATGCTTAAGTACATAGATTTGTGATTACAACTTCTTGTCTAATATCACAATTAAGAATATCAAAGAAGTAATATAGTTTAGGTAAAAAGAAAACGGATAACATGGGATTTCAAATTTATGATGGGGTGTCTAAAAAGTATGTTTGCCTGAAATGACAGATTACTTTTTAGATAGCCTCGTCATTACAGCAATCGTAACAAATTCAAAATATTAAATATATATACAATAAGTATAAAGCTAGTTATGTATGAAAATTAAGAACTCTCTCTTGCTCTTTGCCTGTTTCACTTTTTTATCTTGTTACCCTGATAATACTAAAGATATTAAAACTAATACCAATCTGGAAAAGGCTACAATTACTTTAGATTCACTTTACAAACATTACTCTGTGCCCGGTACTTGCCTATTACGTGAAAATTATCCGTTTGATGAAAATTACAGGGCAACTTACCTAACTGCGGAAGAACAAGCTAACGGAATAAATAAATATTCTTATTTATGGGCTTATTCTGGTGTTTTCTCAGCAGTCAATACAATGCTTGAAGTCACAAAAGATAAAAGTTATCATTTATTGTTAGACTCTTGCCTCCTGATAGGATTAGAAGAATATTTTGATGAGACAAGATACCCTCCGGCATACTCTTCTTACATAAACCTAGCACCGAGGTCAGATAGATATTATGATGATAATATATGGATAGGGATTAACTTTATTGATCTATACAGATTGACCAACGACTCCGGATACTTGAAAAAAGCAAAGATGATATGGGAGTTTGTACGCAGCGGAATAGATGAAAAAACAGGAGAAGGTATTTATTGGTGCGAGCAAAAGAAAGAATCGAAAAACTGTTGTTCTAACGCTCCAGCTTCCGTATTTGCTTTTAAACTATTTGAGGTTACAGAAGACACTCTGTTTTTCCATCAAGGTAAACAACTGTATGAGTGGACAAAGAAAAACTTACAGGATAGTACAGATATGCTGTATTTTGACCGAATAATGATGGACGGAAAAATAAATAAAGCCAAATATCCATATAACAGCGGACAAATGATGCAGTCGGCAGCCTTGCAATATAAAATAATAAAAGATCCGGCTTATCTCAAAGAAGCCCAAGAGATAGCAAGATCCTGTCACAATTACTTTTTTAGTGAGTTTACAACTAATAAGAAGAAGAAAACCAAACTATTTAAAGATGGAAATATTTGGTTTTATGCCATAATGCTTCGGGGGTTTGCCGAACTATACCAACTAGACCACAACAAAGCCTATATAAATACTTTCCTACAAGTCCTCGATTATGCATGGATAGACTCAAGGAATACGAAAGGGCTATTTAATACGGATCTCAGCAGGAACACACAAAACAACAAAAAGTGGTTACTAACCCAGGCAGCAATGGTTGAGATGTATAGCAGATTGGAAAATATAAGATAAAGATAAAACCTACCAAAAACGACAGAATATTTTTAAATCTATTTATAGAGCCATTTTACGAACAAACAAATAATAGGATAAACTTATTTCTTAAATAAATATTGCAGCTACAGCAACTAAATCATTACAAAAATGATAAATATATTTTCTAAAATATTATTTTTGTAATCGGTATACTATGGATCAAAGCATAAAATGCATACACCTTTTTAATAACCACATACACAATCATTTATGAAAAAATTATTTTTATTCTTTTGTTTAATTCCTTTCCTCAGCTGTGACCCTCCCAAACAGGAAGTAAAAATTATCAGGAATGATTTAAGAGCACCTGCTTATCCGTTAATCACAATTGATCCTTACACAAGTGCATGGTCTATGACGGATAAATTATATCATGAACCGGTTAAACATTGGACTGGTAAAGATTTTCCTTTAATAGGGGCCATACGTGTAGACGGAAATCTATATCGATTTATGGGAACGGAACAAACACCAATGATACCCGTTGCACCTATGTCTACTGCAAAACCATGGACAGGAAAATATACTTTTGATAAACCGGCAAACGGATGGGAAAACCCGACATTCAACGATACTAAATGGAAAGTAGGTGAAGCTTCTTTTGGCACTCCTGAAGAAACCAATGTTAAGACTCTTTGGCAGACAAAAAACATCTGGGTGCGCAGAAATATCGATATCAATCAAGACCTGACAAACAAAAAAGTGTTCTTGGAATATTCTCATGATGATATTGTAGAAATATACATCAACGGTATCCAAGTAGTAAAAACAGGATATGAATGGAAGAAAAATGTAATTGTAGAACTCAGTAAAGAAGTAATATCAACCCTGAAAGCCGGAAACAATGTTATAGCCTCACATTGTCATAATGTAACCGGAGGAGCTCTTATAGATTTCGGGCTACATGTAGAAGACGAAGTAGAAACTTATCTTGAAAATGTTGCTATACAAAATTCTGTTGATGTACAGCCTACTCAGACACGTTATTCTTTTGACTGTGGAGAAGTAGAGCTTAAACTTACCTTCCTTGCTCCCTTATTAATGGAGAATCTGGAACTGATATCACGTCCTGTTAACTACATACACTATGATATACATTCTCTGGACGGACAAAAACATGATGTGGAGATATATTTTGAAGCGGCTCCCAACTGGGCCTTAGACAATCCTCATCAGGAAAATAAAGGAGAAGGATATGAGAAAGATGGTCTGCTATTTTTAAAAGCAGGAAGTACCAAACAGGATATATTAGCGAAAAAAGGGGATGATGTACGTATCGACTGGGGATATTTTTATTTAAGTAGCGAAAATACAAATGCTACTTTTCAAGTAGGTAATCCTTATCAAATACGCAGGGAGTTTGCTCATAATGGTAAATTATCCGGAGACATAGGAACAAAAACCAATGCTAATTTAGCAATATCACATACACTGGAAAATATCAACACGGCTACAGGAAAAATAATGGTAGGATATGATGATATTTACTCTATACAATATTTTAACCAGAATTTGCGTCCTTATTGGAATAGACAGGGTAACACCAACATTGAACAAGCATTTGCAAAAGCCAATACAGAATTTGCAAAACTAAGCAAGCTGTGCAATGAATTCGACTACAATCTCATGACCAAAGCTACACAAAGCGGTGGTAAGGAATATGCTGAACTTTGTGCTCTTGCCTACCGTCAATCTATCTCAGCCCATAAATTGGTAGAAGCACCTAATAGTGACCTGTTATTTCTTTCAAAAGAAAATTTCAGTAATGGCTCTATTGGTACGGTAGATATAACTTATCCGTCAGCCCCATTATACCTATATTACAATCCCGAATTAGTAAAAGGTTTATTAAATCATATCTTCTATTATAGCGAAAGCGGCAAATGGACTAAACCCTTCCCTGCTCATGATGTCGGTACATATCCACATGCAAATGGTCAAACATACGGTGGAGACATGCCTGTAGAAGAAGCAGGCAATATGCTCACTTTAACTGCTGTTTTAGCTGCCGTAGAAGGAAACGCAAAATATGCGGAAAAACACTGGGATGTACTTACTACATGGACTGACTATTTAGTTGAAAAAGGGCTTGATCCTGAAAACCAGCTTTGCACAGATGATTTTGCCGGACATTTTGCGCATAACGTAAACCTTTCTGTTAAAGCAATCATGGGAATTGCTTCTTATGGATATCTTGCCGATAAGCTTGGCAAAAAGGATGTGGCAGATAAGTATACGGGAAAAGCAAAAGAGATGGCTCAACAATGGATACAAATGGCTGACGATGGAGATCATTATCGTCTTACTTTTGATCAGCCCGGAACATGGAGTCAAAAATACAATATGATATGGAACAAGATTCTAGCTCTCAACGTATTCCCTGCTTCTGTTGCCAAAAAAGAAATCATATATTACCTAACAAAGCAAAATGAATATGGCCTTCCTCTGGATAGCCGGAAGAATTATACAAAAGCAGACTGGATTATTTGGGCAGCGACTCTTGCAGATGATAATCAAACCTTCCAAAAATTTATTACTCCGCTCTATAAGTTTATGAATGAAACTACAGACAGAATTCCTATGAGTGACTGGTACAACACAGATAGTAAAACACATGTAGGATTCAGAGCACGTTCTGTAGTAGGCGGATATTATATGAAAATGCTGAGTGATAAGATGCTGAGTAAATAAGATAAGTCTTCGAATTAAAATGAGATCGTATCAGTTCTGTGCAAATAAATTGTTCTGAATTGATACGATCTTTATGTAAGAGATCTCACTTCTTATCCAACAATCGTATCTCTCCCTTCACTCCCAACAAATTTACACAAAGTATTTATTTTCGTTGGAGAATTATACATTAAGCATTACCTTCGCCTCTCTATAAAATGTTAATCAGGAATTTGACTTAAAAACACAAATAGCAATGAAAAAGAAAATCTCAAAGAACTTATTTATCTGTGGTATTTTATTATGTGCCTTATCTCTCGGAGCATGCACAGAAACATCACACAACACACTGACCGAACAGGAAAAAGCTGATGGATGGCAACTCTTGTTTGACGGTAAAACACTGGACGGTTGGAAAGATTACAACGGAACTACCCTTACCCAACCATGGCACGTAGTAGACGGATGTATCCAGGCTAAAGGAGAAGGTAGTGATGCTAGCGGATATATTGTAACAAACAAGCAATATGAAAACTTTGAATTATCATGGGATTGGAAACTTACCAAAAGTGGTAATAGTGGCATGCTGTATCATGTAGTTGAACGACCACAGTATGCAGTACCGTATGTTACCGGGCCGGAATATCAACTATTGGACGTACCTAATTTCCAGGGAGAATTAGAGGATTGGCAAAAATTAGGTGTAGATTATGCCATGTATTTACCCGATCAATCTAAAATGAAAGTAAACCCTTATGGAGAATGGAATAATTCTAAGATCGTTTTTGATAATGGTCATGTAGAACATTGGCTTAACGGGCAAAAGATACTTGAATTCGAAGCTTGGACCGATGACTGGCATGCACGTAAAAATAGTGGTAAATGGGCAAATGCTCCGGAGTACGGCCTTGCAAAGAAAGGTGTTATTTGCTTGCAAGATCATGGTGATCCGGCCTCTTTTCGCAATATTAAAATAAAAGAACTCCCACGTAAGACTAAAGAAGTTATTCTCTTCAATGGTGTGGATCTACATGGATGGGAGGCATACGGTACAGAATTATGGTATGTAAAAGACGGATTACTGTATTGTGAAAGTGGTCCCGACAAACAATATGGCTACCTGGCAACATGTGATTATTATGATGATTTTGACCTCACTGTCGAATTTAAGCAGGAAGCTGACGGAAACTCAGGGGTATTCATCCGGTCATTTATTGAAGAAGGTGTAAAAGTGAATGGATGGCAGGTAGAAGTAGCTCCTAAAGGACATGGCACTGGCGGTACATATGAGTCTTACGGTCGTGGATGGATTGCTCAAATCAATAAAGAACAGGAAAATCACCTTAAAGTAGGAGATTGGAATACACTTCGCATAAAAGTGCAGGGAAATAATGTTACCACATGGTTGAACGGAAACGAAATGGTGAATCTGACCGATGAAAAAACCGGAGCCGGAAAAGGGCGTATTGCATTACAAATTCATGATGGTGGCGGCATAAAAGTTGCATGGCGCAATTTGAAATTAAAGACGTTATGAGATAATAAAAAAGTTAATTGTAATTGCGGGCTCGACCCGCAATTTACTTTTATATAGGTTATGAACAAGATATCTGATCAATTCCGGGATGAAAGTTATACATTTAGAATATTCCTATAAAGGGATATATTATTACCTGTATAAGCCGTCATATCAAACACAATAACACTCTTATTATCAACAACTTTTCCCAATTATTAAAAGTAACTGCATCGTTTTTTCTTCTCCATCCATAAAAACTTTAATTTCAACTTTAACAAAAATAACTTTCAGTACATCCAATATTTATATTTACTTTGCGTTATCAATCTTACATTGATGCAAGGTATAAATATGATTTCACCCTCAAAACTTTTAGTATATAAAGCTTCGGCAGGTTCGGGGAAAACATTTACCCTGGCAGTAGAATACATTAAATTATTAATAACACATCCAAGAAATTATCGGAATATCCTGGCAGTGACTTTTACTAATAAAGCTACAGCCGAGATGAAAGAACGTATTTTGGGACAACTTTACGGCATCTCCATAGGTGATAAAGATTCTGAGCCGTATTTACAAAATATCTGTGCCGGACTTAATATGAGGGAGGACGAGGTGCGAGTCAGTGCCGGAAAAGCCTTACAATACATAATTCACGATTATAGCAGATTCAGGGTGGAAACTATAGACTCCTTTTTTCAGTCTGTAGTTCGTAACCTGGCACGTGAACTTGAATTAAACAGTAATCTTAATCTTGAGCTGAACAACACTGAAGTATTAAGTGATGCGGTTGACTCCATGATTGAGAAATTAAACCGGAACTCTCCTGTACTTACTTGGCTACTGGATTACATTGAAGAGCGTATACAAAACGACAGACGCTGGAATGTATCCGGTGAAATAAAAAGTTTCGGGCGCAACATATTTGATGAAACTTACATAGAAAAAGGCAAGAATCTCAGAGAAAAGCTTCACAGTAATGATCATATTAAGAATTACCGTAAAGGACTCCGGGAATTGGAGAAAGCAGCATTAGAAGAAATGAAATATTTCTCTGAACTCTTTAATAAAAAACTTTCTGATGCCGGACTTACTCCATTGGATCTTAAAAATGGAGCCCGTGGTATAGGAAGTTACTTTAAGAAAATAGAAGATGGCAATCTGAACGATAATATCAGGAATACTACGGTAGAAAAATGTCTGGCAAGTGAAGATGAGTGGTGTACTAAAACTTCATCCAACAAAGCTGTAATCCTATCACTCGCATCCTCTGATTTAATGCCTCTTCTGCATAAGTGTGAAGATGCAAGAAAAAAGAATAACATTATTGTCAACTCTTGTCAACTCTCATTAAGACATTTAAATAACCTCCGTTTATTAGTCAATATAGATGAAGAGATAAGGCAGTTGAACGAAGAGAACAACCGTTTCCTGCTTTCCGATACAAATGCCCTGTTGCATAACCTTGTACAGGATGGTGATTCTCCATTTGTGTTTGAGAAAATAGGTTCTAGTATCCGTAATATTATGATTGATGAATTTCAGGATACCTCCCAAATGCAATGGAGTAATTTTAAACTACTTCTCCTGGAAGGTCTTTCACAAGGACAAAACAGCCTTATTGTAGGGGATGTAAAACAATCTATATATCGTTGGCGTAGTGGTGACTGGAAGATACTTAACGAATTGAATGATAAAATTGACGTATTTCCTGTTGAAGTAAAAACTTTAAATATCAATCGCCGGAGTGAAGCAAACATTATCAGCTTTAATAACCGCATATTTACAGCAGCGTGCAATTATCTTTGTGACATCTATTACAATGAACAAGGTAAAGAATGTGAAGAACTGAAAAAAGCTTATAGTGATGTTTGTCAGGCTTCCCCCAAAAAAGAGGAAAAAGGATACGTCAAAGTATGTTTCCTGGAAGACAAAGACGAAAAACCTTATGCGGACTGTACGCTTGAAGCTTTATCTTTGGAAGTAATCAAATTGATAAATGAAGGAGTAAATCAATCCGATATTACGATATTGGTTAGGAAGAATAAAAGTATACCACAAATAGCAAGTTACTTTGAAAACAACCTTCCTTATAAAATTGTCTCTGATGAAGCATTCCGGTTAGATGCTTCTTCAGCAGTGTGTATGATTGTAGACGGGTTGAGATATCTCTCTAATCCAAATAACAGGATTGCACGAGCACAGTTAGCCCTCTCCTATCAAAACGTTATACATAAAAAGAAGATTGACTTGAATACTCTCCTGATAGGTGAGATAAATGACTTTCTACCTCAGAATTTTACTATCAATGCTGAATTACTCCGTTTATTACCGTTTTACGAATTAATAGAAAGGCTTTACAGTATATTTGAGATGCATCTCATTGAAGATCAGGATAGCTATTTATTCACCTTCTTTGATTCAGTAGTCGAGTATTTGCAAAATCATTCCCCGGATATTGACGCTTTTATAGCTCACTGGGAAGATAAATTATGCAGTAAAACGATTCCTGCGGGAGAAATTGAAGGAATTCGTATTATGTCAATTCACAAATCAAAGGGATTGGAATTCCATACCGTACTCATTCCTTTCTGTGACTGGAAGCTGGAAAACGAAACCAACAATCAGTTGGTATGGTGTACACCGGATAAAAGCCCTTTTGATGACTTAGACCTTGTACCTATCAATTACTGCAACACTATGGCTCAATCTATTTATCAACGTGATTATCTGAATGAACGATTGCAGTTATGGGTCGATAACTTGAATCTGCTTTATGTAGCTTTAACCCGTGCCGTCAAAAATCTGGTAATCTGGGGAAAAGCCAAGCAGAAAAGTACAATATCCGAACTTCTCTTCCATTCTCTTTGCACAATAGCTTCTGAAGATGAGGGATATTGGGACGAAGAAAGTGATTATGAATATGGTAGTCTATGTTGTTCGGAAAAGAAAGAAATTAAAGCATCCGGAAACAAACTTGCAGCTATTTCCTACAAACGAACGATTAAAATCGAATCTTGTATTCAACGGGCAGTTTTTAAGCAATCAAACCGTTCTTCAAAATTCATTATTGGAGAAGAGGAAGAACTACCCAATCAAAAATACATCACTCAGGGAAGACTTTTGCATACTCTTTTCTCTGCAATCCGAACTACAGGAGACATAGAAAAAGCCCTCTCCCAGTTAGTATTTGAAGGACTGATAGAATCTCAAAAACAAGAACAGCAGCTCCGAAAACTAACAAACTTTGCTCTCTCCCACCCAATGGTTTCGGAATGGTATTCCGGCAAATACAGGTTATTCAATGAATGTGAAATCGTGTATAAGGAAAATGGTAAGCTACAGACACGCCGTCCGGATCGTGTAATGATGAAAGAAGGAGAAGTTATTGTGGTAGACTTTAAGTTTGGAAAAAGAAGGGAAGAATATAATCAGCAGGTAATAGAATATGTAATTCTGCTATCTCATATGGGTTATAAAAATATACGAGGCTACCTCTGGTACGTATATGACAATAAGCTGGAGAAAGTTACTGCTCCCGGTAAATAATGATGAATCACACTTGTATGGAAACTTTTTTGAAAATAGTAGCGAATGATCTATATCAAAAATACGGCAGAGACCTGTCGCAGGTAGCAGTTGTATTTCCCAATCGGCGTGCAGGACTCTTCTTTAATGAATATTTGGCAAATAAATGCGATCAGCCTATATGGTCTCCCGGATATTTCAGTATCGATGAATTATTTAAAGAATTATCTCCTTATGAGCAGGGAGACCCGGTAAAATTAGTTTGCGAACTATATAAGATATTTGTGAGTGAAACACTTAGTGAAGAAACCCTGGATGAATTTTATTTCTGGGGAGAACTTCTTATCAGTGACTTTAACGATGTGGATAAAAACCTGGTTGAAGCAGATAATTTATTTGTCAACCTGCAAGACCTGAAACGGATTGCTACAGACTTTACTTTTCTTACTAAAGAGCAGGAGGAAGCTATACAACAATTTTTCATGAATTTCTCCATAGAAAAACATACAGCACTAAAAGATCGTTTTATTTCCTTATGGGATGCTCTGGGTGGAATCTATAAAAGCTATAGAGAGGTATTGGCAAAACAAAAGATAGCGTATGAAGGGATGCTGTATCGCTCGGCTATAGAAGACCTGAATCCTAATCAATTGCCATATAAGAAATATATATTTGTTGGTTTTAATGCGTTGACAAAAGTAGAACGAAAGTTCTTCCGCATCTTAAAGAATGTTGATAAAGCGCTTTTCTATTGGGATTATGATAAATTTTACCTGGATATAGAGAATCATGAAGCCGGGGAATTCATTCGCCAGAATCTGATTGAATTCCCCGGCCCACTTCCTGAAGAGTATTTTAATAACATTATTGTTCCTAAAAATGTTAAATACATAGCAGCTTCTACGGAAAATGCACAGACGCGTTTCTTGCCCGGATGGATAAGGGAGATGATTACAGAAAAAGAGGCGGAAACCGCAGTAGTATTATGCAACGAAGGAATACTTCTACCCGTGCTTCACTCTATTCCTGAAGAGATTAACGATGTGAATATAACAATGGGGTTCCCACTTACCCAGACTCCGGTATACAGTTTTATAACTAGTTTGTTGGACTTACAGACAATCGGGTTCAGGCAAGATTCGGGAAGATTTGTATATAAATTTGTTATACCAACCCTTAAACATGCCTACACGCGTTTACTATCAGGAGAAGCTGTAGAATTAGAAAAAGCATTGGTTACTTACAATCGCTTCTATCCGGTTCCTTCCGAACTGAAAAGAGGTGAATTTCTTTCAATGGTATTTACTCCGCGTTCCGGAAATCTTGATCTGTGCAACTATCTTACAGATATTTTATGGAGTATGGTTGAAATATACCGGAAACAGGAAGAGACCGAAGATGCATTCAATCAACTTTACAAAGAATCTCTTTTTAAAGCATATACTACAATCACCCGCTTTAAAACTCTTATTGAAGAGGGAAATTTAATTGTCAATACAGATACATTCAAGCGATTGTTATATAAAGTTCTCTCAGGGATGCATATCCCTTTCCATGGAGAACCGGCCATCGGTCTACAAATTATGGGTATACTCGAAACAAGAACACTCGATTTCAAAAACCTTGTTTTGCTATCTACTAATGAAGGGAAAATGCCTAAATCCGGTGGCGACTCTTCTTTTATACCCTATAATCTGCGTAAAGCTTTCGGTATGACTACTATCGAAAACCGAAATGCCATATATGCTTATTATTTCTACCGGATGATACAAAGGGCAGAGAATGTAACCATCTTATACAATACTTCTACTGACGGGATTAACAGGGGTGAATGGTCAAGATTCATGCTACAACTCCTTATTGAATGCCCGTATGAAATTACCCGGGAACATCTGGATGCAGGTCAGGCACCACATGTAAGTGAGAAGATAGTTATCGAAAAAACATCATCGGTTATGAAACGATTACAAAACCGTTTCGATATCCGGGTAAAACCTTCTGCACAATTTTCACCTTCAGCATTAAATGTATACTTAGATTGTCAGGTAAAATTCTATTTTCATTATATTGTAGAATTGGAGCCGCTTAAAGAAATAACAAATGAAATAGATTCTTCTACATTTGGGAGTATCTTTCATTACGCTGCAGAATTAGCCTACAAGGATTTGACAGTTAACGGAAAATTGATCCGAAAAGAAGACCTGGAAAAATTATTGAAAGATGATATAAAACTGAAGGATTATGTAGATACGGCTTTTAAAGAATTATTTTTTAATATACCCAAAGAAGAAAAGCCGGAATATAATGGGGTTCAGTTAATCAATTCCGAAGTCATATTTTCCTATCTTAAACAGTTACTACGTAATGACCTTTATTACGCACCTTTTTCTATGGAAGCTATGGAAAAAAGGATATATGAGTACATTGACATTCATACGCGGCAGGGAATCATTAAAACAAAAATCGGAGGAATGATTGACCGTCTGGATAGTAAAGACGGTATTCTGAGAATAGTAGACTATAAGACCGGTGGAAACCCAAAAACACCGGCGAACGTTACCTCCTTATTTGAACGTACAGAAGATAGACCTAGCTATATATTTCAGACATTTTTATATGCTTCTATCTTATCTAAGCAACAGACAGCAATGAAGGTTGCCCCTGCGCTTTTATATATCCACCGGGCAGCATCAGAAAATTACTCTCCGGTGATTGAAATAGGTGAACCTCGTAAACAGAAAACACCAGTTGAAGATTTCCGCATATATCAGGATGAGTTTAGAGAAAAATTACAAGAATTATTGAAAGAAATATTTGATACGGAAATAACTTTTAATCAAACGGAAATACTTAGAATATGTGAATATTGTAACTTTAAAACGATGTGTAAACGATGAGGTTACAATGAAATCAACTATATTTGTCATTCCAACTCTTGTGTATAGAGTTGGATAGTAATTGACATTTATTATAAAATAAAAAAGAAGTATGGAGTTACTCAACACCATTATAGCGAAATCGCTTGGTATTCCTCAGAAACAAGTTACTAATACTCTTTCATTACTAAATGAAGGAGCAACTATACCCTTCATTAGTCGATATCGTAAAGAAGTCACCGGAGGACTGGATGAAGTACAAATCGGAAATATTAAAAACCATTATGATAAACTAACGGAACTCCAGAAGCGTAAAGAAACCATATTAAATACTATAGAAGAGCAAGGAAAACTTACTTCCGACCTTAAACAACGTATTGTAGAAAGTTGGGATAGCACTGAACTTGAAGACATATATCTTCCTTATAAACCCAAACGAAAAACCCGTGCCGAAGCAGCACGGCAAAAGGGCTTGGAACCCCTCGCCATTACTATGATGTTACAGCGTGAGCCTAATATTAGAATTAAAGCAAGCAACTTTGTAAAAGGAGATGTAAAAGACGAGGAAGATGCATTAAAAGGAGCACGTGACATTATAGCTGAGCAAATTAATGAAGATGAAAGGGCGCGTAATCAGATGAGGAATCAATTTGCCCGACAAGCAGTTATTACAGCTAAAGTTGTCAAAGGAAAAGAGGAAGATGCAGCCAACTATCGGGATTATTTTGATTTCTCTGAGCCTCTCAAACGTATATCATCCCACCGTCTTCTAGCTATTCGTCGTGGTGAAGCAGAAGGACTCCTGAAAGTAAGTATTTCCCCAGACGACGATGAGGCTATTGAAAAACTTGAAAGACTCTTCGTAAAAAGCAATAATGAATCTGGCAAGCAAGTTGCAGAAGCTGTAAATGACTCATATAAAAGACTCTTAAAACCTTCTATCGAAACGGAATTCTCTTCATTATCCAAAGAAAAAGCTGATGAGGAAGCGATCCGGGTATTTGCAGAAAATCTACGTCAGCTACTTCTTGCTCCTCCTTTAGGACAAAAACGGGTATTAGGTATAGACCCGGGATATAGAACCGGTTGCAAAGTTGTCTGTCTTGATGCGCAAGGTAATCTCTTACATAATGAAACTATTTATCCACATCCTCCGCAAAATGATACAGCACAAGCTTCCCGTAAAGTAAGCAAATTGGTGGAAATGTATGATATACAAGCAATTGCTATAGGAAATGGAACAGCGAGTAGAGAAACTGAATCTTTCATTACTTCTTTAAGGTTCGACAGAAAAGTGCAGGTATTCGTTGTGAGTGAGAATGGTGCTTCTATTTATTCTGCATCCAAGATAGCACGTGATGAATTTCCTGAATATGATGTTACAGTGCGTGGAGCCATTTCTATCGGAAGAAGACTAATGGACCCATTAGCCGAATTAGTAAAAATTGATCCTAAATCTATCGGGGTTGGGCAATACCAACATGATGTAGACCAAACCAAATTGAAAAAATCATTGGATCAGACAGTGGAAAATTGTGTGAACCTGGTTGGAGTAAATCTAAATACGGCCAGTCAACATTTACTCACTTATATATCAGGTCTAGGGCCTCAACTCGCACAGAACATAGTAAATTACCGTGCTGAAAACGGTGCTTTTAATAGAAGAAAAGAATTAATGAAAGTCCCGCGCATGGGAGCTAAAGCATTTGAACAATGTGCAGGCTTCCTTCGCATACCCAATGCTAAGAATCCTTTGGATAATACAGCAGTCCATCCTGAAAGTTATCATATTGTAGAGCAAATGGCTAAAGATTTAAATTGCAATGTAGAAGAACTTATTTCCAATAAAGAACTGCGTAACAAAATAAAAATCGAAAAATACGTCTCTCCTACTGTTGGTATACCTACTCTGACAGATATTAGGAAAGAGTTGGACAAACCCGGGCGTGACCCCCGTAAAGCCATAAAAGTATTCGAATTCGACAGGAATATTAAATCCATCACAGATTTACATGAAGGAATGGTATTGCCCGGCATTGTTACTAATATTACTAATTTCGGATGTTTTGTAGATGTCGGTATTAAGGAAAATGGACTGGTACATGTTTCACAATTAGCAGATAAATTCGTATCTGACCCTACAGAAATTGTCTCAATCCACCAACATGTTATGGTACAAGTTATAGAGGTTGATTTAGACAGGAAACGTGTGCAATTATCAATGAAATATATAGAACAAAATAAATAACATACTGTATTTTTGAGCATTAATTACCTATATTTGTCATAATCAAATTATTATATCATGAAAAAATTATGTATATGGATAGCATTATTTCTGGTTATAAATTTATACCAGGTAAATGCTCAAACACACAAAACTATTCACGTGCCTGAAAGCGGACAATTAAGAGCACAACTAACCGAACAGGAAGCCAACGAGATTACTCATCTTACTCTTACGGGTTCCATTAATGCTATTGACTTTAAAGTATTGCGTGATGAGTTCCCTAAACTTGGATTTCTCGATTTGACGAATGTAAGCATAAAATTGTATGTAGGGAAAAAAGGCACTTATCCGGAACGTACTTATGTATACCCGATGGATTGTATTCCTGCCCACGGTCTTAAAGATAAAAAGACATTAAAGTACATCATACTATCTCCTTCTCTAAAGAATATCGAAGATGCCGCCTTTTTAGGATGCGATAATCTAAAGGTATGCCAAATGAAAAAAAAGAAAGCACCCAATTTATTACCAAATGCATTAAATGATAGTGTTACCACTATATTTGTGCCTTTAGGAACTCGTGATGAATATTGGAATAAACCTAAGTGGAAACCATTTAATTTGGTTGAAGGAGAAGTGGTAAGTGCAAATGTAAATATTACTACTCCTGGAACATTGGATAAACAAATCCGTAATTTAGGAAAAAGACCGGAACAAATTAATTTCCTTACTATAAAAGGAACTTTAAATGATGAAGATTTTAAAAATATCCGGGACAATATGCTGCAGCTGACCGGTATAGACATGACAAATATGACAAATAAAGTTATACCTGAATATACTTTCAGTCAAAAGAAATATCTTATGTTTATAGATTTACCTAAACAGCTTGAGGCAATCGGTAGTCGTGCTTTTAGTGGATGCATACATATCTCTGGTGAATTATCACTTCCCAATAGTGTAAAAGATATTGCAAGTGATGCTTTTTTAGGTTGTACCAGAATAACAAAAATTATTTTAAAAGATGAAGAATTAATTATTAATCAATAATCAATTACCTTTTCTATTTATAACTTTTGTTCTATCATTTAAGGAAAAAAGTACGTACTTTTTCTCTAATAAATATATACTTCTTAGAGAAAAAGTGCGTACTTTTTATATTAGTTTTTATTTAATTTCTTAAAATAGAATTCTGCTATTTTTGATTGGTATCTAAAGAAGTTAATTCTGAGAAATTTCTCATACTACCATCTTTATCATAAGTTTCAGAACGTACTATTCCTGCACCTGTAGAATACCATTCAACACCTTTATAGGTAGTAGTATTACCATCTTTTGCTACATCAAAATCAAAAGTTATTTTGGATGCATCAAAATTACCTGCAGGAGTAGTTATATTTTCATTATTTACATAATTCCTGTTATATACTCTTACCCTTGCTAAGTCTTTTTTCTCACTTTTAGAGCGTATGGTAAATTCCCCTCCGCTCATATTAAAAGTATTATCAAACGGATAAGAACCGACAAATGTGTTGGGATAGTCTAAAAAATCACCTATCAATTCAGTATCAGTCGTAAGTAAGTCTACAGCTTCCGGACAAATTGCACGATTAATCATTTTTAAAGAAAACATTCCATCATTGCAACGGGCATCAAGATTGCCCTGATCAATAATAGCATTATTACCATTAGTCATGACAAAACCAATTTGCATATCTGCATTTGAAGTATAATCGTTAGTTTCATTGACTTTGTACACCGTAGTTGCAAGTAGATTATTATTATTGGCATCATACGTTTTATTTGTCAAAATTGCACCTTTACTCACAGGAAAAAATGTCATACAATCCTGTGCTGAAACTAATAATACGGAAGAAAAAGCAAAAGCTAAAACCAAAATTACTTTTCTCATACACTCTAATATATTAAGTTAAACGAATAATCATTTGAAAGCTTTAATAACGAACAAAGTCACTTGATTAAAGTTTCGGATTTAGAGTGAATTGAATGTAAAAGAGGTAAACTTTTCAAAAAGATATGCAGAAGAATTACAGATATTATTAGACCGGTAAATTAATTATTGTTTATATACTTTCTGGCAATAATTCCTCTTGAATATTAGTCATACTGCTCCAGATACTATATCTGGCATCAGGATTAAGTTTTTCTAAAGACTTTAATACGATTTTCATTTCTGATCGGCTAGATTGAGACTCATAAGGACAATTTTTGACCTGATTTTTAAAAGATCTTATTTGTGACATTAATTTCAAATCAGCTTCATGTACTAAACACATTGGACGTATAAGAGTCATATCAAACTTATTCATAATCAGTTTAGGAGGCATCGAACTAAAAGCACCTTGATAAATAATATTCATTAATAAGGTCTCTAAAATATCATCCATGTGATGACCTAGCGCTATCTTATTACATCCATGTTCTTTCGCAACTGAAAAAAGAGCTTTTCGACGATTCCATGAACACAAGAAGCAAGGTGATTTTCTATTATCTGTGGTAGGATCAAATGAAGTCTCATAATGGATAAAAGGTACATCAAAAGACTCGGAATATTCTTTCAAATAATTTATATCTGACTTATAAGGAATATTCGTCATCCCCACATGAACAGCCATTATAGAAAAAGTAGGTTTAAAAATACGGGAACGACAAGCTAATAATTCAAGTAAAGCAAGTGAATCTTTACCACCGGATAATCCTATTAATATTTTATCTCCATCCTCAATTAAACGATATTTCACTATGCCTTTGTTAAACCGATCTTTTATCCTCTTTATAGTTTTCTCTTCTTCTGTAAATATCGCCATATATCTTAGCTCAATTATTGTATATAAGATTATCGATTAAAAAATTTCTCAAAAAATAAGATTTGGTAATCTATTGAATTTTCCCAATACTGATTGGTGTGGCCACCAGGACGAACCGTATAATCATGATCTATCTTATGTTTTAGAAGTTTATTATGAAACTCGTTATTTACTTCCAAGAAGAAATCATCATATCCACAATCAATAATAATAGCCAAATCCCTATTCTTTATATTATTTATTTGATTTATTGCGGTATGAGCATCCCAAACTTCACTATTCTTTGAAGCCGTTCCTAATTGCTTTGACATTTCCCAATTATTAGGAAAGGGGCGAATATCAAGTCCGCCACTTGTGCTTCCTACTGCTCCAAAAACATCTTTATTACGAAAAGCAACCCAGATTGCTCCATGTCCTCCCATACTTAAACCAGATATAGCCCTTTTATTTTTATTGGGAATTGTTGGGTAATTGGTATCTATATAATCAACTAATTCTTTTGAAAGAAAGGTTTCATAACGGTAAGATGAATTTGTTGGGCTATCCCAATACCAACTATTTTCTCCATCAGGACAAATGAAAATAAGACCTTTTGCATCAGCAATTCGAGTTAAATCTGATTTTATATTAAGCCAAGTTTTGGCATTGCCGCTGTATCCATGAAGAAGGTAAATGACCGGATATTTATTTTTTGCATCTGGGGTTATAGTTACAACTTTTATTTGTTTATTCATAGATTCACTTTTAACTAACACTGTATCAATTACAGCTGCATTTAAATTAAAAGAAAGAAATGCAATAAAAAACAAATTTATACTTATTATTTTCATCATAATATCTATATTTTTATCTCATTAAATGCAATCGGAAGTACCTTTTCATAAAACAAATATAAATTGAAGATAAGAGAAATAAAACTCCTAATAAATACCAATATCCACCACCATATGAATGTATTATAAAGAACCCAATCATAATAATTGTCTGCATTAACATATAAATTAACGAAACAAGTATATGCGGCACTTTTAATTCATTTGCCATAATTTGATATAAATGCTTTCTATGGGGAAGCATTATATTTTCCCTCAGCATAATCCTGTGTATTATTGTTAATATAGAGTCAACTCCATATAGTGACAAAAGTATTATGTAGCTAAAATCTTTTGTAATTAATATCAATTGACCGATTAGAAAAACCAGAATAAAAGCTATACTTACAGACCCAACATCTCCAGCGAAACATTTTGCTTTCGGTCTAAAATTGAAAAAATTAAAAATAATTAAAGCTAATACAACTATATATATTAGATTTTGGTCCGTAAAATGCACTATATATGCATTGGTATAAGCCAATGATAATAATATTACTAGCGAATAAGATCCGGTAATTCCATTTATACCATCCATAAAGTTATATGCATTTATTACTCCAATACAAAAAAATAACGCTAAAATCGCATACCACCATGACCATTCAATATTCATTAATGACCACTGATATATAAGAAACAATATTCCTGTAAAATGAATGATCAAACGTGTTTTCTGCGATATTGAGCGAATATCATCAATAAAGCTAATAAGAGTAATTAAAGTTAGACCAAAAAAAAACCAAGAAAAATGAAAGCTGTTTGTAAAAAAATAAATTAAAAAACTCATATAGAATATTATTCCTCCACCTCTCAGAATTATTTCTTTATGTGAACTTCTTTCGTTTGGTTTATCAATAATATTATATTTATCGGCTATTTTGAAATATAATAGCTCAAAGATAAATAATGATATAAATACTATTATAAAA
>PPYE01643552.1_pt1 | contig 55203 bp, 43 predicted proteins | sample 1559881 | NCBI WGS metagenome assembly PPYE01 (sample SAMN08240022, study PRJNA423297) | Human gut metagenome, whole genome shotgun sequencing project.
TGAATAGACTTATATAAGAAATTTAACTATCGATAAATTCTGTATCTACGGAACACACCTAAGTCGGATATTCTGCTCAATTGCGGGCATTTTACACATCTAATGACGATAATCTGCATGTTTGTGGCAATTTCTGCGTCATGTATACGTCTTTTTGACAGATTATCCGACTTAGGTGTGTTTTGAACTGCCTCCTATTTCTCGTGTCCAAGAAATGGGAGGCAGTTCATTCTCGTAGGTGGCCGTTTTTTTGTGCCGTATGTAAAGGTTTCCTGCTCAAGTTATCGAGCAAAAAGTTCCCAAAAAGCAACAGCAGATGATGCAGCAACATTGAGTGAATCTACCTGATGAGACATGGGGATGATGGTGGTAATGTCACAAGCTTTAATGGTTTTCTTATCAAGACCATAGCCTTCACTACCAAAGAATAGTGCAGCTTTTTTACCTTTTACCAGCTCTTTATTGAGAGGTACTGCAGAATCTGTGAGTGCAAGTGCACACGTAGTAAAAGAATGAGCTTTAAGTTTTTCAATAAGGTCCAGTGAAGTTATCTCTTCATCCAAACGAGTCCAAGGTACCTTAAGAACCGTTCCCATAGAAACGCGCAGGACACGCCTTGAGAGGTTGTCGGCGCACTTAGCAGTCAAGATAACAGCATCTACATTGAGGGCCGCAGCTGACCTAAAGACAGCACCAACGTTGTTAACGTCTACTAAATCTTCTAGTACGGCAATATGCTTTGACGTGCTTAGAATCTCTTCTAGCGATGCACCTTGAGGTCTCCTCATGGCACAGAGCACTCCTCTATTCATCTTGTAGCCAATAAGCTGTGTAAGCTGCTCATCTGGAAGAATGAAAATAGGAACGTCATCTGTCAAAGGGTGGAACTTCTCGACAATTTGCAAAATATTGTCTGTATGAGAAGTATTTGCAAGAAACGAAAGCGGCTTGCAGCCTGCGGCAAGTGCAGTTTCAATCACAAAATGTGACTCGCAAATCATGACGCCGCGAGTTGGGTCAAGACGATTACGAAGCTGGTTATCAGTCAATCGAGCATACACATCAAGGCGGCTGTCGTCAGATGAATCTATGTGAATAACTGGATGTGTTGCCATAAATAACGTACCCCTCGCCTCTTGATAGACAGTATTCTCTCACTCTTGAGGCAAGAGTAACGTCATGTATTCCTAGATTACTTCTCTAGCAGCTTTCTCTTGAGGAAGAAGCTTAGAGAAACCAGTGAGACAGAGGAGCAGACAAGTGTGCCCTGAAGCGCAACCTGAGAATAATCTGCAGTATCAGGAAGCTGTGACTTCTTCTGAGCTTGCTGAGGCTTCTCGGGAGTGTGCGTCTCAGGTGTTTCTGGCGTAGTCTCAGGCTGCTTCACGTATACGTGAGTCCAATTTGCGGTAATAGGCGGCTGTGAAGTATCGCTTGTGCCAATAACAAGATTGACCTTTAAATGCTGATACGAATCAAAGTGATCTGGATCTGCAGATGTTGGGGTAAGCAGATATTCAATTCGATACTGACCAACAGGCAAGGTGTCATCTTGGTATGAAGAATAGACAACATCCTTGAAATGATTTGAGAAATAAACAGCATTGCCATCAGCATCAACAACACGAGGTGTGCCATCTGGCAGATAGCTCAAATCAACAGTAAATTGGCCGTTTTCAAACAGTTGAATATCGTAAGTGTTACCACCAGGAGTTCTGCTAATAGCGATATCTCCGTTATGAGTAGCAGCACTAACAGGGAAAAGCTGAGTAACATCTTGTGATTGAATCTCAGCCATAAGGCGAGCTGTCACGGCATCAATATCCAATACTCGCCTTGTGCCTGCATCAACCGTGTGATCATAGCTGTAAGAAGAAATGGTAGCAGGAGCATTCTGAAGACCGACATCGGTAGGCTTTAAAGTGTTTCCAGTATCAGAGACATATGCGGTGTGTGCAAGAGTGTAGTAATACGTAATATGCGTTACATACGTAGTTGGACGAACAACATTACCATCACCATCATAGCCAGAGGAAATCGTATAAGAGTCAACTTCTTTGTGGTCAAGGATGTCATTACCCACTACCTCTGGAGCCTGGAACAGACCTTGTTTTTCAGTCTTATTTCCGTTGCTATCAACAAACGTTGTGAGATTACGGTCAATATCAGATATACCTACGTGCATGGTATAGATGTAATAGAAGCCATGCTCTTGATCATACGAAAGTGTTTTTTCCAGCTTATACTGGCCCATAGACAAACTAGTATCGATAACAGCAGTATTATCCTGACCAACCGACCCTTGTGCCAGCTGACCATTAGCAATGTAAGAATTAACTCTGTCTCTGTGAGCCTGAATATCATTGTCTGAATCAAATTCAAACACTGGAAGCAAGATTCTACGATTAGTTACGCCAGCAAGCTCCGGATGAGTCTGAATGTATGCATCTACCGCTGCGTCATCTGTTGTATAGCTCAAAGAATCATCTGGCGAGAAAAGCGACGAGTCAAACTGGTCTCTATCTAGGTAAACAAAATCACTTACCTTGCTAAAGTTTGGATGAGAATCAGGGTTAACTGCCTCATAAGGCTTAACTTGCTCAAGATTATCAAACGAAGTTGAATCATTGCCCACAAGCGATGCAAAATCAGAAGGTAGAAGTTCATACGATTTGACATCAGTATGCAGCAACAACTGATTAGCAGAATGGGAATTTGATTGAATAGTTGATGCAGTAGCTACAGCAATTTTAGGAAAAGCTGAAATGCATAAAAGAAGTACAGCAAGAGTAGTACAAACGCATCTAAATTTTTGCGTAATACTATTGACTCTAGTTGATGGCATACGCTATTGCTCCCCCTACAATTGAAAAATAATTATTTCTAAATGTCGTATATATTACTCCAGTTTTGTTTATCTCCTGTGGAAAATAATTCCTCGTAAGTTCCATAAAATATGTGACGAATATGCACTACACTAAATAGATGTGTCTTTGACTCATTTACAGAAAGTCTATTTGTCAAAACACACTGATTCTTGCTGTGTAACTTCGTTTTTATAAGGAGTGCTCCTTGGCTAAGCACTTTGCAAAAAGCTCTGCTTCTCACACCGCTAACCTACAGCCTCTTTCCACAGAGGAAGCTACAGAGAAGACACCCTCCCTTAAAGATTCAGTTCCAAGTCTTGGCGATACTGATATGTACGTTGCTCTTAATGAAGAGCAGGTAAAAGCTAATCAGCTCAATGATTCTTCGCAAGCTACAGAGTCCCCAGAAGAGCAAGCAGCTGATTTAACTGTCATTGCTCCCCTTGATAGCGCTGAGCTTGGAGAAAAAGAAGAAGCTCCAGTTAACCACAAGAAACATCAGTGGTGGAAAATACCTGCTGCGCTCGTTGGTATTCTCGCCCTTGTGTATGTGGGTGGAGCAATCTTCTTTAACTTCTTCTTTATGCCTCAGACCAGCATTTATGGTAAGGACTACTCCTTAAAACCAGCTTCAGAATTACAGGCTTCTAGAGCAAACGAAGCCTCAAACTATTCCGTACAAGTCTCTGGAAACGGCGTTGATTTAACCATCAAAGCCTCTGATATTGATTTGACGTACGACGCTGCGGGATATGCTCGCGATGCTATTAGCCAGCAGAATCCTTGGATGTGGCCATTGGAGCTTACTCGCAGCAGATCTTTGAGCCCGCATGCAACCGCTTCGTACGATACAAGCAAGGCAGACGCACTCTTTAATCAAAGAATTGAGCAGGCAAAAGAATCTGCTCAAGCTCTTGAAAACAATGGAATTACCTACGATAGCTCGGCTAAAAAGTTTATTTTTGCTGACGATGCTATTGCTACAAGGCTTTCTCTTGAAGGCGTCCATAAAGACTTGCAGACCGCTTTTGATAATCTGAGCACTACCGTACAACTTGGCCCAGAAAGCCTCTTGAGCGCAGAAGACCTTGATGCTGCCTTAAAGACTGCTAATTCCTACGTTGCCTCTGCGGTTGATTTGATGTTGGGCGATTCTGCTGCATATCAACTTGATCAAGACACCATTGCTAGCTGGATTAAGTTTGATGAGAATCTCTCTATTTCATTTGATACAGACGCTATTACCAAATGGGTCAACGAGACCCTTGCTCCTGCAGTAGATACTCGTGGAACTTCAAGAACGTATAAGCGCTGGGATGGAAAAGAATTCACTACAAAGGCTGCTGGTGCATACGGCTGGGTTATTGATAATGACGCTGCTGTAAAAGCTATCTCTGACGGTCTGTCCGCTGGCCAGGCAACAAAAATTGAATTGCCTACAAAACAGTCGGCCGATAAATTTACTAAACAGGGCGAGCAGGACTGGGGCGGTCGTTACATTGACGTTGACCTTACCACTCAGCATGCTGTCCTTTATGGTGATGATGGAACAATTCTTTGGGAAGCCGATGTAGTTACTGGTATCCCAGACGGACATCACAACACTCCAGAAGGAGTCTGGTATATTACCAGCCACATTCGAGACGCTCGTCTCTTGGGACCAAACGATGAGTCAGGCCGTCCAGGATGGGATACAAAAGTTGATTTCTGGCTTGGCGTAAAGGGTCAAGAAGTTGGCTTCCACAATGCCCCATGGAGAAGTGCGTTTGGTGGAAACATCTACAGAACTGGTGGCAGTCATGGCTGCATCAACCTAAGCTATGAAAACGCTCAGAAACTCTTTGATATTGCCAAAGACGGAGATCCGATTATCATCCACTACTAGGTTTTTCTTTGAGAATAATCACGCGCGCTTTAGAAAATAATTCTGAAGCGCGCGTTTTTATATCTTACAGAAGATCTACAACACGCTCTTTGTTTGCCATAAAATCAAGATACTCTGAACCTAAGCGAGAAGTGATCAATGAACTGGCAGAAGGAAATTTGCTGGCTGCTTCAACAAAACCATAGTCTCCTGTGCCGTAATTAAATGTTGCAAGTATATTATCAGACAGAAAGGCTCCTCCACCATCTGTATCGTATTCATAGTAGGAGACGGCAGGTAATTTGCGACTGCTTATAGCTTGTAGAACATAAGCAGTCCCATAAAGAATATATTGGTCAAAATCTTGCGATGAGAGAGAAACTGAATATAAAGCGGCATCTTGCTCGATTGTTCCAATGATTTCTCCATTAACACTTACAACCCACGAAATGCCACCGTCTAATAATTCATTGTTTTTCTCTACAACTGATAAAATTGGACCAGATATATACACATCGTTTATATTGCAGGTATAAGTCTTATATTCTCCAGACTCAAACTTTTCATATGAGAAAATATTATCAGCTGATTGCTCCCTTATAAATTCCACAGCTTGATGTTTTAAAAAATCAAGGTTTCGCTCCCTAACCGCTTCCGGTCTAAACCAACTACATATAAATACACATGCCACAATTACTGCACTGATAGTTATATACAATCTTTTCTTACCATGGGACATGTCTTATCGCCTCACTTGTATTAAATGTAAACCGAAAACGTGCTCTTAGGAAAATCCTATAAAAGATCTACAACACGCTCTTTGTTTGCCATAAAATCAAGATACTCTGAACCTAAGCGAGAAGTGATTAATGAACTGGCAGAAGGAAAATCAGAATCACTTTGCCTAATACCAATATTAGTAATATTGTTATATGCATGTGAACCTAACAACCCGTCTGATAGGTACATTTCTCCACCACTTGCATTTTGAACACTCCACTTTATGACGGGTAATCCTCGTGCATGCATTTCTTCAAGTAAAGGAGCGCTCATTTGATACATGCTTTGATTGATAGAAAATCCAAAATTTGTAAGTATAGAAAAAATATATATATCCTGATCAACAACTGCTACCAGCTTGTTGTTCCTACTGATAACCCACAAGAGTCCCGTTGTTGCAATATCTCCATTTTCCATTTTTGTAGCGCATAAAATAGGACCTGATATCTCAAGATCTTCGATGCTATCTATCTTCAAATAGTTATACTCTGGGCCCAGTTCTTCACTGTAATCATTAAATGTGTTGAGCTGACTAGCAACACATTGTGCGGCCGATTTCTTTAAATTTGTTATTTGAAGTGATGATACATTTTTTGGTTTATAGAACACTATTAGGCCTATTATCAGCCCAGCTGACAACAATATTATGCCTACAATAATTCTTTTCCTACGCTGCATCATCTGTCACCTCACTTAAGTCTGTGGCCGGTACTGAAACGGGAATAATATTTGGATTTAAGACTTTTCTTGCAATGCCTTTTTGATCAAATTCATACACAACACCATCTATTCTTGCCTTTTGTCCAACTATCATTGAACCCTTAGGTCCACCGTAAGGAACATTTTTCTCAGTTCTAAAGAAGAACTTGCCTTCAAGCGTTGCAAACCATCCAATTTGCATAGCGCCAGAAGATTCATCTAAATGGAATATATAACCACCGTCTATAAGCCTACCTAGATGCATTGTGCCTGTATAATTGAAGTAATACCATTCTCCCTTTATATATTGCCATCCTGTTTGTATAACGCCATTAGAATCTGCATAATACCAAGGGAAGCCTACTCTAAACCAGCCAAGAGCCATAGAGCCGTTATCAGCAAAATAATATTTGTATCCATTTATTGTTTGAAAACCGGTAAGCATCTTTCCTGAGGAATCAAGATAAAACCAATAACCTCTATCATTAACCCAGCCTGTTTGCATTTTTGCTGAGTCATTAAAGAAATAATAGCTACCTTCTATTTCTTTCCAACCTGTTTGAGCAGATCCATCGCTGTTGAGGTAATACCAAACACCATTCCATTTAAACCATTGAGAGTAAGCCATAAGGCCATTATCTTGAAGGAAATACCATTTTCCATCAACAAATACCCAGCCTTTTTGCATGGCTCCAGTAGATCCTAGATAATACCAGCCTTCTGATTCATGAAGCCAGCCTCTTTGAAGATGACTGCCCGAGTCAAAGAAATAATAATTACCTTCATAGCTTTTCCAGCCTGAGCATCGTGTTACCGAATCTGGATCAATGTAATACCACGTATTGCCTCCATCGTTACTTTGAAATCCTGTTGGATAAACAAAACCACTTAAATCCCGTGGCCCATTTTGAAATTCAGAATATCTAAAAACACCTACAGGACCTGGTCTTAATACACTTATCCTGTTAAAAGCAGAGTCTTGAACAAAAATTTCTTTCAAATAGTTTGAATACAGATAACCGCAAGCCGCGACCGTATGTCCAATAGAACCTTCTTTTATTCCAAACTGCAGTTCGGGTATTGAGGGCACAGATAATCTTACTAGGAATGGAATCTTCAAATCCAATAAACCCATAAAATATACGCTTGAAAATTCTGTACCATAAGTTCCGTTTACATAAAAATTGGTCTCAGAATATTTGAATAAATGAAGGGCATTAATTTCATCTGACGGTAATCCTGTTGCATTATCTTTACCAGTTAACTTAATTACTATATCAGTCGGAGAAAAAGAATTATCGTTCGTCAAATACGAACCCGTAGACCAAGCAGCTGCTGCCCAGCAAATATCTTTTTGACCCTGATAATAGCGAGGCAAATCAAACAGAACTCTTTTCAGATTTGCGTCTTCAATATTTTGTACAGATTGTCTGCCGCTTCCACCCTCTATCATAAGATTGTTCATATCTAAAGCAGCGATTAGCTGACTGATGTTCTTCCAATACTCAGGACTATCGTCTTCGATTTTAAAGATTTCTCCTGAAATTACAGAAATAAAGGTAATTCCATCAGTTAAATAACAGTCGTCTTCTGTACGAAATACAATTCCGGCCTTAAAATATTTTTGGGAAATTTCAAATATATTGACATAGTTGATAGAGGCACTATAAGCAAATCCCTCTGAATTATTTTCTCCAATACCAGTAAGTATTGCGACAATATTTTTATCAATATATATCGGATAATGATATACTGGAAGCGGTTTAAGGACATTACCCTCTAATATATATTCTGGTATATAATTTTTTAGGTTAAATTCTTTTGAATCGCATTCAACATGGTTAGCTTCCAATAAGGGAAGGATCATTTCCGATACTGCTTCTCTTACCTCTAATATAGGAATCTCTGACGCATTGCATTTTAAGCAGTGTAGTTGAGAAGAAAGAATAACAAGCATGAAGCTAATTACGAACCAGACAACCTTAAAGAAGTGCCGCATAAGTACCTCCTCAACGTATGATCTTTTCAGAAATGATTAATTAAATCTCTACATGATAAAAGTACTTATCGGTAAATGGTAGTTATTTAAACCATAGACGTTATATAACATTCTTTGCTACCTATGAAATTTATAAAGTTTCTTAAAAAATAAAGTCATCCCATTTCCGTTCTAAATATGACATTAAGGAAATGAATTAATTTCTGAAATAAAAATTCAGGAAGACTTATAGACTATAGATAATATCTCTGTCTTCATGTTAAATAAATAAATCAAACATTCCCGTAAGAACGTTTTATACTTCTTAAGTTATTCCAAATATTCTCTGTTTACTCTTCAATAGTTTTGACTTTAAAACCAAAATAGTAAATGTGTCCTAACCAAACAATAACAAGGACAATACTGCCAACAATAACGCCTTTCATAAGCATGGCAATCAGACCTACGGCCATAATCAAGGTTACTGTAACAAGGATGCGTGTTTTAGTCTTAACAGTCATCCCTTTTCCAGCTTTAAAATCAGCAAGATTATTTTGGTAAAATTTTGTATTAATAAGCCAATTATTGAGTCGGTCGGATGATTTTGCAAAGCAAAATGCAGCAAGTGCCAAAAATGGAACAGTTGGCAAAATGGGAAGCACTACACCAAGCACAGCAAGTGCCAAGCTTATACAACCTAGTGCCATAAAGGCAACACGTTTAATTGACATAAATACTCCCTACTGCTTTTTGAGAGAGTTTACCATGTTTAACAAAATGCAGTAGGGATATTACTCGACATGAGCAATTCTTATATAAATTTATTTACTAGCAACGCCTAGAAACGGGGCATTTGACCTCCGCCAAAGCCCATATTCTTCATCATGGACTCCATTGCGCGACGGCCCTTCTTTGCATTTCCGCCCTGAGTCATAGCCTTCATCTTGCCCATCATCTTATTCATCTCTCCCCACTGGCGAATAAGTTGATTAACTTCCTGAACACTACGACCAGAACCCATGGAAATACGACGACGGCGCTGACCGTTAATAATCTTTGGACGTGCACGCTCTTCCTTGGTCATGGAATGAATGATAGCTTCAATCTTTCCCATTGAACTATCGTCCACACCACCCTGCTGGGCCATCATGCGGTCACCACCAGGTAGAGCACCAATAAGCTTTGCAAGACCGCCCATCTTGCGAATTTGGTTCATCTGATTGAGCAGGTCATCCATAGTAAAGCCTTCGCGCAACATGCGCTCAGCATCTTCAACCTGCTTCTCATCTGCTGCCTGTTGGGCCTTCTCGACAATAGAGATAACATCGCCCATGCCAAGGATGCGCTTGGCCATACGATCTGGATGGAAAACCTCAAGTGAATCGGGTTTCTCGCCCATGGAAACAAACTTGATAGGCTTGCCGGTAACCTCACGTACGGAAAGTGCGCCACCACCACGAGCATCGCCATCAAGCTTGGACATGATAACGCCGTCAAAGTCTACGCGCTCGGCGAAGGTGCTAACAACATTGACAATATCCTGGCCGGTCATGGCGTCAACAACCATAAGAATCTGATCTGGCTTGACGGCGCGCTTGATAGCAACGGCCTCTTCCATCATTTCTTCGTCAATTTGAAGACGGCCAGCGGTATCGACAATTACCAGGTCATTGAGATGGTCAACAGCTTCCTGGATAGCCTGAGACGCAATAGCAACGGCGTCTTTGCCATCACCACGATAGACTGGCACGCCAATCTCTGAACCAAGTGTTTCAAGCTGATCTGCTGCTGCAGGACGGTGAACGTCGCAGGCGGCAAGCAGAGGATTCTTTCCCTGGGACTTAAGCAAGTAAGCAAGCTTTGCAGCTGCAGTTGTCTTACCGGAGCCCTGAAGGCCAACGAGCATAATGACGTTTGGAATGCGGTTCTGTGCCAGCGTAAGCTTGGACTCGGTTGAGCCGAGTAGCGCCGTGAGCTCATCCAGAACAATGCGGACAACGTTTTGAGCTGGGGACAGAGACTCCAGGACGTCAGCGGTCATGCACTGCTCTTTGCAGCGGCCAACAAACTCTTTAACTACCTTGTAGTTAACGTCAGCCTCGAGAAGAGCCATGCGAATTTCTCGCATTGCTGAATTGATATCGTCCTCAGTGAGACGGCCCTTTCCGCGCAGAGCGGAAAATGTATTTTGCAGTCTATCTTGCAGGCTGTTAAACATTACTGAACTCCCTCACCAACAAGTGCTTCACAGAATGAACGAGCATCAAACGTCTGAAGATCATCAATTGACTCGCCCACACCAATACGATAAATAGGCAGGTTAAGCTGGTTAGAAATTGCCAGAGCAATTCCTCCCTTTGCGGTGCCATCAAGCTTTGTAACAATAAGACCGTCCAAGGACAGTGCGTCATTGAACTCTTTTGCCTGGTTAAGGCCATTCTGACCGGTAGTTGCGTCAATAACCAACACAACACTAACAGGAATATCTCCTGCGCGCTTTCTGGTAACCGAGACAACCTTAGCAAGCTCGCGCATCAGATCGGATGAGGTGTGCAGGCGTCCAGCAGTATCAATAAGTACCAGCTCAGTGCCTTGTTTTTCTGCAGTCTCGACAACCTCAAAACAAACGCTTGCAGGGTCAGCACCACGCTCTCTGGTTACTACCTCAATACCAGAGCGCTCTCCCCATACCTGTAGTTGCTCAATTGCAGCAGCACGGAAAGTATCGGCGCCACCAATTAAGGTCTTGACGCCGCTGTCATGTGCGCGACCAGCAATCTTACCAACAGTGGTAGTTTTACCAGCACCGTTAATGCCCACGAACAAGACAATAGAGGGCGTATCCGTAAAAGGATCTCTTTCTGCAACAGGAAACTCTGCTGTAAGGCGCTCTACAAGAGCGCGGCGAAGCTGGTCGGAGCGCATAAGGTTTTCTCGCGCTGCACGCTCACGCAGGTCGTCGGTGACACGCATAGCCACCTCAGCGCCCATGTCTCCCATAACCAGCGTATCTTCGAGGTCATCCCAAAAGTCTTCGGTGACCTCTCCGCCCATATAAAAGATTTCGCTTAAGGTCTCACGGGAACGCTCAAGACCGCGGCGAAGATTGTCCATAAAGCCCATTAGATATCAACTACCTTTCCGGTTGTCTTATCAAGCCTCTGAGAGACAACGTGGCTGACACCATCTGCCTGCATAGATACGCCATACAGTACATCTGCCTGCTCCATAGTGCGTCTCTGGTGAGAAATGACAATCAGCTGTGTTGTCTCTTTGAGCTGCTCAATGGCATCAAGCAGCTTGGAGAGGTTGGCGTCGTCGAGCGCAGCCTCAACCTCATCAAAGACATAGAACGGAACAGTGCGTGTCCTATACACAGCAAAGAGCAAAGCCAGGGCGGTGAGGCTTTTCTCGCCACCTGACATGAGCATCATCTTGGTAATGCGCTTACCGCGCGGCTGAGCCACAATCTCAATGCCTGTCTCCGAGAGATGGTCAGGGTCGGTGAGCTCAATATGAGCATGACCTCCAGGGAACAGCATCGAGAAGATCTCGGAGAAGTTCTGGTTGACGCGGTCAAAGACAACAAGGAAGCGACTGCGCATCTTGCGGTCAATGGCTGAGATAATCTTCTTCAGCGAAGTTCGCGCGGCTTCTAAGTCAGCTACCTGCTCGTTAATGTAGTCAGCGCGCTCTTTGAGACGCTCGTACTCATCCATGGCAACGGCGTTGACGGGACCCAGCGCCTCAAGCTGACTCTTGAGCGACGCAGCAAGGCGTTCTGCCTGCTCTCTATCTTCTGGCTCAGGAAGCGTCAAAGCCTCGTCCAGCGAAGCGCCTGTGGCAAGAATGGCCTCGATGGCGTTTTGAACCTGGACCTCAAGCTTGCCAATCTCAACGCTAATCTGGTTAGCGACGTCTTTCTCTTTTTCTACCGCAAGCGCAGCTTCAGAGGCTGCGTCTTTTGCCTCAGAGATGGTCTCTCGCAGCGTCTCAGAGTCTGCCTCTGCAAGCGACGCGCGATCCTTGAGCCTAGACGCCCACTCAAGCGCCTTCTGGTGCAGAGCGTCGTAGCGCTTGTACAGCGGGTCTACGCGCAGCCTAATCACCTCAAGCGCGTGCGTTGCCTGCTTAGCTGCAGCAAGCTGCTCATCCAGCTGAGACAGGCGCCTCTCAAGCTCTGCCTGGCGAGAAGCCATGCTCGTTGCGCGCTCTTTTGCAACAGTCAGGTCCGTCTTTGCATCCGAAAGCTCTCGGTTGGCCCTACCCTGAGCGCGAATGGCATCCTCATGCTGGTCCTGCAGCTCTTTGAGCTCAGACGCAAGCGACTCCATGCGGGCCTTAGCCTCTTCAGCGGCACGCTTGTGCTCATCAATGTGCGCGCGAGCCTCTTGAGCGCGCTCTTTTGCCTGCTCGCGAGAAGCGCTGACCTGCTTCAGCTCTGCCTGAGAAGAAGCAACCTGTCCCTCAAGACGGCCTCGCTCCGCAGCAATAGAGGTAAGCTCACCGTTGAGGCGAGCAACCTCGCCCTTGGACTGCGCGCTTTTCTCGCGAACTGAAGCCAGCTCATTCTCGCAGTTAGTAACTGCGGAGCGAGCAGCCTCCAGATGACGCTTGAGAGAAGGAAGTGCGCTCTCAAGCTCACGGATGCGGCGCTTACGCTCAAGAGAGCCGTCCTCGGCCTGAGATGCGTGCCCCAGGACCAAACGACCATCTGGATGGAGCAACGTGCCGTTAGGAAGCACATAAAGCCCGCGAGGCTCATTTTTGTGAGCAGCGTAGGCATCATCAAGGCTCTGAGCAACAAAAACGTGACCAAAGAGCGCCTGTACAAGGGCCTCGGCACCCTTCTGAGCAGAAACGTGCTCAAGCAGAGATGTTGTATGGGCTGGAGCAGCAAGAGCTGGAGTTGCGTCAGAAAGAGCAACCAGCGTGGCCTTGCCATCCTCAGAAAGCGCCTGTACACGCTCAAAGAGCGCATGAACGTTTTGCTGCTTATCTACAACAAGCGCGGAAAGATCTTCTCCCAAAAGCTGCTCAACAAGAGCTTCAAACTCTGGCTGAACCTCAAGGTAATCGGCAAGTCTGCCAGAAACAAGAGAAGCGGTTGCCGTGTCAGAGACAAGCTTTTCTGCCAGAGGGCTTCCCTTTTGCACCTCAACATCAAGCGCACGAAGCGCCTCGAGTGTAGCTTCACTGCTTGAAAGCTCCTGGCGAGCAGTGTGCTCTGCCTCACGAGCCGCCTCAAGTGCAGAAGCGCGCTCAGAAATCTCAGCAACAAAAGCCTCGGACTCCTGACGAGCCGTCTCAAGAGCTGCGGTAAGCTCCGCTTCTTTAGCGCCACTATCTTCCAGCGCAGCTTGAGCAATCTCAAGGGCCTCGGTAATCTGAGACAACCTGGACTCGAACATCTTGTCTTCTACCTGCGCATGAGCAATCTGCTCTTCAAGCTTTACATACGCAAGCGTCTCTTTATCAGCGGTATTGCGTGCACTACGCTCAGACGCAGTGCAATCAGAAATCTTTACATCCAGAGCACGACGCTCGGCAATTGCCTGGTTAGCCGCCTCTTGCAGAGCATTCACACTCTCAGTCAGATCCGCAACCTTTGCACGAATTGTTGCCAGCTGACCAGAAAGCTCTTCATTCTCTTTTGCCGCGTCTGCCTTCTGCTTATCCATCACAGAAAGCTGCATACGCGTATCAGAAAGGCGAGAAACCATGTTCTTGCCCTTCTCCTCCAAAAGACGCATGTCAGAGCCCATACGACCAAGAATCTCTTGCATGCGACGGCGCTGCTCGCCCAAGTCTCCAACAAAAAGACCCTTTTGCTCAAGAAGCGACTGAAGCTTTTCAAGCTCACGGTTTTTTTCGCCCGCGCGATACTGCGCAAGCTCAATGGAAGCCTCTGCCTCTTTAGCGCGAGCCTCCAACTTGCCGTGCGTAAACTGCAGCTGACGAAGGTCATCCACTGCAAGCTGAACCGTCAAATCCTTGAGCTGGGAGGACAGATCTTTTGCGCGAGAAGCCTTATCTACCTGCCTCTCAAGCGGTTTAAGCTGGCGGGTAATCTCGCGAGAAACCACTTTGGCTCGCGTCAGATTCTCATCCATGGAAGAAATCTTGCGCTCCGCACGCTCTTTGCGGCGACGATGCTTAGAGATATCTGCTGCCTCTTCAATAAGCTCACGACGCTGCTCAGGACGGCTAGACAAGATGGAATCAAGCTTGCCCTGGGAAATAATGGAGTGGGTATCTTTGCCCAGGCCAGAGTCATGCAAGATGTCCTGGATGTCCATGAGTCTTGAAGGAGCACCGTTAATCAGGTACTCAGACTCTCCAGAGCGATACATACGCCTGGTGATGCCAATTTCAGAGAAATCAATAGGAATGGTGTGGTCGGAGTTGTCCAAGACCAGTGTTACCTCGGCAACACCCACCGCTCCCCTTGCTGACGAGCCAGAGAAGATAACGTCTTCCATGGCTTGGCCACGGAGCATCTTTGCGCTCTGCTCGCCCAATACCCAGAGAATTGCGTCAGAGACATTGGACTTACCCGAGCCGTTAGGACCAACGACAACGGTAAGACCGGGGTCAAAAACCATCTGAGTTTTATCAGCGAATGACTTAAAACCCTTAAGTGTCAGCGATTTTAGATACACGGGTACAGGGTACCTTTCTACCTTAGGTGCATTTCTGCATCAGCATCAAGCGGAGCGTCATCCACACCAAGACGTACCAACGCGTCTTGAGCGGCTTCTGACTCTGCAGCTTTCTTTGATGGTCCCTGTCCACGACCCACCTTAAGGCCGTCGACAAATACCACAGCGGTAAACGTTGGCGTATGAGCAGGGCCGCTCTCGCCAATAAGCTTGTACTCTGGGGTAGCCTTACCTTTAGCTTGTACCGCTTCCTGCAAACGAGATTTAGGACTTACCGAACGAACTGCCAGCGCTGGAGAAATATGAGGTCCAAGCGTACGAATAACAAACTCGTGTGTTGGATCAAAGCCCGCATCAAGGTAGAGCGCGCCAACAATGGACTCGTAAACATTCTCCAAAGCAGACTTCATGCCACGCTTTCCCGTGCCCTTCTCGGAAATTCCCATAACAATTAAGGGAGAAATTCCTAGAGCATCAGAGACAATGGAGAGTGTATGGCCGGATACCAGAGAGATTTTCAACCTAGTAAGCTGACCTTCATCCATATCTGGATAGCGCTCAAACAGCTCTGTTGCAATAATGGCACCAAGAATTGAGTCACCCAAAAACTCCAGGCGCTCATACGAAGCAGAAACAGGCTTGCCCTCCACCGCCGAAGGGTGTGTGAGGGCAGCCTCAATTAGTTCTTTATTGGTAAATGTGTGACCGCAAATAGCTTCTGCAGCAGCTACTCGTTCGTGCAATTTCACGTATAAAACCTACTTAAGCAGCAAGAATAGCGTCTACTGCGTCACCAACGGTAGCAATCTCATCGATGTTCTCTGCATCAAAGGTCATATCAAACTCTTGCTCAAGGTCTGTGACAAGCTGCAAAAGATCAAATGAGTCTGCACCAAGGTCCTTAAATGAGGTGCCCTCTGTGAGCTCAACGGAATCGTCAAGGTCAAGAGTCTCTCTAACAACGTCAATTACCTTTTCAAGTGTTTCTGTGCGATCCATACATCCTCCTTGCACACAACAATGACGCTAGTAATTTTACCCCGTGATGGGCATCTGTATGATGACATTACTAAAGCTGAAACAAACAATCTTAAAAAAAGTAAAGCCCACAGAATTGTCCATGGGCTCTACCATATCTAATAAAAATTTTACGCTACAGGCGCTTTTTCTACAGCTGAATTGAAGAAGAGATTTTCTCAATTAAGTTAGCGCGTACTGCATTGGCTGCAGAGAGTGTTCCTGCGCACACTGCAGAAGAACTGGTAGCACCATGTCCTTTAAGAACAGGAGCCGAGACACCCAGCAAGAAGGCACCACCAACAGAATCTCCTGAAAGTTCCGCTGCCGTAGCCTTAAGAGCATCTTTCAAAAGAAGTGCGCCAAACGCAGCCTTCTTGGAAGAATTAATTGCATCCTTGAGGCTAGACATAATAAATTTGCCCGTGCTCTCAATGGATTTTAAGGCTACATTTCCGGTAAAGCCGTCTGTCACAATGACATCAAAACGGCTTCCTAAAATATCAGTTCCTTCAGCGTTTCCACCAAAATTAATAGCCGCCTCTGCAAGAGCTGCATGATATGAGAGAGCAAGTTCAGAACCCTTGGTCTCTTCAGATCCATTGCAAAGAAGACCTATGGTTGGATTTTCAATTCCAAGCGAAGCATTGGCAAAGGCCTTGCCCATTTGTGCAAATTGCACCAAAACTTCTGGACGTACATCAGCGTTGGCTCCAGTGTCCAAAAAGACCGTTTTATGACCGCCGAGTCCAGGAAGAATCAAGGTGAGCGCTGGACGCTTTACGCCTTTAATGCGACCAATTCCAAAGGTGGCAGCGGTGAGCACTGCTCCTGTGGAGCCTGCCGAGAAAAGACCATCGGCCTCTCCTGCCTTAACTGCCTGAGCAGCTCTTACAATGCTGGCGTCCTTTTTCTGTCTAACCGCATTAGCAGGATGCTCTCTCATTGCAATAACTTCAGTAGTTACCAAAGCCTTTGCACGATTGTGCTTGTTTGCAAAAGGAGTAACAAACTCATCAGCTCCGGCGAGAAGAACCTCTAGCTCTTGGTCCTTCTCAAGAGCCATACGAACTCCCTCAAGAACAACCTCAGGACTTTGGTCAGACCCCATAACGTCTACACAAATAACGGGCATGTTAACTCCTTAGTGCTATAAAAAAGAAGGCCGGCCCCCTAAAGAACCGGCCTTCTTGGCCATACGATGTATGAGTGTTACTCAGTAACAACAACCTCACGGTCCTTGTAGAAGCCACAGTTAGGGCATACGTGGTGAGGAAGCTTTGGAGCGCCGCACTGTGGGCATACAGAGCGAGCTGCTGCGTTAAGCTTGCTGTTTGCCGAACGACGGGTGTGGGTTGCGCCGCGGCCCTTCTTTTGTTTAGGTACTGCCATCTTAAACCTCTTTTGCTCTTGCTAGCGCCCCTAAAACACATGAGGGCGCGACCCATTCACATAATGCGTTGGATACTATACCACGTACTGACACATTTTGTACGTAGATACAGCATTTCTTCACCATTTAGGAGAAGAAATTTTATTTTACTCTTCCGAATCCGACTCAATCACAAGATTTTTAAGAGCCGCAAACGGGTTTGAAGCAAGTTTTTCTTCTTCTTGCTTCTGCTCAATCTGAGCTGCGTGACCGCAATCTTCTTCGTTCAGATTGCAACCGCATACTGGGCAAAGTCCCTTGCAGTCGGACTTGCACAGTACAACATAAGGCGTCTCCATAACAAGCGAAGGTAAAAGAGCCTCTGCAAGATCGATGGTTTTATCGGCATTTACTAAAACGTAATCTGCCTCATCTTCATCGTCTGCAGCAATTACAGGCTCTTCAAAGAGATAATACTCATCTACCTCTGCGTTTAAAGAGAGATGTGCGTCCTCAAGACAACGGTCACACGTACCAACTGCGTCAGCACGAAGCATTCCGGTAACCAAAATGCCCTCACCCGCGTTGGTAAGCACTAGATCAAAATCAATTCCCATAGGGAGAGAAAATTCATGCTCTCCCAACTTATACGAGTCTTCATTAAGATGACCCGCATAAGAAACGGTATCGCCTGCATTTGCAAGACGATCATCTAGCGCATAAAGAACTGGTTGCATTGGAACTACCAGGCAACGTTATTGCTGGTGTTACGAGGACCAGAGTTCTCATCAAGCGTCTGACGAACACGAGAGACAGAATTTGTCAGGCTCTTGAGGTTCTCCTCAAGGTGAGCAAGAACGGTATCTGCGTACTCCTCAGCGTTGTAGCGAGTATCACGCTCATACTGCTCTGCCTGGTCACGAATGGCGTCTGCCTGCTGCTGAGCAAGGCGGACAACCTCCTGGTCACCAGCAAGAATCATAGCCTGCTGCTGTGCGTCAGCAATGATGGACTCTGCCTGAGCACGTGCGCGCTCAAGGGTCTCATCCTCTTCCTTGATAATGCGACGAGCGGTTGCAAACTCTTCTGGGAAGACACGACGAATCTCGTCAAGCAGCTCGTAGAAGTCCTGGGCATCAATAATCTTCTTGTTACCGCCATCCATAAAAGGTGACTTAGCCTCAGTTACGATCTGCTCAATCTCAGATACAAGGCTCTCAATTTCCTCGCCTGGCTGCATCCAGGGCTCCTTTCAGTCCAATACATAAGCTGTGTTATATGCACGTATAGCCCCTATGAGCACGACGCATAAAACACCTTTTAAGAATGTTAGCAGAATATAATAAAAATGCAGGGCAAATATACTTAATTACCGCAATTATGCAGAGCTTCAAGCTTTTTAATGACGTTCTTTGGTACCAAAAATGATACGTCTGCGCCCATGGCTGAGATTTCTCTGACAATTGAAGAAGAAATGTAGCCGTACTCTGGACTGGACATAACAAAGATACTCTCCAGCTCAGGAGCCATATGGGAGTTAAGATCTGCCTGCTGAAGCTCATACTCAAAGTCTGTCATAGCCCTCAGGCCTTTGACCACACCACCTGCACCGCGAGCGTTGCAGAAATCAACGAGAAGACCTTCCATAGGCTCTACAGAAACGTCCACAAGACCTTCATCTACAAGAGCATCTTTAAGCATCTGTACGCGCTCTTCAAGAGAAAAGGTAGTTCCTGTGCCATGCTTGCGCTTGGAAGCTGCAACGGCTACCGTGACATTTTCAAAAAGGCGAGAAGCTCGTCTAATTACATCAAGGTGTCCGTTTGTGACGGGATCAAAAGTACCTGGTACAACTACGTGAGTGATGCTGTTCAACGTATCTCCTATCCCTCACAACGAACAAGTAAATCAACTTGAGCAATACCATAACGCTTACTCTTAGAAAGCTCAAAGTTGTCAAGAGAAACTGAATCTGATTTGTGGCTATGCTCGTACACTACCACAGCATCTTCTGTCAGACTTCCCTGCTGGATTAAATCTCTAAGCAGCTTGGACACTACTTCAGCCTCAACGGCATATGGCGGGTCCAAAAATACCACGTCAAAAGGAGCTCCAAATAGCTGGGATGACTCAGCAAGACGCGCAGTATCACCACAGATAACACTCATCTCAGAGGTGGATACACCAAGTGACTTAGCTGTTCGCTTAATGCGGTCACACGTCTTTCTGTCTTTATCAATAAACGTAGCGTACAACGCGCCCCTGGAAAGCAGCTCAAAGCCCATAGCACCCGAGCCTGCAAAAGCGTCAAGCACTCTAGACTCACTGAGGTCAAGACCGCGAGAAGCCAAGATGGAGCTTGCAATAGCCTCACGTGTACGATCAGTGGTTGGTCGTGTAGTCCCCTTGCCATCAGGGGCCTCAATTGCACGACCTTTCCATTTTCCACCAACAATCCTCATGGGTTTCTCGCCACCAAACCTATCTTGTACTGTAATTTACCTGCAGGTTATTACTTATAGCCAAGCTCTTCAAAGTAGATGCCAAAGCGATCTTTTGCCTCAATTCCCAGCGTAGCATAGGCATCGCTCGTGAGATTTGGATCCTGTGCCGTAATGGCCAAGGCGTCCATGTGGGCGGCTTCAATCAGATCTGCGTCTGCATAGAGGTCAGAAATCTTGAGCGTAGTGCCGCCGGACTGACGGTATCCCAAGGTCTCGCCCTCGTGCCTAAGTTCCAGGTCAAGCTCAGCCAAACGCGCTCCGTCAGAGGTTTGCTCAAGGGCGGCCAAGCGCTTTCTTGCGGTAGAGCCTCGCTTGGCGTTACTGGCAAGATAGACGGTTCCTGGGAAGTCTCCTCTACCAACACGGCCTCTGAGCTGGTGCAACGTGGCCAAACCAAAACGGTCAGCATTAAAGACAACCATGACCGTAGCGTTAGGAACGTCAACACCAACCTCAATGACAGTTGTGGAGACAAGAATCTGCGTCATATTTGCGCGGAACTTTTCCATAACCTGATCTTTTTGCGCCTCAGGCAATCTACCCGTCAAAAGATCGCAGGTAAAGTCTTTGAAAACGGTCTTTGAGAGCTCCTCATAAACACGGGTGGCGCTATAGAGCTTGCCATTTGTACGAGCGGCCTCAGGAACATCTTCAAGCTCTTCTTCAGAATCGCTTGGATCAATCAAAGGGCAGACCAAATACGCCTGATGACCCGCTTGAACAGCTTCGGCGACAGCAGCATATGCTTGGTCAAGGTTTTCAGGCACACACAACTTGGTGGTAACGCTAGCGCCTGCCTTTGGTCTTTTGGTAATGCGAGACGTATCAACGTCTCCGTACAAAGAAAGCGCTAACGTACGTGGAATAGGCGTTGCGCTCATGGCGAGAAGATCTACGCCTTGTCCCTTTTTGCGCAGCACAGTTCTTTGATCAACGCCAAAACGATGCTGCTCGTCTACAACAGCAAGGGTGAGCTGCTTAAATACCACACGGTCAGAAAGAAGCGCTGTGGTGCCAAAGACAACGGACAAAGAACCGTCAGCTAGGCAAAGTTCAATTTGTTGCCTCTCCTCTTCAGAGGTAGAGCCCGTAATAAGAGCCCACGTAATTCCCGCAAGTGAAAGCAAAGGGCCAATCTTTTGAGCGTACTGCTGTGCAAGAACCGAGGTAGGCGCCATCACAGCTGCCTGAGTTGAAGAATCTGCTGCTGCAGCCAATGCAACGGCAGCAACGGCTGTTTTACCAGTACCAACGTCACCCAAAAGCAAACGATTCATGATGCGCGGCGTAGCCATGTCAGAAAGAATCTCTTGAGCAGCGTGGTTCTGCTCGTCAGTTAGGACAAAAGGCAAGGCCTCAATCAGAGCCTTAACTTTAGGTCCATCTATAACGTGCTCAAAAGGCTTATGACCTGCAAGCTCAAGGTTTCTCCTAGCCAGAAGTGCAAGCTGCAAACTGAGAAGCTCATCAAAAGCAAGACGGCGGCGCGCCTGCTCAGCTGCGTCCAAGCTTGTGGGAAAATGGACCTCACGAAGCGCCGATGAGAGTGACATAAGGCGGTGCTTGGAGACAAGCTCTGAGGGCAGCCAATCACACACGCTTCCCGTATCCGCCAAGGCTGCTGACATAATGCGACGCATCCATGCAGGGCTCACGCCCTCAGTAGCTGGGTGAACAGGAAGAATTGCTGCCTTTGAAGGAGCTTCTTTGGAGTGAGCCTCTTTAGAGCGAGCTTCGTCGCTTGCATCAGATTTTGCTGTACTCAGAACTTCGTAGAACGGTGACTTCATCTGACGGTAACCGTAGGCAAAAAGCACCTTGCCACTCAGAGCCACTTTATCATCAACGTGGATTTGCTCAGCTATCCAAGGCTGCCTAAAAAACGAAGCCGTGAGTACGCCCGTATCATCCACAACCTCAATCTCAACAATGACCATTTTGGGACGTGGACGTTTTGTCTTTACCGAAGCAACGCGGCCGGTAATAGTAGCATCCTCGCCTATCTGCGCAAAAGCAATCTGCACGCGATGGGAAAAATCGAGGTAGCGATGAGGCACATTGAGCAAAAGGTCTCGAACACGCAGAATGCCGAGACGCTCAAGCGCCTCGGCACGATTTGCATTGACATACCTTAACCTGGTCACGCTATCAATAAGCGAGCAGGTATGAGCCACTCGCTCTGATGCGGGAGCGATGCTTACCTTAGACTCAGACATTTCCTACTCAATAGAGAAGATGACTGGATAGAGTGGCTGCTCGCCGCGCTGAGCGTCAACCTCAAGGTCTGGATAGGCGTCCTCAACTCTGCTGGCGAGAAGATCGAGCTGCTCGTCAGAGAAGTCCTCACCTGCAAGAATGGTGAGGTTGTCGCCCTCTTCCTCCTCTTGCATCTTAGCGATAAGGTCAAGCGTGACCTTCATGACATCAGAGCCGACAACATCAATGGAGCCGCCCTGAATACCCATAACATCGCCATCGTGGATAGGAGTGCCGTCAGCTGCGGAAGAATCGCGGACTGCGGTAGTAACCTCACCATAACGAACGCCAGAGATGGCGTCAGTCATCTCTTCTACCAGCTCTTCAAATGGAACGCCATCTGCAACAACAAACATTGCAGCAAATGCCTGAAGAACTGACTTAGTTGGAATAACAGCAACCTTAACATCCTCACATGCGCTTGCAGCAGCCTCTGCTGCCATACGAATGTTGGAGTTATTTGGCATAACAATAACCTGGTCTGCATTGGCCTCTTCAATTGCAGCAAGAATATCTGCGGTTGAAGGGTTCATGGTTTGGCCACCAGAAACAACAACGTCAACACCAAGAGACTTCAAGATTGATTCAGCGCCAGAACCAGCAGTTACTGCAACAAAGCCAAGCTCTTTTCTAGGTGCGGCTGCAGCCTTCTTATCTTCAGCGATCTTCTCGGTACGCTCCTTAGCCTCAAGGTCCATGTTGTGAATGAAGACCTCAAAGATCTGGCCGTACTGAAGCATGTACTCAAGAACCTTGTTAGGAGTATTTGAGTGAACGTGAATCTTATAGTCTGGGTTTGCGCCAACAAGAAGCTCACAATCACCCATAGTTGCCAGGAAGTTCAGAGCTGCTTCCTCGTCAAAGTCTGGGCTATCTGCCTTGAAGAGGAACTCATTGCAGTAGCGGTACTCAGAACCCTCCCAGTCATCGTTGAGCTCAATCTCAACCTTTGCGCTGGTAGCAGCCTTAGCGTCAGAAACAGAAACGGTTGTCTGGAAGTCAGTTGTTTCTGTCTTGCCGGTAACAGCGTTTACAAAGCCCTCAAGGAAGGTTGCAAAACCAAATGCACCGGAGTCGACAACACCGTTCTCTTTGAGGACAGGAAGAAGCTCAGGAGTGCGGGCAACAGACTCATATGCCTCAACAACCAGAGCGTCCAAAACCTCAACTGGGGTGAGCTGAGACTTCTCAAGGGAGTCTGCCTTAGCAGAGACGTCCTTCAAAACGGTAAGAATGGTGCCCTCAACTGGCTTTCTAACAGCCTTAAAAGCAACCTCTTTACCGCGACGGAATGCGTGGGCAATATCCTTTGGAGTTACTGCCTCAGGGTTTTTAACGTCACACAGACCCTCAGCAATACCACGAAGAATCTGAGAAGTAATAACACCAGAGTTACCACGAGCTCCCATCAGAGAACCGTGAGTGATTGCCTTTGCAATATCCTGCATGCTTGCATCTTGAGGAAGATCTTGAACCTCACGAACAACGGTGCCCAGGGTAAGAGACATGTTAGTGCCGGTGTCTCCATCTGGTACAGGAAAAACGTTGAGCTTGTTGATCTCTTCTGCTTTATCTGCAACAGCAAGGGCTGCTACAGGGAAGCATGTACGAATGACATTTGAAATCACGTTAGACCTCAGTTCCTACTCATTTGAAGCAAAAAGCTTAGCGAGAATTACGCATGGCCTCGATATGTACAGTTACATCAACACATGAAAGCTCTGCAATTTGCTTAAGCAAAAACTTTACTGAGCTCTCCAGATTGTCGACAACAGACGCCATGTTAACGCCCTGCTCAACAACAATGTGAAGGTCAACCTGAACTCCCTTAGGAGTTGGGGTCACATCGATACCCTTACGAAGTCGGTACGTTGGAAGAAGACGAGCAACACCTGCTGCCTCATCGATCTCTGCCATGCCAACAACGCCATAACATTCCATAGCTGCATAGCCCGCCAGGTCAGCAAGGCAATCATTAGAAACTCTTAGTGTTCCAGGAACAGCGGTAGTCATTACATAACTCCTCTCGCAAGAACCAGGGTTAGTCATTGTTATTTAGTATACCGCAGAGCACATTTATTATTAAAGCGGCTTATATATACAAGTTGATAACCTTGCAATTGACAAATCTTTTTCTTGTTATTTAATCTTGGTGTAATAAATGAAAAACATTCAAAAGCTGTCAAAAAGCTATCTAATTGTGAATGTTATATTCATGCTTTGACAACACAATATATTGTGCTATATTAATTCGGCTATTTGGAAATTTTAGGCGCAGAGGGCGCCTATCCTATGGAGGTCTTACTCATGTCGAAGGTCTGTGATTTCTGCGGTAAGCACGCCGTTGCCGGTCGCTCCATCTCCCACTCTCACCGTACTGTGGCCCGCACCTTTAAGCCAAACATCCAGCGTGTTACTGTCGTTGTCGATGGCCAGCGCAAGAAGATGAATGTTTGCTCCCGTTGCCTCAAGTCCGGCAAGATTGCCCGCAACTAAGCAACTTAAGCTCGTCTTACCTCAAATTTAAAAAGGTCGCTACGGCGACCTTTTTTCTTAGCTCGATTATCTTTCGGTAATCCCAAACATAGCCCACTGGAGCTTATCGTCACATGTTGGGGCTTTGTAACTCAAACGCAGCCCCAACACAGTCCCCTCAGTACCTTAGTTCCAAAGCTGCACCAAAAGGCAACCCTTATTACACGTCACACAAGCATCGTCGGCTTCAACAATATTTGAAATACCATCGTCTCCAAGCAGTGTGAATTTCTCGTGATTAAGATTCCACCTCATGCCAGTCTCAGAAACCTCACATTCCTCTGACAGCGCAACAAGAGAAATCTTTTTACCCGCATCAGCTGCGCTCAGCTGCCACGAATCAACTTGGCCCGCAGCTAAAAAGCGCATCTCAAAGTCATTCTCAATAACTCGAACGTTTGCCCTGCCCGTCTTTGCCCACGTGGCGAGAAGACCGAGTACTACAAGCTGGTGATCCAAGTGGCCTCCGGACGTTGAGACAACCGTAAGCGAGAGCTTGCTGTCTTTACGAATTGCCTCGTACTCAGCAGACTTCAGGGCAAGAGCAAGGTCAGTATCGTACTTGTCGGCATTAAACTTCATGCAAGGTACCTGCTGCTCTTTGAGCCAAGACAGCGTTTTGGCAGAAGCTGAGTCAAAGTCTCCAAGCGCAAGCTGCGGAACCACGCCGGCGTCAAAACACGCATCGGCGCCGTGGTCAACTGCTATCAGGTAGTCAGCGCTCTGGGCGCAGGTAGAGAGCGTCGTGTGCGAAATAGCCTCTGGGGATCCGCCCACAATAAGGACCTCAAGGGGTTTCTCGCTAGAAGGAGCAGCAGCTAGAGGACGCTCGTAGTCACGAAGACGCAGAAGCGACATCTCACCATAGGTGTGGGCGAAGATGTTTGAGTGCTCACGCATAAAGACGGGGTCTCGGCCGTCGTGGTCGTTGTAGAGTGCCACCACGGGAAAGCCTGCATTTTGAGCCGTCTGAGCGCCAAATGGGGCATCCTCAAAGACCCAGGTAGTTGCTTTATCGGTGCCAAGGCGACGGAGTGCCTCAAGGTATACATCAGGCTCAACCTTGTCCACTCCCCCCACGTCTTCTGTAGAAACTACCGTTTTAAAGAGGTGCTCAATACCTTGAGCCGCGAGGGCCGCACGCACTTCTCGCACAGGAGTTGACGATGCAACAGCCATATGAATACCCGCATCGTAAAGCTCCTGCAAGAACTCTTTTGCACCAGGAATAATGGAGACGTGATGCTGATATTGCTCTGTTACATACGCACAGAATTCTTCATACAAAGCTTCTGCAGTGATAGGCAAATCTAGATAATCAACGCAAATTTTGCAGCCATCCATAAGCGAAACAGCCTCAACGCGCTCAAAAAATTCTAAGTCAACGGTCTTGCCGTATTTAGGAAGAACAGCGCCAAAAACGTTGTGCCAAACGCGCATTGAATCAACAAGGGTTCCATCGCAATCAAAAATTGCACCGGTTACCTGCATAATGCCTCCGTAAACAAACTTATTAGTTGCAATCGTGAAATATCTACTCTAAGTAGGGTAAAGTATCTCACGTTTATAAATTGTTTTCATGGAGGAAGCATGGCACGTTATAGCTATCACTGCACACACTGTGACAATACCTTTGAAATTGAACGCCCTATGAGCCTGAAGATGGAAGCTCCTCAGTGCCCAAAATGTGGACATGAGACCGAGCGCGTGTACAACACCTCAACCATCGTCTTTAAGGGCACCGGTTTTTACAACACCGATAGCAAAGGCAAGTAATCCTGTGCTTTGAGCCTGAAGGCGCTCTTTAAACGTCACGTATGAAGCTCTTGTTGGACAACACAACAAGAGCTTTTTATTTGCGTTTGAGCACCGCCATAAAGTGGGCATCGCAATCGGCGGAGGCAAAAGCTGTCTGCAAAAATCCCTCTGGCGTAATGCATGTATCGAGAAACTCTTGCGCTTCTGGTGTTAAACGTGCACGCGCAGGACACTCAAAAAGGCTTTGCACCTCAAACTGAGAGCCTTCTGGACTTGCAAGAAAATCATCTACAACCTGCTGATTCTCTGAATTTGAGAGTGAGCACGTTGCATAGACTATAAAGCCACCCACCTCTACACGACTGCTACAGCTTTGCAAGAGTTTGGTCTGCAAGACAGTAAGTTCTCCTCCGTCATACAGGCTTTCTGAAGACAGGTTCCATGCAATCTCTGGGTGACGACGAAGCGTACCCAAACCAGAACATGGAGCATCAATAAACACCACGTCAAAGCTTTGATTGAGCTCCTCTGGAACCTCTGGTGATACAAACTGTGTGGCATCAAACGTGAGTGATGTAACCTGATCTGAAAGTCCGGCGGTCTTCAATCTTCTTTTTGAAACGTGAGACTTTCCTTTTACAAGCTCAACAGCAGTAATGTGGGAATTCTCTTTATCTAGCACCTCAAATGCATGAGAGAGCAACAAAGATTTGGTCCCTCTACCCTGTCCAACCTCAAGCATATCTTGGTCTACATAAGATGCCGCGAGAAATGCCACAAGCTGAGAAGCTAAATCTGCAGGAACAAGCTGAACTTTCTTTACATATGCGTCAACGTTAAGTTGAGCAGGATTATTTACCTCATACACATCTTGCAGAACTGTTTGCTGTAACTCTAAAGAGCTGCTCTGCAATTGTTGTTCTGATACGTTTCTTTGTAGAACATACACAGGAGCTGGGTTTTTAAGATTAAGAATGAGTTTTTGAGCAGCAGATTCTCCAAGTGACTCAATAATCTCCAAGCAAATCCACTCAGGAATGCCTGACGCCCAAGAAAGCTCTGAAGGTGTTTTTGGGTTCTTTGCACGCGTCAGCTGAGCTTCATCTTCAGAAATTTTTCTGAGTACCGCGTTTGCAAGGCCGGAAGATCGTTTTGAGATAGACTTTACCAGCTCAACGCCTTGGCTGATGGCAGCGTCACGTCTTGTCTCTAAATATAAAACCTCAAATACAGCAATACGAAGAGCATCCTGTACCTTCGGCTCTAGGTGAATACCCGACTTAAGATGATTCTTTAGAGCTTCATCAAGCTTGCCTTTGGTAAGCGTTGCTCCAAGTGCCAGACGAGTAGCAAAAGCTTTATCTTGAACGGAAAGCTCCGAGAAATCCTTTGACTCTCGTAGGTAATCGCGAATGCGTAAATTATTGCGTCTGCACTCAAAAAATGCCTGATAAGCCACTCTTCGAGCAGGAGTAAGCGTAGCCATTATTGCAGCTTCTGCCAGATCATCTGAGACTTCTGAAGTCCTGCCGCAAATGATTTAGCATCCATAGAACGCTTACCATCTGGGCGCACCTCAAGAAGCTCAAGGACACCTTCAACACAGCCAAGGAACAACCTATGATCTTGAACTGCAACCTGACCTTGAGCAACAGAAACTTCACTTGGTGCCAGTTGAGCGGACAAAGCACGAAGAGACCTGCCTCCAACAGAAACACGAGCTGGAGCGGTATCAGAAGAAGCCTGAACCCTCAGGGCGTTTACCTGGGCGGAATCTTCTGGAGCAAGCTTCATTTCTTGCTTGGTAACTTTAGGAGCAAACGTTACTTCTCGCTCATCTTGTACCTGCCACTCAAGAGAACCTTCCTTGAGCTCAGAAAGAGCCTGTGACAGAGCATCAGCACCTAGCTGTGCTAAAGCGTCAGTGAGCTGCTCAGTATTTTTGGAGCCAACCTCACACGTTGCTTGCTTGCACCAATCTCCTGCGTCAAGTTCATGAGCAATTTTCATGATAGAAACGCCAGCAACAGCATCACCTGCGAGGATTGCGCGCTGAATTGGAGCAGCTCCTCGCCAGCGAGGCAGCAGTGATGCGTGAACGTTCAGAGCACCGTAAGGCGCAAGTGAGATAACCTCATCTGGCAAAATGCAGCCAAAAGCAACTACGCAGAGCGCTTCTGGTTGTGCTTCACGCATGGCAGAAATTACTTCTGGAGTCATGCGATTTGCCTCAAGAACGGGCAGGCCAAGCTCTTGTGCGCATTCTTTTACGGGAGACGGCTCAAGCGTTTTACCACGACCACGGACGGCATCTGGTCTTGTAATAACCAAAGCTACCTGGTGATCATAGGCAAGTTTTTTGAGCGACGGAACAGCAAAGTCTGGAGTTCCCATAAAGACTACGCGCATGCCAACTCCTAATAGTCTGTCTGACCAGGACGAGCGCCAGAAGCCAGTGCCTCTTTGTACTCCTGCAATGTCTCCATACGAGCACCTGGTCCCAGGTGGTCAGGCATGGTTACGCCATTAATGTGGTCAATCTCATGCTGTAGACAGACGGCGAGAAGGTCTCCCTCTGCTTCGTAGCGCATAAGATCACCATCAAGGTTATATGCATGAACGACAACGTGGCTTGGGCGCGTAACAGGAACGGTAATGCCCGGGAACGAAAGGCAACCCTCTTCATATACACGAGGCTCACCATCTGCAACTTTAATCTCTGGATTAATGAGCACAAAAGGGTTCTCTTGACCGTTTGGGTAATCAACATCGATGACTACCATGCGCTTCATGTAACCAACCTGAGGGCCAGCAAGACCAACGCCGTCGGTGGAGTACATAACCTTGAGCATATGCTCGGCCATCTTACGGACGTCGTCGTTAATATCGTCAATTTCTTCACACTTTTGGCTCAGACGAGGGTCTGGCCAAAGCACCATATCATCAACTTCAGAGCTCATAACTATCCTTACATCATGTCGTAAGCATCAACATCTAATGTCATGTTGATACCCACTCTTTTATCAAGTGAAGCAGCACACTGAGAAAGAATTTCTCCCACCTGAGCATCTACGGGAGATTTTACTAAAATGTGTCTGCGGTACTTATCTTTTACCTTTGCTTTTACACAATCAGCAGGACCCAAAATCTCCCATCCGGATTGTGAATCTAACTTTGCGTGCAGCGCCTCCGCCATCTGATCTGCTACGCGACGAACTTCTTTTTCTGAAGCGCCCCAGAAAAGCACGTTAGACAAGCGCGAGAAGGGCGGATAAGCCCCCTCTCTTCTCTCTTTAAGTTCTGCATCAAGAAACGGGCGTCTGTCATGTGTAACTACAGAAGCAATAGCAGGATGTGTTGACCAGTACGACTGAATGATGACCTTACCTGGCTTTTCTCCCCTGCCCGCACGACCAGCAACCTGCTCTAGCAAGTCGAATGTTCTCTCGGCTGCTCTAAAATCTGGCAGCTTAAGCATGGTATCGGCATTGATAACGCCAACCAAGGTGACATCAGGAAAATCCAGACCCTTTGCAATCATCTGCGTACCAATGAGCACCGCTCCAGGCGTTGCATCAAAAAGCTCAAGAAGACGCTGATGTTCGCCCTTTTTGGACGTGGTATCGGCGTCCATACGAATAATTGGCGCATCGCTGCCAAGCAGAAGTTTGAGCTCATCTTCTACACGCTGTGTTCCCACACCATATGCACCCATATAACGGCTGCCGCAGTTTGGACATTTGCTGGAAGGGTTAGGATACGCATGCTGAGACCACTGTCTGCCACAACTATGACAGACCAGAGAATGCGTGCGCTCATGGTACGTGAGAGACGTCGAGCAATGCGGACACTCGGGCACACAGCCACACTCACGGCACATCAAAAAATTTGCAAATCCACGCCGATTGAGAAGCAGAACGCTTTTCTCGCCACGCTCTGTTGTCTCCTGCAAAGCCTCAGCAAGAGCTGCCGAGAAGACCGATCTGCCTCCGTTTTTGAACTGGGAAGCCATATCAACTACCTGGACCTGCGGAAGAACCGCCACACCAGGCCTCTCGGTCATGGCGACACGTGTCCAGTTAGTGCCACGCCAGCTTCCTTGAGCCGTTCGATATAAGCTCTCAAGCGAAGGTGTTGCAGAACCAAGCACCAGCGCAGCACCGCGAAGACGAGCCATTTGAGCAGCTACTTCTCTTGCGTGATAGCGTGGGAGCGAATCTTGCTTGTATGAAGCCTCGTGTTCCTCGTCAATGATGTACAGTCCAGGGTTTTGAATGGGCGCAAACAGGGCAGATCGAGCACCTACTACCACGCGAGCCCTACCCTGCCTGATTAAATCCCACTGGTCAAAGCGCTCACCAAGTGAAAGCTTTGAGTGAAGAACGGCCACCTGCTCACCAAAACGTGAACGGAATCGGCCAACTGTTTGCGCGGTAAGAGAAATCTCTGGGACAAGCACCACAGCACCCTTGCCAGCCGCTAAGGTCTTCTCAATAGCGGAGAGATACACCTCGGTTTTACCCGAGCCCGTTACACCATCAATAAGCACAACATCGCCCTGAGCAGCAGTTTGTGCAGTCTTGATTGCTGCAAGAGCAGACTCTTGGCCCTCAGTAAGTTGCTGGGGTCGTGGCGCCACACCACTTGAAAGCGTGGTTCCCAGACCCTCCTGGCTTCCACGAATTTGTCGCTGTGTGCGAATCTCGACGACACCCTTTTTCTGCAGTGCAGTAACCGCACTGCGAGCTCCTGGAATGGTGACCGAGAGCTCGGATAACCTCATGGCACCTTGCACCAGAGCCTCAAGCACCGATCGCTGCTTGCTTGCATTTGCCGCAGGCGTAAAGTCAGCCGCCTTTTCTGTCAGCTCAACCCATCGCTCATCAACAGGACCGGACTTCTCACAAACAAGCTGCCAGGGTGATTCTGCGTCTTTTCTGGTGACTTTAACCTTTTGGCCAGGCGCTAAAAAAGGATGCAATGCGTCTGCATAACTACAGGCGTATTCTTTGCTCATCCATTCTGCTACCTGTGCAGACTGCTCATCAAACGCTGAATCTGCCAGAACTTGTGTTATCGGAAGGACGCGAGAAACATCTAAACCTGAAGACACACGGTCTGAGACACCCACAATGTAGCCAACAACCTGCCTGTGAGAAAACGGCACCAAGACCGTTGTTCCCACAACCGCTGTCTCTTCCAAAGATTCTGGAATGGCGTAGTCAAACGTGCCAGAGAGAGCACGAGTTGGTATGTCTAAAACAACATGTGCAAAAGGCACGTTTTTACCTCCTTAAAGCCGTGGTTGATGGTTTACATCAAACGTGTAACGAGCAACGTGTGGCTGACCAGCTTCTTCAACCTCAACACAGACAAATGCGCACTCAACCTTAGTAAATCCGTGCTGCATCAAGACGTAGGCATAGAAGTTTGCCTGCATCTGATGATGCTCATAAATCTGAGTTGCATTGAGGCCCTTATCACCCGTTTTATAGTCAACTACCAGCGCGTCTTTGCTTCCCTTATTATAAGCGAGAAGATCGATGGCTCCTTCTACATAGTTCCCATATTCAGAATTAACCTGAAGGGTAAAAGGAGACTCCGCAATAACCACATCATGAGCAAGGGCTTCCTGTCTTATCTCAGAGTTGCCCCACAACTCAAGTGCTTGTTTGACTCGTGATACCGCGCGCTGAGGAACACTATTCTTCAAGCACAATCTATCAATAGTTTGTTCATCAACCTTAGACTGAGTCTCAACCATAATCTGAGCCAGCTCGTGGAAAGCTGAGCCAAGGCTGGTTGGATCTACTCCATCATCAGCTAATGTGCCGGCCAGAATTGCGGAAGTCTCAGTTGCTGGTTGAGGGTTATCTGCATCATATTCCAGGCTTTGTGCCTGACACTCTTCCTCAAGTGCCTTGTTATTCACGCCCTTAAAGTTCTCTGCCATTTGTTGGTGAGCAGAAGAATAACTAAAGAAGCCTTTTCGCTGGTCGTACGCAGTTTCTGCTGCAACGCTCAGCTGAACCTTCTCATAGAGGTCAAACGTTTCAACAGCCTGAGAGTTTTCCTCTTCGCCTGGGTTGCTATCAAAGGGTTCAACCAACTCTAAACCTTCAACCTGAATTGGCTCATCCTTCTTGCCAGAACCCTGAACCACACGCATACAACCAGCAAAATCTCCGCCATATTCAAACGAATGCTCACCAGCAGAAAGTAGCGGCTCTTCAAACAAGGCATTTGTAATTTTGCGCGTATAACGAGGACTAATTCCCTCTTTAGTAAGGTCGATGGTTGAAGTCAGAATGACTGCTTCACGAGCTCGCGTCAAAGCAACATACAGACGGCGGTTCTGCTCCTGCTCTTCAAACTCATTCTCTTGAGTTTCCAGGAACATTCTCCACTCAAGAAGGTTCTTACACTCATCAAGGCTTGTAGGAACCTCATGACAGCCATCATACAATTCATGAAGTTTTTTAGAACTGCTTGAGAATGCAATCTGATACGAATCGTCTTTTCTAACATGCAAAAATGGTTCACTGCCAGCGCCTGCCTTAGGGCCAGATACAGCTCCTACAACAGCAACAACAGGAAATTCCAACCCCTTAGAAGCATGAATGGTCATAAAAGTTACGGCGTTTTGAGTGCTGCAGTGAAGCACTTTTGGCGACTCTTTAGCCGTGTTACACCATTGACTAAACGCTTTTGCGACTGAAGCTACGCCAATGCTCAGTTCTTTTTGCAAGCTATCAATTTGTTCAAGAGCGGCAAAGATATTTGCAATCTTTGACTGTCCCTCATTCCCCATCTTTTGAAGGCGAGAAATCCATCCGGCATCAAGAACTACCTTTTTAATGACGTCTGAAACTCTCTTGTTTGAAAGAGAGCTACGAGCGTTACTCAACACCTCTAAAGCATTTTTGAGCTTTGGACTTATCTCAAAAGGTGGATTACATGCGTCATTTACCACTGACTCTGCAATATCTCTATTGGTAATCCTCTGACCATTTTCTCCAAAATTAGTGCCCAAGAGAAGCAGGTCAGACGCATCAAGGCTAAAAATCTCACTCGAGAGTACAGGAAACAGTCCCTCGTATGAATCGTACATATTTGCGAGTGCCTGTAAAAGACTACCAATCAGCTGAACCTCAGGCTGCTCACCAAATGTTGAAGCTCCAGAAACCACGCTTTCAATTCCAAAGGTACGAAGCGCCTCAATATAGGGCTGTGCCTTTTTAACCGATTTCATCAAAATTGCAACATCTTTTGCTTGGATATTCTCATCCTGCATAAGCGTGTTGATTCTGTCTGCAAGCTGATACGCAACAAGCTGGTTTCTTGTGACCTCATCGCCTGGCTTAGAATTTCCTGACTTTTCAAATTTTGTGACTTCAAAATATACGCGAGGCGAATGAGCAATGAACGGAGTTGCAGGCTCTTCTCGCCCAGCAGACAGATCCATAAAGTTAGGTATCATGCCATCAGCACTGCAAACCTTTGCAACAAATCGCAAAATTTCGTTGTGGCTGCGGAAATTATTTACAAGACGGGGTTGCAAATCTTCTGAAACCTCTGCTTGACGTCTAAAGAACACATCAACATCAGCACCGCGGAATCGATAGATTGACTGCTGCGCATCACCAACTGTTGTGAGATATTGAGCATCTTTACCTGAGAGACTCTTAATCATCTGCACCTGTTGCTGGTCCGTATCTTGGAACTCGTCAACCATTACAAGCTTGAATTTATCCGTGTAAACAGCTGCAATCTCTGGACGCTCTTCAAACACCTGTGCCGTTAGATGCAAAAGATCATCGTTATCAAGGCCGCCAACAGCACGTTTCTTCTGTTTAAAAAGCTTGTAGACCTGCTCTGTAACATCTTTCAAACACTGACCCTCAGACATATCCTGAATAAGTCCAAATAAAGCGCTACAAACTTTAAGCTGGTACGCAGCTTCATCTTTTACAATTTTTATTTCTTTTGAGGAACGGACGGCCTTAACGGCTTTTCCCAGAGCCTCCCAAAACGCCTGGTCAAAATCAGTGAGCGAGAGAACCAAGTGTTGCTGCAATTTACTTGAAAGCTCAGATTGAATACTTTGTAGCTGCTCTGCTTCGTCTGGTTTTGTGGCAGCAATTGCAGCCCTTAGCGCTTCAAGCGCAGCGTCAAGGTCCTCAAGCTCCGTTTTTAGAACTTCCAGATCAGAGCTATCCCCTACAAACGAAATAGAATCCATTCCTACAGGAGATGACTGAGCGTACGAAATCAGCATTTCAATACGAGACTTCAATGCATCTCTGTTCCCTGCATAGGTTGAGAGAAACTCAGCATAGCTTTCATCTTGAGAAAGCTCTCTGAGTACTTCTTCAATAGATATATTGACCAGCTGATTTCTGGTCATGTCGTTAATGATTTCAAACTCAGGATCAAGACCCAAATCAAGTGCATGAATCTTTAAAATTCTGCTACACATACCGTGGATAGTACTGATCCACGCATCATCAACCTGCAACGCAGCGCTATGCAGACCTTCTTTTTCTAAAGCTTCTCTAACGCGCTCTTTAATTTCTGTAGCTGCGGCATTGGTAAACGTAATAATCAATGCCTGGTCAAGACTACTCAGATACGGCTTTCCGTCAGCTCCCGAGCCTTCTTTTAAAGCCCACACAATTCTCTGTGTAAGCGTAAAAGTTTTTCCTGAACCAGCACCTGCTGCAACAAAAAGAGGCTTATCAAGCGTCTTGATGGTCTTTTCTTGACCGGGCGTATAACGTGTATCAGCCATAGTAGCTTACCTCCTCTTGTCACACAGTTTTACTGGACAATACTTGCATGCATCCTTATCGCAAGGATTAGCTCGAACATCTCCAGAAAGCATGGCTTGGACCTTCTGAGCAATTAAACTCTCCCAAGCGTCCAAGTAGTCTGCAAACTCCGCTGAATTTTGAGACACAACCATAACTGCCTGGTCCCTGAGCTTTTTATCTTCCGGATGTATGTTCCAAATATGTTCTGTTGCCGCTTCTGTTGCCATGCCTGCAAGAGCAAATGAAGGCTTATCTTTTTGCTCTTTGGTACCCAGATAAATTGCAGCAACTGGCTCAAGCTTATACTTGGTGAGCTGTTTTCTCATAATCTGAGCATATATTGCAGACTGTACATGCCTTGGAAGGATCTCTTTTGAAAGCTCACTATCCAGGCTTAGCTTTGCTGAATAAGCCTTCAGATCTTTTGTGGCCTTGTGTTTATAGTCAATAATAAGTGCCTGACCATGAGCGTTTATATCTACGCGGTCAATCGAGCCTGTAAATTGAGCTCCTGCATACTCAACAACATTTTCTTCTCTACCAAAACGAAGCTCAAAAAACCTGGGCTGATAGCCAATAAAGCGCGAAGCTTCAAACTCGAGAAGATTCTTGAGATCTTCTCGTATATTCTCAACCTGTTTTCTTTCTTGAACGCTATGCGGAATAAGCTCATTTGAAGATGCTCGGTTAATGTTGTTGAATTGCTCATCCCAGACCTGGGCAAAACAGCTGTCTAGCACTTGTTTTGCATGATCTAGGTTATCGGATGTAATTCTTGAGCCAGGAATATCTTGTAAAAGAGCAGATTCAACCGCTAAATCAACATCAGTCACATCACAACCAAGTGCTTCAGCTAAAAGTGTTGCGTGCGTTAACTCCAAAACACGATGGATAAAGGTACCTATCTGCATTGGAGCAAACTCAGTGTCTACCTGGGAAATTTTGATGCGACGTTGCGTGAACCATTTGTAGGGACACTCAAGATACGTTTCAATCTGAGAAGCGGAAAGAAGCGGTAGCCCCTCTCGCGAGACCTCTATAAGACCCTGTAATTCCTGCTCAAGAGTCTCCCTGGTCAAATGACGTGGGAGTACCACAATATTTTTGAGTTTAGGATCAATTTCACCAGACTCGATTGTTGGGAGTTCTGCAACACGTTCTGGGTCAGTAGCTTGAGGCAACAGGTTTACCAGCACCTCTTCTTCTCCGCGTGCAACCCCTGTCTTCTTTGCATAGTCTTTGGGATAGCATGCTTTAACCTCACTGAGAGCTACTGCGTTAAAGACATCTTTTTGCTCAACCTTCTCAAATGCAACGCTGGTAGAGGCGGTTATAAGTGCCGTATAGAAATCTCTTTGATACCGTGCAAACTCTGACACCTTAGGCGTTTTACTCGCATGGCGAACAAACTCTTGAAGTGCGCCATCAGATGCTTTGACACCAAAATTCAGCGTATCCATGCCCTGGAAAATGACAGCATCAAAAGAATGTGCCTCAAAAGAATGAGCTTGTCTTACAGGAGCGATTAGCACCTGAATATCAGACTGAATACCATTAGAAACAGGCATCATGACCGCCTGGTCTTTGCAGAGCTCAATAAACGATTTGAGTGTCTGAGGAGTGAGCTTTAATCCTGCCTCATGCAACTCCTGAGCAGAAGAAACAATCTTGTTCATTACCTTAAGCGACTCTTGGTTTTGAAGAAGTGTCTCTTTAGACTGAGCAGCCCCTGACTGCTCATCGGATGCTTCTGCGGAAAGGTATTCGATTATGCGCTGAGCTGCAGAACCAATTCTGCCCAGCTCAAGACTCTTGATGGTCTCTGCACACAGTCGTGAGCTCATAGCTGCCTTAGAAAGCGTCTCAAGCACTCTGGTGGCATACAACGTTCTGTTACCACGCCAACTCTTATCCAGCATCCATGCGCGCTCAACACTTATGCCTGAAATAGGAGAAATCAAATAGTCCGTGAGCGTGCGTGGAGGCCACCACGACATATCACCCATCTGGTGCTCAGAGGCCTGATAGTCAATGTTTTTCTCGAGCTCTGCACGTTCATTGAGCGTGACGTACGCATCAATCAAACTAGCAAATGCACGTCCTGCAAGAGAGTCTTGAATGCGCACCGAGCGCTTATAGTGAGCAGCAATCCCCTTGGCCGCAAGCTTCTGCGAGAGTGCGTCCCAAACCTTTTGCGGATTTGAGGTGTATACCACAAAGCTCTTGCTACCAGACTCTACGCACTGAGAGATATACCTGCTAATAGACTCGGCCTCGGCAAGCTGACCCAGCGGCGACAAAAACGTTACTGCACCGCTTGACGTAACCTCATTACCCTCCGCAGCTCTAAACACCCTGGCGAGAAGATCGTTGAGCTCCTGACTTTTTGAGGCTGGCGCCGGCTCCGCATTCACACGACAATCGCATCCCGGGCCGCCGACCAACTCCAGCTGCTGCTCTGCCGCATAACCTGCAGGTCCTTCGGGCACGTAGAGAGAAAACGACACCTCACGCTTCTGCGACAGCTTGCGCACAAACTTAAGACGCACCTCCGAAAGATCTTCAACTCGCGAGAAAACCAGTGCAGGTCCTTGCGCTGGAATGGACTGCAGCAGGTAATCCAGACACTGACACACCTCGATATAAGACTTTTCTTCAAGCAGCGCCTTGTAGCGCTCTAGTACCTTACAGGCACTCATCTGACCAGCAGAAAGTTGACCAGAGGTCATAATCTGATCAAGCTCTGTAAGATACTCTGGAGCAAGCTTAGAAAGAAGCTCCACCGTACCCTTGCCAGCATTCAAAGAACCCAGCTCATCGGTAGACATTCCATCTAAAACCTGCTGAAAAAATACCTTGCGAAGCGTAGTTGAAAGCAGACGATCAGAGCTTCCGTACAACTTCCATTGATCGCGCACCCACTCATCAAAAGTTGAAACATTCACACCAACAGAGAGCTCTTGGATGGCACCAAGCTGCCTCTTAACCAACAGCACAGTATCGGAAGAAGGCACAATAAGCTGAGCAGAGCCCCACCTCTCAAGCGAAGCCTCTAGCTGCTCTTTAACAGAGTTTGATAAGAAAGCACCTGTTTGTTGTTTGTACAGAAGCAAGCCCATACGTCACCTCTCCGATTTTTCTTACTTCTAAAGTTACCACGCACACCGGACATAAATTAGAATCAAACTAAACAACAACTAAAAATCCCGTATCAAAAGGATTTTCATGATTATTTTGCTTCCACCATCGTCAGGAAAAACCGCCCCCACCTCGGGTCCTTCTCTTGATCTCTCATCGCTTTTGTTTGGCTCTGAACTCATTACCTGTCGAGAAGAGCTCATCAAAGAACTAAAACAGGTATGCTCTCATGCAGACGCAGCTCAGGTGCTTAAAATTGGTCCTAATACCGTCGGTGACATTGCCGACAACCTAGACGTCTATGAAGCTCCAACCACAACCGCACTCAACCTCTATACCGGCGTGCTGTTTGAAGCTGCAAAATTCAACCAAACACTTGAAAACGCCACGCTAGAAAACACGCAGAAAACAGTCACATTACCAGCAGATGTCCTTAACTCAGAAATCATGATTTTCTCTGGTCTTTGGGGTGTTGTAAGACCGCACGATCTTCTCCCCAACTATAGACTGTCTGCTTCAATCAAGTTGCCCACCATTGGCACCGTTGCAACTTACTGGAAAAAGCAACTTAATCCCCTGTTAAACACCACTCTAAAAGACCAGATAATTGTGGATTGTCGCTCGGGTGAATACAGAAAGATGTGGACGCCTTCGGCAAAGCATCCTTGTGAGCTGTTGCAAGTTGTCGTACAGCGAGAAGATTCTGGTACGGGAAAGCGCAGTGTTGTATCACATAACGCAAAACACATGCGTGGTGTACTTGCAGGCGCCCTCTTTGAGCAGCGAGCAAGCGGAAAGCTCTCTGAAGAAGTCAGCGTATCTCAAATTGTAGAAATTGCAAGCAATCTACCAGGCATCATTGACGTTGACGTAAGCACAGCAAATGCTTCTGGAGAAGCAACGCTTACGCTTGTTACTGGTCGCTAGTCACTGCTCAAAACTAAGCCAAAATTTTCAAAATAGACCTGCATAATCGAACTGCCTCCCATTTCTTGGACACGAGAAATAGGAGTCAATTCAAAACACATCTAAGTCAGATAATCTGTCAAAAAGACGTATACATGACGCTGAAAATATCTAAAACATGCAGAATATCTGACTTAGAAGTGTAATATGCCCACAATTGAGCAGAATATCTGACTTAAATGTGTTCCTTAGGTGCGGAATTTACCTATAGTTAAATCTTTTATATGACGCTATTCATGTTCAAGCATATTAGATGAAGTTTATGCATAGAGATGCATATCAGGTAGTGCAACCGCCTAGCTGCTGGCTATCTTGATTAGGAACATGTCAATTCTTCAGCAAAACCTACCAAAGCTGCGCTATTTTGTGCGCCAGGCCTAAAAGCCGACGCTAACACGCTGCAGAATCATAATCACCCGCATATGAACTGCCTCCCATTTCTTATGTCCATAGACACAAACATAGACTTTTAATTATCTTTTGAACTGTTCCGTCATTAAGAATGCGATAAGCCTTATCGAAGACACAAGCAATAAAAATGCACATAACAAAAGACACTAATGGCACATTACAATAAACATATTCACTAGAAATTAAAATCACCGGAAAAGGAAATCCAAAGATTAAACTAAGCAAACAAACGCCCAGTATTCTAGCGGGATTGAATGCGCGAAGATGCGACTTTTTTATTACATTCTCAGACGCGTTATTAGAAAAATCTTTATGTTTAAAAAACGTAAAAGAGCTCAACTCTGTACTCCTTCAGTTTATATAAACTATATTTTATCTGATACTAAAAAAATTTCAAATATCAACTCAATTTCTCTGATGAAACAGAACGCCTATTTAGCAGAAAATTTCTGTTTGACCCGCCTCATCAGCCACTGGAACACCATAACTACAACAATTGTGACTACAAAGACAAAGATGCCTCGTACAAAAGCGTTACCAAGCAAGCTGTACGGGAATCGGCCAAGTCTTAGTCCCAAGAAGTTAATAACAGGAATCTGGAACAGATAGACTCCTAAAACACCAGCAGATACCGTGCTGATGCATTTCTTGGCACCATCGGAAAGCTCCTGCAGCCTTGGCTCAAAATTCAGCACAAACAAGAACAAAGATGCCGCTTGTGCTAAACAGAGGAAGTTTTTGATAGTAATGGGATAACTCTGATATGTCATTTCTGGAGTTAATGGGGTTCCAAAGTTGTTAGCAATAAGTCCCCAGCCAAACATAGCCGCAGATGAAAGCAAGAAAATTACAGCAAGCACAAGATTGTTTTTAGTAAATTTTGGAAGCTCGTCGAAATAGGTCTTAACGTAATAACCAAGCAGATAATAGAGAAGACCATCACTGTTAAAGGCGGCCCATCTAAACAGCTGATCAAAGTAAACACCACGAACACCAAGAAACTCAAGAAGAGGCAAACCAAAGCTCACAAAGAGCGTAAGTGCCATAACATAGAGCAGAGTCTCTTTCTTTTGAACTACCAGAGAAAGAACAGGTGTCAAAAGATACAGATACAAAATGGTATAGATGAACCAAAGAGTGCTGTTAACGTTATTGGTTAGAAAGCGCTTTACAAAATCAGCAACGCTAGCACCTGCAGCAATCTCTTCAGCGCCCCAAAACTTTGTAGGAAAAAATGTATACATCAGATACACCACTGCGCTGCCAAAAATAAGCGCCATCAGCGTCTTTCTTGCACGCTTCATAAAAAATGTCTTTGTGGAGTATTTGCTTCTATATCCAAGCAAATTCATACCACTCAGCATAAAAAAGATGGGTACCGCGTAAATAAACGCAGCTTGCAGAGCTAAAGAGAAGGCCCATGTTTTAGTGTGCGCAAGCGAAAAAACATTAAGCGAGGTATGTAGCATAACAACAGCAATACCTGCCAAAATGGTAAGAACATCTGCAAAAACAAAGCGCTTCTTAGTAGCAATTGCTTTTGAAGAAACTGTAGCTTTTTCCACGGGCTTCTCCCCAAATCAATCAAACTTCCTCTATGCTTAGTATACGAAAAGTACCAGCAGGAAAGAGGCATCATGGCAAATGTCGTTGACTATCTACACTGGCGCGGCGATCTGACGTTTGAGAATGACCCTTTTAACAACGTTGATAACCTGATTCTTTCAATTCTTTCCTATCTGGGATTTGGTGGGGTCGTTCCTTCTGAGCGTAGCGAGAAACGCGTTCAACTTGGTGACGCCTGCGCAAAGATGCTGGAAAAACTTAAAGATGATCCGTCTCTTATCACGGGATTTTCTCGCGTTGATGGAACTTGTCTTGAGGCACTGGTTAACGCTCCCCGCTTTGCCAACATTGAGCTTGGTCGCTATGTTGACCGCATTAATGTCGAGAAAAACCTGCAGTTTGCAGCGTTTACTGCCTATCTTCCTACGGGGCAGATGTTTGTTTCTTTTAGAGGAACTGACGGCACCCTGGTTGGCTGGCGAGAAAACCTCAACCTCAGCTTCCAGGTTACTTCCGCTGATAAGTCGGCGGCACTATACCTTGAGAAACGTATTCGCGAACACCTTGCAGCAGGCAATAGCACTACCTGCGCAAATGTTATGGTTGGTGGCCACTCTAAGGGCGGCAACCTTGCGGCATACGCAGCAACAGTCTGCCCTGACGAGCTGCTTGGCACAATTGATCGCGTCTGGAGTAACGACGGTCCTAACATGTGTCCAGAAATTCTTCCCACCACAGCCCATAAGGTGCTTGGAGATAAATACATCAGAATTTTGCCTGAGTTTAGTGTAGTTGGCATGATTTTTGATGATCCTGCTGTTCCAAAGCTCATCGTAAAAAGCTCCGAGACAGGTATGATGGCTCACGACGGTGTTTCATGGCAGGTCATGCGCAATACCTTTGAATTTGCTGATGATTTCCAGCTGGAATGTAAAAAGATTAACGAGGCGTTTAGCAACTGGTATAAAGAACTCCCGCTCTCTGATCGTGAGCACTTTACTAACGAGCTCTTTGACGCCCTCTCGGCAGGCGGCGCAGTCTATTTCAGCGACATTATTAGCTCGCCCGCAAACTTACAGCCTGTTGTTGCGGCACTCACTAAAACAGAAAAGCAAACCAAAGAAGTCTTTTTTGACCTCCTTGGTTCGCTTGTCAATGCATCCGCAACATCTTTGATTGAAAACATTACTGAGTCTTCCCAGATCTCTCAGATTACCTCTGCTATCTCGGAAAGTTTTGCCAAGCTTGATAAAGCCCAAAAGGAACTTAGGAAAGGTTCTCCTTCTTCAGACCAGTAAGGCTAATCACAATTGAAGAGACAATTGAAATAACTATTGATCCCAGGATAGCGGTGCCTAAAGAATCAATAGCAACGCCCGCATGCAGCAAATTCCTAGAAATAAAACTTGAAAGCTCAAGCATAAAAGCATTAATAAAGAGCGAGAAAATACCTAGGGTCAGCACATTAATAGGCAATGAGAGTAGCTTAACAACAGGCTTAATGCCCGTATTGACTGCTGCGAGTACTAACGAGAACAGAATAGGACCTGCCCACGAGCCTCCCACAATAGTTAGACCTGGAATTAAGGTGCAGGCCACCAACGTAGCAACAGTAGTTACAAGCCATGTTGCAACAAATGTCATACTAACCTCTCTTTGAAAAAAGCCCGGCAGAGCCGGGCTTAACGTGCACTTTTATGTAAGTTAGAAACTTACTCGCCGAAGCCGCTGTCAACAAGAGCAACGAGAGCGTCAAGAGCTGCCTGCTCGTCAGCGCCGTCGCATGCAATCTCAATCTTGGTGCCAGTACCAAGGCCAGCAGCAAGAATCATCATGATGGACTTAGCGTTAACTGGTGCGGAGTCCTTGTCAACATTCTTGATGGTGACGTTGCTCTCAAACTTCTTTGCCTCAGAAACAAAGACGGATGCTGGACGAGCGTGAAGACCAGTTGCATTGATGATAGTAGTCTGCTTTGAAACCATAAGTGGACTCCCCTTCCGGAAACCAAAAAATCTACTCGAGAGTTATTCTCGATTAATCGTTACTATCGTAACAAAACATAACGTATTATATCCAATCTTATTTCCAGAAATAACCAAATTAGACTATGAATTCCCCAAAAACAGGGTAAAAATAAAAAGTCGGAACTCATGTAGGAGGTTCACCATGGCTGAAAACGATATCCAAAACTCAAAACCTGAGGAATTGGACACGATAGATACTCAAGTAACCACTTCTAATGAGCAGAATGAGTCTGCAGACACACCTGAACCCAGCAAATCCCAGGACATTCAAAAGATTGCCAAGGACACTACTCAGGTTGTAGCAAAAGGTGTTAGCAGCGCATTTGAAAGCGCCACAACCGCTGTTGCAGAAGGTTTCCAGGCTACCAAAGAAGTCCACAACGCTGCCAAAGAGACAAACTCTGCAAAGCAAGAGCTTAAGCAGATGCAAGAACACCTTGCTCAAGACAAGCAAGACTTAGAGCACAGAGACTACGTACAGAGCTCGTTTGATCAAATAATTGCTGAGCAAGAGAAAATTTTTGCAGAGACCGCTCAGGTCATGAGTGATCAATCTACGCAAGTGGATCTTCTCACGGTTAAGAAAAACCAGCTTATTCAAAAGCTTGAACAGCAAAAAGTTGACGACGAAGCAAAAATTAAGCCTTACAAAGAAGTTGCTGCCACAGCAAAAGGCAGGCTGGATGATATTTCAAAGACTATCTCTGAGGCACAGCGTGGTGTTAAAAACGCCGAGGCTCAGCTTAAAGAAGTTACCGAGAAACGCGATGCTGCTGTAGCGTCTGCAAATAAAGCACTGGAAAACTCCCAGGCAAGACAGCTTTCTCTGAGAGAAGAGCTTGCTGGTCTTAAGACAGACCCTGCTGCTAACCACGATGCAATTGTTCGTATTGAGGAAGACCTAAAGTCAGAGCTTGCTCGTGCAGAGCAGGCCCAAAAGCAAGTTGAGGAACTACAGAACTCTTTTCAGTCTTCACTTGAGATGGCACAAACGCATTACTGGACCCAGGGCAAATCGTTGGAGTCCTCAGAGTCTTCTATTGATGCGGCTCGCAAAGATTATGAGCAGAAACAGCAAGAATATGACGCCGTAGTAGCTGAGGCCAATGCTCGTCAGAGGATTCTGAGCAAAGATATAGAGGGTCTTGAAGAGAAAATTAAGACAGCCAAGGAGCTCTTTAACGAGGCAGCAGATAAACATGATGAAGCACAGTCAGTCATTGATGACGCTAAAGAAATTCATGCAACACCAGAAATTACTGAGGAGCTCAGAAAGTCTGTTGACGAGCAAGTAATTAACATCAATACCAAGCAGCTCACCCTTAAAGAGCTTATTACTGGCGAGAAAATCCTTCGAGAGACAACTCGTGGTCAGCGCATTGGCTTCATCATTGTTGTTCTTGGCATGATAGCGATTCTTGCGTCTTTTGTATGGCTGATTTTTAACTGGTAATTTAGTCTTTGCCCAGACAAATCATCGTATGAAAAAAGTGCTCACAATACTGTGGGCACTTTTTTCTCTAGCTCTGAACCCTCAAGCTGAACGTGAGGATCATGGTCACCTAACCAAACTCGCTAAATGATGATCATGGCATCACCAAATGACAAGAAGCGGTACTTCTCGTCAATAGCACTTTGATAGGCGTCCATAATCTGCTCGCGCGTTGCAAACGCAGAAACCAGCATCATCAAAGTTGAACGTGGAACGTGGAAGTTGGTCACCATGGTGTCTACCACGTGGAACGTAGAGCCTGGCATCAAATAGAGATTGGTGGTTGCGTTTTCTCGGGCAACCATATCGCCTTTATGAGTCACTGCAGCAGAGTCTTCTGCCTCCTCAAAGCGACGGGCAACAACAGGAGGCTCAGCTGCAGGAATATGATTATCCCAAGCACTTTCAAGCGAGCGAACACTGGTAGTACCAATGGCAATAACCTTATGACCAGCTGCTTTGGAAGCCTTTACTGCTTCTACAACTTCTGGAGCTACGTGGTAGCGCTCGGTATGAATGACGTGCTTAGTAGGGTCATCCTCTGTTACCAACCTGAAGGTATCAATACCCACCTCTAGCTCAACAGATGCCCACTGAACACCCTTTGCTTTGATGGTTTCAATGAGCTCAGGAGTAAAGTGAAGACCCGCGGTAGGAGCTGCAGCAGAATGCTCGTCCTGCATAGCGTAGACCGTCTGGTACTTCTCTGGGTCTCCCTCGTACTGTGTAATATACGGAGGCAGTGGAACGTGGCCCGCCTCATGAATAGCCTCGTCAAGAGTGCGATCTCCCTGTGCTTCAAAACGCACCAGGCGACCTCCCCTGTTGTCGTCAACAAAGTCCACAATGGTGCCCGTCAACACAACAGGAGCTGAGTCTGGGGCATGCAAGCCACCTGCACGATATTCAATTACCGCGCCAGGCTTTAGACGCTTACCAGGATTTACCAGACACTCCCATACACTACCCAAAGCATCAATGTCTTCTCGACGTTTTAAAAGCAGCGTTTCTGAGACGCCGCCCGTATTTTGCTTTTTACCTACAAGGCGAGCTGGCATAACGCGCGTCTGGTTAACTACAACCAAATCGCCCGGCTCAAGATACTCCTCAATATCGGTGAAGTGCTTGTGCTCTATGCTGCCATCTTCTCTATGCAGCACCAAAAGCCTACAAGAGTCCCTTGGCTCAGCAGGAGCTTGTGCAATACGTTCTTCTGGAAGGATGTAATCAAAATCGTCAGTTCGCATGACGTGCTGCCTTTCTTGCGTCACGAGCTTCATGACGCTCTATCTGAGCCTCGGCCGCAGAATATCTGCAACCGCAATAATTTTGTCGATACATACCAAGCTCACGAGACTCTTTTGTAGCCTCGGGGTAAAACGGACGGAAATCTCTCCATACAGGCGTCAGTCCATGAGCATGCGCAATGGACACCAGCTCATCCTCGCACGCATCAAAAAGCTGATAGGGCGAGACGGCCAGTGTTGTAGAAACGTATTCAAACCCGCGCTCAGCCGCCACACGACAACTCTCTGCCAAGCGGATTGCGTAACAAGCACGACAGCGACGATCTCGCTCAAATCCCTGAGGGGCCACAGCTAGCTCCCACTGCTCTCGCGGATCTCCTGCCACAATCACCTCAACATGAGCCTCTTCTTGAGCCCACGTAAGTAATGTCTGCAGACGCCTATCGTGCTCTTCAACTGGCTGAATATTAGGATTAGTCCAGCAGATGGTTGGCTCAAAGCCCTCTTCCCTCAGATGTTTTAAAGGTTCAAGTGAGCATGGACCACAGCATGCATGGAGCAGCAGCGGTGTTCCCGGCTCTACTGAAAGAGTCTCAATTGACTGAAGCATGTTTGAAGCCATTAGTTTTTCTCGCCTTGCGCCTTATAACATTTCCAACCTACTATAGCGCAGGCAGCAAGACAGACAAAAATGGTAACAACACTTGCTTCGATACCGTAGGCGCCACCCGAGATAAACTCAGATGCTGCAGGATACGCTGTTAAGAGCGTGGTAGGAAGAAGCGTGGTGGTAACCGAGATGCCCAGAATAGGGCCGGTTACAAAGTTCCAGATAAAGTGCATAGCAATGGTCATGAGCAGATTATCGGTAAGCCAAAAAACCAGGCCATACAGGATGCCCATCAAAAAGACTGAGATTGCTGCAGCAACAGAGATATTAGGCGTTAGTCCATACGTTGCGGTAAAGAGCACTGCTTGAAGCACAAGCGCTACAGGGAAAGAACTCTTAGCGGCAACTCCAGTTTGTAGGTAGCCTCTAAACAAGATTTCTTCTGCTGCGGACTCAATAAGTGTTGCCACAAGTAAAAAGAGAGCGGCAAAAATGTTATAGGAGGCGTTGAAGTTAAAATCAAAGCCTTCAATAAGCATGATGGAGCCAAAGGTAAACAGTACCATCAAGAAGCCAAAGGTAACTCCGCGCATAAATCCTGGCCAGGAGCTTACTCGAAGACCCAAAGACCTAAAATCTCGCTTATTGACGCGGGTAATCCACACAAGGATTAAGCCGCCTGCCAACATGCTTCCAAGAAGACCTAACACGGCTGGAAGGATGTCATTGGGTGGGAGCTCTCCCATAACCATCAAAGGAATATGACACACAAACATAAGCAAAAGCGCAAGGTCAGCCACAAGGAAGGGCGTCACCACAGACTTTGGTGGATCCTTTAGGACAAACTCAAGGCTTGTCTTTGGCTTTTTTCTTCCCACAAACTCTCCTTACATAATTTCTACTCACTATAGTATCGACTTCTGAATCTATTCGTGTAGTGAATCAAAAAAGATTAGAATAAGAAGATAATTTGCGTAATCTACTAATTCCAACTGCGAGGTATCCATGGCCGAAAGCTACGACATGAACAACCGCCCTCATTTTCCTAAGCGCGCTGTCATTACCGGTGGTATGCCCTACGGTAACAAGAATCTCCACTTTGGACATATTGCGGGCGTCTTTGTCCCAGCAGATTTCTTTGCTCGTTTCTTAAGAGATCGTATTGGCCAGAAAAACGTTCTGTTTATCTCGGGAACTGACTGCTATGGCTCTCCTATTGCAGAGGGTTATCGTAAAAAGGTTGAAGAAGAGGGCTACGAGGGTACCATCCTTGATTACGTTAATCATAATCACAACCTGCAGAAAAGCGCTCTTAACGCCTACAATATCTCGCTTGATTTCTACGGCGGTTCCGCGCTAGAACCCGCTGCAAAGATCCACGAAGAGATGGCTGACAGCATCATGCACCGCCTCTACGAGCGCGGTAAACTCTCCAAACTCTCAACCAAACAGTTCTTTGATACTGAGGCTCAGACATTCCTTAATGGTCGCCAGGTCAATGGACGTTGCCCTATTAAGGGCTGCAAGTCAGAGAAAGCCTACGCAGAAGAATGCGACCTGGGTCATCAGTTCAACCCAGAGGAGCTCATTGCCCCTGTTTCGCAGCTCACTGGCACCACGCCAGAGCTTCGTCCTGCACCAAGCTGGTACTTTGACCTGCCGCAATACAAAGAGTTTCTAAACAACCTGGTAGAAAAGTGGAAGAACAACCCACAGATTCGCTCAGTTGTTACCTCTACCGTTCAAGAGACTCTGACCGAGCCTATTATCTACATTCAAAATTCCTTCCGCCAAGACTTTGACGGCGTTGCCTCTTCCCTCCCAGCTCATAATGTCATTGAGCCAGAAGGTAACGCTTCTTCCTTCTCTGTTGTTTTTGAAAACTGGCAAGATAGAGATGAAGCTCGCGAGAAACTCAAAGAGGCTGGAATTCGTTTTAGAACAAGCAAGACTCTCTTGCCTTACCGCATGACGGGCAATATTTCTTGGGGTCTTAAGTCTCCAGACATTGAAGATCTCAAAGACCTTACCATCTGGGTTTGGACTGAGTCCCTCTGGGCTCCTATCACCTTCACACGTGCTGCTCTTTCTGAAGACGCTAGCAACGGTGGTTCTCGCTACTCTTCTGACGAGTGGCGCGATTGGTGGTGCAGTGACGATGCTGCTGTCTACCAGTTCATTGGTCAGGACAACATCTTCTTCTACTGCATTGTCCAGAACCCGCTGTGGGATGCACTTGATTGGGGTCTTATCACCGATACTCCCGTTGCTAACTACCACATTCTCTTTATGAATAAGAAGGCTTCCAGCTCTGGTGCTATCAAGCCTCCAATGGCTGAAGAGCTTCTTGAGTTCTACACTCCAGAGCAACTCCGCGCTCACTGGCTCTCACTTGGCCTTGATCAGCGCGCCGTGTCCTTCTCGCCAAAGGCTTTTGACACCTCCGTATCAAGGAAGGGCAAAGACGGCGAGCCAGATCTTCTGGTAAAGGATGATCCTCGCGTTGTTGATCCAGCGCTCAAGGAGTCAGCATTTCTCACTAACATCTTTAACCGCATGGCTCGTAGCTGCCTGTATGGTGCAGCCAATGCGTGTGGTGGTCACCTGCCTGTCAGCGAGCCTCACCAGGAAGTTATCGATGCTGCTCAAGAGGTTCTGCTGAAGTACGAGCAGCTTGCATACGGCTTTGACGCACATTCTGCCCTTGCTGCTGTTGATGAGTACGCTCGCGCAGAAAACAAGCGCTGGGGCGAGGCTTCCAAGGCCGCTCAGGGCAATGACGAGGCCTACGACCAGGCACTTGCTGATGCATTCTATGCGCTCAAGACCATCACGCTGCTTATGCACCCGGCTGTTCCGGAAGGCTGCGAGCGCATTGCAGATGCTCTCAACTTCCCACATGAGGAGTTCTTCTCTTGGGAGAACGCCTTTATGGGTCCAAAGGAGCTTGCAGCAAAGCTTGGTCAGAGCGCAGAGGAGCACCAGCTTGAAGAGCTCCCTCCTCGCTTTGACTTCTTCAAAGCACATCCCAGCCAGAAGAACTAAAACGCGCAGCTAGGAGCATACGTGGTCGAGTTTCCACCCGTCTACCGCCCAAAACCTTATAGCAAGCCAACAGCACACCTGAAGAGTCATCTTCAGGTGTTGCTCGATGACGGCGCAGAAATTGCAACGTTTGTCTATGCTCCTGCTGCTCCAGCTGGCGAGAAACTCTGTGAAGATCTCGCTTCAACTGCGGCTTATTTGGCGTCTGTTGCTAACGGTACCAATGCTGCACCCATTGTGTTTCTCCACGGAAACGGTGAAGAACACGGAATTTTTGGCACCATCATTGACGAAGTATGCAGCCGCGGCTACATCGCAATTGGTATTGATTCAAGAGATCAGGGGCTAAGTACTAGAGGAACGGCCGCCTTTACCTACGAGCAAATGACAGAAGATGCGTATGTTGTCCTGAAGCAGCTTGGTGTTTCATCTGCTCATATTGTGGGCTTTTCTGACGGAGCTATTCTTGGTCTTCTTCTGGCACGTGACTATCCAGACGTAGTTGCCTCTCTCGTATCTATCGGAGCAAATCTTGAGCCTGACACGTTAGGTGATATGACCTGGTTATATGAAAGTATCCAGGGCAATAAGCGCTGGGCGGCTGAAGGTTGGGAAGGCGCTGTTCTAGAAGATGGCTATCCTGTTCCCTCTCCTGCTGAGGCGGCTCGCATTGCAGAGCATCTGGAGCTCATGGTAGATAATCCTCATATTGACCCCGCGTCCCTTGAACATATCTCCGTTCCTGTTGTTGTCATGGCAGGTGAATACGATGAGATTTATCCAGAGGAAACTCGCCGTATTGCTGAGGCAATTCCTACCGCTCGACTTCTCTTCATTCCAGGATGTCCTCACAATGTTCCCAAGGTGTCTCCGGGTGCGGTGGTGAGAAGAATTTTTGCAAATTTTGCCTATCTTTAAGAACGGCACTGAAACTTTAAGTAATTTACCTGCTTTTATTTCAAGAAAATAAAAATTCGGTACTTAATTGTTAAGTACCTTGCTATCTCAGAATTTTTGAGTAAAATACCTAGCAAGAATTATTTCTGTTACGGGAGGTGCTCATGCATCAAGCATCAACCTCACCTACTCAAGAAATGCGTATTATTCGCAATCTTGGCCATCTAGGTCATTATCTTTACATCACGCGCGGATGTCGTGGCGGTCAACAATTTATTTTGACTGCGCTCTATCGTGATGGAGATATGACACAAAAAGATCTTCTCGCCAAGACAAAGAATACATCTGCATCTCTTTCAGAAATGGTGAGCAAACTTGAAGCAAAAGGTCTTGTTGAACGTACGCGCGTAGAAAAAGATCGCAGACAAACACTTCTTTCTTTGACAAAAGAAGGTCGAAAACAAGCAAAAGAAGCTCAAGAGGTCATCGAGTCATTTGAAGCGCAGGCTTTGTCGGTTCTTTCAGATAAAGAAAAAGTTACATTCTGCGCATATCTAGATCGTTTAGTTGAACATTGGGACACAATTAACAGAGATGAGAAAGGAGAAACGTCATGTCAGAAGAAGTAACTTCAACTGAAGAACTTGAAAGCATGGTTGAAACATCTGAAGCAGATACTACCTTGGCTCCCTCTACCCTGACAGGTATTGTAGATGTCAGTAATCTTTCCATTAAAGAGATTGCTTTAGTGCTTTCAAAGAGTATCGGTGAATTCAAAAGAGACACTATCCTCACTCCTCTCTTTGTGTTAATTGAGACCATCTTAGAAATCCTCATTCCTTTTAGAACAGCCAATCTTGTTGATACGCTTCGTACGGGGGCAGAACTAAACGCTGTCATTCAGTCTGGAGCTGTTCTTGCTGTTATGGCAATGCTGTCGCTACTGTTTGGAACACTATCCGGTATTTCTGTTGCCAAAGCATCCACGGGCTTTGCACGCAATCTTCGTCGTGATATGTTCCGTAATATCCAAAATTTCTCGTTTACCACTATTGATGCATTCTCTTCGTCATCGTTAGTAACACGCCTTACTACGGATATTTCTAACGTACAAATGGCATTTATGATGCTCATCCGCATGGCCGTTCGTGCTCCATTTATGTTTATTGCAGCGTTTATTGCCGGCTTTATCATGGGCGGCTGGCTTGCCATTATTTTTGTTGCCGTCATGCCTCTTCTAGGAATTGGCCTCTACTTCATTATTTCTAGAGTCATTCCTATTTTTAAAAAGGTATTTAAGAGATACGACGCACTCAATGAATCCGCTGAAGAAAACTTGGCTGGTATCCGCGTTGTTAAGTCATTTGTAAATGAAAACTTTGAGCGTCAGAAATTTGATAAAGCTTCAGAAGAGCTGCGCGAAGATTTTACAGCAGCCGAGAGGCTCATGGCTCTGAACTCTCCATTTATGAACTTCACTATTTACGTGCTGTTTGTCTTCATTCTGTACTTTGGCTCGTACCTGATTGTCTCTTCTCAAGGAACTGCATTTGGCGTTGGACAGCTTTCTTCGCTTATTACGTATGGCTTTATGATGCTTATGTCACTCATGATGCTTTCCTTTGTCTTTGCCATGATCATCATTGCAGAAGAAGGTGCTCGCCGCATCTGTGAGGTACTTCTTGCAACTTCCACTATTAACAACCCAGAAAATCCTCTGACCGAGGTTACAGACGGATCCATTGATTTTGAGAACGTTGGATTCTCCTATTCCGGTCCAGAGGGTCGAGAAGCCCTGTCTGGTGTAGATCTTCACATCAACTCTGGTGAGGTCATCGGTATCATCGGTGGTACCGGTTCTGCAAAGTCCACGCTGGTGCAGCTTATTCCTCGCTTATACGATGTAACCGCTGGTAGCGTTTCTGTTGGTGGACACGACGTCAGGGACTATGACATTGACACTCTTCGTGGTGCTGTTGCCATGGTTCTTCAGAAAAACGTTCTCTTTAGCGGTACCATCAAAGAGAATCTCCTGTGGGGTAACCCTGACGCTACCGATGAAGAGATTCTTGAGGCAGCTCGTCTTGCTCAGGCTGATAGCTTTGTTCAAACCTTCCCTGATAAATATGAGACTCATATCGAGCAGGGTGGCAACAACGTTTCTGGTGGTCAGAAGCAGCGACTCTGTATTGCGCGCGCACTGCTTAGACGTCCAAAAGTACTTATTCTTGATGACTCTACCAGTGCTGTTGATACAAAGACAGATTCTTTAATTCGCTCTGGTCTTAAAGATTTCTTGCCTGATACCACCAAGATCATCATTGCTCAGCGTACTTCCAGTATCGAAGAATCTGACAAGATTATTGTTCTGGATAACGGTCGCGTTAACGCAATTGGTACGCACGAAGAACTCCTGAAAGATAACCCAATCTACCGCGAAGTGTACTTCTCACAGAACAAGCAAAGTGTTGATGAAAATCAGTCTCAGGAAGGTGAGGTGACTTCTCATGAGTAGGACAACAGAAACAAACAACACAAGACCAAAGCTTCCCGTGGGAAAAATTCTTACTCGAACCATTAAAATGCTCTGGGAGTTCTATCCTGTCCTTCTCCCTGTAGCACTCCTTGGTGCTGTTATCCAAGCAATTATGCAGTCACTCCCAAGTGTCTTCTTGGAGCGAATTCTCTCTATCATCTCCAACTTTATTGATACTGGTGACTGGAGTTCTGCTGAAGGCTTAGTCTTCCAGAACGTGGCTCTTCTCGCCACCTTCTACGTCATTGGACTTCTTGCGAATATCATCTCTACCCAGGGTATGGCTATTGTCACCCAGGGAGCTTTGCAAAAATGGCGTTCAAAGATGTTCTCGCACATGCAGGACTTGCCTATTAGGTACTTTGATACGCATCTCAATGGCGACATCATGAGCTATTACACCAATGATATTGACGCAATGCGCCAGATGATTGGCACCAGTCTTCCAAACCTCCTCTTTACCTCTGTGGTTATCATTGCAGTAGTATTCATCATGTTTTACTACAGCGCACTTATGGCCATGGTTGTTCTGTTTGGATTCTCTTTGATGGGCCTTGCTACTAAAAACCTTGGTGGTAAGTCCGCAAAGAACTTTGTTAAGACTCAGAAAACCACCGCAGATGTTGAGGGTCACATTCAGGAAATGATGAATGGCGAGAAGGTCGTTAAGGTCTTTAGTCATGAGGCAGAAACTATTGAATCATTTGACAAAATCAACGATGAGCTGATGGTTGTTGCAAGAAATGCAAACCTTTATGCCAACACGCTTATGCCTATCCTCAACAATCTGGGCAACATTATGTACGTTGTAGTTGCTGTAGTTTCTGGTGTGTTTATTACTCTGAACATTCAAAACGTTTCTTTGTCTGGACTACCTTTCACCATTGCTGTAGCTGTCCCCTTCCTCAACATGACACGTCAGTTCTCCGCTCAGATCAACCAGATTTCTAGTCAGATTAACTCTGTTGTTATGGGTATCGCTGGTGCTAACCGAGTTTTTGAGCTACTTGATGAACCAGCAGAGACTGAAGAAGGCTACGTTACGTTAGTCAACGCAGAAACCATTGACGGTAAAGTTCAGGAAGCTGAGTACCGCACCGGTTACTGGGCTTGGAAGTATCCACACAGTGACGGCACGGTTACTTACACCCCTGTTAAGGGAGACGTTCGCCTCTTTGATGTTGACTTTGGCTACGAGCCTGGCCACACCGTGTTGCATGATATTTCTCTGTACGCAAAGCCTGGTCAGAAGGTTGCTTTTGTTGGCGCAACAGGCGCTGGTAAAACAACCATTACTAACCTGCTCAACCGCTTCTATGACATTGAAGACGGCAAGATTCGCTACGACGGCATCAACATTAACAAGATTAGGAAGAGCGCTCTTCGTCGTGCTCTCGGTATTGTTCTGCAAGACATCAACCTCTTTACGGGCACCGTTTTGGACAACATCCGCTACGGGCGTCTTGATGCTACTGATGAGGACTGCGTGAAGGCCGCAAAACTTGCTGGTGCCGATGACTTTATCAGACGTCTTCCTGACGGCTACCACACCATGCTCAAGGACAACGGCAGCGCCCTCTCCCAAGGACAGCGCCAGCTCATCTCTATTGCTCGCGCAGCAGTCGCAGATCCACCAGTCATGATTCTGGACGAGGCTACCTCCAGCATTGACACACGTACCGAAGCAATTGTCCAGCGTGGTATGGACGCTCTGATGTACGACCGCACCACCTTTGTTATTGCTCACCGTCTTTCTACGGTTAGAAACGCAGATGTTATTGTCGTACTTGACCACGGTCGCATTATTGAGCGCGGTACACACGACGAACTTCTCGCCAAGCGAGGAACGTACTACCAGCTCTACACAGGCGCCTTTGAGCTTGAGTAACGTTGAGCTTATGTAATGTAAAACGCCTTGTCATCGAACTGCCTCCCATTTCTTGGACATAAGAAAGGGGAGGCAGTTCATATGCGGGGGATTTGATTCTGCAGCGTGTTAGCGTTGGCTTTTAGGCCTGGCCCACAAAATAGCGCAGCTTTGGTAGGTTCTGCTGAAGAATCGACATGTTCTTAATCAAGATAGTCAGGCAGCTAGGCGGTCGCACTACCTGATATGCATCTCTATGCATAAACTTCATCTAATATGCTTAAACATGAATAGAC
>PPYE01584836.1_pt1 | contig 55171 bp, 57 predicted proteins | sample 1559881 | NCBI WGS metagenome assembly PPYE01 (sample SAMN08240022, study PRJNA423297) | Human gut metagenome, whole genome shotgun sequencing project.
TCTGGTTATTTACTTCTCATTTTATCTGCTCATCAGCCTACATTTTTCGTTTCACTTATCTACTTTCCGAGAGTACTCAGCAAGGGCTCATAATCCAAACCGCACAGCTGGAACAAATTTTCTTTTTGCTTTGGTCCATAAACTCACTTATCGGACTTGCCGGTAAAGATTTTTCAGAATTTTTATTCACACAAAATGCGCACCCGCGGAAACATCCTCTTGTAAGGAAACCTATGGAATAATCCGTAAAAAATTTATATGCATTGTGTTTTTCCCCTCCTTCCATCCTCTTTTCTGCAAATCCTCTATATAAGTCGTAATCCGGCATGTGATGCTCAATCTCTGCCGGAAGAGCCGGGGCCCGGTCATAGAAAAAACCGGTTCCCCCATAGAAGACATTTTCTTTTTGCAGAACCTCATCCGGGGTATAAGTATCAGTAAAAACTTTTGAAATATATACCCGGTCAACTTCTGCAATCTTTTTAAAATCCATGAGCAATTCTGTCTGCCAGCCCTTTTCTTTATAAAACCCAGATATCTTCATGCTTGCAAGATTTGGAAAACGCTGCCCGGTACGGTATAGCAGATCAGCGTCAATGATCCCCAGTTTCAATTTTCCACCACGCTTTCTCCAAGCTGCAGATTGCAGCAATCACTTTTATTGGGGTTCACTTTATCGCGCCAGTATTGATAATGCTCTGTAACGTCCTCGCAAACCGTAATCTCCGGTATGTGGATTTTCTCAATGATCTTTTTCTTTTCTTCCAACGGCAGATGCAGATAGCCGCTCTGCCAAAAAGTATATTTCGTAAAGTCCAGATCTGCCATCCAGCGTTTGATCCAAGTATTTACCCGCAGGAATTCTACCACACAGCGGTTGATTCCCAAGGAATTGAGACGATTATAGTCCATATATTCATCCAATATGGGACTGAGCCTGATCGCCACATCATATCCCATATCCTGTAATTTTCTTATTGCCTCAATCCGTCTGGAAGGAATGGGCGCTTTTTCATATGTAAGGGCCTTCCTGTCATCCAGACAAGTGACCGTGATCTGTATGTGTGCAAGTTCCCGGTCCAGTATGCTGAGATATTCCGGCTCCGCGACCAAATCTGACTTTGTTACGATCAAGTATCCGATACCCTGGCTGTTCAGCTCACGGATCGTATCATAAGCTAAATGATATTGTGATTCGTATGGCTGAAAGCAGTCCGTCATGCCGCCAAGCCGTATGACCATATCCTTCGGAAGTTTCCTTATCTTTTTCTTTATTTTCTCTATATCAGCAATGCGTGGGGATTCCGTTTTCCAGAATCCCCGGAAAGATAATAGGGACCGTGCATAGCAATAATCACAGTCGTGCGCACACCCGCATCCGTATACATCCAGCCTCGCATTATACCTGCATTTTTCTCCTTCATTGCCCCTTACCTGTTTAAAAAAGCTCTTATACTCTCCTGGTAACACCTCCTGTTATTGAAAAAGGAAGAGGCAGCCAAGCTGTCTCTTCCCTAATTTGAATTGTTCCTTATCTGCTACGTGCAGGGCTCCCTGCGCGCATTCTATCCTGTGTATTGTTTCTTACTGGCTCTTTGGCTGCCTCATAGGTTGCCCCAATTTCCTCCATCCGTTCTGCAAATTCACAGATGTGGAATACATTCCGGCCTACTTGTGTATGGTATTCACCAATATAAGCACACTCCCTTTCTACAGTTTCCCCATCTGGATATTTGATCCTGATCTTGTCACCATCCTGGATCTGAAATAAATCGTGATACCTGCTGTCAATAAACCTTATCTTTTTCTTATCATCACTCATCTTGCCGTACCTCCATCAACATATAAGGGGCAGCATAAGCCGCCCCTTGCCTTAACACGATTTAATTATCGTGCCATTGTCTGAATCTGTTTCATTCCCCGGATGGGGAAACCATACACACGGGCAATCTCATCTCCCAGCCTTCTTGTGGCACGCGTCAGATCTTCCCTGGTTGCAGTTCCATCGTAAATCTTAGCCTGTAGCCTCCATAGCTGGCTTTCTGTAGTATTTTCTTTGACCGCCCGGTACAGATAGCTGTTCTGCCCGTCATGGTGTATTCCCAAACAACGGAAATCCCCCAAACGGTCCAGAAACCATTCATTATAGTCACAATTGCTGTAGAGGCAGTCACGGATATTGCCACTTTCTATCATGGAAAATCCCTTGACCCTGCCATTCCACAACCCGAGGTCTGCATAAACAAGTATCGGTCTGGAAAGCTGTATATCCAGATTCAGACGTTCATCCTCCAGGTACAGCCCATTAGTCTCATACATAATCCCTACCCGCTCCGCTTCTGACAGGTCTGGATATTCAGATTCTAAGTCTCCCCTCCAGTTCCCATAGTCTAAATTTATATTACTCCAAATGATATGCCTCTCCTGCTCTATCTTGCATCTCCCCCCAAATTCTCTATTAGACTGTAAACAAACTGTTTTTCTATACTATATTCGTCTATGCTGTGCATAATAAGATAGGACACCAGATGATTTGGCATCTGGTGTCCCGACATTTTTAAATCAGGCAAGTTATTTTACGAGAAATAGTGTTTCACCATATTTTTAGTCTGATTTAACCATTCTTCTCTTTCGGCATGGCTACAGTCTGCAACTGCTCTAAACATTATGTTATCAAATACAGACCCCCCACAGAATCAAAACTTCCGATTTTTCTGACGGTCAAACTGGAAGTTGTTATATTACCTTACTGTAAACAAAGCATTTTAATGGGATTTTGCCTTTCGGCATTTCCAATACGACCTCTTTTTCTTCTACCCTTTTAAATCCTCTATGTTCATAAAACTGATATGTGCAAGCATCATCGGTGTAAAGATAAAGTGTTTTCCCTTGTTCCTTTTCCTCCAAAGCATTAAGCATGGCAGTACCTATACCTTTGATTTTACAATCGGGGTCTGCGGCAAGAAATATAATTTCACCGTCAGGCGTATTAGATTTCAAATAGTGCGCTAACTGTTCTTTGGTAGTATCTTCGTAAAGACCTGCTCCGCCTTTAAAAAAAGACTTTTGTATTACATCAACAAGTTTGACATAGATTTTTTGCAGAAAGTTCTGTTGCTTCTTTTCCTCGCCTTTAATTTCTGCCAATAAAACCCCCACAAATCCACCGTCAACATATGCCGCCAAAATTTGTGTTGCTCGGTTGATTTCGAGATACCAAAAATATCTCCCGTAAGCATTAAGTAGGAACTTATTATTCAAGTACCAATCAAAGTGCATACCTTTAATTGCAAATTGAATTGCTTTTTTATAGTCCTTTTTTCGTATATCTTTAATTTCTATTTTCAAGACAACACCTCGCACAATTCTAATTTTCCTGTTTGACAAACTGGAATTTGTTGGGATGAAAGTTGTGTTTGTAATCTCAGTTATAATTACTTTATCTATCTTTTAAAAACCGAACTACTTTCACATTACCATCCATTTCTGTTGACTCAATATGAAACCCGCATTTGCTTCTATAGAATTTAATATTTTCCTCTTTGTCCGCTGGTGTGACCAATGTGAATTTATTCCATGCTTTATAATGTGACATTGCAAACTGAAATGCTTTAGTACCAATACCTAATCCCTGATATTCAGGTATTACACACAAGCAACCAATTTCATATACTTTATTCTCTTTTTCTTTGCAGGATATTACTCCGACAGGATTTTCATCACAAAAGATAATAAATTTCGGATAATTCCTTATTGAGGCTTCCATTATTTCTTTAGTTTTTCCATATGCCGGGCATTCGCCGTATTTGATATAATCGCTATAAAACGATGCATTATAAATGTCTATCAATAATTCTGCGTCTTTTATGGTTGCTTTTCTATATTTAATTTCCATTAAACCCTCCAACACAAATTCTAATTTAGCAAATTCCATCCCACACAAGACTTAATTTTGAATAATCTCGCTTTTTCCATTTACAGCAAGATAATCTACACTTGTCATAACCTCTGCAAATTTACCGTTCAATGAAGCCATGTATACATCGTTGATAAAACTTGCAGGTAGATTTCGCCCATTCCATTCTAAATCTTTTGTTGCACAAGCGTCGGCTACAAGAGTGATGTAATAACCAAGGTCTTTTGCTGCTCTTACAGATGTATCTACACACATATGTGTCATCATTCCACACATGACTAGTTTTTTTATTGACAATGAAGATAACTTTTCATGCAAGGTTGTTTCATGGAAACTGTTAGGCATATGCTTTACAATAATACTTTCTGAACTCAAAGGTTCTATGTCCTTATGGATTTGAACACCTTTCGTGTTTGGAAGAAAAAAAGTTGCGTTCTCAGGTGATATGTGTTGCACATAAAAAATAGGGAGTCTTTTTGTTCTAAAATGTTTCAATAATTTTTTTGTTACTGTTAATGCTTGTTCAGCTTGAAAAAGCTCACACTTACCTTGAGAAAAATAATCATTTTGAATGTCAATAATTACCAAAGCAGTACTCATTTTATCAAATCCTTTCTATATTTATATTGATAAAATGGTACTCGATAGCATACGGAAAGTAAATTACTTACTTTTTCGTGTATATGGCGGAGTTTCATAACAAATGCCCTTTTTATCAAGAATTTCTGTCATACCACGCTCTACCATATAATCTATACCAATTTCTTGCATAATCTTAATTGCTGATAACATTTTCTCTCCGCGTTTAGTTAGAAAGTATTCTACTTTTAGGGGATAACCGTCATATGTTTTTTTGTCAATTAATCCAAAATCCTTTAACTCATGTAATTGTTCCAACAACATTTTTTGGGTAATTCCTGCTATGCTATGATGAAGTTCGGAAAAAGAACATATTCCATTTCTAAGTTGGAAAATAATAATCGTTTTCCATTTACCTTTTACAATATCGTGAACAAGTTCCAAAGGACATGTGTAGTTTTCTCTAAGTTTCAATTTATCATCACCTCAAGCAAAATTTTCAGACAACCCTATTCATTTTCAATCTCGCAAATACTAATTTATCGCTAAGTTCAATTTTCCTACATACTGTAATTTATCTTATTGTACAACATTATAGCATATAAGTATAGCGTACATATTCATTATACTAAAAAGCAGACTTTGTCCACAGTCTGATAGGGCGGTAAACCGCCCTATCTATTTTACTTGCTCAACTCTTTAACTGCTTTACGCCGTTTCCGTTTATTATACAGAACAAAAATCGCTACGCTGCCCCCAAAGGCTACACCCAGGATTGGTAACAGCCAGTCTGTGTCATCCCCTGTCTTTGGTCCATTGCCTTTTAGCGTTGTGGTGGTTGTCTCCGGTGACTTTGAGTTCTGGATTTCCTTCAGGACCTCAATCACCGGTGTCTTGCCATCTTTATACTCAAACACAATTTCCCATTCCTCATCGGTCTTATCGTAGCCCTCTAATGCTTTTGTCTCCTTTAGGATATATACTGCCTGATCCTTAAATGCACCATTTTCATATGTGCCGATTGGGAGAAGCTCAGATTCCGCTTTGCCATCTTTACCTGTCACCAGCTTTGCGACTTCCTTTCCGCTACCCTTTTCAACCAGCGAAAATTCAACACCGGACAATGCTCCCTTACCATCAGCATCTGTTTTCTGGATAAGCAGCCGCCCCATAGCACGCTCATCTTTCATTTCCACTTTCTGGATCTCACCGATTTCTTTGACCTCAAATTCCACATCATCGGCTATCAGATACCCGTCAATGGTTGCTCTTTCCCGCAGAGTATAAGTCCCTACCGGAATATATTCTACTAAATGTTCTTCTCCTGTTGTCCACTCATCAAAAATTTTCCCATCCTTGTCAATGATCTGTAACTTAGCACCTTGGATCTCTTTTCCATCTGTGATATCCTTTTTTGAGATAGAAACCTTCGTATGGTCATCTTTCATCTCAACTTTCTGTACGTCACCAGTTTCCTCTACAACAAAAGCCACATCCTCTGCACGTACATATCCCGATTCTGTTGGGGCCTGCTCTTCATGCAGCATATAATCGCCGGGTTCCAGAGCGTAAACAACATGCGGTTCTTTTGCAGACACCCATTCTTCAACCACTTCCCCACCTTTCAGTATCTGAAGCTTCGCGCCCTCTATTTCCTTGCCTCCGGTCAGGTCTGTCTTTGTAAACTCAGTAATTGTAGGCTGGTTTTCAATTTCAGAAGTCAAGCTGACCGTCTGTATTGTCTGGTCTGTATAAGATGCGTCAAAATAATAGATTTCTTCATTATCCAGATATCCGGGCTTTTTCTCAACTTCCATTACATTGTATTTAGCATGTGGCAAGTCTGTCTGGAAAGCCAGCCTGCCGTCTTCATCAGTCCTGCCCAGTTCAATCAGGGCTCCCTTTGCTACGACCACTTCACCTGATGCATTCTTGATATCTTCATCTGCAAACAGCCCGAATTCAACGCCTTCAATCGGTTTCCCTGTTTCTGCATCCTTTTTCAGCAGTTCAATCGCTATTTTCTGCCGCTCATTTTTCAGGTCCATAGTCACATAATCAACAGCCACCTGCTGTCCATTGTACTGGATCTCAAACTCTTTTGCTTCTGGGTCAAGGACACAGTTCTGTCCGGCTTTTTCTTCCACCAGATAATACCTGCCTATCGGAAGGTTATTAAGTGCTGCCATCCCCTCTGTGTCAGTAGTGAGTTTTCCGACGAGCATATCCTTCTCATACTTGATGATACGGTTCCCATTTTCATCTGTCTGGCCGTCAGGAGTATAGATAACTTCTTTTGCATATACGGCAAATTCTGCGCCTTCCATACCATCCTCTTCATATGTGAAATCGTACCCGAGCGATACCTGCATGGCGTCCTCATCCGTAAAGAAATTCGATACCCTGTTTACCAGGGCAGCAACTCCATTTTTAATCTTGGATGTCATTTTTTCTTCGATATCCACTGCCTTTACCAGTTTTTCGCCCTTTTTATTGACTGTCAGGCTGCCTACCGCTTCATCATTGAACTGTTCAATCACAACAATAAATTTCCCAGTCTCTTCTTCTACCTGATGCACTGTGTCGGAATCTACCTTGACAGTGATGGCAGCCCTTCCAGCCTCCTCATATTTGCCTCCGGCAACTGCCTGGTTAAGCGGTATCTGTTCCCCGTTCATGTTCAGGATATTTTCGTATCCCGGTTCCACAAAATTTTCTGGTGCTGAAACCTCCTCAATCCGGTAATTCCCACATTTTAACTGTTCCGGAGTGATCAGGTATCCTTCCTCATTCGTTTTAAACACAGAAACGATTTCTTTCTTCGGATAACGCACGATCATTTCAACATACTTTTTATTATCCAGGTCATAGATCTTATAGGATGCACTGTTATTTAATACTGGTTTCTGGGTCTGTGCGTCCTTCTTTATGATCTTAAAATAAAATTGCAATGGACGGTCATCAAAAACACGCCACACCTGCGGCTCCCGGCTGTCCTCAGATATACGCACAATGAATGGATTTACATTTTTCAGATTCTCCGGTGTCGTTGACTCAAAGACTACATAATTTCCATACGGTAGTTCTGGTGAACATAAATATCCCTTTTCATCTGTAAAAAGTTCAGGCACATTTATCTTTTCACCATTCTCATAATAAGATGCTGTCTCGTCTTGCGAATAATCGTAAGTAATAAAATCATCCGCGGTAAAGACACTTCCCTTTGATGGTTTCACACTTCCATCTTTTACCCCTGACAGGCTGCTTATAAGGAATACCTTAAAACCGGCGCCAGCGATAAGGTCTGTCTCCGTCTGTTCTCCATCTTCACTTATTTTGATCAACTGGAAAGCCTGTTTTTTTACGGTTTCCTTCACAGTGACATACCGATGTACAATCTTTACCTCCTGGCCTTCATACTCTACGGAAACTGGATATTCTGTCTCATCTAAAAGATATCCTTCACCCGGCTCGATCTCTTTTACAACATAGTTTCCTAAATACAAGTCTGTAAAATCAACAGTACCTTCACTAGAGATCACTCCCTGTTGTACCAATTCGCCCTTTTTGTGGACAACACCGCTTTTCTTATTGGGATGTTCAATATCTTCTGCCGCGTAAATCCCATATACTGCGCCTGCAAGAGAAGCGTCTCCCTGAGCGATAAAGTCCTGGCTGTCTTTGTCGATCTTATTTACATGGACTTCACCGCGTACCTCTTCATTCCTGAATTCATGGTCAAATGCATAAGTATATGTCTGGTCATCTTTGTATTCATAAAAGAATTCAAATGCTGTTTCTGACATATAGTATTTATCCGGTGCCTGGATCTCCTTTACATTGTAGTGGAAATTCAAAGGCAGGTCCGCATGGAATACTGCATTTCCATCTATATCCGAAGTAGCCGTTTCAATCAGGCCGTCCTTTTTTAACACTACGCTGCCATCATTTGCGGTAATGTCCTCGCCTGCATACAATCCGAAAACAGCGCCCTCCAATGTCACATCATCATTTTGTGATCTTTTTACAACGTTCACAGAAACACCCGGGCGCTCATTGGTAAATGAAGTTTCTCCAGTTGCAATCTCCAATGTCTGCCCTGCATAAGAGAGTGTCACATACTTTGTCCTTTCCGCCTCTGTTTTGCCGATCACCAGATCTTCCGGAGCTTGTTGTTCAACAATTTTATACTTTCCAAGGTACATCTCCCCTGACACGCAGGCCCCGTCAGCGCCTGTTTCCAGGCTGGTGATCAAGTCGCCCGCACTATGGACTTTTGTCACCTTATCCTGGCTGTATATATCTTCTGCCGCATAAATATTATATTTTGCTCCGGCAAAAAGTGAATTCCCATAGATAAAACTGATATTGCCTTCTCCGCCGCTTACCCCGGTCAATACCTCACCGGCTTTGCGTATTGTTATCTTCCCTTTCTGTTCTTTATTTGTAACTGTCACAGATGTTGTCTTTCCAGTCTGCAGCGAGACATTATATGACTGCGCATCCAATCTATAACCTGCAGGTACTGATATTTCCTTCAGGTATACGGTGTCCTGTGTTTTTGGTATTTCAACCTCTGAAGCCCCCTGTGCATCAGTCGCAGGCATTTGGGTGATCAGTGATGTACAGCCCTTATCCGAATAAATACCAAAAACAGCGCCAGAAAGGTTTACACCTGTAGCATCATCTTTTTTTATAACTTTTACTTTCGCAAGGTCAAGCCATGTAACTTTAAAACTCACCGAGGCCTTATCCTCATCAAAAAATGCACCATAACCGATATCCTGTGTCCCTGACCCGGTTGACAGCACCAGTGTTTTCCATTGAGTCCCCATCTGTCCGTTAAGTTTTCCAGAAGACCATGTACCCGATACTGTTTTGGGAGCGCTGAAATAAAAGCTCGTGCCTCCATAAATTTTTACGCTGCCTGTCTTTTTTGTATCCCCGCTATGGTAGGTCACTCCGTCCGGTAGTTTAAGGCTCACATAATTCCTGTGGTCCCCTGTAAGTTTAAATTTTTCAGTACGCTGTGCCTCCCCATTTTCATATGCTTTTACAGATGTGGGTGAAAGCGAGATAGCTGCTGTAGGCGGTGCCTCCAGCCCATGAAGGTACTGGATGTAATCCCATACCCCAGTAGCTTTGATAGCGTCAAATGAGCATCCATAGAAGCCATCCATTCCCACATAGCTGTACGATGCTGCAAGATGTGTGTATATATATTTCAACTTCCAGTCAAAATCCGGCATATAATCATCCGTTATATCCCCGGGCCCGCCATATCCATAATACAGCACCTTTTGTAATTTCACATTGCTCTCATATTCTGAGGCCACATAGTCAGCGGATGGCGGTGTCTCTTTGGCTGACTCCAAACAATAAGCCACCCTGCCATTAACAGTAAAATAAGATGTAGAGTAGTTGCCAAGGCTTGCCGGATAATACAGCCGTTCCCCTTGCACTAAGCTGGCTTTTGTCCTCTGGTATTCCATAATTGCGGGGACAGCCGTAAGGAATACCCCATTATCACCATCCGTAACATTTATCGCGTCCTCAACATTTTCTGGTACTTCAGGTACTTCTGTAAGCTGCTCCTGTTGGTCGGGGTCTGCCTCACCATCCTCTGTGGAGCCTTCGTCTTTTGTTGCACTGTTCTCTCCCCGGTTCTGTGCCCCCTGGGTTTCAGGTTCCTTTTCACTTACGATGATCCTCCTCGTAACCTGATAGGGTGGATGACCGCTTACGGGTTCCACCCGGTAAACTGCCTGATAAGAGCCTGGAACATTGACGTCAAATGCCTGGCCGGATTCATTTTCAGCCTTTTCCCAAGAAATTCTGACCTTTTTATCATCAAATTTCAAGCCGGTATAATCACTCTTAATGTCAAACGCTGTTCCAACGCTGACTGTGATATCATCTGCTGTTACAACTTCATCCTCGGATAACTGGCTCTGGTCCTCTGAGAGTTCCGAAATTCCGTCTATCTTAATGGCCGCCTCAGTACCTTCCGCGCCTTCTCCCACGGATTCCTGAATATCCCCTGTTTCTGCCGCAAATGCGGTCATGCCAGTATTTAACAAGGTAGAACAGCTAATCAGTAAGGCTAATGCGCCTGCTAAGATCTGTTTTGTTTTCTTTTTCACTATGATTTCGCTCCTTTTCCTATTTTTTGCACAAAAAGAGCAGACCTACACAAGCCTGCTCTCTCTTCTTCCATAGCCACGGCTGCACACATACCCTGGCTATGGAACCCATATTCAGTTTTCATGTACAGCGTGCCGGCTACGGTCTATCCCGTATCCAATTCACATTCTACTTTCCTTTCTTTAATCACTGCTCCCGCCATGAAGGATTGCAAGAAACAATTGCAAAACCAGCAGGAATAAGCTCAATACTAATTTCAACAACAAATACAGCAGTTTTCCTACTACTGCCACTATTCCAACAATAAACATCCCTATTCTCTGTAAAACTGCCATATTTGTGTCCTCCTTGATCAATCACCATCGTCCAAATCGTAAAATTGGGCGAACTGCATGTCTTTTTCCCAGTTTCCGGATTCCTGTATCTTATTAACGGAGGGGGACCCCTCCCCAAAGTTCTCCTGTACGGCATTCTCATGTATTGCCTCAAGAACCGCCCCTTTGATTATAGCAGGCATGTTTTCATTTTGCACCTGGTATATTGCATTTTTAACCAATTCCACCAGGTGCTCATTCTGGCGCTCTAAGTTCTCATTTATCAGCCGCATCTGTTTTGCCTCCTCCTCCTGCTTCAAGTAACGGCTGAAATGGATCACTGCTTCTGCAATAAAATCATCCTTTGTCTTGAATATATCAGTATTGTAATTCTTCAGGCACCGGTATGCCTGTGCATGGACTGGACGTTTCTTGTATAACCGGAGCGAAGTCGTATATACCTTATCATTATCCATACCTCCTCCTTCTGCCTACGCACTTTTAAACTTCCGCATCTGTTTCATCTGTTCGATCCGTTTGATAGCTTCTTCACAGCCGATAGCATTTGCACGGACCTCCGTAACAAATTTCACATCTTTATTTTCATTACTGCCAAACTTCTCAATCACGGAAGCCCCGCCGCCCATAAAGATCATTTTTGTCAGGTCAGGGTTATATTTATTCGACCTGATAAACTCGTAAATCCCTGACGAATATTCTTTCAATTGTGAAGTGATCAACTTCTGGTATTTTTCCGGACAGTCATAACTGCCGTTTCTCATAAAGGATTCCGTTATGTAAGGTGGTACCCCTGCCCCAAATCTTGCAACTACTTCCTCATTTACTTTGTCAATACAGTACAGTGCCCCCTTATCGGATATGAAATAGTTTCCATCCGGCATACCATCCACAAATCCCACCAGGTCAACCGTACCGCCTCCAATATCGATCAGAAGGCAAAAGCCAGCATCCTCATTAAGAAGCGTGTAAATCACCACATGTCCCTGCATAAATATATATGTATTTTCAAGACATACATGATAATGTGTACCTTCAAACCGGAAATGCAGCTCCTTTGTCTTTGAAAGGTATTTCTTAAATCCCTCTTTCTGTGTCTGGAACCTGCGTGGCGGTAAGGCCGCACCGAGTTTGACAGATGCCTCCGTCATCCCCCTATGCCTTAATTCTCCCGCCAATGCCGCTAGGGTAAGCAGATAATATTCATCATTTACAGTCTTATCGACCCTCTCACTCCTGGGTACCTGGCCTCCGATCTGGTAAAAGCGGTTCTGGAATTCCAAGATATTTTCAAGACTGTCCGGTTTAGTCTGCAAAGGCTGTACCGCCGCTGAAAATATTTCATTTCTCGTTTTGATATTACGGTTTCCGTGGTCAATTCCAATGATTTCCCTTTTTAACATTTCTTTTCCTCCTGATCTAGTCATTACTCTGTAATCGTCCTACTTTTCCATCCACATCTTTTGCATCTGTATACCCAGCATACGACATCTTGCTTTGCTACGCATTAGCGTTACCTGCTTTTCTCCTTATCTTTTTCCAGAGATTTCTGCAAAGGCTTAATATCCTCAAAAAAACACTCCATCCTGTTCTTCATATCTTTGAAATTTTCATCATCTGGCATATATACGGCTACAATCACTGCCTCCGGGGTCTTTCTTGTATCCTCTTTGTCATAGAAGCATACATAACTCCCCCAATATCCATCACTTCCTGTATGGATAATATCTTCCCTGCTGTCAATCTGAAATTTATACTCCGCAGTATCCACCGGAACAGGGCGCTGCTCTGCCTCTTGTGATTCATAGCACATTCCATCGGCATAAAGCCTTGCTTCTCCCTGTGGCGCAAGATAGATTTGCATTGTCCTGCAATCATAGCCATCTCTGTTTTCACTCTCTAAGGCAACGATTGCTTCAAATCCCTTTGGAAAAGTACAATCCACAACCAATCCTTTCAGCCGGTCGGACGGTTCTGTTTTAAAATACCACGGATCTCCAAACACAATATGTTCTGGACACTTGACACTATATTCTTCTCTCTTCAATAATCTGCCTCCCTATAATGGTTTCAATATTTCCTCAATCTCCCTGCAGAACATCTTCTGCAGCCGGATAGCCACTTGTACATTAGGCAACTGCTGGCCATACTCAATCCGTTGATATGTACGGATGCTGATTCCCATCTTCTCAGCCAGATCAGCTTGCCTCATGCCCTGGGCTATCCTTAAATCCCTTAATTTTATTACTCTACCACCCCCTTATGTTTAGGGGAGTGCCTCGTTATAAGCAAATAGATTGTTATAATAACTACTCGTTGTCATAGCCGCATTATAAAGTGCTGTTATAATCACTGCCCTGATGTTTGTTGCTTTACGCTTGCATGTCTTGATAGATTCCATGACCAGTTCCACAGCCCCTTTTTGTAACTTACGATATACTGACTGTACAATTTCCACTGGTCTGTCTTCCCTGTTGATCCGTATTGTCTCAGCACTGGATGTAAGGACATCCACAGCAATAGCCACAATCTCATCTAACTGGTCTCTTTCAAAAGGTCTGTCAATCCATATCGCATCATAATCAATCTGCTTCTTGAACATAATTTCTGTCGCCTGATAAGATATGATAGGATTGGTATAATCTCTGTTTGTAATCTTTGTTGTAATCTCTGTATTTGTATCTACATTTGAAGAGGATAGTCTCCCTTCTGTTTGTGATGCCTCCTGGCTTAATGCGGCGGCAGGTCTCCCTTCTGAAAGTGATACCCTCTCTCTTTCAAAAGGGACAGCCCCCTCTTTTGTTGTACTGACCTGTCCCCTCTCCGTTTTTTCAGAGACAATGCCACATTTTTCTGTCTTACCCCTATCTCTTTCTATAGGGACAGACTTTTGCATCTTATTTTCCGGATAGGTAATCTCACGTAATTTATTTACGACTAATTCCAGATACAACACATTGTTCACCACAAGACCATTTATTGTTACCGTGCGGAACACACGTCTGACTACACCCATTTTTTCCAGAAACACGATAGCGTTCGTAGCCTCTTTTTTAGATATCCCAAATTGCTCACTGATCTGTTGATAACTCCGCTGTAACAGATCAGACTTGAATTTTTTCTTGACAGCGATAACCTGACCTGTACTTTCATCCCTGATTTCTGTAGGCTTATACCAATAACAGATATCTGCAAGAATTACAATTGCTGTTAAATTAGGTTTTCCACTGTCTCTTACAACTGTCCTATACCACATCTGCGGGATAATATTTCCAGTGATACTTAGTTTTGCATATTCGTCAACAATGACATTTCCTGTGCTATATATTCCGCCGCCCATTTTTGTTACCTGCCTCTCTTGTCTCCATTGTTTTTATCAGGATTGAAGAAACAATCCATTTCTCCATCAGCTCTGCTCGCCACAATCAGACTACAGTATAAGATGACAGCCACCACAACAGCCAATATCAATACAGCACCTATTATCACTAATCTCATAGCACTATCCTCCAAAACAAAAAGAGGACCAAGTCAGCTAACAGAATCTCTAACCAACTTAGTCCTCATAAATATATAACTCTTTACAGTATACTGTTGGCCTTACGGCCTTCAGGCATAGAAAAGCCTGTGGAAGTGTAGAAAAGGACTAAGCAGCCAGAACGCCTCTCATCAAATGATTGCGCCAGTCCTATTTCAACAAAATCTATTCCCAGGCTATAAATCTTGTACCATTTCTGGTAAAATGAAATAAGACCAAATCGGCGCAACCCCTTTATTTATAAGGTCTCTGCTAACTTAGTCTTATTATAACTCAATCCCCGGGGGGCCAACAGTACGGTCAGGCAGATAAACCTGTACGATTTGGACCGGGGCTGTCTGGGCTCCGGCAATTATATCGGCTACCAGGATATCATCACCTCTGACCAGGACTGGTACAGGCCTACCGTGGAGCGCGACGGGCACCGCTACGTGGCGCCGCCGGCCAGGAATGCATTTCTCTCCACCAGCAGCGGGACCAGCAGGGACCGGTACTATCTGTCCCTGTACCGTCTCTATTTTAACAACTACCGGAAACCGGCCGGCATCGTGGAGGTCATGCAGTATTATGACACCACGTTTGAAAGGGCATACCATCCGGACAGCAGCTATAACATTAAAATAGTGATCTATGACCCGGAAGGAAATGTGCTGTTTCCTCTTTCAGAGGAGTCGGAGGTGTTATTCGATTATTATGGCAGCCGTGACGGCGCCTCCAGGAAAACCCTGAAAAACACCGTCAGCGGACGGAAGGAATATGTGTACTACAGCGATATGGAACTGAGCGGCTTCACAACTGCAGTTGCCGTGGAGGAATCCCAGGTGTTCGCTCCCATCTTCCGGAACCTGACCCCTATCCTGCTCATAGTAGCGCTGATGACCGCCCTTTGCTATCTCATCGCCTACAAACTTTCCCAAAGACTTGGACGCCCTCTGATCCATATGTATGAATATCTCTCGGACGTGGACTTTGTAGACCACTGGAAGGGACTGCCTGTGGAAGATTCCCATGTGCGGGAAATCGACAAGCTGCGGGATTCCCTGAATGAATTCCAGGAACGGCAGAAGGATACCATCCACTCCATGATGCTTTTGAAGGAACAGGAACTTCAGTCCCAGATGCTGGCCCTCCAGTCCCAGATGAATCCCCACTTTCTCTACAACTCCCTGGCCACACTGAACGCCATGGCTGAGGAGGGGATGACCCGCGAAATCAGCCAGATGTGTATGAACATCACCGCCATTTTACGCTACATATCCTCCAACAAACAGACCGTATCCACCTTAGAGGATGAGCTGGAGCATGGAATCCGCTACTTAAACTGCCTGAAGCTCCGCTATGGGCAGGCCCTGACCTTTGACGTGGATGTGGAGGATGAAATGCTGGAGATCACCATGCCAAAGCTCTGTATCCAGCTGCTTGTGGAAAATGCGGTAAAATTCACCACGCAGAGCACCCCGCCCCCGTGGCATATCACCATTGAAGGCTTTATGGACAAGACGGAGTGGTGTGTGTCCGTCAAGGACAACGGAACCGGATTTTCCAGGGAGGTCATTGATTCTCTCAAGGAAAAGATCAACGAAATACGCAAAAGCGGCCTGCTACCCAGCCTGGAGCTGGACGGCATGGGGCTTATGAATATTTACATACGTTTTTATCTGACTTATCACGCTGTATTTATTTTCAACCTGGGCAACCTGCCAGAGGGCGGTGCCATTGTCACCATAGGAGGAAAGATCAATGATTAAAATTTCTCGTTTCAATATTATGCTGGTGGAGGATGAGATTCTGCTCATGCAGAGCCTGGCGCGCCATATTGAAGAACTGGACATGAGTTTTCGGGTTGCCTGCCAGACTTCCAACGGCCAGGATGCCTTAAAGCAGCTCGAAAAGGAAAACATCCATCTGGTCATCACGGATATCCGCATGCCGGTCATGGACGGCCTGCAGCTCGCCAAGGAAATCCATCTGAAATATCCCAGCATCAAGACCGTCATCCTGTCCGGCTACGCTGAATTTGACTATGCCAAGGAGGCCCTGTCCCAGGGTGTGATGGATTATCTTCTGAAACCCGTGGCCAGGGACCAGCTGGAAAATACCCTGAGCAAGGTAAAGCTGGAACTGGAAAAGACTTACGAGCTGGAGGAAGACACCTCCCTTACCGGACAGAATGCCGCGCAGGTGGTGGACTATGCCACTCTTTATCTGAAGGAGCACTATATGGATGACGTGGATTTCAGCGCCTTCTCCCAGAAACTGGGCTTCAGCTCCGCCTACCTGACAAAGCTGTTCAACAAATACATTGGCTGCACCCCTCTGAAATACCTCACAGATATCCGCATCCATCAGGCCAGGGATCTGCTGCTGAACACGAACCTGACCATCCGGGAGGTGGGGGAAAAGGTTGGTTACCCTGACCAGTTCCATTTCAGCAAGACCTTCCGAAAAACAACCGGGACCAGTCCCTCCGCATTCCGCAGCCAGTCTGAGGAGCATTAGAAGGAGAACTGCAGAACAAAAAGTGCACCGCCGTAGTGGTTTCCCACATTCGGCAGTGCACTTTTTTATACGTCTTACTGTTTTTTATTTCCAAGCCTCATCTCCGGCTGCTTTTGCCTGGGTCTCACGTCTGGAGTCAATTGCCTGCAGAACTTCCTCGGAGGTCATATCCCCGATAAACATGGATACCATATCCTGTCCGATATCTCCCCACTGAGGGTTCAGATATTTGATGACATCCTGAAATACCACGCCCTGTTTTTCAAAGGAATCCAGAAACTCCTGGGTGTATGCACTGTAAGCCGGTGTCTGTCCCAGGTCATAGGGCAGGTTCTCCACCTTTGGCTCATTGTCGATCATGTGCTGTACGCTTTCCTTTTTCGTGATGTATTCCAGGTACTGTTTTGCTTCGTCCACATGTTTGGAGCCTGAATAGATAAAACGGGACGGACCGCAGGGATGCACATTCAGCACATCATTGTCCAGTGTCGGAATCAGGAACATGCCGAAATCCTCCTCTGTGTATGTACCGTCAGAAGCTGCCGCGATCTCCGCAATAGTACCCGGTTTTGCCATGCTCATGGCAAACTCTCCGGTGCCCAGCGCCACAGGCAGATCCGCATACTCGTCTGACAGATAATTATCTCCGAAATATCCCTTGTCGGCCAGTTCTTTTACCTGATCTAAAACGGTCTTAAACTCTTCCACATCTGCAAATTTAGTCTCATTGTTGTTCAGCTTGTCTGTGATGCCCGGAAGCAGGTCCTCGTATTTTCCGCCGATCTCACAGAACCACATCACATGATGCCATCCGTCGCCTGCGCACTCATAAAACGGGGTCACACCTTTGTCCAGAAGTGTCTGGCAGATGCTCTCGAAATCCGCAAAAGTCTTTGGCTCTTTTAAGCCGTTTTCCTCAAACATCTTCTTGTTATACACAACATAGAAATCCGTCGTTGTGTCAAAATATGTTGCTCCGTAAAGTTTACCGTCCACGCTTGTCTGCTCCTTTGCAAACTCGTCATAATTGGCAACCCACGGCTCCCCTGAAAGCTCCACCGCATTTTTCTCAATGCTGTACTGGGACACCAGGTCATAGCTGCCTGACTGACCTCCGAAAATGTCAGGGCCCTCACCGCTGTTCAATTTTGTCATCAGCAGATTGTAATACTGGTCCGAGGGAACAATCTGGTAATCCACCTTGATTCCTGTCTCCTCCTCGAACTTCTGGCCCAGTTCCATCTCTGCATCATATACCCAGTCCTGGCTTGCCATGATTGTCAGCGTTGTGTCCGACTTCTTTCCGGAATCACTATCTGCCTCTGTTCCTGCTTCTTTACTTCCGGAATCACTGCTGCCTCCGCATCCTGTCAACGCTGCCGCTGCCATAGCCCCACATAACAAACATGCAACCAATTTCTTTTTCATTTAGGAATACCTCCCTTGGATTTGATAGTTAAAGTATAGCAATCCATCCGCTTTTATACCATGTATGTTCTTTCCCTGTTTTTGTCATTTTTTAACTCATATGCCATATAATATACGCCGCTCTTGTGCATTTTGTCCAGTATATTCTTTTCATACTTGTGCATTTTTATTGTTTCATCGGTATTTTCAAAGATTCTTTCGTTGACTCCTGCCTGAAACTCCTTTACAATATAAGAGCGCTGAAATACATTTAAAAAGTAAGAAAAGGAGATCGCTTATGGAAATTTTTAACCTTGCACATATAGACCCGTCTCTGATGACCGGAGCCTTATCCGCTGTGGAATATCTGGAAAGAGATATGACCGGGGACCGCTGCATAGAAATCACTTCGGAAAAAAGCGGCAGCGGCCTGTCTGTCCGTCTGGACGGGGATAGAGCCTGCATTACATACAGCAGAACCTCTGAATTTTTCCGCGGCCTCGGGATCATCAAGGAATGGATCACCCAAAACTGCCAAAGCGCTGCCAAAGAAGAACAGGCAGTCTTTGAGCATCTCACCTACATGGCTGACTGTTCCCGCAACGCTGTGTGCAGCCCTGATTTTGTGAGGAGGCTTATTATCAAACTCTCCCTCATGGGATATGACCGGCTCATGCTCTACACAGAGGACACGTATGAAGTGGAGGGATACCCTTATTTCGGACATTTCAGGGGCCGGTACAGCAAACAGGAGCTGCAGGAGCTGGACAGATTCGCGGCAGCCCTCGGTATAGAGATGGTGCCCTGCATCCAGACCCTGGCCCATTTAAACGCGATTTTCCGCTGGCCTGCCTTTGAGCCGGTACATGACACGGGAGATATTCTGTTTTGCGGAAGCGAGGATACTTACAGTCTGATAGAAGCCATGGTACGCACCTGGTCAGAGACCTTTCAAAGCCGCACCATCAACATCGGAATGGATGAAGCGGAGATGATCGGCCGTGGCGCTTACCTGAACCGTTTCGGCTATGAGGAACGCATTGATATTATGGAACGCCATCTGCACCGCGTCCTGGAAATCTGTGAAAAATACGGATACACCGCTATGATGTGGAGTGATATGTTTTTCAAAATGATCTCCGGAGGCGAATACTACGGCAGAGAATTCCATATCACAGAGGATATCAAGAAGAAGATTCCGGCAAATGTAGAGCTTCTCTACTGGGATTACTATTCCCGAGATGAAGAGACCTATGACCAGATGATGAAATACCACAGGGAACTGGCCGGAAATGTGGGGTTTGCCGGAGGTGCCTGGAAATGGAACGGGTATGCCCCTCTTATCAGCCACAGCATGCAGGTATCCCGTCTTGCCCTGAGACAATGTGAAAAACATGGCATCACCAATGTACTTGTGACCGGATGGGGGGATGACGGCGGTGAAGCTTCCCAGTCCGCCGTACTTCCCGTACTCTCACTCTTCGCAGAATTTAACTATACCCGGGCCGCCGGCGACCGGGATCTGGCGCCCCGTCTTCTGGCCTGCACCGGCGCTGTGCTGGAAGATTTTCTGAAGCTGGACAACCCGAACCTGACACCTGATAATCCTATGCCCGGTAAAATGAGTGCCGCCCCCGCCAGATATCTGCTGTATCAGGATGTCCTCATGGGCATCTATGACTGCCATGTGGATGCGCAGACCTATCCGGAGCATTACAGACGCTGTGCAAAAGAGCTTCGGGCCATTGCCGAAAAGGGCGGGGAGTATGCCCCTGTTTTTGGCACGCTTGCGCTTCTGAGTGAAGTGCTCGCCAGAAAAGTGACCCTGGGCCTTGATGCGAAAGCTGCCTACGACGCGGAAGACAGAGCCGCTCTTCTGGCGACTGCCGAATCCTGCATCAAAACCGCAGGGCTTGTGGAACAGTTTAAACATGCCCTGAAGGAACAGTGGTTTGCGGAAAATAAATGTTTCGGATATGAAGTCCTGGATATCCGGCTGGGCGGTCTGATGGAACGCCTTAAAAGCTGTGCTGCCCGCATGACAGACTACGCGGAGGGAAAGATTGCCTGCCTGGAAGAGCTGGAAGAGACACGCCTGCCGGTTCTCACAGATAAGGACGGTCATCCTATCTCTCCGGTCTGTGACAATATCTGGCGTCAAATGGTATCTGCCTCTGTAGTATAAAATCAAACGAATCCTGTTATACCATTAAATTTTTAGAAAATATGATTTTTCTTCCATTTAATCATTGACTATTTTTATCAAAAGAATTAATATAAAGATAACAAGTAAAACGTGGAAAGGGGTGTTCATAATGTTGGAAAGATTGATAGTCACTTTAATTTTTGCCGCTGGATTCCTGTTAGTCTGCTGGACTTTGATGGAATACTGGCTTCGTTCTTCCAGACGCACAACAGAAACGGGGTTACGGGATAAAACCATTTTTGTGATCGGCAGATTCTGCCAGGCTATTCAGCAGAAAAAGAACTTCCGCCACATCTGGATGGAAGAAGAATTCGGCAGTGCACATCTGAATGATTTCCACAGTGTCCAAAACACCGGGACTGTAAATGAGCACACCGAAGGCAGAGAACAGGGAAGCAGATATCAGGAGAAAAAATATAAAATGAAGGTCAACATGTAAAGCCTTCATAAAATAAATCCTCTTTTAGGGAGGCCCGGTCGAATCATTCGGCCGGGCCTCTTAAAACACAAAAAAGCTGCCCTCTCCGCGGTTTCCCGCAGATATCAGCAGCTTTCCTTTTTCATTTCTTATCCCGGCACCTTCTCATTTCAGCCAAGCTCTTTCATGATATCTTCCACTTTTTCAATCTTATGGGAGCGGCAGGCATTGGAGCCGCAGAACAGAAGCGCGTCCTCCACTCTTCCCTCCGCTGCATTCACCAGTGCCTGTGTGATACAATACGGTATCTCTGCGGGCCTGCAGGTGACGATGCAGTGATAGCAGTGTTCGATTCTGCACTTTTCCGTCTTCACCCTGTCCATAAAAGCATTTTTGATCGCTCTTCCCGGCATTCCCACAGGACTCTGCACAATACAGATATCCTCTTTTTCAGCCCGGATGTATGCCTGTTTGTATTCCGGCGCGGCGTCGCACTCCTCTGTCGTCACGAACCGGGTCCCCATCTGTACTCCGTCTGCGCCCAGCGAAAGCGCATGGTCCATATCGGCTCTGTCATAAATGCCGCCTGCCACTACCACAGGAATCTTTTTGCTGAACTTTTCCCCGTATTCCTTTACCGTTTCAATAATGGAGCGAATCACGCCGTCATAAGACTCATCTGTAAAGGTATCCAGCTCTTCCCTGGAAAATCCCAGATGGCCTCCTGCCTTTGGTCCTTCAATGACCACCAGATCCGGTGCCTTCTTATACTTTCTCTCCCACATACGGCAGATGACGTTCAGGGACTTCAGGGAGGATACAATAGGGGCGATCTTTGTCTTCGTGCCCTCCACATATTTCGGAAGGTCAATGGGCAGTCCGGCGCCTGAGATGATCAGATCCACGCCTGCCTTCACCGCAGTTTTCACATATTCCTCATATCTCTGGGTAGCTACCATAATGTTCACGCCGATAATGCCGCCCTCTGCGATCTCCCTGGCCTTTTGGAGCTCTTTCCCTATGGCTCTGTAGTTGGCCTCAAAGGGATGTCCCCGAAAATCCGGCTCCCGCCAGCCGATCTGCGCGGTGGATATGACGCCTACACCGCCGCAGGCAGCCACACTGCCCGCCAGACGGGAAAGGCTGATCCCCACTCCCATGCCGCCCTGTATCACAGGTATCTTAGCTGTCAAATCACCTATCATCAATGGTTTTCTCATACTCTAACTCTTTCTGGCTCACATTTTTCTGAATCGCTTATACCGGAGGGCCGCCAGCTCTTCCGGTGTCTTTCCTTCCATCTCTGAAAGGAACTGGTGCATACGGTTTTTCATATCCTCGGCAATCTCCGGCAGGTTCTGGGCACAGGCAGGAATATCCTCCGGTATCACATGTTCGATGATTCCCAGATTCTTCAAATCCCTGGCTGTGATCTTCATGACCTCTGCCGCTTCTTTTGCCCTCTTGCTGTCCTTCCAGAGAATGGAGGCAAATCCCTCCGGTGAGAGCACAGAATATGTGGCATTTTCCATCATCCAGACCTCATTGCCCACACCCAGGGCCAGCGCACCGCCGCTTCCGCCTTCGCCGATAACGATACTCAGCACAGGCACCTTCAGGTCAGACATTTCCAGCAGGTTTCTGGCTATAGCCTCCCCCTGCCCTCTCTCCTCTGCCTCGATGCCGCAGAATGCACCCGGGGTGTCAATGAAATTGATGACAGGCCGGTTGAATTTTTCTGCCTGCTTCATAAGGCGCAGGGCTTTTCGGTAGCCTTCCGGGGAGGGCATGCCGAAGTTTCTTAAAATGTTATCCTTGGTATTTCTCCCCTTCTGCACACCGATCACGGTCACCGGCTGCCCGTCCAGCACAGCCAGACCTCCCACAATGGCACCGTCATCCCGAAATGCCCGGTCTCCGTGCAGTTCCATAAATTCTTCAAAAACAGTCTCTATATAGTCAAGGCTGGTGGGGCGTTTGGAATCCCTTGCCGTCTCCACACGCTCCCAGGCAGTCATGTTCTTATCCCGGTTTCTGCGTCTGCGTTTCTTCTCCCCTTCCTCCGCCATTTCCGGCAGAGTAATCCTGGTGAACTGGCAGTAGCCGTTCTTTCTTTCATGAAACTTCACAAGCCCTGATAAGGTTTTTTTCAACAGGTTCCTTGTGACGATTCCGTCAATAATGCCGTGCTCTACCAGAAATTCCGCTTTCTGGAACCCTTCCGGCAGCTTCTGTCCAATGGTCTGCGCAATAACTCTCGGGCCGGCAAAACCGATCAGCGCTCCCGGCTCGGCCAGGATAATATCTCCCAGCATGGCAAAGCTGGCTGTCACCCCGCCTGTGGTGGGGTCTGTGAGCACAGGAATATAGAGAAGCCCTGCCTCACTGTGCCTTTTAATGGCTGCGGAAGTCTTTGCCATCTGCATCAGGGATACCATGCCCTCCTGCATTCTGGCACCGCCGGAACAGCAGAACAGGATAACCGGCAGTTTTTCCTCTGTGGCCCGCTCAAAGGAGCGGGTGATCTTCTCCCCCACCACGTATCCCATGCTCCCCATGAGAAAACGGGCGTCGCAGACACCCAGCACCACCCTGGTGCCGTCAATCCTGGCCTCACCAATGCGGATAGCCTCTTCCAGGTGTGTCTTTTCCTGCTGTTTTGCGATCTTCTCCTCATACTCCGGATAGTCCAGGGGATTAAAGGTATGAAGCCCTGTACACCATTCCTGGAAAGATCCCTTGTCCGCGACCATACGGATTCTGGTCTTGGCCTTGATCCGGAAATATCCCTTGCATTTCGGACATACATAATCATTTTTTACAACGTCTTCCTTGTAGAGGAGTTCCCCGCATTTGGGACATTTGACCCATAAACCTTCCGGGACGGAGGGGGTGTTTTCACTGCCTGGTGTCTCTTCCCCGGGCACTTTACTCTCCTCGGTCTCCGGCTCCTGTACATTGGTAGTCTTCTTGAATAAATCCTTTAATCTGGACATATCTGCCTGCTCCTTACTCGTAATGATAACTGTTCAGATGCCTAAACGGTTACTCGTAATGCTCTTCTATAAAATGTGTAGTCACATTCCCATCCAGAAAATCCTTCTGGTTCAATATATCATATTGGAAATCCAGGTTTGTCTGCACCCCTTCAATGATCACTTCACCCAGCGTACTCCTCATTTTCGCAATGGCAGACGCTCTGTCCTTGTCGTGGACAATGACCTTCATGATCATGGAATCATAGTTTGGCGGTATCTGATAGCCGTTATACACCGCTGTGTCAATGCGGACACCGTTTCCGCCTGGGACATGCAGATTCTCAATCACGCCGGGACAGGGCATGAAATTCTTTGCCGGGTTCTCCGCGTTGATCCTGCACTCAATGGCATGGCCTCTCATGCAGATATCTTCCTGCTTCACAGACAGGGGAAGTCCCGCCGCCACCCGGATCTGCTCCTTCACCAGGTCCACGCCGGAGACAAATTCCGTTACCGGATGCTCCACCTGAATTCTGGTATTCATTTCCATGAAGAAAAATTCACCGCTTTTGTCAAGCAGAAACTCTATGGTCCCGGCACTCTCGTAACCTACTGCTTTTGCGGCACGCACCGCTGTCTCCCCCATTTTCCTGCGAAGCTCTTCTGAGATGGCACAGGAAGGGGACTCCTCGATCATTTTCTGATGGCGGCGCTGGATGGAGCAGTCACGCTCCCCTAACTGTACCACCTGACCGAACCGGTCTGCGATGATCTGTACTTCGATGTGGCGCGGCCTGCCCACGTAACGTTCCAGATACATGGTATTGTCAGCAAATGCATTGACAGACTCCCTCTGGGCCGTACTGAAATTTTCTTCAAAGTCTTCTCTGCTCTCAGATATGCGCATGCCTTTACCGCCGCCGCCTGAGGATGCCTTGATCATTATGGGAAAGCCTATCTTTTCTGCTTCCTTCAGTGCTTCCTCCACAGTGTACACCGGCTCTTTGGTGCCGGGGACCACAGGGACGCCTGCCTCCATCATAGTCCTTCTGGCCTCTGATTTATTCCCCATCTTGTTGATGACTGCTGCGGAGGGGCCGATAAAGGTCACATTGCATTTTTCACACATCTCCACAAACTTGCTGTTCTCAGACAAAAAGCCGAATCCCGGATGGATGGCTTCCGCCTTTGTGGCGATGGTGGCGCTTAAGATGCGCTCCATGTTCAGATAGCTCTCCTGTGCAGCCGCCGGGCCAATGCAGACCGCCTCATCCGCAAGCTGCGCGTGAAGGGCATCCCTGTCCGCCTCTGAATAGACTGCCACCGTCTTAATTCCCATCTCTCTGCAGGCACGGATGATGCGGACTGCAATTTCTCCTCTGTTTGCGATTAATATCTTCTGAAACATATCCGATCTCCTATCCGATTGCAAATGTCATCTCAGCGGATGTGGTTATTTTGCCGTCCTGATTCCTGGCAACTGCTTTTCCCACGCCGATAGGCCCTTTTTCCCTGATGATCTCCAGCTCCAGGGTCAGTACATCACCCGGCACTACTTTTGTCTTGAATTTTGCGGAGCTGATGCCTCCGAAATACGCTGTCTTTCCCTTATTCTCCGGTTTGCTCAGAATTGCCACTGCACCTACCTGAGCCAGGGCCTCAAGCTGAAGCACGCCGGGCATGACCGGTTCCTTCGGGAAATGTCCTGCAAAGTACGGTTCATTGTAGCTCACACACTTTTTCCCTACCGCGCGGACACCGGGTTCCAGCTCCTCAATAGTGTCAATCAGCAGAAACGGCTGTCTGTGAGGGATAATCTCCATAATTTCCTTTGTGTTCAGTTTCATATCTACGCCTCCTAACGGATTACGAACAGGGGCTGTCCGTACTCTACAACTTCTTCATTCTCCACCAGAATCTGTTCCACGGTTCCGTCAAATTCAGACTCAATCTCATTCATCAGCTTCATGGCTTCCACGATTCCAAGAACCTGGCCTTTTTTTACAGTATCTCCGACTTTTACAAATGCCTCCGCATCCGGTGAGGACGCATTATAAAAAGTGCCTACCAGCGGGGATTTCACCACATTTCCGGAGAGGATGGTCTCCTCAGCTTCCTGGAATGTAACCTCTGTCTGGGCCGGGCCTGCCTGTGCCTGGAAGTTCTGCATTGCAGGGCTGCCTGCTGCCGGGCCCATATCCGGTCCGGGAGCAGGTGCCATCATGGGTGCTGCAATGATCTTGGTCTGTTTGTTGGTCTTCATGGAGATTTTCAGACTGCCCTCCTCCATAGAAAACTGGGTCAGGTTTGAGTCACTGACTGTCTTGATTAACTGAATGATCTTATCAAATTCCATATGCGGCCTCCTAGTCTTCGTACTTTTTGATCAACAGGCTGGCATTGTGTCCGCCAAAGCCCAGTGAGTTGGTAAGTGCATAGGGGATTTCCATCTCCACACCGTTTCCTGTCACATAATCCAGGTCGCACTCCTCGTCCGGTACCTGGTATCCTGCGGTTACGTGTACGAAATTATGTTCCATCTCTTTCACACAGGCGATAAATTCCACGGCTCCTGCTGCTCCCAGCAGGTGTCCGATCATGGATTTTGTGGAATTCACTTTCATTTTATATGCATGTTCCCCGAACAGCTTCTTGATGGCTCTTGTCTCAAACAGGTCGTTGTGGTGTGTGCTGGTGCCGTGGGCATTGATGTAAGTCACATCTTCCAGGGAGATATCGGCCTCATCCACAGCATTCTTCATGGCTCTCGCCGCACCTTCCCCGTCCTCAGCCGGAGAGGTGATGTGGTAGGCATCACTGGTTGCGCCGTATCCCACAACCTCAGCCAGGATCTTTGCGCCGCGTTTCTTTGCGTGCTCCAGCTCCTCCAGAACAACAATACCTGCGCCTTCTCCCATGACAAATCCGTCTCTCTCTTTGTCAAAAGGAATGGAGCAGCGTTCCGGGTCTGTAGATTTTGAAAGGGCAGTCAGAGCCGCAAAACCGCTGACACCCACCGGGGTAATACAGGACTCCGCGCCGCCTGCCACCATAATATCCGCATCACCGAACTGAATGGTTCTGTAAGCTTCACCGATACAATGTGTGCCGGACGCGCAGGCTGTCACCACATTGATGCTCTTTCCCTTTAAACCGAACTGGATGGACACATTTCCTGCTGCCATATTGGAGATCATCATGGGAACCATAAGGGGATTCACACGGTTCGGTCCCTTTTCCAGCAGTTTCTTGTGCTCTCTCTCAACAGTCTGCAGACTTCCGATGCCGGAACCAATAGAGCATCCCACTCTGTACGGGTCCTCTTCTTCCAGGGAATATCCTGACTGGGCAATGGCCTCTTTTGCTGCAGCCACTGCGTACTGGCAGAACAGCTCCATACGTTTTGCCGCTTTCACATCCATGTAATCTTTGCCCACGAAGCCTTTTACTTCCCCTGCAAGGTGTGCCTTATATTCGGAAGCATCGAATTTGGTGATCTCCCCAAACCCGTGCTTTCCTTCCTTTATGCCATTCCAGAATTCATCCACATTTAATCCCAGCGGGGTAATGGCCCCCATCCCTGTCACTACTACTCTTTTCATGAAATCCTCCTATATGTTCATACCGCCGTCTACACTGATGACCTGGCCGGTAATGTAATCTGCTTTTTCTGATGCCAGAAATACCACCATCTCAGCAATATCTTCCGGCTTTCCGAATTTTCCAAGCGGAATCTGACTGCAGGCTGCCTCTTTGATCTCCTCGCTGAGTACATCTGTCATCTCCGTTGCCACAAAACCGGGTGCCACTGCGTTGACTGTGATCCCTCTGCTTGCCAGTTCTCTTGCCATGGTCTTTGTAAGCCCGATGACACCTGCCTTGCTGGCCGCGTAATTCGCCTGGCCCGCGTTCCCCAGGATTCCGGACACAGATGATATATTGATGATCTTTCCGCTTCTCTGCTTTAACATCTGGCGTGAAACATGGCGGATGGTATTGAAAGCGCCTTTCAGGTTCGTCTCAATGACCGCGTCAAAATCCTCTTCCTTCATTTTCATGATCAGGCTGTCTCTTGTGATCCCCGCATTGTTTACGAGTATGTCCAGATGCCCGTATTCTTTGATCACGTGCTGGATCATCTCCTGGCAGGCCTGAAAGTCTCCGACGCTGCACCGGTACAGAGATGCCCGGCCGCCCCGGCTCTTGATGGCGTCGGCTGTTTCCCGGGCGCGTTCTTCTGAACCGTTATAATTGATCACCACGGCGGCTCCCTGCGCCGCAAGGGCAATGGCAATGGCTCTGCCGATGCCGCGGCTCGCTCCGGTGACTAAGGCTACTTTATTTTCCAACATACTATATTCCCTCACTTTTCCGGTTATTTACATCTCGCTTATGCTTCTGTACTCTGTTTTTTCAGTGTTTCCACTGCTTTTGTGAAATCTTCCGTTGTCTGGATGTTCAGCATCTTCACATCGCGGCAGATCTTCCGCATGAATCCGCTCAGTGTCTTTCCGGGTCCGATTTCCACGAAAGTGTCCACTCCGTCCGCGATCATTGTCTCCACACACTGCTGCCATTTCACGGAGGAGGATACCTGTCTGATCAGCAAATCCTTTGCCTGGGAGGCCTCTGTCACATACTGAGCAGTCACGTTGGCAGCGTAGGGAATCTTTGGCTCCCCGACTGTCACATGTTCCAGAACTTCTGCCAGCTTTTCCCCGGCTCCTGTCAGCATGGCAGAATGAAACGGCCCTGACACGTTCAGGGGAACGATTCTTCTGGCACCCAGCTCTTTTAGTTTTTCGGAAGCCTCTGCCACTGCCCTCTCCTCCCCGGTAATGACGATCTGTCCCGGGCAGTTATAGTTGGCTATGGAGACAATGCCTTCTGTCTCCTGACAGGCCTGTTCGATCACTGTCGCATCTGTTCCCATGACTGCGGACATGGCGCCGCCTGACGGAACAGCCTCCTGCATGAAAATTCCGCGCTTGCGCACAACAAAGAATGCATCCTCCAAAGAGAGCACCCCCGAAGCGATGCAGGCTCCGTACTCGCCCAGGCTCAGACCCGCGCTCACGTCAGGCACAAGACCCTCCTGCTCAAGCGCCTTTAATATGGCTGCCTCCACACTCAGCATGGCAATCTGTGTATACTCAGTAATATGGATCTCCTCATTTTCTGTAAAACATATTTTCGGAATATCCAGACCGGTAATTTCACCGGCTTTATCCATCACCTGTCTGCAGACAGGCATTGTATCGTAAAAATCCTGGCCCATTCCCACATACTGTGCTCCCTGGCCCGGAAATATAAATGCTGTTTTTCCCATATCGTCCCAAACTCCTTTGGCTGTAGAATATTTTGTATTTCAAAGTAATTATTTTAAAAAATAGAACCTGCCATGGCAGTGGCAACCGCCGCGGCAGATTCCATTCATCTGCACTTTCTTTGTTTCCATCCACACTCGAAACTTCTCAGAGTGTGGACCTATCTGATGTAACTGTCCAATCTCTTCGCAGTTACATGCACAGACCGGCTGAACAGTTATTATTCTTCAACGCCTTTATTTTTCAGATAATCCATAACAGCGCCCACAGTTGTCAGCTCCTGTAATTCCTCAGCAGGAATTTCTACAGAATACTCATCCTCAAGTGCCATAACCAGTTCGAATAAATCCAGAGAATCTGCTCCTAAATCATCCTTGAAATTTGTTTCCGGATTGATTTCGCTTTCTTCACAATTTAACTGCTCTGCAATGATTTCTCTCATTTTTTCTAACATGATTTCTTATTCTCCTTTAAAATACATCTTATTCAAATCCATCTTGTGAATTTGTTTTTCTGATTTGATTTTTTTGAAATACTTTGATGACCAAAGTATATCTTCTTTACCACCATTTGTCAACCCTTTTCTATGTGCAGCCGTTCATGTCTTGCGATCAAAGTCAAAATCCATGTGTCCTCACCTTTGCGATAGGATTTTGCCGGGTACTCCTAGGTTTCAAACTTTATCTGTTTTGATACGCTCAGAGCAATTCCCATTTCTATCATAAGAAAGAGAATGGATGTACCTCCGTAACTGACAAACGGCAGTGTGATTCCGGTGGTGGGAATCAGGTTGATGACTACGCAGATATTCAAGATGACCTGAAGGGCAATGTGGAAGAAGATTCCGCTCACAATCATGGAACCGTACAGGTCCGGCGCATTCTGCGCAATAAAAAACAGCCTGTATAAAAGATATCCGAACAATGCCAGTACGATCATCCCCCCAAACACTCCCAGCTCCTCACAGATGATCGAGAAGATCATATCATTCTGTGCCTCCGGAACAGGCCCCAGCTTCTGCACACTGTTGCCCAGCCCTTTTCCGAAAAATCCTCCGGAACCGATGGCATACAGTGCCTGCATAATTTGATAGCCGCCGTCCTTGGAATAATGCTCAGGCTGCAGCCACACCATAATACGGCGGAGACGGAAATCCTCAATGTTTCCCACACCGCTTCCCAGCGTCATATGCAGGATGACGATCACAGTCACCAGCACACCGCCCAGTATGGCTCCTCCGATGAGAAACGGTTTCATTTTGGGATGCGCCATAAAGATCAGCAGTACAGTGATAGCTCCGATTATAATACCTGTACTCAGGTTATCTGTCAAGAGGAAAGCGCCCAGGGCCAGCACGCCGCCCACCGCCAGAAGCAGTACCATGGACTGCCACTGCTTTATCTTCCGCCCTATCTTGATGATCAGACAGGGAATGAAGGTGATAACAGCTATCTTCGCAATCTCAGAAGGCTGGAACTGTGTCCACGACGGGCCGAACTTCAGCCACCGCTTCGCACCGTTGACCGTAACACCCAGAGGTGTAGGCACCAGACACATTAAAAACATGGCCGCCACATAGATAAAGGGTGACAGGTGAAACAGCACATGATAGTCAAACCTTGACAGCCACAGCGCGAATCCTATGCTGACTGCGCTGATGAGTGCCTGTTTCCCAAAGTAAGCCATGTCACTGCCCCTCTTTACCTGTGCCAGATAGGAACTGGTACTGTAAAGCATTACCAGACCGAAGCAGGTGAGAAGCAGTACCACTGCCACCAGATTAAAATCATAGTAGCGCACTCTGTTTGCAAACCTGCCTACAGGCTGGCCTCTTTTTCTCTTTTTCGCTGTTCCGGCTTTTTTAGCCATATTTAATGCCATCTGTTTCCTCCGCTTGAGCTGTCTTATATTCTCAGGGCATACTTCATAAGCTCCCAGAAGCCAGTCTCCGTCTCACTTTCCCGGTTCATTACCTTACGCACCAGCACCGGATTATCAGTGATGATATTGTCTGCTCCCACATCGATCATCCGCTTGATGTCACCGCGGTAATTGACGGTCCAGGCATGGACTTCTTTACCTAAGGAATGGGCCTCCCTGACAAATTCTTCATCAATGTATGTGTATTTCACACTGAAAAAATCTGCCGCTGTGATCCGTGAAATACTTCCGTAAGTCATTGTCATGATGTAGCCGGTACGGATATTGGGGTTTGCCTTTTTCACCTGCTGCAGAAATCCGTAATTCATGGAAGTTATGACACAGTGGTCCTCAAATCCATTCTGTTCAATGACCCTGACCACTTTTTTTACAATGCCCTTATTTTTACCATTATACTTAATCTCTATATTTAAGTCCAGTCTTCCTTTACAAAATTTTAAAACCTCGTCCAGTGTGGGGATTTTTTCACCCCGGAACTTTTTGTGGAAACTGGAACCGGCATCCAGTTTCTCTATCTCCGCATAGTCCATCTCCCACACATTTTTATTGACACCGGCTGTCCGCTTCAGGGAATTGTCATGAAGCAGCACCAATTCCCCGTCCTTTGTCTCCTGCACGTCAATCTCCGCGAAGTCTGCGCCGCTGTCTATGGTGTATCCCAGAGAACTTATGGTATTCTCCGGTGCCATCAGCGCGCCTCCCCGGTGAGCCGTGACGCCCATGGTGGTGAGGAGGCTGTTCACCGCGCTGTCGTGCGAGGAGGCCAGGACTACAAGATACGTCCCCTCTCCCAGAAGCAGCAGCAGGGTAAGGGCTGCTGCAATCTTCCGCCTGCCCACTTTTGAAAACCAGATATGGTTACGGATAATGGCTTCCATGGCAGCCTCTGTCCGGGGCTGCACATGAAATCTGGCATATACCACGTACACAAATGCCAGGCTGCAGATCAACTGCACCGCACCGGCAAAGATTCCAAGCCCCATGTCGATCCAACTGCTGTATATGAGCACTGAGCTGACTACCGAAGAACCGGATTTTGTCAGCATGGCGATGCCCGTCATGCCTGCCAGCACCAACACATAGACCAGGGCAATAAACACCAGCATTCCAATATGAAGCAGGACAAATCCCAGAAGCGTCTTTTTCCACTGCCTTTTCAGCAGTTTCAGGCCGTCTTTCATTCCCTTCCGACTCTTCTGCTCTTCCAAAAGGCAATAGGGCAGAGAAAAGATGAATAAGAAGGAGAAGAGAAGTATAATTCCTATAAGACCGTATAAAATCCAGTGGGGACTGACTATTTTATAAATCTGTCTGGCCGTAAATTCCAGGACTCTGATATAGGAAATTTCCCGGATAAGAAAATATATGGACAAAAAGGGGGCGGCCAGAATAATACACCAGAACCAGGATACATGGCTGTTTTTCAGAAAATCCCAGGACCGTTTCACACCCTCAATGAGCATGTCGCTGGTATAAATTTTCCGTCCCTGGTAGGAATGCCTGAAACAGGATAAAAGGGCGGAAATCTCTATAAGAAACAGCAGTAAGATGAGTATCAGAATCCCCAGAAGCAGCACAACCGACAGGGGGCTTGCAAGAAATTTCAGATAGTTTTCAGCCGTCAGATAACTGAAGTTCTGCGCTTTCAAAGAGTAATCGACCGCAGCGGAGACAGCGTGCATTACCAGCAGAAAGGAAGCCGTTCTGTAACCTGTCTCAAAAAGCAAAAGACTGACCATATTCTTTTTTACTGCTCTCCACATACTTCTGAAAATCTGTTTCATGCCTGTCACTTCCCGCCTCTGATTCTGTCAGCCCACAGATGCCGCGCTGGCTGTTTCTTTTATTTTAACAAATATTATACCCAGAACACAAGTATACAAATAATTCTTTTCACCTTGACTTTCTCAACCTCTATATTATAATAAATTTAGGTAGTTAAAAACATGTAGTGGAGGGTAACGTTATGACACCAGATGAATTGTATACACAGGCCAAGGAATCTCCTGTCCTGTCAAAGGAAGTAACCGATACTTTGTTGGAATCACTGGAGTACAGCAGTATTTCTTTTTTAAACCAGGCCGTTGAAATTCTGGGGATTTTCCGTGCGCGTCTGGAACGGGGCGACAGAATTACTGTGGAGGCTTCCGGAGATGTTTTAAATCTCAAAAGTTTCCGTAAATTTGTAGAAAATACATTTTCCGACTATATTTACGGCCATGTATTTACAGAGGACAGTGAACAGAAGAGGAGCTATTTCCATCTGGATGCCTGTGAGGGCGGTTACTCCCTTGTACTGGCTGAGGATGGGAAACAGAATCTCTTTGAATGGATTTCCTCACCTAACGAAAGATTTTCCTTTGTCTATATGAAAGCCACCAAGATCGTGTACATAAAGAATATCCGCACCGGGGATTATTTTCCGTTCATATCAGAAAACGGAAAATACTGCCGGTACGACAAGGTACAGGGAATGCTTGTGGAAGTATAGAAAGAATGCCGCTGATCACTTTTCGGTGATTCAGCGGCATCTTTTTTCCACAGAAACATGTCCTATGCAGACAATTTCCAGGCGCAACAGATTTTTTTATCTGTACAGCTCATCCAGATCGTCCTGGCAGAGAGGTTTTACACCATTTTTCGTCAGGGCTTCAATGGCTTTTTCATTGTCCCCTACCCTTAAGATCATGCATGCCTTGTCTTTCACGCCTGCGGTGAAGGCATAGGTGTATTCCACATTGATCTGGTTGTCTCCCAGAATCTGCATGACTTTTCCGAGGCTTCCCGGCTGATTGGAAATGGCGATTGCCAGTACCTTTGTGATGGAGCATACATATCCGCAGTCTTTCAATACTCTGACTGCATTGAAGGGATCATCCAGGATCAGGCGGATAATACCGAAATCCTTTGTCTCGGCCAGAGACAATGCCCTCATATTGATCTTATTCTCATTCAGGGCATTTGCCAGCTCTGCCAGCATACCCGGTTTATTTTCCACAAATACGGAAATCTGTTTTACTGTCATAAAAATCCCCCCTTTTTCTAGTAAAGATTACGGTTATCGATCACGCGTTTTGCCTTGCCTTCGCTTCGTGCGATGGTCTTCGGCGCAACCAGTTTCACTACTGCATAAATGCCCAGCATGGACTTCAGAGCCTCGATCAGCTCGCGCTCTCTCACTTCAATCTCGCGGATGGAGTCAGAGAACATTTCCGGTGTCATCTCCACCTGAACCTCCAGCTTGTCACTGTTCTTCTCGCGGCTTACGATGATCTGGTAGTTAGCCGGGTAGCCCTTATTGAGAAGCACCGTTTCGATCTGGCTCGGGAATACATTGACGCCCTTGACGATGAGCATATCATCACTTCTGCCCATTGGTTTGGACATGCGCACATGTGTTCTGCCGCAGGAGCATTTTTCACGGTTCAGTACGCAGATATCTCTTGTCCTGTAACGGAGAAGCGGGAATGCCTCTTTTGTAATGCTGGTAAATACCAGTTCGCCCTTCTCTCCGTCCGGCAGCACTTCGCCTGTGGCCGGGTCAATGATCTCAGCTATAAAATGGTCCTCATTGATATGCATGCCGCCCTGGGCGCTGCACTCAAAGGACACACCGGGACCGGAAATCTCGGTAAGGCCATAAATGTCATACGCGCGGATTCCAAGCTTCTCCTCCACATCACGGCGCATCTCTTCACTCCATGCCTCAGCGCCGAAGATGCCTGCTTTCAGCTTGATTTTGTCCCTGAGACCTCTCTCGTAGATGGTCTCCGCCAGGTATGCCGCATAAGAAGGGGTACAGCAGAGGATCGTGGAACCGAGGTCGCACATAAACTGGATCTGTCTGTCTGTATTACCGGAGGACATGGGAAGTGTCAGGGAACCCACTTTGTGGGAACCGCCGTTGAGTCCCGGGCCGCCTGTAAACAATCCGTATCCGTAACACACATGTACCACATCGTCCTTCGTTCCGCCTGCAGCCATGATAGCTCTGGCACAGCAGTCATCCCACAGATCCAAATCGTGCTGTGTATAAAATGCCACCACTCTTCTGCCTGTGGTGCCGCTTGTAGACTGAATACGCACACAGTCAGAAAGGGGGACTGCCAGCAGTCCGTAGGGATACGCTTCACGCAGATCTTCTTTTGTCAAGAAGGGAAGCTTATGTAGGTCGTCCACGGATTTGATATCCTCAGGCACAATGCCCTTTTCCTCCATTTTTGCTCTGTAATAGGGCACGTTGTCATATACGTGCTTTACCTGTTTTGCCAGGCGCTCGTCCTGCCACTCACGAATCTGCTCTCTTGAGGCACATTCGACTTCCGGCTGATAATAATTCTCCATTGCTGTAAATTCCTTTCCATCCATTTTACTCTAAAACGGCATTCCTGACCTTTCAACACCTTTTGCCCCGAAACACCTGCCGCCGGGTTCTGCCCCGCATCGGCCCGTTTTTGTTATTATACCATTTTAGCGCTTCAGCGTAAAGAATATTTAACATTTTATGCCGTCTTTCATAAGATATTACTGTATAAGTATATATAAAGGAAAACCAGATATGGAAAAATGTCGAATGAATTATCAGGGCGTCCGTCCGTATTCTCCGCCGAACAGGGAAATGCCGGCACGGAACAACTGCGGCCGCCGTACACCCTGCGGCTGTAACTGCGATATGGTAGACAACACCTCAATCTACGAACATGCCGATAAGCTGCCGCTTACCATGGCATATGTGCCAATGCAGAAATTTAAAACCACCTTTGAACTGTGTAAAGCACTGCAGATGGGAACCATCTTCCCTGAACTGTGCAAACCATTCTGTGGAAAGAGAGGTGGCTGTCGATGAAAGAATGCAGACGCAGCAAAGCGCAGTTAATGCAGCTGATCAATGAGGTCAGCTTCGCTGTCAACGATATGAACCTCTACCTCGACACCCATCCGGATGACAAATGCGCCATGGAATTCATGACAGATAAGATCCGCATCCGCGAAGAGGCACTGAAAGAATACGCCATGTATTATGGCCCGCTTACCATTGCAACTGCTGATGATGACTGCAGCACCTCATGGGACTGGGTGATGCAGCCGTGGCCTTGGGAATAGAAAGGAGGGAGCCAGAGTATGTGGAATTATGAGAAGAGATTACAGTATCCGATAAATATTAAAACGCCGAATGCCAAGGCTGCTTTGTTTATTATGAGTCAGTATGGTGGACCTGATGGCGAAATCGCCGCTTCCATGCGTTACCTGTCACAGCGTTTTGCCATGCCGAACCGCATTGCCATGGGTACCCTGAATGATATAGGTACATCGTAACCGCTATTACCCCCTCCGTTTTCTGCCCTCATCTCCTTATATCCCTGCTTTCACTTCCCCACCAAAACCGACTCTAAAATTTCCGTTTGATAACGTTCACGTCTTCCACAGCTATGAATCCTCATCTGTATCCCAAACGGTATATATTTCAGCCATACACACACGATCTGACCGGGATAGACAATAATCTCATCCACCAATTCCCGGTAAAGAGACTCTTCCTCCACATTAAAATGCAATATCTTATCAACCGCCCCCACATATCTCTCAAAGCAGGACCTTCTCTTCTTCTCTGTCTCTTCTTCCTTTCTGGCTCTCAAAAGTTTTCTCTCCAGTCTCTCCTTCTGCCCGTCATACCATTCCTTCTGCTCTGTCAGTTCATCGGCACTTAAAATCCCCTCCAAAGCCAGATCAACACATTTTTTCTTTTTTGTCTGGATTTCCTCTATTTTTTTCTCAATCACGGCAGTATCCTCTGCATATGTATCTGCCTGCCTCAAATTTTTAATACGCCAAAGAATTTCTGTTTCCACGGCATCCCAGTCAAAGTCCACCTGTTTTACTGCATAACGCACACAGGTGCGCAGCGCCAGATCACTGACCGCAGTGTTGTCACATCCGTATTCTGCCCCTTCCCCAACTTCCTTCCTCTTTCCATAGTTCGCATGATGATAGCATCTCCATGCCCTGTAGATACTTCCGTCCCTTCGTTTTTTTGTGCGGACCACAAAGCCGGCCCCGCATTCACCACACTTCACCATTCCACTGCACCAATAACGGCTGCACTGTGAAGCCTTGTGATAGGATAAAGACCTTCTTTCCAGCTCCTTCTGGGTTCTTTCCCACAGCACTCTGTCAATTATAGGGGTATGATGGTTTTTCAGGTAAACCATTTCCTCCTCACCCTCATTCTTCTTTTTCCTGTGGGACAGGTAATCCGGAGTGATCGTCTTTTTCTGACACAAGTCACCTGCGTATTTTTCATTTTTCAACACTTTCAGGATCATAGTATTTGACCACATAGTACCCCGTTTCGGCTGTATTCCTTCTTCCTGCAGTTCCCTTGCAATGATATGGGTGCCTTTTTGCTCATTTGTATATTTATGAAATATGCTTCTGACAATCTCTGCCTCCTCCTCATTCACAAACAGCCTGCCCTGCTTCACCGTATATCCGAGAAGATCCCTTCCGAATACCACCCCCTGCTCCATTCTGCGTTTCTGTCCCCACTTTACACGTTCGGAAGTCTTTCTGCTTTCATCCTGGGCAAGGGTAGCCATGATGGACAGACGCAGTTCCCCATCTCCGTCCATTGTATCAATATTATCTATCGTAAAAATAACCCGGACGCCTTTTGCCTTCAACTTTCTGACAAAAGACAGGGTATCCACCGTATTTCTGGCAAACCTGGACACTTCTTTTGTGAGGATCAAATCTATCCTGCCTGCCATGGCATCCTGGATCATTTGATTGAACCCTTTTCGTTTTGCAGTCTGGGTTCCGCTGATTCCCTCATCATAATAGATACCTGTCAGCTCCCAGTCCTCATGCTGACTGATGTAATCGGAAAAATATTTTCGCTGGCTTTTAAGGGAATTTGCCTGATCATCCTTCTCCGTCGATACTCTTCCGTACGCAGCCGCCCTCACTTTATTTCCCACCTGTAAAGCCTCCAACCTCTATATTAAAATTCCTGTCTGCCGGACTTATACGCCAAAACAGGAGATAAAAATATAAGGCCGCCGGAAACATATTCCAATAGCCATATACTCTCATTCTTCCAGCTCATTCAGCAATATGCCGAGCTGCTCATCTGTCAGCAGACTCTGCGCATGGAGTTCCCTGCAGATTCCCCGCTTCAGCTGCCTGCTGAAATTCTTCTGCTGCTCCTTAGTCAACGCAATCCTATGTACATTTTCCTGCTGCAAAAAACTGCTCTTTTCCATACTGTTTCCCACATAACATCCCCTGATGACTCCTTATAATAGAGTATGCGGAAACAGAAATTTTGTTATGCCGGAAATAATTTTCCTTTATAAAAATACCCGGAAGCCGCCTGACATCACAGCATACTTCTCCTGTATTTTATTTTACAAGATATCCTCCGTCTACGGGAATAATGGCTCCGCCCAGATAATCACTGGCATGGGAGGCCAGGAAAATACAGGCTCCTTTCATATCATCCCCTGTTCCCCAGCGGTTTGCAGGAATCCTGTCTGTAATCTGCTGATATCTGGGATTATCCTTGTCCAGAAGGGCAGCATTCATCTCTGTTGCCATATATCCCGGTGCAATGGCGTTTACGTTAATTCCTCTTGCGATCCAGTCATTGCTCAGTTCCTTTGTAAGCTGTGTCACTCCGCCTTTTGCCGCTGTATAGGCAGGAACGGTCTGTCCTCCAAACCAGGATACCATGGAGGCAATATTGATGATCTTCCCATATCCTTTTTCCAGCATGATTTTAGCTGCCTCCTGGCAGAGAATAAATACGGAATTCAGATTCACATTCAGGACCTCATCCCATTCCTCAACAGGGAACACTTCCGCGCTGTGGCGCCTCTGAATGCCATGGGCAGTCACAAGAATGTCCAGATCCTTTCCCAGCTTTTCCACACATTCCTGAAAACAGCGGTACACTTCCTCACGCACTGCCAGATTGGCTTTTACGCCATGACACTTGTAGCCTCTTTCCTGAAACTGTTTCGCTGTTTCATGGACCTTATGGGATGTTCCCACAATGACCACCTCACAGCCGGCCTCCATAAGGCCTTCTGCCATTCCGTATCCAAGACCTCTTGTTCCGCCTGTCACGATCGCTTTTTTTCCTTCTATATTAAATAATTCATTTCCCTTCATGTCTGTGCTGCAGGATACCGGATCCTGCCCTCCTTTCAAAAACCTGAATGTATGCTGTAGCTAAAACATAATTACCATTTTCTTTACTGACGGTTCCGGATTATCCATATAATGGAATACTTTTTCAATCTCACTGAAGTTTATAAATGTGGTAGCAACTCCTTCTGTATTAAACTGCTTCTTCTCCATGCACGCAATGGTCGGTTCAAATTTATAACAGGACATCCTGGTTCCGATAATGTCCAGTTCCCTTTGATTGATCATGGCCTGTGTGATCTCCTCCGGTTTCGTACAAAATCCCAGCGGGACCACACGCCCTGCGTTGCAGACAATGCCCGGCTGCATAACCATTGCGAGGGAACCGGGAAAGCAGGCCGAATCAAACGCAATGGTCACTCCATGGCCGTCTGTGATGTTCTGTACCGCTTCCGCCAGATTTTCCTTCTTTGTATTGATCACATAATCTGCGCCGTATCCCTTTGCACGTTCCAGGGAGCTGTCGCTGATGTCACAGCAGATCACTGTTTTGCACCCCTTTGCTTTACAGGTCTGCAGGATTATGGCACCGATGGTTCCTGTCCCCAGAATCAGGACCGTATCTTCCGGTACTACACGTCCTCTGGCTGTACAGTGCGCGCCGATAGCATAAGGTTCCACAAGAGCCGCGTCCTCCCATGACACACTGTCATCAATCTTATAAACTTCATTTGCCGGTGCCGTAAAATATTCTCTCCAGCCGCCGTCCATCCCGGAGCCTCTGACCATTACCTTTTCACATACATTTTTTCTGCCGATCCTGCACTGATAACATTCTCCGCATGTGTGGATCAGGTCTACGATCACATGGTCTCCTTCTTTTACATTTGCTGCATTTTTTCCTGCCTTCACAACAATCCCCGCATTTTCATGGCCCGGGATACGAGGGTATGTAGAACAGGGATTTAAGCCGTGATAAATGTGATGGTCACTTCCGCATACGCCTGCTGCCTTCATCTGAATCAAAACCTCATCATCACCGGGAACGGGAACCGGGACTTCACGCACTTCTACCTGATGCGGCCTTACAACCACTACTTCCTTCATTGTATTCTTCATTTTTCTTTCCTTTCCGGGTAATCCCCCTGCCCGAAATGAATTCCGGGCAGTATTTCATATTCTTAATTAAAATTCAGTATTATCTCTCTGTCAGGAAACCAGATTCGGCAGCAGTGTGGAGAGTGACGGAACATAGGCAAAAATAATTGCACACACCACTTCCACCGCCACAAAAGGAATCAGATTCTTTGCCACCTTGCTGACCGGCTGCTCCGAAAATCCACAGGCCACAAACATGGTAGTCCCAAAAGGCGGTGTCGCCTGGCCAAGTGCCAGCAGAAATACGAACAGCATACCAAAATGAACCGGGTCCACGCCGAATGCCACTGCGATCGGTGCCAGAATCGGACCGAGGATCAGATTGGTGGCGCCCACCTCCAGAAACATACCGCAGATAAGAAGCAGCACAATGATCAGTGCCAGGAACACGTATTTATTACTTGCCACTGCCATGAATGCATTGGTGACCGCAACCGGAATCTTATAATAAGTAATCAGATATCCGAACATCTGTGCCGTAACAACCAGGAACATTAGATTTGCGGTGCTGACAGCAGTTCCTTTCAGAATCTCCCAGACATCTTTTCCGCTGATCTCCCTGTAGATTGCAATGCACACCAGAAATCCGTAGAACACTGCAACCACTGCGGATTCCGTCGGAGTAAAAATACCTGCGTAAATGCCGCCCAGGATCACGATGGGCATGATCAATGCCCAGATTGCATCCTTGAAGGAAAGAAGAAATCTCCTGAAGGAAAATCCCGCCTCTTTTGGAAAATTACATTTTTTTGCTTTATAAAAGGCATATACACAGAGCAGGATTCCGCACAGAATACCCGGCAGTACACCTGCCATGAGCAGTTTTGCCACAGATACACCAGTAATATTACCATAAATAACAAATACTGTGGACGGCGGAATGACGATTCCCAGTGTTCCGCCAATTGCCTGTACGGCTGCCGCATAATCCTTGGGGTATCCTCTTTTCACCATTTCCGGGTACATCAGACCGCCGATAGCCGCTGTTGTCGCAACAGAGGAGCCGGAAATTGCCGCAAAAAAGGTACACGCCACGATAGATACAAGTGAAATTCCTCCTGAGATCCAGCCCACAAAGGAATCTGCAAAGGCCACCAGCCTTTTGGAAAGACCGCCCTTTGACATGATATCACCTGCCAGGAAGAACGCGGGCAGAGCCAGCATGGAAAAGTTATCACACCCCGTAAAAATCTTCTGGGTGATCATGGCCAGTGATAATGCCGGGTCTAAAAATATAGCACAGATGCATGCACCTCCCAGGGCCCAGGTAATCGGCAGGCCGAGAAGCATGAGAACGATCAGTACAATGATCAAAGCTGCTGCGGAAGCTGACATCAGTTATTTCCCCCTTTCTCTTCGGTTGTTTTCATTGTTACGGTTTCCTGCAGTTTAAAGATTACGGAAATCACTGCCAGTCCAAATCCGAGACACAGGATTCCGTACATAACATTCATGGGAATCCTCATGGCCGGACTCAACTGGTATCCTCCTATGCGCAGCATACCAAAAGTGCTGTAAAAAAACACAGCGGATATAGCCAGTGCCAGAACCTGCCTTCCTATCTCAAAGGCCTTTTTCACTCCGGACGGCAGAAAATTATCTATAATGTCAATGCGTACCATGAGATTCTGGGATATACCCATATTGATTCCCAGAAGGATCATTGCCACGAACAGATACCTGGATGCCTCCTCAGACCAGGGTATGCTGTAAAAAATAACGTATCTGGTAAAAGTCTGCACCAGTATGATCACCATAATTGCCACCAGTATAACCGCAGTCAATGCATTCACAGCACCCTGCAGCCTGCTAAAAACCTGCTTTGCTTTCTCCATCTTCCTTCTCCTTTGCTATTTTGCTGCTGCTATCCTGTCAAGAGTCTCTTTGTAGTCTGCACCGTAAGTATCCCTGACACTCTGTGTCTCTGCGATCAGCTCTGTCTTATCCGGATAAGTCACCTTCATTCCCTGTTCCTCCAGTGTGGAAACAGCCTCCGCATCCATCTTCCGGCTCAGTTCCCGCTCCGCAAGGTTGGCTTCCTCCATACATTCCGTAATGACCTGCCGGTCCTCATCTGTGAGGGAATTCCATGTCTTGGGCGCCATCAGAACGTACACCGTGGAATACACATGTTCTGTAATGGCCATATGCTTATTTACTTCCACCACATTATTTTTGTCGATGACCGTGGCAGGGTTTTCCTGTCCGTCAATGGCGCCCTGCTGCATTGCGGTGTATGCCTCACTCCAGGCCATGGGCACCGGGTCCGCCCCCAGCGCTTTCCAGAGCTTCTGATGGATCTCATTTTCCATAACACGGATTCTCAGTCCCTTCACATCCTCGGCACTGTTGATTTCCCTCTTGGAATTGGTCAGATTACGGAACCCGGATTCCCAAATTCCCAGTCCTTTCAGCTCCACCTTCTCCAGTCTTTTGAGAAAATCCTGTCCGATTTCTCCCATAAACACCTTATCCGCATGCTCTGTACCCTCAATCACATAGGGCAGGTCAAACGCTGCGATCTCAGGAATGAAATTCGTCAGCACACTTTGATTTACCACTGCTATATCCAGATTGCCCAGTTCACATGCCTCGATATTATCTCTCTCTGAGCCGAGCTGTCCGTTGTGGAAAACAGATATCTCAATTCTGCCCTCTGATTTTTCTTTTACATTCTCAGCAAACTCCTCCATGGAGATTCCAATGGCTCCGTCTGCTGCTGATGTCTGTGCCATTCTCAGGCTCACTTTTCCGTTTTCATCATAAATACTGCTGTCTTTGCCGCATCCCGCCATAGCCAGTGCTGCGAGTATTCCCGCTATGGACAATCCTGCCAGTTTTCTTACCTTCATGTTACCCTCCCTTTACGGTGTCTGCAGAGAACCGTCTCTCAATCTCGTCTGCGTCCATGTGGTGACTGTCTTCTCACACGGATATTTTGCTGCTTCCTTCTCATCAATATCCACACCCAGACCCGGTTTATCATTGGCATACACATAACCCCTGCGAAATTCCGGAAGACCTTGAAAGACTTCCAGCAGCGCGCCATGCGGCCCCTTCAGATCCTGTATCACAAAATTAGGCGGTTCAATTCCTGACCACTCCTGCACTCCGAAATTAGGTGCCGCCAAATCAATATGGATATTTGCCGCGTGAGCCAGGGGTGACATATCACCCGGTCCATGCCATGCGGTGCGCACACCAAACTGCTCCGCGAAAATCTGAAGTTTTCTGGCTGGTGTGATGCCTCCTATCTGACTGATATGTACACGGATAAAATCAATCAGCTGCTCTGCTATGAGAGTTTTCCACTCTTTAGGATTGTTGAAAAGCTCTCCCTGGGCAATGGGGATGCTGGTCTGTTCCCGCAAGTTTCTCAGCCAGTTTGTCTGCTCCAGCGGAACCGGGTCCTCCAGGAAAAACAGATCAAAGGTTTCCAGCTCCTTTGCCAGCTTGATAGCTTCCACAGGAGCGATGCGCTCATGTACATCATGCACCAATTCCATATCATATCCGATTCTGTCACGGATTTCCCCAAAAAGTTTTACTGTGTCACGAATATACTTTCTGGAGTCCAGATACATCCCGTCATGTGCCCCTTCCGGCGCCGTCTCGGGTGTCTGTCCGTAAGGTGCCCCGCCGTAACCGCCGCACTGGCAGCGCAGATGCGTAATTCCCATCTCCTGGAATCTTTGAATATTCTCACAGATTTCCCCGATATCTTTTCCGTCCACATGGCGGTATACCGGAATCCCTTCTCTTACTTTGCCTCCGAATAGCTGATACACCGGCATATCTGCCATCTTGCCTTTGATATCCCACAATGCCATATCAATGCCGGAAATCGCATTATTTTCAATAGGGCCGTTTCTCCAGTAGCCGTTCTGGTGCATAAGCTGCCATAATTCCTCAATATTCTCAGCGTCCCGCCCCACAAGAAGCGGTTTTAAATATTCCTCGATCAGGTGCTTTACCGTCAGATGGCGGTAAGCAAATGTGGCACAGCCCAGGCCGTACAATCCCGGCTGGTTTGTCTCCACTTTGACTACGACAAGGTTAATGCCCTCCGGCGCTGTACATATGACCCGTATGTCCTGAATTTTAACTGACATCTCTCTCCTCCTAACACTTGTTACTCATCATACAAGTTTGAATATAAAAACATTCTCATTTTCCATGTAACTGCCCGTTCCCGCGGAGAACAGGCAGCCCGGTAATGATCTGATTCACAGCTTTTTCATAGCTGCGTCCAGATGTTCATACATAATATCATGAGCTGCATCCGCATCACCATTCTTAAATGCATCCAGAATCTGCGCATGGTAATGAATCCCTGAATCATAGCCAAACAGTTCATTCATCTGTTCATGATTCTGCCTGGTCTCCTGGAAAACCTTGTGCAGGCTTTTTTCCAGCAGGGTGTTGCCTGTGGAACGGCAGATAACTTCGTGGAATTTCAGGTCCGCATTTACAAACTTTTCCCGATTTCCCTGGAACATCTGCATTTGCTCCAGATATGTCTCCAGAGCGGTGATGATCTTGGGCGTACGTTTTTCCACTGCCAGTCTGCATGCATCCGGTTCCAGTATTTTTCTGAATTCCAGCACCTTTTCAATATCCCTGCAGTCCTCGGATGTGATCTTGTTCTCCGTCTCATCCCAGTTCTCCACACGGCTATTAATCAGATAAGTCCCTTTGCCATGCACACTTTCCAGGACGCCAAGGCCAATCAGATACTGCAGCGCCGTTCTGATACTGGAACGGCTCACGCCCAGCTCCTCTGTCATCTGGTTTTCTGACGGTATTTTCTCACCAACTGTCCAGTTTCCGGATTCAATATTCTTCTTCAGATAATCCACCACCTGGCTGGTTACATTGACACGTTTTATTTTCATATATCTTCCCTTCGTCTCAACTTGTAGGACAAGTGATAAGTTCATTATATTCTTTTTTCTTTTTCTGTCAATACAATTATAGAATAATTCTACCACAGTGAATGGATTTCGTAAATAATTGCTGAAAATAAGCGGTACAATTTAGTAAAATTCACCCTGCCGGCGCCTCCCGGAAATTTTCTTTTCTTAACACCTTCTCCTCCTTCGGCACTCGGAGCGCGCGGACTGCATTTAATATGGCAATGACAGCAACACCCACATCCGCAAAGACTGCTGCCCACATAGATGCAATTCCAAGTGCTCCAAGAAGCAGTACAACGGCCTTCACTCCCAGAGCAAAAACTATATTCTGGCGCACGATTCCCAGTGTCTTTCTGGAAATCCGCATAGCTGCCGCTATCTTTGACGGTTCATCTGTCATGATGACAATGTCTGCCGCCTCAATTGCCGCATCGGAACCAAGTCCGCCCATGGCGATTCGTATGCCGGTCCTATTGCGGACGCGGCTGCCGGTATCCTGGCAGTTCTTCTGGTCCGGAAAGAGATAAGGCGGATGCCCGCAGACGGAGAACTTCCGGCGTAAAGCAACGTGTGCGGCTGTTTGCGTTTCCGCAGACAGCCGCACACGTTTCAGGTCTCCTTTTCGGGATGTTCTTTCCTGTCAAAATTAAGCTTCTTATACTGTTTCGGTGTAATATGATGATATTGTTTAAATATTTTTCCAAAATAGCTGCTGGTCCCGAATCCGGTCTCCACAGCCACCTCCAGAACACTTTTATCCGTATAACGCAGCAGCTCCTGTGCCTTCTGCAGACGCAGGGAGATCATGAACTCCACAGGTGTCTCCCCAAGACTCGTCTGAAACAGACGGTAGCACTCCCGCTCACTGATATGTATACTGGATGCAATATCCTGCACCGTGATCTTCTCACTGTAATGCTCCTGAATATAGGACAGCATCTGTTTGATCCGTTCATCCTCCAGGGCGTTGAACCCTGTCCCGCTTTTCTTCTCATCCATAGCCCAGGAATACACCATCTCCCAGAGCTTTGAGAAAAGATTCCGCAGGCGAAGCTCAAAAAAAGGCTCCCCCTTGCTGCTCAGTTCTGCCCCTTCCCTCATTTTTTCCAGAAACTCCGCGCTTCCCGCATCGGCACAGTAAAGGGGCACTGCGTCCAGTTGTTTCTGTTCCAGCACAGGAACAATATATTTGATATCCAGAATACTTCCCGATGCGCCTGCCAGAAAAGAACGGTCAAAGAACTGTGACTGCAGCCTTACCTCCTCCACAGGCTCCAGAGGATGCAGATAATGCAGAACCCCGGAATTGACAAATATTCCGTCCCCCTCATGCAGTATGAATTCATGATGATTGGTCTTATACTGCATACTTCCGCCCAAAATATGTCCGAACTCAAATTCATCATGCCAGTGCCACGGAATATCCCCGAAGAAATACGCCTCCGGTCTCGGCACATATAAGCCATAGTGAAGCATCTGGTTCTGATAAACGATTTTTTCCTTTTTTCTTCCGTCCATATCCAATTTTCTGAATTGTACCATAGCGACCTCCGTATATGGCAGGATTCTTATATTTTCAGGCAGTATGATTATTTATATATCCCTAAATCCACAGTATAATTATATTATCACAAGACCGGGAAGGTCAATAGAAAAGTTACTGTTCACAGAACTGCGCTTTTTGCAGGGCTGTGAATAGTAACTAGTTTCAAACAGCCAAAGGAGGATAACATCTATGATTTATTATGTAGCCGCAAATGCTCCCAGAAACGGATGCGGTACTAAGGAAAAACCGTTTCAGACCATCAGTGAGGCAGCCGCTGCCGCCCGCGCAGGAGACGAAGTCCTGGTAGCTCCGGGTATTTACCGGGAATATGTAAATCCCAAAAACGGCGGTACAGACGAAAACGATCGTATTGTCTACCGCTCAGAGGAGCCGCTGGCCGCTGTCATTACCGGCGCGGAACCTGTAAAAAACTGGACACAGTATCAGGGCAATGTCTGGACAGCCCGTATTCCCAACGGTATCTTCGGCTGCTATAACCCCTACACCACAGTCATTGCAGGTGACTGGTACCGTGCTCCGGAACCGGTGCATACCGGTGAGGTATACATAAACGGCAAATCCATGTATGAGGCATTTTCACTGGAGGATGTCACAAACCCATCCATTTACAAAGGTTCCTGGGACCCGGATTTTACCCTCTATAAATGGTACACAAAACAGGAAGACGGCTTCACTGTCATCTACGCCAACTTCCAGGGTGCTGACCCCAACGAGGAAAATGTGGAGATCAATGTGCGGCGCAACTGCTTCTACCCGGATAAGACTGGCGTCAATTATATCACGCTGTCAGGCTTCACGGTAAAACAGGCGGCTACCACATGGGCACCGCCCACTGCTTACCAGGAAGGCATGATCGGCCCCCACTGGTCAAAGGGCTGGATCATTGAGGACTGTGAGGTTTCCGATTCCAAATGCTCCGGTATCTCCCTGGGAAAATATCTGCAGCCGAACAACGAAAACAAGTGGACCACCAGATTCTATAAAGACGGAACCCAGACAGAACGTGACGCCATATGCCAGGCGCAGATTGAGGGATGGACAAAAGAGAACATCGGTTCCCACATTGTCCGCCGCTGCAACATCCACGACTGCGGACAGACCGGTATTGTAGGACATTTAGGCGGCGTGTTCTCTGTGATCGAGGACAACCACATTCACCATATCAACAACAAACAGGACCTGGCAGGCGCAGAGATCGGCGGTATCAAAATGCATGCTGCCATTGACGTGATCATCCGCCGCAACCATTTCCACCACTGCACCCGCGGCCTGTGGCTGGATTGGCAGGCACAGGGGACTCGTGTCACACAGAATCTGTTCCACGACAATGTTCCGCCAAAAGGAACAGAGATTGCCAATGGTCTGGCTCTGGCTGAGGACATTTTTATCGAGGTTTCCCACGGTCCCACACTGGTTGACAACAATCTGCTTCTGTCCGACTGCGCATGCCGCATCAGCACACAGGGCACCGCTCTTGTACACAACCTGATCGCTGGTTCCTTTACCTGGGTAGGCGCCGGTGTAGATAACGGCGGACAATATCTGCCATCCCCGAGGTATACGCCATATCACGTACCGCACCGCACAGAGGTTGCCGGATTTATGACGATCCTTCACGGTGATGCACGTTTCTACAACAATATATTCGTGCAGAAGGAAATCCGCCGGGACCTGGCTGCCTATGCGGAATCTGAGGGCATGGGCACCATGGATAAATACCAGTTTATCTGCGGAACAAAACCGTACGACGGATATCCCACGGCAGAGACGTACTTTGGACGCTTCAACGCAGAGACTGCTGTGGATCATGACAACAAAGACATTTATTATGACCATCTTCCCATCTACACCGGAGGCAATGTATACTTTAACGGCGCCAAACCGTGTGATGCAGAGGAAAATTATAAAGTGGATGAGGAACACAAGATCACGCTGGAATTAAAAGAGGAAGGCGGCGAATACCGTCTGGAGACGAATCTGTATGATTACCTGCCAAAATTTGAGACTCCGTTTGTAAGCACGGAACTGCTGGGTGAGGCGTTTGAGCCGGAACAGAAATTTGAAGCACCTGACGGAACTCCTATTGTATTTGACCGGGATTACTTTGGAAGAAAGCGCGATATGATGCCGCTTGCAGGTCCTTTTGCCTGCGGATGTGAAATAGAGGATGTATTATAATCCTTACCGCTCCTTATGGGACCGCCTGTTCTGCTATAGAACAGGCATTTTCCATAAGGAGCATTTTTTCAATTCTGATGGAAGTCTTTCATCGCTCCACAGGGCATTATGGCCTCCGAGTACTATGTTCGGCTTATTTTTGCCGTGGAAATCACTGCCGCAGGTGACAAACAGTCCTTTTTGTTCCGAGGCTTCCAGATAATGGAGTGCCTGTTCCCTGCTGTGGTAAGAGGAAAACGCCTCAATGCCGTCAATTTTCTCCTTTGTGATCTTATCCAGCAGTTCATCATCTCCGTCCAGGTTCTGCCCCGGATGTGCCAGAACCGCCGCGCCGCCCGCGCTGTGTATCAGGGCCGCAGCATCAGGAAGGGATAGATAGGATATTTCCACATAGGCCGGCTTTCCCTTTACGAAAAAATCCCAGTAAAACCGCACATTTGGCGCCATCCCGTCAAAATAATCATGCCACACATCCGGGGAATAGAGGATCTCTGCCAGAAGGTGTTTTGGCAGGAAGGCGGAAAGTCCGTCACCAATAGGCCCGATACAGCCCTTTTCAAAGTAGAGAAAGGCCATATTCGTGTTCTCCGGATTCTCACATGGAAACTCCTTTGCGTAACACCGCCCGAATCCGATGGCAGTGGCATTCAGGTCATTTTCCAGCACCACAGGAATCTTGTACCGCTTTTCAAGGCTGTCACCGATATCTATTTTATATAATTTCCCGTCCGCCTCATTTGTTCTCCAGTACCCCTTCCCTTCCACCGCGCCGGGCACGCCAATATCTATGGACTTGATTTCTCTTTTTCTTATCTGTTCATCCATCCAGGCGGTGATGGCGCTCTCAAAATCTCCGTTTGCTGCCTCCAGCCTTGTTTTTTCCACGATCTCACCGCAGACATTGATCAGCAGACGTTAGATCCGGTCTCCTGTGATACAGAAAGCCGCGCCGTAATACCGGTTTGGCCGGAACCCATAGCGCTCTGCTTTTCTTCCTCCGCTGGATTCATCGTATCCAACACTCTCGATTTCTCCGTTCTGCATCATTTCAGACAGCAGGGAACGGACTGTGGTGGAACTGATCTTCGTCTCATAGGCAATCTCTGCCCTGGTGGCAGTTCCTTTTGCTTTCAGGACTTTTCGTATGTGGGAAAGATTTGCCTGTTTCAATACTCTTGGTCTGGCAGTCAGAGTGTCCATATACTTCCATATATCGTTTACTTCAAAAGCCCGCATATCAGAACAAAATAATGGGGCAGCCTTCCCTCTTCCATCCATTCCAGTTCTATTCCCATCAGCTTGCCAAGTGTCAGTCCCACATTGCCTCCGATGGATTCTATGGAATAACGCATCTTTTCCGGAAATCGACACGCTTTTTTATCCGGTCTGGTACAGTTTCCTTCGCACAAAATACAGGAACCTGCTGACAGGCTGATACTTCCCGGATATTCTTTTTCCTTCTCCCAGAGCATTTCCGACAGCTTTTCCTTCTCCACACGGAGGGACTGTCCAAGGATCTTATCCTGCTCCGCCTTTGTAAATGCCTTCCCTGCAAACTCCTCATCAAAGATTATTTTAACGGCTGTCAGTTCCAGGGTCTCGTATTTCCTCCAGTATGACAGAACATCAAAATCATAAGATGGGCAGGACCATACCTTTTCATAATTCGGACATGCCCTGCAGCACTCCAGAAACGTGTCCACATCCACATAGCCTTCTATGTAGTCCTCCACCGGTACCACTGCTGTATAAGTTTCTGTTTTGTACATATTCTCTTTCCTCCCGTGTGTCTCTGTTTTTGGCAATGGTTAATTTTCTTTTTGTATTCTTCTTTCAGTATAACATCTCTCTGTGACTACTGCTATCTTTATCTTCTCTCCATGGGTGTAAAACCGATGATGAGGCAGGTAGAGAAGCCTCAGAAATGGTGCATTCTGAGGCTTCAGCTTTTTTTGACGCTTCCATATCCCCCTTAACACTCTTTGCTATTGCAAACTGCCACTTATACGGCAGCATATTCAAATACACATCAATATGGTCTTTATCGTTGACCACCATTTTATCGAGTAGCTGTGTGTAGTAGTCATCTTCGTATTGAACGCCGCTTATAAGTTCCTCAATAGCTTTTTTTATATCGTCTAACAGTTCCTGTTGCTTTGCTATCATTTCCTGTTGTTTTTCAATACCGTCTGTCATTGATTTCAGTTGTTTGATTTCTTCATCGTATTTCGCCCGCAGGGTGGTAAACTCGCTTTTGTCAATATCGTCGCTTGTATAAAGGTCAATCAGCCCTATACGCTTTTTCTGTGCTTCTTCAATTTTGACCGTCAGAGCGTTTGTGTTTGTTCCTGTCAAATCCATCGAAACAACGGCTTCAATCGTCTTAGTCAAGTTGGAGACGATTTTCTGACGGTTTATTTTAAGCTCCTTGCAGACAAGGTACATAAGATAGATGGCATCTTCATTTCGGATACTCTCGCCAGAGCAGCCAACTTGGTTTCCTGCTTTATCAATATGAGGACTTCCGTTTTTTGCTCCCTCAAAGCAACGCCACGCCTTATACTGGCTTCCGTCTTTTCGGGTTCTGTATCTGGCGACATAGCTTGCTCCGCATCTGCCGCATTTGATTTTACCAGAGAACGGATAACGGTTGCTGTGCTTTGCTTTACCCTCTGGGGACAGCGATTTTTCGTCTAATATGCGGTTGGCTTTCTCGAACAGCTCACGAGATACAATCGGCTCGTGGTGGTCTTTGATAATCACAAATTCTTCCTGTCCTCGGTTGTATTTCTTTTCGTGAGATAGAAAGTCAGGTGTATAGGTCTTTTTCTGCACTAAATCTCCGCAGTATTTCTCATTGCGTATAACACGGAGAATAACTGTATTTTGCCATTCCTTAACACGCATCGGGTGTATGCCTTCCTCACGAAGCTCACGGGCGATAACGTGCGTTCCTTTTCCCTCATAGACAAACTTATGAAAGATTAGGCGGACAATTTTTGCCCCTTCTTCATTGATTGTCATTTTGCCGTCTTTTACATCATAACCGAGCATACTCCGTCCGAACACAACGCCTTGCTCCATTTGGCGTTTCTGCCCCCACTTCACACGCTCAGAGGTCTTACGGCTTTCTTCCTGTGCAATAGAGGACATAATGGCAAGCCGAAGTTCCGCATCGCCGTCCATTGTGTTGATACCGTCATTCATAAAGATAACGGCGACACCGTGCTTTTTGAGGTCACGGGTATAATAAATGCTGTCAAGGGTATTTCTGGCAAAACGGGAGATTTCCTTTGTGATAATCAAATCAAAATCGCCGTTTTTGGCACAGGCGATCATACGGTTAAACTGTTTACGCTTTTTTGTGTTTGTACCAGAGATACCCTCGTCAGCGAATATTTCGTAAAGCTTCCAATCTGGATGATGTTCAATATATTGCTTAAAGTATCGCTGCTGACTTTCAAAGGAATTGGCTTGGTCTTCATTGTCCGTGGAAACACGGCAGTATGCAGCGACTCTCATTTTCTTTTTTTCCGTTTTTCGCTCTCTGTTTAAGAGTTCATATTCAATAGTAGGCATAGTACCTCTCCTTTCCCGACAAATGTTTTGCCGTATTTTAAGTATAGCGATTGAGTGCTGAGATGTCGAATGTGCAAATTTCAAAATCGCACATTCAGATATGTAAAGAGCCAAGCGTTTTAGGCTTGGCTGCGACTTTTCTTACTGTATTGTTTTTCAAGTTCTTCTATGCAGCGTTGTTTTTGTGAACGGGTCAATAGTTGCCTTTTTTCCAAAGACAGAAGTATTGACTTTTGAACATTCAAGAGAAACGCTGCGTGTTCCTGCTCATTCAATTCTGGAGCAGGGTCGCCAACATAAACAAATTCTCTATGCTTCAGTTGCCAACACCTCCCTCATTACCAATGTATGACCTAATGCCTGTACAGTATTACGAGAGGGTTAGTCCTTTTTATCAAGCCCAACGCTGATAGCTATGGATAACATAAAACGCCTGTCAAAAGTACCAATGTACTCTTGCAGGCGTTGTTTGTCGAGCGTTCTAATCTGTTCAAGCAATATGAGGGAATCTTTTTCAAGAAATTCATAGCCCTTTGCAACGATATGTGTCGGGAGCTTAGCTTTGTTGTGTTCCAATCCTGTCATAGCAGCAATAATGACTGTGGTGCTGTGTTTGTTTCCCTTATCATTAGAAATAATAAGTACAGGGCGATGCTTTCCTCCTTGTTCAGAGCCAACGACAGGGTTTAGATTCGCAAAGTAGATGTCGCCTCGTTTAATAATCCTTTCCATAATATGTGTCTGACCTCCTATCTGGTATTTAGGCAGGTATGTACCGCCTATGTAGCAGCCAAACACAAGGAAGTATTTAAGGTCGGGAGCATATAAACAAAGCTCTGTTCTTTTGACCGCCGTGTGTCTGGCTTTATGATAGGAAGCATTTCAATTTGTCCTCGACACCCCGAAATGCTATGGGAAGTCGCCAAACGGTCAGCAGCGAACTGACGCCACGGGAGTTTCACCCCAACTGTCGGTCTGACAGAGCCGCCCTCATTGCCTGCGACGGTTTAATCACGCTCGGACTATGACGGGACGGGAGTACCATTGTTCTCTTTGTGGGTTATTGCGGAATCGGGAGCTGCCCGATATTTTAAGTCGGTATTTATCGCTCTCTGCCTTTCGGCAGGTCGTGGCGTACCGCTGCACACACTTATGCTCATCACAATCACAAAGAGGAAGTATTTGGCGAATGGGTATTCGGTTGTCAAGGAACAATCCCGTTTTCGCCACACAAAGGAAAACGGGGCGAAGGCTTTTTGTTTTTGCCTTACACCCCATAGTCCTTGAGAACACCTCAAATATTAGATGCTCACAAAATATTTTTTGCAGGGTAAGCCTGTCCACCTTAATCAAGACTTGGTAGAGCCGCTGATTTTCAATGCTGTCAAGGAAGTCATCAACGGTTTTCGCTTCGGGTTGTATCGTATCCTCGGCAAATTCCTCAAGGTATGTACCTGCATCTTGCAGCCTTCGGTAGTACCGTCTGTCGGAATTGAAAACTGCCCAATCATGGGTGCGGAGTTCTTCGATTGTGTCCTCGCTGACACCTAAATCCCGCAACTGCTTTTCCTCGGCTTCTTTCCAGAGCTGCCATTTCTTTTCTTCTCTGCCATAATTGAATGACATTCTATATACCTCCAATCTGAATTTTTTTGAAAAATCCAGATTGTGAGGTGGAGAGCGACAACCTACGCCAAATGCAGACTTGTCCTGTATCCCGACAAAAAACGACAAAAGAAAAACCGCAAAGGTCGTCAGACCAATGCGGATATAGGCGTTATTATTTCTATTATGTAGATATTTGACATCTGTTTTTAGGGTATAAGAGTGCCACGCAGAAGCAAAGATTTTTTTAACAGGTTATCCTCACTAATCCGTGGTATTATGTAGATAGCTGCTGCTTCTGATAAGCAGCGTTGCGGTGATACTTGACCAACACATATAAAATCCCTCCAAACTCAAACGGGTCTGGAGGGAAAATATCCACTTGGGCGTAAAGAAGCAGCCCACCAAAAGCACCGTTTTTTTTATTCGGTGGGCTTGTCCAACTTATATTGTACGAAAAAGAAAGAGCCGACAAACTGTGATTTCTCACAAGTTCGTCGGCTCTGCGTCTGTGCGTCTGGCTCTTTGATGATTTTTAATTAGTTAGCATTACTTATATTTCTTTCCATATCTTAGGATATACACTACAAAAACTGTAAAGTATGAAAAAAGAGCAAAACTCTCTTTTCGTAAACTCTCCGTTTGAGATTATTATTTCTGGCTCTTCATGGGTAATAGTGGGTAAAAATTACCCACAAACCCAGTATTTATGCTGATCAGACGGCTTTAGGTTTT
>PPYE01046462.1_pt1 | contig 55120 bp, 57 predicted proteins | sample 1559881 | NCBI WGS metagenome assembly PPYE01 (sample SAMN08240022, study PRJNA423297) | Human gut metagenome, whole genome shotgun sequencing project.
GAATTTAAGATATGTCTTTGTGGTGCGGAACATAGTAAGAGCAGATTTAGAAATAAAAAAACCAGAATGCTCCGCTGAACGTTCTGGTTTTGAGAATTCGTTTATGATTTTTTCTTTTCAGATTTTGTATCTTTGTGTTTCTTAGGCGCAGGAGCCATATCGTAAGCATGATTGCGGCCCAAGGTATAAGCTGCTTTGATGAGTTTCTTTTCGCTTTCTGTCAGTTCCCGGTTCAGCTGTGTCATGAAGTGCTGGAACAGGGCTTTTTTATCTGTCCGCATACGTTTTGGTTTTTTCGCAAGCATAGTCAGTGGCTGGAAAATATCCGGCGTAATGTTTTCCGGATGAACGATGCGGAAAATTTTAGCTGTGTAGACAGCGTCATTCAGTGCGTTGTGGAACGCATCCTGTATTTCGATACCCAGTTCTGTCACGGCATTTTTCAGACCAATGGCTTTGCCGGCTTCCTGATGAAGATATGCGGAAGCAAAGGGCTGGATATTCAGATATTGATCAGTCAGTGCATCTGCATCCAGATTATAATAGAGAATATTGCGGAACAAAGACTTGATGTCGTCAGGGCCCCATGTACAGAGAATTGCTTCTTCTTTGCCGATAAAGCGCAAAAATGCTTCATAAGCTTCTGAGAAAGAGGGCTGTCCTTTTAAGTCTTCTTCCTGTATCCCAGTGATTTTTTCCACAAAGGGATGCAGACGGGGGTAAATCTGGGGACGAATCATATAATTGAATTCTTCTAATATATCAAAATTTTCATTGAGCTTTACGGCACCAATCTGTATGATTTCGAAAGGGCATTCTGCCACAGGCTCTGTTTTTTTTCCGGTCTTAAATGGAAAGGACTGGTTAAATTCCAAGTCTAATACAATGTAATGCATCTCCAAGCCTCCTGTTTGTTGTACTCAATTAGTATACCATGAAATGCCTTTGCGACAAAGAGAAATTTTCTTGTATATCTATTTTGTCAATGGTAAAATCATCATAAAGGAGGTTATTGCTATGCGTTTGACATTTACGGAACAGGAAATCCAGCAGGAACTGAATAAAATCTATCTGGAAGAAGATGATCTTCTGATGGAAGGGGAATGGCTGGAAGGAGAAGGCCGCCATTACATCATTTCTGGTGTAGCAACCATTGAAGGCGAACGTTATCATGAATTTGAAATAGAATTTGAATTATTGGAAGACCCTCAGGAACAGACAGCCGTAGGTATTTTGTCTGTGGATTGGGACTGGTATGATTTTTTGTGCTAAAAAAGGAGGAATAGAAATATGAACACATTTCGTTATTTTATGCCCGTAGATACATACTTTGGACGGGACTGTATTGCAGAACATAAAGAAGTTCTGAAAAAACTGGGGAAGAAAGCCATGATTGTTACTGGCAGAACTTCCGCAAAGAAAAACGGTTCTCAGAAAGATGTAACAGATGCGCTGGAAGCATTGGACATGCAGTGGGTATTGTTCGATGAAATCGGTGAAAATCCCGATGTGGAAACCGTTGTCCGTGCGGCAGAATTGGCAAAAAAAGAAGCGGTTGATTTTGTTATTGGCATCGGCGGCGGCTCTCCTATGGATGCTTCCAAAGCCATTGCGGTACTGACTGCAAATCCGGAAGCAGATGCGGAAATTCTCTTTACAGATCCTTCCGCAAAAGCACTGCCTGTTGTGGAAATCCCTACAACAGCAGGTACAGGCTCTGAAGTGACACAGTATGCCATTTTGACACTCCATGAAAAACGTACCAAAAGCGGTATTATGCAGCCTGTATTTGCAGCCGTATCTTTCTTAGATCCCAAATACATGGATACACTTTCTGCAAAAGTAACCAATAATACAGCAGTAGATGCTATGAGCCATCTGGTAGAAAGCTATTTGAGCGCAAATGCCAATACAGTAAGTGAAAAAATCGTGGCTATGGGTCTGTCCTACTGGAAAGAATGTATTCCTGCGCTCAAAGCGAGAGAATATACACCGGAAGTACGTGAAAAACTGATGCTGGCATCCACAATTGGCGGTGTTGCCATTGCCCAGACAAGCACTTCCATTCCCCATGCATTGGGTTATTTCCTGACATACGAAAAACAGATTCCTCATGGCCGTGCAAATGGCATGGTGATGCAGGCGTATATGGAACTCTTTGGCAAAGACAATCAGAAAGTCAAAGAAGTTCTTGGCTATCTGGGTCTGGAAACCACAGAAGACATGGGCCAGCTCATGAAAGATGTACTGGATATTTCCGAAACATTCACAGCGGAGGATATTGCTTACTACGCAAAACGCTCCATGGAAAATCCCAAAAAACTGGCTACATTCCCCGAATATGGTCTGGAAGAGAAGGATATTCTGGAAGTTTACAGAAAAAGCCTGCTGTGATATAATCAAGATACAGAAAAATAGATGCCGGAACTGATGAGAGTTTCCGGCTCTTGTTTTCTGGAGTTTTATATGAAAATACTTTGATAAAAACAATGTTGGAATGAGATGAGAACGGCTGGGAGATGACAGGCTTGACACCTTTGATGAAAATACAACCTTTTATTCAGGCATATGTACAGGCCATCGCTTCTATTTTGGAAGCAGATGTTACCATTGTAGACCATGAACTGATTCGTGTGGCAGGCACAGGGGATTATCTCAATGAAATCGGTAATGCCGTTTCCCATGCCAATTTTTTTGAGAAGATTCTTAAGACTGGGAAGGGCGGTATTATTCGGGATGTGAACGACGACTCCAACTGTGTAGGTTGTGAGAAACGGGCATACTGCAAAGAGCTTGCCAATCTGGCTTATCCCATCTTTCAGAATCAGACAGTGGTAGGCATCATTTCTATCATTGCTTTTCGGGAACAGCAGCGGAAGAATGTTCTGGAGAATATGGGAAAATTGGAAGAATTCCTCAAGTATATGAGTATGTTGCTGGAAAGCAAGCTTTATACGGATGAAGCGAACAGCAAATTGGAAGAACAATTGAAAGCGGTGCATACGGCAGAAAGCGCATGGTCTTTTGTAGGGGATAGCCCCAAGATGCAGGAGGCGCTGCGTATCGGCCGGAAAGTTGCCAAGTCTGATTCTACGGTGTTTCTCCGTGGGGAAAGCGGTACGGGGAAAGAAATTATGGCAAAAATGATTCATGATCTCAGCGACCGCAGGGAAAAATTGATGATTTCCATTAACTGTGCTGCCATTCCAGAAAATCTGGTAGAAAGTGAACTCTTTGGCTATGAAGAAGGAGCTTTCACCGGAGCGCGGAAGCATGGCTCTGTGGGGAAATTTGAACTGGCAGATAAAAGTACCATTTTTCTGGATGAAATCGGTGATATGCCTTTGCCGGTTCAGACAAAACTGCTCCGTGTTTTGCAGGAAAAACAGGTGGAACGAATCGGCGGACGAAAACCTATTCCGGTAGACATTCGCGTTATTTGCGCTACTCATAAAAATATTGAGCAGATGGTGGCAGAAGGTACATTCCGAGAGGACTTGTATTATCGTTTGAATATCATTCCCATTGAATTGCCGCCTTTGCGTATGCGGCGGGAAGACTTGCCGGCTTTGATTACCCATTATATTGGGTATTATAATCAAAAGCTGAATAAGCATCTGGAAGGAATGGAACCGGAAGCCCTGGATGCTATGATTGCTTATGATTGGCCGGGAAACGTCAGAGAATTGAAAAACATTGTGGAGTATCTGGCCAATATTGTGGAAGGAACGCATGTGACTCTTTCAGACTTGCCGGATCATATTGCTCTTCATGGAAGCCGTGGTGCAGCACCTCGTTCCTTGGATGAAATGATGTCCGATTATGAAAAACGAATTTTGATGCGTATGGTCAAACCCGGCGCTTCTCTGGAAGAAAAAAACCATCTTGCGGATACCTTGCAGGTGAGCCGTGCCACATTGTATCGTAAATTGAAAAAATATGATCTCATTTAGTTCTCATTTTTGAGAAATCATATTCAAAAATGAGAAATCGCTAAAAAGTTAGAAACAAGCCCTTTTTTTGGTATGCCGTATACCAAAGGGGCTTTTTTTATTGCAAAAAGCAGGAAAGATGTATGAGAAAAAGTACATTATTTATTTGGATATGGGAAATAAAGAAATGGAAACAATATAAATTTCTCATAATTGAGAAATCAAATGTCAAAAAAAGCAGAATTTCGGGGGTTTTTTGTTTGGCACGCTTTTTGCTCTATAATAGGACAACATAATGAATCGGATATTCTTTAGGAGGAATTACAAATGGATATGAAAATGGCATTGGAAGCAATCAGAAGTGAAATGAAACCCAGCATGGGCTGTACAGAACCCGTAGCAATTGGTTTGGCAGTATCCAGAGCATGCGCACTGCTGGAAAAACCCGCAACACATTTGGATATGGTCATCAGCTCCAACATCTTTAAAAACGCTTATAGCGTACAGATCCCCAACGCTGGCACAAACGGTATTGAACTGTCTTGTGTACTGGGATGCCTGTTGGCTGATCCTGACAACACCATGGAAATTTTTGCGAAAGTAAAACCCGAACATGTGGAAAAAGGTCAGAAACTGGTAGAAGAAGGCTTTGTAACTGTAAAAGTGCTGAAGAGCAGCCAGTTCTACATTGAATGTGTAGCTACAAATGAAACAGAACGCGCGCACACAATTACAGAAGATGCCCATGATAATCTGGTATATTCTGAAAAAGATGGAAAAGTCCTGCTGGATAACCGGAAAGAAGAGATTGTGGAAGAAGAAACACATGATGGTTTCGATATTACACAGTACACATTTGCTGATTTCTTCAAAATGGCAAATGAAGTGGACGTGAAAGATTTGGCATTTATCCAGGAAGGTATTGATATGAACCTGGATATTGCAAAGAAAGGTCTGGAAAAGAAATATGCTATCGGTATTGGCCCTTGCATGCAGAAAATGGTTCTCAACGGTACATTGTCCAATGATATGGTAACAGATGTAAAACTGACAACAGCAGCAGCATGTGACTTCCGCATGAGCGGCGGCAATGGCTCCGTTATGACATATCTGGGCAGTGGTAACCAGGGTCTGGAAACGATGCTTCCTGCGGCAGTGGCTGCAAAACATTTGCAGGCTTCTCCTGAAAAACTCCTGCGTGCAGAATTGCTGGGAATGCTCATTATCATGTATATGAAAAAACATGTGGGCAGACTTTCTCCTATCTGTGGCGCAACACTGGCAGGTTCCGGTTCTGCGGCAGCTATCACATATATGATGGGCGGCAACTTGGAACAGATTTCCGGCGCTGTACAGAACATGATGGGCGGCGTAGCAGGTATGTTCTGTGACGGTGCAAAAGGCGGTTGTGCGTTAAAACTGTCAATCTGCGCAGGCGAAGCAGTTTATGCGGCACTGTATGCAATGGATAACAGCATTGTACAGGCAACTGACGGTATCATCAGCACTGCGGTAGAAGACACAACCAAAAACCTGATGAAACTTTCTCATGAAGGTTTGACAGATGTAGATATGAAAGTAATCGAAATTATGCAGAATAAAAAATAAGAAATTGTACTTGATGTCATACATCAAGCCAAAAAGTGGAGTTTTGCGAATAATTTGTACGAAAAATTGCACAAAAGAAAATGGACATTTTCTGTCAAAAGATTGGATACTGGATACTGGTATCCAATCTTTTTTTGCAAAAAAGGGGCTAGAATTTGAAAAATGACGGATGAAAAATGGGTTTTTGACAGATCCTACTGCAATTTGCACGCTGCTCAAAAGGGCATTCAATGCCATAACATAAAAGAAAGTTCTTTGTTGCAATGCAAATGCCTAATAAAAGCACAGAAAAGCATCAAAAGCCATCTGTGGAGTGTGAATTTTTTTGAAAAAAACAGGTGAAAATGACCATACTCTTTGCCAGTAAACCATTGGAGAGACTTGCTGCTATTTTGTAATCAGGGAAGATATATTGAGGCGATTCAGCCAATTTTATTAGGATTAATAGCCTTTTTGCCTGCATATTTCTGTGCGTTATTTTGTAGTTTCCAGAATAGAAATGGGGGGAGAGAAAAAGCTGGAGAAAGATTCCTATGGCCTCTGCACACAAGAAAAGAGAGAAGCTTGAATTGCTTCTCTCTTGTAAAATCAGTATTACCAGCCATTCTGGAACTGCAGTACGTCGTCAGGGATATTGCTTGCTTCATAGTCTGCCATTGCTTCATCCAGGATTGCAAAAGCTTTGCGGAACAGATCATGTTCGATGTTCAGAGGCGGCTGAATTCTCAGGATATTGCCTGCAACAGAGATGACCAGCAGACCTTTTTCGTATGCACGGTAGAGGATCTTGAAAGTACCATCCAGATCAGGTTCTTTGGTGCCATCGGCATTTGTTTTTACGATGCCGATACCACAGGACATACCCAAACCATTGGTTGTGCTGATGATATTGCCATGTTTTTCTTTCAGCATTGCGAAGGATTCCTGCAGGATTTCGCAGTTTGTTTTCAAAATATTCTGGAATTCTTCTGTATGCATGTAGTCAAATGCCGCAATACCAGCGGAACATGCCAGTGCGTTGCCGCCCAGTGTGAACAGATGGGCAGGAGCAGGCAGGCAGTCCATGATTTCTTCTCTAGCCATGAAAGCGCCCAGTGTCAGACCAGCGCCGACAGATTTGCCCAAGATGATGCCGTCAGGTACGATGTCGTAATGTTCGATACCATACATTTTACCAGTGCGGTAGAATGCCTGCTGTACTTCTTCGGAAATAAACAGGATGCCGTGTTTCTGGCAAAGTTCATGCAGTTTTTTCATGAAGATAGGATGCGCAGGAATCAGGCCGCCGTCACCCTGAACAGGTTCGATGATGACTGCTGCCACATCGTCTGCGGGCAGGTAAGTATCAAATGCACGCTGCATTTCTTTCAGACATTCTTTTTCACATACATCATCTGGTGTGTCAGACCCGAAGAAGGGGAAGGGATAGATTTCCGGCAGGAAAGGGCCCATTTTCTTTCTCATACGGGTGGTTACAGTTGTCATGGAAGAAGAACCGTAAGTATTGCCATGATAACCGTTGATGAATGTGATGATTTTGGTGCGTCCGGTAAATGCTCTGGCAAATTTTACAGCAGCGTCATTGCCGTCAGAACCACAGTTACCAAACAGAACTTTGGCTTTTACATCGCCAGGATATGTGCTGACAAGACGTTCAGCATATTCGATGGCAGGAATATTATATGTATAAGCAATGGTATACTGTGAATATTTTTTCAGCTGTTCTTCTACGGCAGCTTTTACATGATCGTTGCATGTGCCAAGATTTAAGGAAGAAGCGCTGCTGAGGAAGTCAATGTATTCATTGCCGTCCAGATCTCGGATAATAGAGCCTTTACCGCTTTCTACAACAAGTGGGAAGTAAGAAAGGTGCTGTGTTGGAGCCATTACCTTCTTATCTCTCTCTACCCATGAAGTACATTTTTCTGTGTTCATAGTTGCTACACCCCTATCTTTTGTATGTTTTTTATTAGATACAACGTATAAAAATAAATCTTGCTCAATACTGTATCACCAATGTGTTTTTTTGACAATGGCAGAAATAATAAAAAACGAGGAAAAAAATCAGATTTTTATTGTGAAAAAAGATGGGAAGGTTTTGCATAAACATGGAAAAAATTGTGTAATCTATTTCTTTACAAAAAACAGAAAAATATGGTACAATCTTCCATATTCGATTTATGTACTTAAATCGATACAATCCTGATTTCAAAAGAAGAATCTGGAAAATGCAAAAGAGAAAGGGGAACAAGGTATGGAAAACAAGGTGAGTATGGCAAATGTGGTAAAATTTGCCGGCGCATATGTGGCATGCGCCATCGGTTCAGGCTTTGCAACAGGGCAGGAAATTATGCAGTTCTTTACAGCACAGGGGATTATGAGTATCCTGGGCAGTATTATAACAATGGTAGTTTTCGCCTGGGCAGGCGGTATGTTTATGAGGCACGGGAAAGAATTGCAGCTGAAAGTTCCCGGCGCAATTGTACGTTTTTATTTTGGTCATACAGTTGGTAAAATTTTCGAAATTCTGTTCCAAGCATTCCTGTACGCGATCTTCGTTATCATGATTTCCGGTGCAGGCGCAACACTGGCAGAATACTATGGAATCAATCCTTATGTAGGTCGTGTCGGTATGACATTGGCAGCATTCTTTACAGTTATTCTGGGGCTGCACAAACTGACAGACATTCTGGGCAGCCTTGGTACAGTTATCATTATCTTTTCTGTTGGCGTTGGTCTGATCAGCTTCCTGGGTAATGCAGGCGGACTGGGTCATGCCGCAGAAGTTATTCCTACATTGGAAATTACAAAGAACAGCGGCGGCTGGCTCTTCTCCAGTATCCTGTATCCTGGTTTTAATGCCATTGCTGTATTGATTTTCTCTGCTGGTATCGGTGCTAGCGCAAACAGCAGCAAAGAAGCTCTGTATGGCGGTCTGCTGGGCGGCGTGCTTTTCGGTCTGGCAATCCTGTGCATGAACCTGGGTCTGCTGGTAAATATCGAAAGCGTTTATGACAAAGCGGTACCTTCTCTGGTGCTGGCAGACAATATCCATCGTGCAGTTGGTGTTGTATTCTCTGTTATCCTGATCTGCGGTATCTATACAACAGCAGTACCTATGCTGTGGGGCGTAACCAGCCAGTTCGCGCAGGAAAAAACAAAGAAATTTATGTTGGTTGCTCTGGTTCTGACAGTTATCGCTTTCTTCTTGGGCATGACAGACTTCAAAGTTCTGGTAAATACCATTTATCCTTTCAGCGGTTACATGGGTATCATCCTGATGGTTGTAGTACTGTATCATATGCTGTTTGATAAACGGGATAAGAAAGAAGTGGGCGCAGCCCTCAATGAAAAATACAAAAAGCTGGAACAGCAGCAGTAATCTAACAATAAACGAAGCATAAAAGAAAGCCTCATGGGACTTTGATTCCATGAGGCTTTTTGTTTGGAAAACAGCAAAGAAAAACCCCGCTGTTTTTACAGCGGGGGTGTCGTATCAAAATTAGATGATGCCCATTTCTTTTGTGATTTCAATGATGGCATCAGCAGCTTTTTCCAGATCTTCTCTGGTGTGTGCTGCGGAAATCATAACACGCAGACGAGCAGTACCTCTGGGCACAACAGGGAATTTGATAGCCTGTGCGTAAACGCCTTTTTCATACAGACGAGCGCTCAGTTCTTCTGCTTTTTCTGCATCGCCAACGATAACGGGGATAACAGGTGTTACAGTAGAGCCAGTGTTCAGACCTGCTTCTTCCATACGTTTTGCGAAATATTCTCTGTTTTCCCACAGACGTTTTACCAGAGTGTCGTCATCAGCAATTTTGTTGATGGCAGCCAGTGCTGCTGCTGTCAGGCAGGGAGCCAGAGGAGAAGCTGTGAAGATGAAGCTGCGGGCTTTCGGACGCAGTTCTTCGATGAATTCTTTAGTACCTGCTACAAAACCGCCGGCTGCACCAAAAGCTTTAGACAGGGAGCCTGTTTCTACGGTTACTTTGTCACGCAGACCGAAGTGTTCAACAGTACCTTTGCCGTAAGGGCCCATTACGCCGTCACCGTGAGCATCGTCAACCATGAACATAGCGCCGTATTTTTCAGCCAGTGCTGCCATTTCGGGCAGGGGAGCCAGATCGCCGTCCATGCTGAATACTGCGTCAGCAACCAACAGTTTTTTGCCTTCTGTGGGTTCTTTCAGCATTTCTTCCAGTTTTGCCAGATCCATGTGAGGATATACCTTTACGTTTGCGCGGGACAGACGGCAACCGTCGATGATGCTGCCGTGGTTCAGTTCGTCACTGTAAATGGTATCGCCTTTGCCTACCAGAACGGGGATAACGCCTGTGTTTGCAGCTACGCCGCTGTTGAATACCAGAACAGCTTCTACGCCTTTGAATTTTGCCAGTGCTTCTTCCAGTTCGTCGTGGATTGCGAAGTTGCCGACAATGTTTCTGCTGGCACTGGGGCCAACACCATATTTGTCAATGGCTTCCTTTGCTGCGGCTACCAGATCGGGGTCGTTAGCCAGACCCAGATAGTTGTTGGAGGCCATATTGATGATATCTCTGCCGTCCAGATTGATGTGAGCACCCTGAGGGCTATAAAGGGTTCTGTACATGTTGCATCCTTCTTTCTGTGATAATCCCTGATATTGATTTACAATAAATTTTTAATAAAAAACCCTAAAAGCATTATAACACCATTGTGAAAGATAAGTCAATGAAAGGCAATGGAGGGAAAAGAAAAGTGGAACATTTCACAAGAAAAAAGGATTTCTTTCGAGGAAAGAAATCCTTTTTTTGTAATAATTTATAACTCGATCTGTCCGGGAACATCATTGGAAGTTTTGTCTTTTTCCTGAATGAAATGCCCTGTTGTTGGAATTTTCCGTGTCCGGTAATATTCAGGATTGTCTGTCTGGAATTGTGCCGCAGGGCAGACTTTGGTGATGCTGCTGTTTTTCTTGAGGGTATAAAGCTGCACACCGGATGCGCTTTTGGAAGCATTCGCCGGAATCAGTTCTGTGTTAAGCAGAGTGGCTTTGTCATGGTTGCGCATAAGCAGGAAATCCACATCTGCATCCAGTTTTTCCATGTATACCAGTGGAGAACGGGCAGAGTAGGCGTTGACCAGTTTCCGTCTGTTGGCTTTCGTAGCATAAGCGGAAAGCTGTACTTTTGCGCCTTTCCCGTTTTCGAAGAAAAATACCATAAAGCCGCTGTAATCCTGTGTGACGGTCATATAAAGGATTTTTTCTTCCGCATCCATACCTAACAGGTTCTGGAGATATTCCCCCATGGAGCTTGCTTTGCTGTCAGGAATGTCGCTCAGTTTCATTTTGTATACGTTGAACTGATTGGAGAAGAACAACATTTCCCCACGGTTGGTGCTTTCCATCTCCTGCATGATGTAGTCGTCGTCTTTGACTTTCTGTTCACCAGCAGAACGCAGGGAGATCAGGGGTATTTTTTTGAAATAGTTCTGTTCTGTCAGGAACAGGCGTACGCCATAATCTTCAATGAAATCATCTTTGGTGGGAGTCACAATTTCTTCTTCCTGAATGATTTCTGTCAAACGAGGTTTGCCGTATTTTTTCGCGACGGCTTTCAGCTGACGACAGATCAGATTTTTGATCTTGGTGTTGCTTTCTAATGTTGCTTTCAGATCTGCGATTTCTTTTTCCAGAGATTCCATTTCCTGCGTACGTTTGAGGATATATTCCTTGTTGATGTTTCGCAGTTTCATTTCTGCGATATAATCTGCCTGTACTTCGTCAATGGAGAAGCCTTCCATCAAATTAGGAACAACCATGGATTCCAGTTCTGTATGACGGATGATGGAAATGGCTTTGTCAATATCCAGCAGAATTTCCGCCAAACCTTGTAAAAGGTGGCATTTTTCCTGCTTTTTCTGGATGTCAAAAGCCAGCTGCTTACGGATGGATTCCATACGGAATTCTGTCCAGTGCTGCAAAATGCCGCCCACACCTAAGGTCATGGGCTTTCCTTGAATCAGTACGTTAAAGTTGCAGCTGAAACTGTCGGAAAGCGGCGTCATGGCATAAAGCTTATGCATGAGTAAATCAGGATTAGTGCCTTTTTTGATATCAATGGTGATTTTCAGACCATTCAGGTCAGTTTCATCACGAATATCGGAAATATCACGGATTTTTCCGCCTTTTACCAATGCGATGATTTTGTCAATGATGACTTCCAGATTGGTAGTGTAGGGGATTTCATAAATTTCAATACAGTTGGCATCTTTGTCGTAACGATATTTTGCCCGAAGCTTGAAACTGCCGCGACCTGTGCGATAAACCTGTTCCAAAGCAGAGCGATTGTAGATCAGCTGTCCGCCTGTGGAAAAATCGGGAGCAGGAAGCACATCGCAAAGATCAATGGAATTATCTTTGATATATGCGGCTGTTGCTTCACAAAGTTCTGCCAAGTTAAAACTACAAATGGAACTTGCCATACCAACGGCAATCCCGATGTTTGGATTTGCCAGAATATTGGGAAAAGTCGTAGGCAGTAAAACGGGTTCCTGCATGGAGCCATCATAGTTGTCTACGAATTCCACAGTGTTTTTGTCGATGTCCGCGAAAACTTCCTGACAAATGGGTGCCAGTTTTACTTCTGTGTAACGGGAAGCAGCATAAGCCATGTCGCGGGAATACTGTTTCCCGAAATTCCCTTTGGAATCTACAAATGGGGTCAGGAGTGCGCCGTTGCCTTCGGTCAGACGTACTAATGTTTCGTAAATCGCAGAATCCCCGTGAGGGTTCAGTTTCATGGTCTGACCTACTACGTTAGTGGATTTTGTACGGTCGCCCCGCAAAAGCCCCATATGATACATAGTGTAAAGAAGTTTCCGGTGAGAGGGCTTGAAACCATCAATTTCAGGAATGGCACGGGAAACAATAACGCTCATGGCATAGGGCATGTAGTTTTGTTCCAGTGTCTGGGTGATGGGCTGCTCCTGTATGAAATTATCTTTTCGTTCAATGACTGTTTTTTTCTTTCTTGCCATAACAATCGTACCTTTCTTAGCTGATATCTGTTAAGTCCAGATATTTGTAGCCTTCTTCGGCAATAAATTCTTTTCGTCCTGCCAGATTTTCACCCAGCAGAAGTTCAAACATTTCCTGTGTCCGTTTCACATCGTCAGGAGTTACCAGAATCAAACGTCTGGTTTCGGGATTCATGGTAGTTTCCCACATCATTTCCGGCTGGTTTTCACCCAAACCTTTGGAGCGGTTGATCTTCACTTTCCCTTTCAGTTTGCTAACGATGTTTGCTTTTTCCGCGTCTGAGTATGCAAAGTAAGTGTCTTTGCCATTAACGATCTCATAAAGAGGAGATTCGGCAATGTATACCTTCTTTTCTTCAATAAGTGTTGGTACCAGACGGTACAACATGGTCAAAAGCAAGGTGCGAATCTGGAATCCGTCTACGTCCGCATCGGTGCAGAGAATGATTTTGCTCCAGCGAAGCTGATTGATGTCAAAAGAATTCAGACCAGTGTTGTGTTTGGACTTGATTTCCACACCGCAACCAAGTACTTTCAAAAGGTCTGTGATGATGTCGTTGTTAAAGATTTTGTTGTAATCTGCTTTCAAACAGTTCAAAATCTTACCACGAATAGGGATAATTGCCTGGAATTCCGCGTCACGTCCCTGTTTACAGGAACCCAAAGCGGAGTCGCCTTCCACAATGTAAATTTCACGACGGCTGACGTCTTTGGTACGGCAGTTGACAAATTTTTCTACACGGTTGTTCATATCCAGAGAGCCAGTCAGCTTTTTGCGGATGGAAACACGAGTTTTTTCTGCGGTTTCCCGGCTGCGTTTGTTTGCCAGTACCTGATTGGCGATTTTATCCGCATCCATTTTGTTTTCGATGAAATAGATTTCCAGCTGTTCCCGGAAGAAATCTGTCATAGCATCTTGGATGAATTTGTTAGTAATAGATTTTTTGGTCTGATTTTCATAACTTGTGATAGTAGAGAAGGAATTGATGACCAAAATCAAACTGTCTTCAATGTCAGAGAATGTGATCTTTTTCTCATCCTTTTTATAAAGATTGTTTGTTTTCAGATATTTGTCGATGGCGGAAACAAAAGCGCTTTTCACTGCTTTGTCTGGTGCGCCGCCGTATTCCAGAAAACTGGAGTTGTGATAGTATTCCAGCAGATTGATCTGATTGTTGAAACAGAAAGCCGCTTCAAATTTCAGCTTGTATTCCGGCTTGTCCTCACGGTCACGACCTCTGGTTTCTGTCTGGAGGTAGTGAACGTCTGTCAAAGAAGTGTTGCCTGCAAGTTCCGCCAGATAGTCACGAATACCATTTTCATAGTAATAGGTAAATGTTTCGCCGCTTTCTTCATCAAAGAGCTCAAAAGTCAGACCGGCATTGACAATTGCCTGTCTGCGCAAAACATCCTGGAAGTAGGAAAGGGGAATGGCAATGTCTGTGAAAACATCCCGGTCAGGCAGCCAGCGGATCTGTGTGCCCGTTACACGTTTGTGTGTGGGTTCTTTTACTAAACCACCGATATTTTCCCCTTTTTCAAAGTGCAGATCATAACGCATGCCGTCACGGTAGATGGTTGCATCCATGTAAGCGGAGGCATACTGTGTGGCGCAAGTACCCAGACCATTCAGACCCAAACTGAATTCATAGTTTTCGCCGGAATTGTTTTGGTATTTGCCGCCTGCATAAAGTTCACAGAAAACCAGTTCCCAGTTGAAGCGTTCTTCTTTGGGATTGTAATCAACGGGAATTCCGCGACCATAGTCTTTTACTAGAATAGACTGGTCTTTGTAGCGAACCACTTCGATTTTGCTGCCAAAACCTTCTCTTGCTTCGTCGATGGAGTTGGAGAGGATTTCGAAGACGGCATGTTCGCAGCCTTCCAGCCCATCAGACCCGAAAATAACTCCGGGACGCAGACGGACACGGTCAGCACCTTTCAAAGAGGTAATACTTTCATTATTATAGTTAGAATTTTGATTCGATTGCATCGTTTCACCTGTTTCTATATTATAATAGGAAAGAATCCTATTTTTTTATATGCTCATCTTCTCTACTTTACAGAAATTCCAAGGGGGTGTCAAGGGTAGAGCGTGAAAGGAGGATTGATTTTTGGGGAAAAGCATGTAGTTTTTTGTAAAAACGATTGCAATTTCTATTTCTGACTGGTATACTATATAGGCGATTTTGTAAAATAGGTGTTTATGGAGACGTACCGAAGTGGTCATAACGAGGCTGACTCGAAATCGAGGCGGTGAATTTCGTCCCCGATGCCAGAAAGTTAGGAAACATCAGGCTTTCAGCCGAAGCAGCCAAACAAAAAAAGCTAAAATGCTAACAAATTGCTAACAAAAGAAAATTTACTAAAAATTTGAAAATACTTTAATACGTTAATACGGAGACGTACCGAAGTGGTCATAACGAGGCTGACTCGAAATCAGTTGACGGGTCAAACCGTCCGTGGGTTCGAATCCCACCGTCTCCGCTCTGGAAACCTTGAGAAATCAAGGTTTCTTTTTTTTCGTGTTGCATTTTGTGTTGATATTTATCGGGAACATTATTGGCAAGCATGATGGATGCGTAATAATGGCGTAAATCATGGAAGCGGAAATGGCGCAGACCGGAGCGACGAAGCAAACCAGGAAACATATTGGTAATATTATCCGGCATTAAATCTGTGATACGACTATTCTTCTGTTCCGGGTATAGTTTTTCTAGTTCAACATAGACAAATGGAGGAATATCGAGGATGCGATTTCCTGCATAGGTCTTTGGAGGTTTTTCAACCCATTCTTTTTTTTCATTCTGCACCAGTGAAGTATGGACATGAATAGTATGTTTTTCAAGGTTAATATCTTTCCAGCGCAGACCACAAATTTCTCCCCGGCGAAGCCCCATGGAAAACGCCAGAATGATAGGAAGAAAGAGAGGCGTTCCACGGGATCGGGAGAGAAGACAATGAAGTTCTGCTTCTGTGGGAATATGAATTTCGTTCTTTGTTTTTTTGGGCATATTTGTTTTCAAACGAAAATCAGGGTGATACATTTCCAGAGCTGCGGAAAGCAAACCATGAAGATTGCGGCAGGTCTTTGGAGAAAGGGAAGCCGCATATAAATTAAACTCACGCTGAACCATTTGTCTGGTAAGTTTTTGTAAAGGAATTTTACCGATGTCATGGTAATGATTTCTCTGTAAGCTACGATAGCTTTTGATCGTAGATGGAGAAAGAATATTCGATTTGCTGTCAATATAACTTTCAATGGCTTGAGCAACTGTCATGGTTTCCATAGATTTTTTGCGGGATTTGTTCATTTGGAACTCTGCTGCTAGATACTCAGCCTCTTTACGGGTGGGAGCGGTAAAACGCTCATACACCCGTTTTTGTTTGCCGTTCACAGTAACGGTGTGGCTATAAGCCTGTACAGACCAGTTACCGGACGGCAGTTTTTTTGCTTTTGCCATAGTTTCGACCTCCTTTGATGGAAGGTCGCCATTTTTGAGTTGAGATTAAAAATTAGTCAATAATTTTTTCAATAACAAGTTGCAAATATAAAGGATATGAATTTTCATATCTGGAACATATTATTTTTATATGCTGCCCTTCAGATAATGTGTTAGTATATTCATCTGGAATAACAATCTCAGTATTTGTGAGATGGCCGGAAGAAAAGCAATATCGTAAAAAATGAAGATCTGCTAATGAATTAAAAGAAAATGGGGATAATATAAAACTCTTATCTTTTAGAGAATAAACATATCCATCAAGATAACAAGTGTAAAAATGAAAGTCTCTATAATCTTCACATCTGAGTTTATAATGTTTCCAATGAAAATAACCGGAAATATCAACATCAGGAAACGAAATTTCTTCTTCTTTTGCGAGATATTCATTTTGCAAATCAAGATATTTTCGAAAGTATTCTTCACGGATAGAGTAGACTCTATCAGACATTAATGAACGACAAAAATTTTCAAGGTTATTATGGTTATTATGATACGGATCATCTGGATATAATATGTCGTAATATTTCCAAAAATCATCACCGTAGGGTGGAGAAACCTTATGTTTTAGTTCATCTGTTTTTTCTTTTAGTTTTGATGCAAGAATAAAAATGATATATCCAGCTATACAAATTACATGAAAAGAATCCATACAATTCTCCTTTTACGTTTAGAATATTGTTATTTAATAAAGATCACGTTCCAGTTTATCTTTTATTTCTTCGGTAGAGCCAGAACCAAGGCAGTCCAAACAGGGGGTATATCCTTGATGAGCTGCGTTTTCTATATTAAAGATATAAAAACCATTATCATTATTTAGGTGATAGCAATCATACTTATGATAACGGTAACCCGTTGTTGTGGTTATTACTGCGTATTTATGATAGAATTCATATTCGTCGTAAATTTTTTCTAATTTAGCTTCCGAGTAAAAGTTTTTTTGCTTATATTCATTTTTATCTTCTTCTGCTTGTTGATATTTTTCAAAAAGAGAATTGTTTTCTTCTTTTAATGTATGGTTCTCAATGCAGAAAACAATGTTGCCTACAATACTGAAACAAAATAAAAGAAGGACTGAAACGAACAAAGCTCTTGGAGATATTTTTTTGAGATTACGCTTTGTTTTTATGTTCTTTTCAGTAGAATTATATTGTTTGGAAGTATTATAAAAATCAGCAGAGGAGGGTATATCATTATCTTGAATGATGATATCTTCTGTATCTTTTTCATAATTATTATGAGATTCTATCACTTTATCGTTTAACTGTTCTTGTACTCTTGCAATCAATTTTTTATCTAAATCACAAAAGGCATTATCAATAAAAGCAGTGCGATAAAAAGATAAAATTTCGTTTGTACAATTCGTTTGCGCAGCATGATTATAAAAATAGTTTTTTGTATTTGTACCTGTCAAAGAATAGAATCCAGATTGATAAAATTCAACTTCGAGTATTCTTCGAAAAGCAACCAATGTGGGACTTTGCGCATCCGTTCCAATTTTGTGGGACAAGTATGGCAGTCGTTCAGCATAAACTTTTTTCAATTCATCAAAAGATAAACCATATAATGAAGAACAACCCAATAAAACTTTGTTTGCATAATCCTTTTTGTATTTCGCGGACAAAGGTTCGTTGGAGCCAGATAAAAAATGCTCACAAACTTGCACGCATAAAAACATAATTGTGGAAACGGATGCATAGCGACCTCCAAATAAAAATGTACTTGAAGGATTGTTATATACATATTTGCAATAGAAAATCGTTTGGCATGCAAGAAGGTCTAAATCTGAAGGATTTTCATTATCAGAAATAATAGAAGATAAAATTGCATCTAAATTTTTTTGTTGCTTTTTGCCCTTTGCTTTGAAGTTCATTTCTGAATCGTAAACGTCTGGATTCAATTTTACATTTTGGCTGTCATTCATATTCGGATTCCAGTGTTTCAAAATATAAAGAGCCAACAATGACCATATAACAGCTGCTGTCATATTGGGAGCAGTGTCAACACCCATGGTCAAATAAAGTACAGCAAAAAGAAGATAAACGACGGCAGCGTTGCAAAAAACAACAAGTCGACGTTTCTTTTTTGTCCAGACAGATTTTGAAAACTTGCGAATAAGTAAAGGAATGCCAAGGTAAAGAACGATGGTTAAAGCAAGGTCAAGAATCATAGATAATCCTCCTTAGTTCATTTCACATCAGACTGAAAAGCAATGGCTTTACCAAGAATATACACTTGATCCAGCTGATCCTGTGCGTAAATCATATCCTGATATTTGGAATTTTCCGCCTTTAGGATCAGCAGGTTCTGTTCTGGGTAATAGACTACACGTTTCAGCGTTACATCATCACCGATAGCAACAGCTGCGATTTCGCCATTATCCACCATATCCTGCTTACGGATGAAAACAATATCCCCGTCAAGGATACGGGCGTTTACCATGCTATCACCTTTGGCACGGAGGCAGAAGTCCGCGTGGATGTCAGAGCCGGCTAAAATATAGCTTTCCCGATCTTCATTGGCAAAGATGGGTTTGCCGCAGGCAATCTCGCCAAGCAGCGGGAATTTTTTTAATTTGACGGGATAGATATTGTCAAATTTAGATAAATCCAAAGAATGATTCATCGGAACATCATAGCCCATAAGCCATGCTTCACTTACGCCAAGAGCCATACCAAGAATAGATAGTTTATTTTGGCGAGGTTGAACTTTTCCAGATACATACTGACTTAAATCATTTTTACCGATACGAATATCATATTTTTCACACAACGGTTTGCATTTTTCCAAAATATCAACTTGTTTCAAACCGGTCATGTTCATATATTCCTTCAGTCTATCGGAAGTTGTTTTTTTCATAAAAGTATTCACCACCTTTCAAAAAAACAATAGCACAAATTAAACATAAGTTCAATACAAAATAAAAATAAATTCAAAAAAATTGAATTTTGATATTGCAAAATGGAAAATCGTATGATATGGTAAAGATGTTCAAATAAATTGTACTTTTGAAAGGTGGTGAATGTATGTCTTATGATTATGGGAAATTAAAGGGCAGAATTGTAGAAATTTTTGGTACACAAAAGAAATTTGCAGAAAGTATTGGATTTTCGGAAAGAACATTGTCATTAAAGTTAAATAATAAAGTTGCATGGAAACAGGACGAGATTTCCAAGGCACAAGAACTTCTTAAAATTGAAGATAAAGAAATTAACGATTATTTTTTTAATAGAAAAGTTCAATTTATTTGAATATCCGAAAGGAGGAGTGATGATTGGATAAATATGATGAAATGCTTTCTGAGTTAGAGAATCAACAGAAAGAAATCAAAGAGGCAATAGAAAAAATAAAAAGAGTAAAAAGCATATCACAATGTATTGCTCCAAAATGTGGAAATTGCAGACATTTTTATCAGCATTACATAATCAGCAATGTAAAAAATGAGAATGAAGTTTATTTCTGCAAAGTAAGCAAAGGGCATTGTTCATACCCAAGATTAAAAGACAGAAACGAAGATGATGTATGCAATTATTTTGAACCAAAGGAGAAGCGGATCACTGATGATATTCCTTTGTTCAAATGCACAGGAATGAGATAAAACGAAAAGAAACCAGACAAAAATAGAGGAACAGAGGAAAGAACTTGACAGGAAAAATGGAAAGTGGGTGATTTCATGAAATCGAGATATGGCATCGTAATTCTGGTTAGTGTATTCACAACATTGTTGTTTCAATGCATTATGTGTCAAGTATTTCATACTTTTTGAAATCAAAAGAATGGAAGAAACAGGAAAGGACAGATATAAGATGGACAAACAAAAAAGTATGTCATTGGAAAACGCTTTGGAACTACTAGGATTTTTACTGGAGTGCAAGGAAGGGGAAACAGCGGCTTACCTGACGGCAAATGAGGGAGCGTTTCAGGAGGCAGTAAAAGTGGCGGCTTCCTGTATCGAAAAACAATTACAGATTCAGCGGATCATAAACAATGCCATGCGGCAATGCATGATTTTGCTTGAGGAAGAATGAGGTGATTTTATGAAATCAAAATTTTCCTCTAAGGACAGAGAACTGCTAGGGGAAATCATCAAAAACATGACGTTATACGGCTACAAGCGGGAAGATGTTGCCGTTATGCTGCATATTTCTGAAACAACGTTGGGAAGAAGGCTGCGGGAGCCTTCCACCTTTACAGTGGCAGAAGTCAGAACATTACAAGAAAAATTGAACATCAAAACAGAGAACATCATTTGAAGGTTGCCATGAAAGAGTTGAGGTATGTTTGCTGCAAGATCTGCGGCATGAAATGGAACATCGCAAAAGGACAAGATACCAAAAACGGGTATGTATGCCCACATTGCGTATACGAAAGGAAGAACAGAAATGGATATGAGAGAAAAAGCCATGGCAAGAGGGCTGGACGTCGGGAAGAAAATCAAGCACATTCGCCGGCGGGTAAACGGTGAGGACAATGACTACATCAGCAAAGGCAAAGTAGAAGATTTATATCCGCACTTCTTTACAGTGCGGATGGAAGCGGGGTATGTGGTGAGCTTCCGATATAACGAGCTTCTGGGCGGAGAATCAGAGGGGAGGGTCAGAATTGTTTGATCTGGAAAAAATCATGGTGGTTTGTATGATATTGGTTTTCTTTACGGTGCTTTGCTTTGGGGTATTGGTGGAAGAAAACCGGAAGCTGAGAAGAAAGGTGGAACATTATGAAGTTTGCAGAAATTGCCAGAGTGGCGAAAAGAAATAAAGCCTGTTTCATCATGACAGATTTAGACGGTGGGCAATGGATGAGCAACGGGTATGCGGTTTACCGATTGGAAGGGCTGCCTAAAATGACCAGTGACGATTTTCTGAACCTATTGGGGGTTACAGAAACCCAAAAGGAAAAATGGAGCAAAAAGGACATGGTGGATACGGAAGGAGTGACAAAGCAGGACAGAGTGGAGGAAACGGAGCTGACAGCTGATCCGGCTGGGATTTCTGTATTTTACAACGGCATGTGCCTGACGCCATTTTATACAACGGATGGGGTGTTATGGATGGACGAAGACCTGCTGGAACCGGTGCGGAAGATGGACAGCAAGTATTTAGCTTTTTTCCTGCGAGGCGAAAAGGGAAGAAGAATGGTGGCTGTGAAAGATGGATTGATTCTGGTTGCGGTTATTTCTCCGGTGGTCATGAGTGACGATTTTATGGACAAGGTCAACATCATGTGGAGAAAGTGCAGACAGGAACGAGGCTGGGAAGGAGTGGAAGAATATGAAATCAGTGCAGATGATCTTTATCACGGAGAAGGGGCAGAGAGTAGTGAACCAGAGCCCGCAGATGCTGGACATGGCGGCGAAGATTGAGGCTGTTGGTGGCGTAGACATCGTTCCCATGAATCCTATCAGTGAAAGAGTATATCTGGCATATGACGCCCAGAAGAACCCGGATGGACCTATGTATGACGGATGGGAAGGGGAGAAGAAGCTCATCCACGGGAAAGGGTTGCTGTTTCGCATGGTGGGCATGATGATCAAGGACCTGACGGAAGAAGACATGAAACAGATGGAAGGAAAAGTAGAGATCATTGGAAATCAAATGGAATTGGAGGCGTAGGGATGGAATACATCAAAGGACTGCTGGTACCGGTGAGAGGAGAGATCCGGCGGGTGGTCATCAAAAACGAACTGAAAGCATTACAGGAAACGGTGGGCGGATATATCGAAACGCTGACACTTGCAGAAGGTGTGGTGCTGATCTGCAACGAAGAAGGGAAGCTGCTGAAACTGGAACCGAACACGCATTTTTATACCATCAACGGGGCCTTCCTTCTGGTAGGCGAGAATGGGGATGAATTCGGGGATTTGACGGAAAAGCAGATGGAGCAGCTGGAAGAATTATTTGCATAAAAAAAGAAGGGCGTTCTCAAAAAGAGAGAGCGTCCTTCCACAGATAATTGAATACGAGATACAGTTTTATGATACCAAAAGAAGGTTGATTTTGCAAGGGACGGGGGTCCCTATGGCTCCTTGATAATGTAATTATCTTTAGAGCCATATCACTATAAGCAGATAGGAATTGAGAGATACATAATTATGAGGTGGAAGGATGCCGAGATATATCAAAAGAATTTGGGCAGGGGATGTATACGAAGCGAAAGAATATTTCTCACCCAGAGAACGAGGAATGAGCTGTGAGAGAGCAGCGAAAGAAAATTTATCATCGGAGGAAATGGCAGAGTACAACTGTCTGGAAGCAAGAAGGAAATGTGCAAGAATGGTGAACGCAAATTTCCGGCAGGGGGATTTATTTTTGACGTTGACGTTCCGGGAAAGGATAGATGTGGAAAATGCCCTGAGGTTATTCAGAAATTTCATCAGCAGATTGAAACGGCTGCGGAAGCGGAAGGGATACAGTGAGCTGAAATATTTATATGTGGTGGAGAGCAAACGGAAGCGGGAGCATATCCATTTACTGATCAACAAAATGGACATTTCCATGAAAGAGCTTTCTGAGGTATGGGGGCTGGGGCGTGTGATGGTTTCCATACTGGAACCGGGTGGGGACTACACGGGACTGGCATACTACATAACCAAAGAAAATTACAAAGAATACGGCAAGAGATGGAGCGGAAGCCGGAATTTAGAAAAGCCAAAAGTAAAGGTCACTTTGGTTTCGGAGGAAAAGAAAACGAAGCGGCTGCGGGTGCCGAAGAATTACAAGGTCATTGAGGAAGTACAGTATTATTCAGAAATCACAGGACACACAAGATATGTAAGAGCGGTGAAGATCGGAGGCGAGGACTATGGCAATGGAAAAGAAGGGGAGCCACACATGGAGCATCCTGACAGGGAAGGATAAGCGTTGTTTTGTAACCGGGAGAGAAAATGGTTTGCAGAAGCATCACATCTATCATGGAAGTGGGAAACGAGAGATTTCAGACAAGAATGGTTTCTGGTGTTATCTGGTGCCGGAAAAACATCTGGCTGGGCTGGGCGGTTTGCATGCGTACCCGGAGAATGGTCTGGACAGGGCTTTGAAGTGTATCTGTCAGCGGGAATACGAGAAAACACATACCAGAGAAGAATTTATCAAACTGATCGGAAAAAATTACATCATGCTGGATCTGGAAGAAGCGGAGAAGCGGAAAGCGGAAATGGAAAGCATGGTGGAGCGGAAAGGCATAGAGCATTACAAAGCATACGCTATGGAGAAGTATGGGAAGATGCCAGTGAATGACTGTTGGTTATGCGAATACGAAAGTCAGTTCGTGGAGGAAATGGGAAAGTGCATCCATGGAGAGGAGGAAGGATTTTGGCTCATTTGAGAGGGATGATCTGCAGAGGAATCGTCAAGGTGGTTTGTTGGTGGAATAAGGGAAGAATGCCGTTTTGAGGTGAGAACATGAAGAAATTATGCGAGCTGAAGGATGACGAGAAAGTTATTGTCAAATACAAAGAAGGCATGACAGAAGTCATTGATGCAGGGGAAATCGAAAGCTGCATTGCCTACAACGAAGGATTTTCATTGGAATTTTACACAGCTGTAAAAGATACCTTAAAAATTGATGCAAAAACATTGATAACCACGCTGACGGAAATGCTTGGGGATGATCAGTATGAAGATTGGGCGGAGGATATGTTTTATGAGTTGATTGGAGAAAAAGAAACACAGGAATTTGTGGAAGCATTTAACAGAGCAGCGGAAAATAGAGCGACATACTGTATAGGTGAAGCGATTGATCTGGAAAATTAGGAGGAGCGGTATGAAAGAATTGAAAATCTATTTGGAAATCATGGGGCTTGCGGAGGATGAAAACGGAAATCCAGATGCAGCGGGTTTGAGAATTGGCGGAAACATGGTACCAGAGGATGAGTACGAAGAAAAAATGGAGGAAATCAGACAGAAAGTGACCATCAAAGATGTTCTGTGGTTCACAGGATTGGGAATGTTTGTGGAGGAAAAAGACTGCCAGTTTATTTTTCAGGAGGAATATGAGGAAAAGTACGGGGAGGACTGACCATGGATACATATAAAAAAATTGAGATGTTTTTATGTGCGCAGAAAGAAGCGGAAAAGCAAGGGAAGCATGAATTTACTTGCCCCCTTTGCGGCGGACGTGCGAAGTGGGTTAGATATTCTCCTAACGACCATTTGCACGTAGGGTGTGAAAAATGTGAATTTCACATAATGGAGTAGGAGTGATAAGTATGCAGAAGCCATTATATGCGGATGCCATTGCTTATTTTGAAAAGCTGGAAAAGAAACATGACTACCAGGCAAACAAGGCAAAGTGGCAGGGACGCAGTGAGCAGGAGACCGAAAACATCCAGCGGAAAAAGGAATATGCAAGGATGGCAGCGGAAGCGTTGCGGGAAGTGGGAGGAAAACAAAGTATGAAAGTGGGAGATAGAATCAGAAATATGAATAATGAGGAATTGGCAAAATTCCTGTCAGAAGAAGTAGTGAAAGTAGAATATGCCTGTCATGTAGTTTTTGATAAGCCTTTTGGAGAAGACAAGGTAAAACAACAGAAACAGGAATTTTTTGAAAAATACAAGTACTTGATGGAAAAAGAGATATAAGCAATTAGAAATTTTGAAAGTTGGGTGATGAAAATGAATTGTAAAAAGTGTATCCACGATCCAATATGCCAATTATGGAGAGACCAAGAAAAGCAGGACGCATCCTGCTATGTGGAGGAAGCATGCTTCATGGGTGTGAAAGAGGTACTGAACTGGACAAAGGTCAGCCTTGAGAACAGAAAAAAAGAACTTTTGAAGGAAAAAGAGGAACTGAAAAGAGAGAAAAAGAAGCTGCGAAAGGAAAAATATCCATGGGGAACCCGATGAACGTAAAAAAACACTTGAAACAGCTGGTCTGCCCATGTAAGGACTGCCGGAAGCGGCATGAAAAATGCCATGGCAGCTGTGACCAGTACAAAAACTGGGATGCAGAACAGAAAAAGCTGAAAGCGGAAATGTGGAAGGAAAGAAAATCAGAACATGAAGCGGATGAGCGGAAAAAGGCAGCAGTGCGGAGTTACATAAGGAGGAAGAAGCAGAGATGAATAAAGTGGTATTGATGGGCAGGCTGACAAAGAATCCAGAGATCCGATACGCCGAGGGAGAAAATCCGGTTGCAGTAGGGCGGTATACGCTGGCAGTCAACCGAAGATGGAAGAAGGAAGGCGAATCGGAAGCGGATTTTATCCCATGTATTGTGTTTGGGAAGTCTGCTACCTTTGCGGAGAAATATTTTTCCAAAGGGCAGTTGATTTGCATCGTTGGGCGTTTGCAGATGAACAACTGGACGGACAGGGACGGCAATAAACGAAGGAGCATGGAAGTGGTCGTGGAGGAACAGCACTTTGCAGGCAGTAAAAACGAGAATCAGGAGCCTAGGAGAGAGCCAGCACAGGATGGGTTTTATCCCATAGACGACATCGAGGATGATGATCTGCCGTTTTGAGAGGTGAAGATATGAAAACATTGATCAAATACCCAGGCAGCAAGTGGAGAATTGCAGAATGGATCATATCATTTTTCCCAGAACATCACAGCTATTTGGAACCGTTTTTCGGAAGTGGCGCCGTACTTTTCAACAAAGAAAGAAGTCACATCGAAACCATAAATGATATGGACGGGGATGTGGTGAATTTTTTCGACTGGGTGAAGCGTGACCCGGAACGGCTGGCAAATGCGGTATGGAAGACACCATATAGCAGAAAAGAATACGACAGGTCATTTCAAAAACAAAAGGATGATTTTCAAAGAGCATTGTCATTCTGTGTAAAACTGAATATGGGACATGGGTTTCGGACTTCTGGCGGAAAAGTAGGATGGAAAATGGATGTGCAAGGAAGGGAAAGAGCGTATGCACTGAGAGATTGGAACCAATTCCCGGAACGGATTATAGAGGCAGCGGCCAGATTGAAAGAAGTACAGATAGAATGTAGACCAGCACTGGATGTGATCAGGCGGTTTGATTTTGAGAATGTGTTGATATACGCAGATCCGCCGTATCTGCTGGAAACGAGATATGGGAAGCAGTACAGACAGGAAATGACAAAGAAAGACCATATAGAGCTGCTGGAAGTGTTGATGGAAAGTAAGGCAAAAGTGATTTTAAGCGGATATGAAAGCAGCCTATACGACAAAATGCTGGATGGATGGCAGAAAGCATACATAGAAAGTATCACACAAAATGTGCAGAAAAAAAGAATGGAAGTCATTTACATGAATTTTGTACCTGAAAAGCAGATGGAGTTATTTTGAGGAGGGAAAGGCATGTATAAAATATTAGAAAAAATGGAAGCTGCTGCGGAAGAAGAATACGAGAAAATCTTAGCAAAGTGGGGAGTGTTCCACAGCGCCCATGAAGGATATGCAGTTTTACAGGAAGAAGTGGAAGAAGCCCAGGAAGAAATGGAAAGTCTGCGAGAAGACATGAAAGCACTATGGGGCAAGATCAGAGAAGATGCGGAGGACGAAGCGGCAGGGATCGCAGAAGAAATCTATAACGATGCCATGAAATGTGCAGCGGAGCTGATGCAGGTGGGAGCCGTATGTTTACGGTTCATCAACAGCAATGGAAAGGATTGGGGAAGATGAAGAAGAAAAAAACGAGGATGTGTACGCTGTTCAACTGCGACCGCAGGCATGGAAATGTATGCTGTGCGGACTGCGGGTTCAGACCAAAATGCAAGAATAGCTGCCAGAATGAGCCGGAGAAATGCGGTTGCGTGAAAGGGGACGAAGACCATGAAGAAAAATGCGTATGACGCCGGGAGAGAGGACGGGCTGTATCTGGCGTTAAAGATCGTCAGAGAAGGCGGGCTGGAAGCGTTGGAAAAGGAGATCCGGTTTCGGAATATCACAGGGATCAAAACATCCTTTGCCATGAAGGAGATAGAAGGAGCTACGCAGGAGATCAAAAACAATACCATTGATACGGTAACTTGCCTTGCGGTACATACCCTCCATGATGAATTTGGTTTCGGGAAAGAGCGAGCGGCAAGATTTATGGAGCGGTTTCAGGAAAAAACATCTTGTTTGATTCATGAACTTGTTTTCTGGGAGGATATTGTGGAAGAAAACAAAAAGATGGGGATTGAAACAAAAATCAGGATGCTGGAGTGAGGTGGTGAGATGTGCCGAACGGATGCATTATCGTGAAATGCCCGTATTTTGTGCGGGAGAATCAAACAACAATCTTTTGTGAAAGCAATATCGGCAGTGGATTTTATGCACAGGTTTTTCGGACAAGTGCGGAAAAATCAAAGTATATGCGGGCGCATTGTGCGAATTTCCCAGACATGAACTGCCCTTATGCGGACTATTTAAACGACATTTACGGAGGAGAAGAAGAATGACAACTGCGGAAAAACTGAAAAAAGCAGAACAGAAAGTGAAGCGGCTGGAAGCACAGGTGAGAGGGCTGCAGAGATCCGGCGCATATCTGAAAGAAGTATACGGAAAGTTGGAAATGATCAGAGGGCGTGAGCGGGAAGCCATGAAGGCGGAAGCGGACCTGCTGCGGACGATCCTGGAATGTGCAGTGGTAAAGATGGGAGGACTGGAACTGGAAACAGAAGGCATGGTAAAGATGCTGGAAGGAAAGGAAATCGAGTATCAGGCAGACCCGGAAAAGCATGTGATCTGTATAACAGTGAAGGACAAGGTGTAACTTGTTGGTAACTTGCTGGTAATTTGTTGGGGTGGGGGACAGGAAAAAACAGATATGATACAATCAGGATGTACGTTTTTTCTCACCCCTGTATTTTACGGAAAAAGGCATCAGACAGAAGTCTGATGTCTTTTTTTATTGCTCTGGGCATGGGGGAAAATGGTGCAAGGTTATGTCAAAATGGAAAAAACGGGGCAAAGGAGGGGTTTTGGCATGCAGGCTAGGGATTGGACTGCCATAGAAAATGAATACGTTACAGGCAAGATAAGCCTGCAAAAATTAAGCGAAAAATACGAGATACCACTACGTACCATCAAGGACAGGAGCCGAAAAGGCGAGTGGAGCCGGAAGAAGCAAGAATTCTGCGCCGACACTGCCCAAAAGGCAAGACAAAAAATCATGAAAAAGGAAGCTGCCAGACTAGAAAAGCTGAAGGGGGTAGCGGAGGAGCTGGCGGACATCATCAGTCGAGATGTGGAACAGCTGAAAGAGCAGCATGGAAAAAGTAAAATGCTGACGGAAAGCGATGTGAAAATGATCAAGGAGTTGACGGTGGCGCTCAAAAACATTGCCGATGTCATGCGGGACGTTTACGGACTGCCTACCATCCGGGAAAAAGTGCTGCTGGAAAAACACAAGGAATGGAGAAAATCCATCAAAGAGGCGGAAAAGGTCACAGGCGGCGTGATCTTCCTGCCGGAGGTATTGGAGGTGGTGGAAGATGCGGACCATTTGGACGCCACAGCCGAAACAGATTGAGTTTTTGCAGCGGGGGGAGTATGAAGCATTTTACGGTGGAGCTGCCGGAGGCGGCAAAAGCGATTCCCTTTTGATGGAGGCATTGCGACAGGTGCATTTGCCAAATTACAGAGCGTTGATTATACGAAAAACATATCCGCAGCTGTCAGAGCTAATCGACAGAAGCGGTGAGTTATATCCACTGGTGTTTAATGGGGCAAAATTCAACGAGGGGAAATACGTCTGGAAGTTTCCCGGAGGAGCAAAGATCTATTTCGGTTCCATGCAGTACGCTAAAGACAAGATCAAGTATCAGGGGAAACGGTACGATTTTATCGGATTTGACGAACTGACACATTTTACATATGACGAATATTCCTATCTGTTTTCCAGAAACAGACCGTCAGGACCAGGAACACGGGTTTATATGCGAGCAACGGGGAACCCCGGCGGGGTCGGTCATGGGTGGGTGAAATCACGGTTTATCACGGCGGCACCGCCCAAAACGACCATCTGGGAGAAATACAAAATAGAAACACCAGACGGGAAGCAGCTGGAAATGAAGCGGAACCGGATATTCATTCCATCATCGGTATTTGACAATCAGGAACTTTTACGAAACAACCCGGAATACCTGGCATCTCTAGCGATGCTGCCGGAAAGCGAGAAACGGGCGTTATTATACGGTGACTGGGACAGTTTCAACGGGCAGGTATTCAAGGAATGGCGGGACGACCCGGCGGGATACGAAAGCCGGAGATTTTCCCATGTGATCAATCCTTTTGAAATACCAAGTCACTGGCAAGTGGTACGAGGGTTTGACTTTGGGTATGCGAAGCCCTTTTCCGTTGGGTGGTATGCCGTAGACGAAAAAGGCGTCATGTATCGCATTGCGGAGTATTACGGCTGTACGGGGACACCAAACGAGGGTATCAAGATCACACCACAGGAAATTGCGGCGAATATCAGCGAAATGGAGCGGACACATCCATTACTGAAAGACAGGGAGATATACGGCATTGCTGACCCGTCTATCTTTGACAAGAGCCGCGGGGAAAGCATTGCCGGCATGATGGAGCAGCACCCATATTACGTTCTTTGGGAGAAAGGGGATAACACCAGACTGGCGGGAAAGATGCAGTTTCATTACCGGCTGGCTTTTGATCAGGAAGGGAAGTCCATGTTTTATTGTTTCAAAACCTGTAAGCACTTCATACGGACCATACCAAACCTTGTATATGACGAAAGCAGGGTGGAGGACATCGACACAAACGGCGAGGACCATATTTACGATGAGTGCCGATATGTTTTCATGTCAAAGCCCATCGCGAAACCACGTCAGATAGAGCGGTTTCTGCCGCCGGAAGATCCTCTGGACCTTTACGCAGAGGAAAGAAACAGCGACAAGTACGAATTTTACAGAATTTGAGGAGGGAGAACATGATCGAACAGAGCAAAGTCAGAGAAGGCGAAAGCATTTTACAGGAATACAAAAACGGAAAAACCGCACTGGAAAAGCGTGTCATCGCCAACGAACAATGGTACAAGATGCGGCACTGGGAGCAGATCCGCAGAAAGGACAAGGGACCACAGACAGCGTCCGCATGGCTGTTTAATTCCTTAGCCAACAAGCACGCAGACGCCATGGACAACTACCCACAGGCAAACCTTTTGCCCCGTGAGGAGCGGGACAAACAGGATGCGGAGCAGTTATCCAAAATCGTGCCGGTGGTCATGGAGCAGAACGGTTTTGAACAGACATACAACGACGAATGGTGGGACAAGCTGAAGAATGGTACCGGGGTTTTTGGCGTGTTCTGGAACGCGGAAAAGGAAAACGGACTGGGGGATATTGAAATCCGTGACGTGGACATGCTGAACATTTTCTGGGAGCCGGGGATTTCGGACATCCAGAACAGCAGGAATGTATTTACAATCGCTTTGGTGGATACGGATATTTTGCAGGAAATCTATCCTGATATGCGGTTCAAAGGTGACGGGGCGTTGAATACGGCGGAGTATATCCACGACAGCGCCATTGATACGTCCCAAAAATCAATTGTGGTTGACTGGTATTACAAAAAACGTGCAGGAACAAAGCTGGTACTGCATCTGATCAAATTCTGTGAGGGGAATCTGCTGTATGCTTCAGAGAATGAGGAAGGCATGGAGAACGGCATTTATGACCATGGGAAATATCCATTTGTGTTTGATGTATTATTCCCGGAAAAGGACAGCCCGGCAGGGTTTGGGTATGTGGACATTATGAAGGATGCCCAGATCAGCATCGACAACATGTGGATTTCATTCGAGAAGAACGTGAAGCAGCAGGCAGAGCCAAGATATTTCCGCAAACAGGGAGCAGGCATCAATGACAAACAGTTTGCGGATTTATCCAATTCCATTGTGGACTATGTGGGGGATCCAAACGACATAATCCCCATACAGGTGAATCCGGTCAGCGGCATTGCAACAAATCTATATCAATTAAAGATTGACGAACTGAAAGAAACATCTGCAAACAGAGACTTTTCACAAGGTTCCACCGCAAGCGGCGTGACGGCGGCGTCTGCCATTGCTGCTTTGCAGGAAGCGGGGAGCAAGACAAGCAGGGACATGATCAAAGCCAGTTACAGGGCGTATGTGGAAGTGGTTTCGCTGGTGGTGGAGCTGATCCGGCAGTTTTACGACCTGCCAAGGGAATTCCGTATCACAGGTGTGGGAGGTGACACCTTTGTTTCCTACGACAACAGCAACATCAAACCACAGCCCATGGAAACGGTCATGGGCGTTGAGGTGGGCGGCAGAAAGCCTATTTTTGACATCAAAATTACCAGTCAGAAAAGCAGCCCTTTTTCCAGAATCGCACAAAACGAACTGGCAAAGGAACTGTATGGAGCGGGACTGTTTAACCCGGAACTGGTGGATCAGGCGCTGATATGTCTGGAAATGATGGACTTTGAAGGGAAAGACGCCATTGTGCGGAAGGTGGCGCAGAACGGTACCATGCTGCAGCAAATGGCGCAGATGCAGGCGCAGATCGTGCAGATGTCAGGCATCATCGACAAGCTGACAGAAAAAGATCTGACGGGAGCAGTGACACAAGGGACGGTGGGAGCGCCTATGCCAAACAAGGTGGAAGGGACAGGCACCAGTGTGAACCCTTTGGGGGATGCGCAGAAAACCAGTAAGCAGAACATTACAGACAAGGCAAGGCGGACGACGCAGGAACGGACAGCCGTAAAGTAAAAAAACTTTGCGTCTCAGGCGGAGCCTTCAAGCCGCAAAGTTGGAGACAGAGGTAAAAACAAAAGTTCCGGCGACATGCTGTCTGGAAACTTCTGTTTTTGTCCTCGGCGGAAGTGAATTCCGCCTGCGGATTCCAGAAAAAAACAATTAGGAGGTTGGGATATGACAGAAATCACATACAGCATGGAAAATGGGCGGTACACTTTGGAAGCCAAAGGACATGCCGGATACGACAAACACGGGCATGACATCATTTGCGCTGCGGTCAGCGCCCTTTTGCAGATGGGCTGGGCAGGACTTCGGAACGAATGTGGTGTGATAGGTGAAATGGAGCAGGAAAGCGGATATTTCTTTTTTGATTGCACTGTGACCAATGAGGAAAAACAAAAGGAGGCAGACACACTTATGAGGTCTGTCATTTATGGACTGAAGCTCATTGAGGATGGTGCGCCAAAGTATCTGAAAGTACAGCAAAAGGGGGGTGGGGGAAATCAAAATTGATTTTTCCTATACTGAAAACAGACACGCGGGAAAGACCGCAGAGGGCACGCCGGAGAGACGGCAGAGAGGACACGCGGGAGAGACCGCAGAAAGGGGATACATCATGGAAAAATACAAAATGGACTTACATCTCTTTGACGAAGGCGCGGCAGGCGGCGAAGGAGGCGCTGCGGCTCAGGGACCGGAAGCAGGTGCACAGGCGGAAGGAGGAGCCCCAGAGGGCGGTCGTGACATGGAAGCGGAGTTTGACAGTCTGATCAAAGGCGATTTCAAGGACACCTACAACAAGCGGGTAAGCGGCATCGTGAAAGACCGACTGAAAGGCAGCAAACAGACAGAAGCCAGTCTGAGGGAAGCCAGAGAAGTCATGGCGCTCATGGGCGAGCGGTACGGACTGGACGGAACAGACGCAAAAGCACTGAGAGCGGCACTGGAAAACGACAAACAGTACCTGGAACAGGAAGCCCTGGAAAAGGGAATGAGCGTGGAACAGCTGGCAGAAATGAAGAAAATGGAGCGGGAAAACCGCAGTTTCCGGCAGGCTATGGAGCGGCAGCGGGAACAGGCAGAGTTTGACCAGAAATTCCGGGTATGGAGCGAGGAAGCGGAGGGACTGAAAGAACAGTATCCAACACTGAATCTCATGGAGGAATTCAACGATCCCAACTTCATTCGGCTGCTGGACAGTGGTGTGGGTGTGAAAGCTGCCTATCAGGCCATCCATTTTGATGAGATCATGTCCGGCGCTATGGCACACACAGCGCAGACCGCACAGAAAAAAGTCATGGACAGCGTGAAAGCCAACGGCGCAAGACCGCAGGAAAACGCAGCCCAAGGGGCAGCGGGTGTATCCGCCTATACAGACGTAAACAAACTGACAAAACAGCAGAGAAAGGAAATCGCGGATCAGGTCATGAGAGATCCTGACAAGCGAATCACATTCCGATAAGGAGGGAAAACACATGAAATACAAAATGGATTTGCAGCTTTTCGCAACGACAATGACAACGGATACCGGCACATTGTCTGCGGAAATGAAAACATATTATGACAATTGGCTCATCGACAATGCGGAACCCAATCTGGTGCATGACCAGCTGGGACAAAAAAGACCCATCCCCAAAAACGGCGGTAAGAAAATCGAATTCCGCAGATACAAAGCACTGGCAAAAGCCATGACAGCCATCACAGAAGGCGTGACACCTGCGGGAAACAGTCTGACCGTTACAACCAAAGAAGCAACGGTAAAACAATATGGCGATTTCATCCAGATGTCCGACGTACTGCTGCTGACTGCCATCGACAACAACCTGGTGGAAGCGGTGAAGCTGCTGGGACATCAGGCAGGCAGAACACTGGACACAGTTACCAGAGAAGTTATCAACGCCGGTACCAATGTACTGTATGCGCCTAAGAGCGACGGTACACCTGTTACACAAAGAACAAATCTGGACGCAACCTGTATGGTGACAGTGCCTCTGATCATGAAGGCTGTGGCAACACTGAAAGGGCAGAACGCAACGCCCATTCGTGACAACTGCTATGGGGCTATCGTGCATCCTTTTGTGGCATACGACATTATGCAGGACGAAAAATGGGAAGAATGGAACAAGTACACAAACCCCGAACACATGTATAACGGGGAAATCGGCAGAATCGGCGGCGCACTTTTCCTGGAAAGCACAGAAGCGAAAATCTGGGAAGATGCGGCAAGTACTTCTCTGTCTGTATTCTCCACACTGGTGGTTGGTGAAAATGCCTACGGCGTAACAGAAGTTACCGGCGGCGGCTTGCAGACCATCGTGAAACAGCTGGGCAGCGGCGGCAGCTCTGACCCTCTGGACCAGAGAGCGACCGCGGGCTGGAAGGCACTGAAAACAGCTTGTATCCTGGCGGATGAATACATGGTAAGAATCGAAAGCACATCCAGCTTCAGCGAAGCGGCAGCCAACTAAAGGAGTGATACGAGATGGCAGAAAATAAAGAAAAAACAATGGAAGAAAAGATGCTGGAAGCCCTGCAGCAGGTGAAAGAGGAACTGGCAGGAGTGAAAGAAGAAAATGCAGCCATGAAAGAAAAGCTGCAGGAAGCGGAGAAAAAAGCAAAAGAAGCAGCAGAAACCGCAAAGGAAGCCAAAGGCGAAAGCAAGCTGACAGAAGCCCAGAAGCGGGCGAAGCTGGAAAGAGACATGCACGCAGCCATGCAAAAGGCGAAGGAAGACACCGTCAAGGTGAAGATTCCAAAGACGGAAACGGAAAGAGAAGACGTTTTCGTGTGCGTAAACGGCTGTTCTTACCTGATCCAGAGGGGGAAGGAAGTGGAAGTGCCAAAGTTTGTGGCGGAAGTGCTGAAAAACAGCGAAGAACAGCGGGAAGCAGCTTACGAGCTTATGGAAAAAATGGAAGACAAAAACAAAGACGAATAACAACGGAGGAGGGGGCGAAAGCCCCCTTTTTTTCAGACGCAAAAGGCGTCTGTCGGACAAAGGCTCATTACATTCGAGCCTATAAAAAAGGAGTGATGTTATGATCTCGATTATTGGAAAACAAATGATCTTTCCCAATGAGGAACAGACTTTTGTCATCGGCGATGACGAAACAGTCAGCAGAGAGTTTATCATGAAGCGATATGAAGCGGACAGGATCGACCTTTCAGCGCTGACATTCCGGTTGGATTTGCAGTATAAGAGCGGCGCAAAAAATACGGCGCTGCTGGTAAAGAGTATTCAGGATGAAACCATCACACTGCTTTGGGATGTGACAAAAGAGGACTTCCCGGAAATTGGGACTGTATTCATTGACATGAGAGCATTTGACGATACCGGGGCGGTACGGTGGACAACAGTGAAAACACCTATCTTTGTGGAAACCACCATTGACACACCGGGGGACTACACGGGAGATTTGAGCGAACTGGAACAGATGGAGGCAGCCATTTCCAAAGTGTTGGACAGCGAGGCAGACAGAGTGGCAGCAGAAAATCAGCGGGTGCTGAATGAAACCGTCAGAGAAGAAAAGGAAAATGAACGACAGACAGCAGAAACAGCCAGAGAACAGGCAGAAACAAAGCGTCAGGAAGATACAGCAGATGCCATCAAAGCGGCACTGGAAGCGGCGGAAAAAGCAAATACAGCAGTAGGACCACAGGGACCAGTGGGTCCGATGGGACCGGAGGGACCACAGGGACCAAAAGGCGATAAGGGCGAAAAAGGAGATAGAGGGGAAACAGGTATCCAAGGACCGACAGGTCCACAGGGTCCAATGGGACAGACAGGACCGCAAGGGGAACCATTTAGATACACAGATTTCACACCGGAACAATTAGAAGGACTGAAAGGACCAAAAGGTGACAAGGGAGACACCGGTCCGCAGGGTTTGCAGGGAGAAAAAGGAGAAAGAGGCGAACAAGGACCACAGGGCGAAACAGGACCACAGGGAGCAACAGGACCGCAGGGGGAGAAAGGTGATACAGGGCTGCAAGGACCAGAAGGACCAATGGGTCCAACAGGACCGACAGGTCCAAAGGGTGACAAAGGAGAAAAAGGGAATACAGGTGCGCAGGGTCCAGAAGGTCCCGCAGGTCCACAAGGACCACAGGGCGAAACAGGTCCACAAGGTCCAGCAGGTCCGACAGGTCCACAAGGTCCCATCGGAGAAACGGGGAAAGGACTGCAAATTCTGGGGTACTATGGGACACTGGACGCATTGAAACAGGCAGTCAAAACGCCAAAACCGGGGGACGCATACGGCGTCGGCAGCGCTGATCCATACGACATTTATGTTTATGATGGGATTTTGAAAGACTGGAGAAATAATGGGAAAATTCAGGGACCACAAGGTCCGGCAGGACCAAAAGGTGACACAGGTGCACAAGGTCCAAAGGGTGATACAGGTGCACAGGGACCACAAGGTCTCAAAGGTGATAAGGGTGATAAAGGGGCTCCGTTCACATATGACGATTTCACGCAGGAGCAGCTTACAGCATTGAAAGGAGAAAAAGGAGATACTGGCTCAACAGGTCCACAAGGTCCAAAAGGGGAGAAAGGTGACACAGGGCTGCAAGGTCCAAAAGGAGAACAAGGACTGCAAGGCATACAGGGGATTCAAGGACCAGCAGGACCAACAGGACCAAAAGGTGATCCGGGTGACGAGGGACAGCAAGGACCAAAAGGGGAAAAGGGAGATCCATTTACATACGCAGATTTCACAGAAGAACAACTGGCAGCATTGAAAGGACCAAAGGGAGACACTGGCGCACAGGGTCAAACAGGAGAACAGGGACCACAAGGTCCGGCAGGTCCGAAAGGAGATACGGGAGAAGCTGGTGCAAAAGGAGATACCGGTGCACAAGGACCACAAGGTGTGCCGGGAGAAAAGGGCGCAGACGGAAAGAGCGCCTATACGGCAGCAGCGGAAAACGGATACACAGGAACGGAACAAGAATTTAACACCACACTGGGCAATCTGGGGAATTTGAATACCACACTGGATGCCATCAATGGGGAGGTGATCTGATGGGAACGACCACGGAAAAACTGACATACTTACAGGGGACAAAAGACGCTATCAAAAACGCCATTGTGGCAAAGGGGGTGGCAGTGCCGGAAGGAACAACGTTTCGGGGATATGCGGAAAAGATTGGGGAGATTCAGGCAGGTGGAGGAATTTTAAATGCAACAATAACACTGGAAAATGAAGTTTCAAAAGGTGCAAATATAGAAATAGTATTTGTAGATGCTACAGGAAATAAAATAAATATGTCAGGGACAGAAACGAAAATAGTGAATGTAAAAAATGGAGAACCAATTGTATTAATTGCAGAATATCTTGAAATGTCAGATCTTGCAATTAAAATTGATGGGATAGAATTTGATACAGGAAATTTAGAAAGAATAACAAATACATATAAAAGAGTTGGAGCAATACCAATAACAAAAGAAAAGATAAAAATTGGTTTTTATTATAATATGTAAAGGAGTGAAACAATGAAACTACGAGAAATTTTAACAACGGTCGACCAGCTCCGCCCAAACGCCTTTACAGACGGAGAGAAGATCCGCATGGTGAACACGGTGGAAGGTCGTATTTACAAAGACATTTTGAGCAAATACGAAGGAGAAGAACCTGTATTTGTACCCTTTGCGGAAGGACAGGAGGAGCGGGAGCTGGTGGTTCCCGTTCCCTTCACAGACGTGTATGTGTATTATCTCATCAGCATGATGGATTTTTACAATGGAGATTCCGGCAAATACAACGACAGTATGATCTTATACAATGACGCATGGGAAAACTACGCGGCACACTATTTGCAGACACACACGCCGAAGCAGACAAACCTTTGCGGCATGATCCCATTAAGGGGGTGGTGAGATGAAATTACCAAGATTGAGCGGACGGGAAGCCGTATCGGACAGGCTGGTATCCTTCCAGGGGATCAATGTACTGGATACGGCGTCCCAGGGGGCATTTGTGGACATGCAAAACCTGTCCTCTGACCATTTCCCCTATCTGTCCATCAGAAAGCCAAGAGGAACCGTACAGCAGCTGACAAAGGCAAACGGGCTTTTGGTGCGGGAGAAGATGTTCTATGTGGACGGCACAGAAGCATATTATGACGGGCAGAAAGTGGGAGATGTGACAGACAGCGAAAAGACGCTGCTTTCCATGGGGGCATATATCCTGATTTTCCCGGACAAGATTTCTTACAACACCGCAGACGGCAAGTGGGAGAGCATGGAAAACAGCTACACTTCCACAGGGACAGTTACATACAAACAATCCTATTTGACAGAAACAGATTTAGACCCGGAGGGACAGGTATATGTCAAGATCGAGGCGGAAGGCATCGAAGAAGGCTTCGCGGAGGGGGACGGTGTGGAACTGAGCGGTTTCAAGGAGGAAGTGCTGAACAAAACGGCGGTTATCAAGGACATTGGGACAGGATATATCAAAATCGTGGGTCCCATCGACAAGGACGGGAGCCAGACGGAGCCAATCACCATCAAGCGGACAGTGCCGGACATGGATTTTTACACCGTATCCGAGAATCGTTTATGGGGATGTTCCTCCAAAAACCATGAGATTTATGCATCAAAACCATGGGACTTCAAAAATTTTAATTGTATCGAAGGGGGACCAAGTGACAGTTATGGTGTAAAGATAACAAGCGACGGGGATTTTACAGGAGCCATCACCTATCTGGGATATGTGATGTTCTGGAAAGAAAATGCCGTTTACAAGGTGTATGGAAATCGTCCTTCCAATTTTCAAATAGTCGAAGGGATGCTGCGGGGCGTTGCGAAAGGATGCGGGAAAAGTCTTTGCATCGTGAATGAAGTCCTTTACTACAAGTCGGAAAGCAGCGTCATGAGTTTTCAAGGGGCACTTCCCACAGATGTGGGGGCGGTGCTGGAAGCGGGATATGGCGCAGCAGAAGCGGGAAGGATGGGAAACAAATACTATATTTCAATGGAAAACGGGCTTTTTGTTTACGACACAGCAAAGGGACTATGGCACAGGGAGGACAACACAAAAGGGAGATATTTTTCCACATACGGCAGTGTGCTGTACTATCTGGACGGGAACACCATCAAGACCATGGAAGGAACGGACGAAGAAGTCATTGAGTGGTATGGGGAAACAAACGATTTTACTTACAATATGCCGGACAGTAAATTCGTGTCGAGATTTTCTATCCGCATGATGGTACCCAATGGGGCGGCGGTGGAAATCTACATCCAGTACGACAGCACGGAGGCATGGCAGCGATTGAAGCAGATCGGGGGCATGCGTACAAATGTTGTAAATGTGCCTGTGATTCCCAGACGATGTGACCATTTCCGTTTACGCTTTGCGGGCTACGGTCCAGCGATTTTGCAGGATATGACCATTTATCTCACCAGCGGCAGCAACGAACGGAGGTGATGCCATGGCTATTTACAGCGGGATCCAATTACCGGATATGGGAGGAATTGACGATAGAAAAGAACGACAGCAGATACTCAATTATCTTGCCCTACTGGATGAAAAACTGCGGTACATGTTCCAGAACATCGACCCAGAGGAGAACTATACACCTAGTGCCTTCCAGAACTACATCAAAACAGAGAAAGGGCTTACCAGTTTACAGGTGGAGCAGGGGAAGATTTCTTCTCTGGTTTCGGACTTAGAGGGGAACTTTTCTCTGCTGGAACAGACAGTGAATGGGATTTCATCTACTGTGGCAGATATGGAGGGGAATATTTCCATTTTGGAACAGACCACTGACGGCATTAAAAGCACGGTTGCGAACATTGATGGGGAATTGTCCATAGTGAGCCAAGAGGCGGATAAAATCAGTTGGATTGTGGCAAGTGGAACAAGTGCTTCTAACTTTACATTGACAAGCCGTATGGCAAAGCTGGTGGCAGAGGAAGTGGATATTACGGGATTCGTGACATTTAACGACCTTGAGCAGAGCGGAAAAACAACCATCAACGGGGACAACATCACAACCGGTCTGATACTGGCGGACTATATCGCCTTAGGCGGGCTGATGACTGTTTACGAGGATAGCTATAACACAAAATACGAAGGGGGATACATCGGATACGGAAGAGGGGACGACGGCGAAGGCAGGACATACGGTATCATGATGACAGATGCCACGGAAAGCAGTCTTTTCATTGCAACAGACAGGGGCGCAAGAATGACAAACGGGAACAGCGCCGTGTACTGTACGTCTTATGATGTGGTATTCACAACGGGCATAGACTATTATGTGACGGATCTGAACTTTTACTGCGGTACAGACGCGGTATCCAGACTGGGAACATCATCTAGGCTTTGGCGTGAGGTATATGCCGAGGTGGGAACCATCAACACATCTGACCGGAGAAAGAAAAACAGCATCACATACGATTTGACGAAATACGAAAAGTTTTTCTTAGAGCTGAAGCCGACGCCTTACAAGATGAACAACGGCACAAGCAACAGATTACACATCGGATTCATTGCCCAGGACATCGAAGAAAATCTGGCAGCCAATGGGCTGACCAGCCTTGACTTTGCGGGATTTATCAAAAGTCCAGAATATTCAGAAGTAACAAGAAGCGGTGTACCGTTAGAAGGGGCAGAAATCGTGGACTACCGATACGCATTGAGGTATGGGGAATTTGTGGCACTGAACACCTACATGATACAGCAGTTATATAAACGAGTAGAAGCATTGGAGGGGAAAGCATGAAACTGAAGAAAAGAGCTATCATCGAAAGTCTGGACAGCGTGGCGCAGCTGTACGGAAAGGAAATGGAAGCAGAAGCGGCGCTTTTGATGCTGGGGAACGCTTTGCAGCTGAACCGGGCGGCGGAAGCAGTGAAAAGGGAATTGCAGGAAGCAACGAAGGACAGAAACACATGGAAGGCAGAAACAGACAGGATTCTGGAAGAAACCATAGAAGTGCCTATTCATACAGTGGACGTGCGGAAGATGGGGTGCAGGGTAAGTCCTGCCCAGATGCATAAGGTGCTGTTTTTGTTTTGAAGAAACTTTGCGTCTCAGGCTTTGCCTTCAAGCCGCAAAGTTGGAGGCAGAGGAGGAAACAAGAAGTTCCAGCGACATTCTGTCTTGAAACTTCTGTTTCTGTCCTCGGCGGAAGTGAATTCCGCCTGCGGATTCCAAAAAAGAAGAAACTGAAAAATACCCTGCTGGAAGGCGGGGTATTTTTTATGCAAAAAAAAGGACCGATCATATCAGCCCATTTCTTCTGTGGTGATCGCGCCAGACTGCACAGCATGTTCCATATTTTTTTCATAGACAGTCTTGATTTTTGCTGCACAGGACATGGGATTGAGCATGCCGGGGGAAATATGATATTTCCCGCTGGTGAGCAGGTCAAAAGCAGAATGAGAAAGAAGCGTACGGGAAATGGTGTCATAATCAACGGAGTTATCATCCCATGTGGAAATTTCATCCGAAAAAGATTCCATCATGTTCCACACCTGTTTTTTCAGATCCGGTAGAGCCGAAGGCACAGACTGAGAGCATTGTTTTTCATATTCAGAAATGTGATACGCACAGAAAGACCAGAGTTTTTCCATGCGTTTTTTTATTTTTGCGCTGCGAAACAGAAACACGAAAATTCCCCCTTTTGGGTTCAATATAACACAGACGGAAAAGGTATGACAATAGACCTTTTCCACAAAAAGGGGCTGGGGGAAGTTTGCGTCTGATTTCTTTAGAATGAAAAGAAAAAAGGAGGTCGGACGATATGGCAAAAACACTGGAAGAGTATTTGAAGGAAAATCCAAATTTGAAGCTGGGACAGGCGGACATGGACCTGGGACGGCAGAACTTTGGGGCATTGGAAGAAATCATCAAGGCAAGACAGGACTGGGCAAACGCAACGACAAAAGAGGAAAAGGATGCAGCACACAATCGGGCGGAGAACATCAGAAAATATTATGGCAGTTACAGCGGCGGCACAGACGGCATGAGCGGACAGTACAGTCCAACATATGTAAAGCCGAGCAGTGCGGCGCAGGAGGACAATATACAGGCGATTTTTGACCGTTTGAACGGGGCATACAAGGGGAACGCGCCTACATGGACACCGAAGTATGAAAGTGAAATCGAAGATATTCTGGACGAAATCGGGAACCGTGATCCATTTGAATATGATTTGATGGACGATCCCATGTACCAGCAGTACAGAGACAGTTATATCCGAGAAGGGAAAAGAGCCATGGAGGATACAGCGGCGCAGACGGCAGCCATGACAGGCGGTTACGGCAGTACATACGGCGCGACAGCGGCACAGCAGAGTTACGACCGTTATTTGGAAGGACTGAATGATGTGGTGCCACAGCTGGAACAGACAGCATACGGCAGATACCGGGATGAGTTGGGAGATCTGTATAACCAGATGAGTGCGTTGCAGCAGGAAGAAAGCAGGTTGTTTGGACAGTATGCCACAGAAAGAGGATTTTCACAGGCGGACAGGGATTTTGCTTATAATGCAATGCTGGCGGCTATGAATCAGAACAACTATGAAAACGAGTTTGACAGAGGAATCTTTGAAAGTGACAGAGATTTTGATTTCAACGAAGGTACAACAAAATGGCAGATGACGCAGGAAGAAAGACAGAACGCCATCGACAACGCTCTGGCAATTGGAGATATTGAGGCATTAAAAGAACTGGGATACGATACCAGATATTTGGAATTTTTACAGCAAGTGGAACGGGCACAGGGAAATGCAGCCATAAAAAAAGCACAGGAAGCACTGAGCGGAAAGAGCAGCAGCAGTAAAAAAAGCAGTAGCAGCAAGAGTAAAGGAACAGGTACAGGAAGTACATCAAGTAGCACAAGCAATGCAAAAAACAAAGCACGGGCAGCATTGATGAGTGTATATATGATCCACGGAGATAGCATTTTGTTTGATGATGCGGTGAACAATATGCTGCAAAAAGGGATTATTACAGAACAGGACTATAACGACTTCAAAAACAGCATGGAAAAATGAGGTGATAAAGTATGCGTTCTATCGAAGAAATTAAAAATAAGGCATGGAAAGAAAGAAAAGATATTCCTGCCATTGATACAGGATCGGCGCTGAATACAAGTTTCAAATTATTTGACCAGTACAGAGAAGCAACAAAGCCAAAAGTAACAGGAGGGACAGTAAACCCGACAATATCCTACGGAAATGTACGGGAAAATCCGGTGCTGAAAAGAAAAGAGAACACAGCAAAAGCATATAGTCAGGCTTTGGAAGAAAGCAGGAACAGAGCAAAAACACTGGAAATGGGGGCAAAACTGCCGACTGTGATTCCGCCAAAGGGGGATGTGAGTAAGCTGATCCTGCCGGACACCGGGGGCGGCGGTACTGTCAATCCAACGCTAAAACGTAATGAAGTACGGACAAATTATGACTACATGACAGACCGGGAAGCAGCCGTTTACAAGTATTACAGGGATAGAGGACAGGTGGAAAAGGCACAGGAATATCTGGACGCACTGGAAATGGATGTGAACCAGAGGGCAGCCATGCAGAAACAGGAAGACGCAAAGAAGCTGGCAGAGGAAAGCACAGCAGCGGCACTGTATGCCCGTGCAGTGGGAAATATTGGACAGGCGGCTGGGGCGGCATACGCACTGGCAATGGAAGGAGCGGACAAGCCCGTTGACCCATATCACCCACTCATGGGCGGCGTGAACATGAATGAAGGACTTTATGAAGGGCTTATGGGACAGAGTACCGGGGCAAATAAGGTGTTTAAGGATATTGGTCTGGGTATTTTTGACTGGGGTACACAGGCAGCACTTTTGGGACCTGCGACACCTTATGTCATGGCGGCAGGGGCAGCAGCAGGTAACACCAAAGACGCACTGGAAAGAGGCGGCACAACAGACGAAGCAGTCATGTATGGTCTGGCAGGAGGCGCGGCAGAAGCTATCACAGAAAAACTGGGATATGACAGATTATTCAAATATGGCGCAAATGCCATTGCCAAGAAATTGGGGTATGCCGGTTTGTTTGAACTGAGCGACAAAATCGCTGATAAAGGCGCGTTGGCGAAATTTCTGTGGGAAGTCATGCCCCATGGCGCATCGGAAGGATTGGAAGAAGCAACATCAGAATTTACCAATATCGTAGCGGATACGCTTGTTTTAGGTGACAACAGCCAAATGAAGCAGATCGCACAGACAGCCATGGAAAACGGCGCAACAGAAAGCGAAGCTGTGAAAACAGCATTACAGCAAGGATTTTTACAAGTAATATACAGCGGGGCAATCGGTGCTGCCAGCGGCGGTGTCATTGCCGGCGGTATTGGCGGCCTGAGCCGTGCGAAAGGAAGAAACGCACTGGAAATGGCAGGAAATCCAGCAGGTGTGGCAAGGGAAGCCATGACAAACGCGGGAAAAGAAGTGACAAAGAGAATAAACGACATGAGAAGCCAAGGAAAGGCAGAAGTGCAGGAAGGGACAACACAGGGGAATGTGTTGCCGGAACAGGGAAATGTGATGGGAAACAGCGAAAATACATCCATGGAGCAAAGACAGGAAAACACAGCCCTGCGGAATTTCGGTGAAAAGTACTACTACACCGAAGGGCAGAAAGTTGTTAACGAGGAGGCGGAACGGAGAGGGGACACATCTTTCATTCCAGCGTTCCAGACATACTACACAGCAGGACTGACGGGAATTAAAGAAAGCGACATCAAACAGACAGCGGAAACAGCGGTAGCGGACAAGATGCTTTTGAACAGGGCGTATGAAGCAGGCGCACTGGACAGGAAAGAAGATCTGGAAATGCGCTTACAGGGGACAGGGAAAATGACAGACATCCCTGGGGTGGTGCTGGAAACAGAAGCCATTACAGAGGGGCAGAAAGCCCTTGCCAATTTGGTGAGTGAAACTACGGGGGCGGAAGTATGGGTCGTGGACAAGCTGAAAGAAGGCGTAAGGGGCACCTTTGACAGAAACAAAGGGAGAATCACCATCGCTCTGGACAGCGGGCAGTTTGCCGGGACATTATTCCATGAGAGTGTACACTTCATCAGGGACGCAAGCCCGGAGGGCTTTGACCGACTGCGGCAGGCGGTATTTTCCACGGCAGCTGCTATGAAAGGCATGGATTTAGAAACCTATGTCAGAAAATATGAAAAGATGTATGGGGAAGCGTACCAGCAAGAGGGGCGGGAAATCGACTTTGACCAGATTCTGGAGGAGATGGTAGCGGACGCTTTCGCGGAAGTGGCAGGAAATGAAAAAGCCATGCGAGCCCTTGTGACAGAGCTGAAAAAAGAAAATCCTTCGGTTCTGGAAAAACTGAAGGATTTTGTGGACAGCTTATTAAAGACACTGAAAAGTCTGGTTACAGACGGGCGGTTTTCTTCTTTTGGCGCACAACTGCAAAAAGACATTGATTTTACAGAAAGAATGGCAAAAATGCTGGCAGAGGAAATGAAGACCGCCGGGGAAATGCAGAGAGGGGAAAAGACAAGCATAAAAAATAGAAAACAAGTTTTTTCAGACATAAATTTAGAGGCAGACCCCAAAGTACCTGGAACCGAAGTTCGTCTCTCCTATAAAAATAAAAACGATCTGCCTCTTATGGAAAATATAACACAGTCAAAAAAAGAAGACAATGGAAAAGAAAGAGAATCAGAAAATAGATTTTCCTTGAAAGAACCCATAGAAGAAACGAAAGACCTGATTGCGGTCCATAATCTGACTGGTGAGAAACTACGTAAACTTTTAGATTTGCAGGGGATTCCCATGCCGAGCATTGCTATTACAAAAAGCGATGCCACGGCGGAGGATTTTGGGGAAATTTCACTGGTGTTTCGGAAAGATACCATTGATCCGGCAGACGCAAGAAACAAGGTGTTTGACGCAGACGCATGGACGCCTATGTTTCCCATGCTGGATAAAGAGGAATACGGCAAAACAAGAGCGTTTCTGGAAGAACTGGTGCGGACCATGCAGGCACAGACCAAAAGTGGAAAAAATGCCCAAGGGTTTATGGGAGAAAACACTATGCGGGCAGCCATGGCAAACAGATTCGTTTCTCTTGGCGAGATCAAGGAAGCAAGAGAAAAACTGGAGCATTTGCCCAAGAAAGAATTCGAGGCACTGCGAGAAGAAATGAACCAGCGGCTTTTTGGTGTGTTGGAAGAAATTTATGATACAGGCAGTCAAACTGGCATCAATGAGGTTTATGAAATGGAGGATATTGGTGAACAGATTCAGAACATGGCGGAGGAAGCAAAGGGGGTACCGAGTGCCCGGCAGATCCAGCAGAATCTGAGAAAAGCAGGATATCCCATTTCTATGGAACTGGCGGAACAAACAGCGAGAGTTTTGGAAGAAATTAAGGAAATGCCAACAGATTTCTTTGAGGCAAAGCCGGAACGTGTAGTAGAATTTGCGGAAGTGGCAGCGGCGGTAGTACCTGATGATCTTGAGGTGGATCTGCGAAAGGAAGTGGAAAACAAAATTCCTCAAGTTCTGGAATATGAAGCGGGAAGCAAAGAAAGCAGAGTGCAGCAACTCAATCGTGTGCAAGGTGTGCGGTTTTCTATCCGGGAAACAGAAGATGGAAAAAAGGTCGCAGTGGTAGACAATGATATTTTGAGCCATGTAGATACTGAGAACTGGAACAAAACAGAAAAGGAAAAAGCGAGAAAAGCAGCGGTGGAAAGTTTGCTTCGTTTTCAGAATGGAATTGTGGTAGATCATCTGAAATATCATGTGAACAAACAAAGCAGAGATGAATATACACGCTCTAATGATGCAGAACGACTGTATAGAGTGGATAAAAAAGCCTATGGAGATAAAATGCGTCTTGCGGCATATATAGATGATGCCATTGTTGCCGCAACAAATTGGAAAGCAGATGAGAACTTAAAACATGATAGAAAAGACAAAATTGTTCAATTTTTGCATGGGGAAACACTGATACAGTCAGGTGATAACCAGTATGTCGCAAAAGTGATTGTAGGGATTACGACAGCAGGAAGGTATTTGTTTTATGATGTAGAAGATTTGAAAAGAACGAAGTTCAAATTAAAAGAGGAATCTTCTACCGCCGTCGTTGGCAATGATACCGTCAACGCCATCCAAGAAGATTCCTCTGACCAAAGCGTAGCACAAGGGAAAAGAGAAGTCAAGGATGTTTCTCAAACAAATGACATGGATATTTATTTTTCCATTCGGGAGGAAAATGTTTCCTATGATCGTTTGATACAAAAACCGGATATGAAGATCACATATTTGGACAGCACAAGCATGGATGGCAAAGAAAGAAGAGATGCTGTAGAAAAAGCAAAAAAAAGCGTCAGAGATAAAAAACATCCTCGTAATACAGACCAAATACAATATATTTACTGCAAAGATATCGAAAAAGATATTCAGGTAGGAAAAAAAGGTATTGCGCATGCTTTGCAAAGAAAATGGGTTGAAAGTGGTATCGCAATGACAAAGCTAGGGGATTTATTGGAAAATGCCATTCTGGTCAATGAACTGGAACCAAGAGAAGGCGTGAAGCGTGCCTATGTGCTGCTGGGCTATGGTAAGGATGAAAATGGAGCAGATTATCCAACTTATTTTGTGGTAAACGAATATCCGACCGGAAATGTAACCGTGGAAGACTTAGCTGTTTTATATTCATCCAAGACACAAAAAATGGAGCCCTACGCTAATAACGCGTCAATGATTGCAGGGAAAAATCCCCTCCTCACACCAGGCTCCACCATCAGTATAGAGGAACTGCTGGATAAAGTCAATGCGATATACTCAGATATTTTGTCACAGGATGTGGCGGATCATTTTGGCAATACAAGAAGACAAACGAGTTTGTCAGGGAATGTGCGGTTTTCCATTCGGGAGGAAGATATTTCCTATGACAGCTTGATTGAAAAGGCGGATATACCCGTTGTGAAGCTGGATAGTCACGCAATGGATGGAAAGAAGCGAAAAGATGTTTATCCCATAGCAAAACAGAGTGTACGATCGAGAAATCATCCTGATAATACGGAAGAAAAACAATATGTCTACAATGCGGATATAGACAGGAAAATTTTGGTTGGTCGAGGCGGTATCGAGCATTCCTTACAGAGAAAATGGGAAGAAACTGCTGTGATGATGACAAAATTGGGTGAAATTTTGGAAAATGCGGTAGAAATCAATCGGTTAAAGAAAAGGGATGAGGCAGATGAAGCATATGTTTTACTTGGATATGGAGAAGACGAACAGGGGAACGGCTATCCGGCATATTTTGTTGTGAACATTTTTCCTGACGGAACAAACCGACTGGAATATATAGATGTTTTATATTCAGCAAAGGCAAAAAAAATAGAGCCCTCCGCCAATCCCATAAAAAATGGGAACGCGGCCAAGGCTAGAGGCGATTCCGCCCCCTCCTTATCAGGCTCTACCATCAGTATAAAAGACCTATTAGAGGAAGTCAATATACTTTATTCAGACATTCTGCCGCAAAGCGTGGCGGATCATTTTGGAAATACAAGAAGAAAAACGAAATTGGGAGAAAGCGTGCTGTTTTCCATCCGTGAAGAAGCCTACGACGCTTTGGTAGAAGAAAATGAAGCACTGAAAGAAGCCAATGAAGCCCTGCGCCGTCAGCTTGAAATTACGAAAGACGCGGTACATGATCCAGTGAGCGCGAAGAAAGCCGTCAGAAAGTGGCTGAAAGCAATCAACAGTACATACGATGTAGATATTTTCACAGAAAAATTTGTTGCTTTGGCGGACTATGTGGCAAATGCCGGGGACAGAGTGGATTTCCAGCAGGTCATGGGCGCATTGCAGAAGCTGGCGTATGACGCTTTATCCGAAAGCAAGGTTTTGAACACAGACCTTTCCGACGCGTACAAGGACTTCAAGAACGAAGTACGCAAGACAAAAATCAAAGTGACAGACAGCATGCTGGAAGAATTGGAATATTATGGAGGATATATCGAATTCAGGAAGCGGAATTTCGGGAAGCTGAATTTGAGCAGGCAGAGCGGCATTCCGGCGGATGTGTTTTATCAGGAGATGGCGGAAAAATACCCGGGGTTATTGAAAGAAGGAAACGTAAAAACACAGGTAGATATTCTCATAGATTTAGCCAATACTGTGGATAGTTTACAGCCTATCTACGAAAACCCTTATGGCATGAATCTGGACGAATACGCCATGGATGCGGCTTATGATCTGTGGGAGATGTATTTTGACATCGAGATGCAGAAGCCTACCTTTGCGGACAAATACGAAAAGAAGGTAGAGCAGCTACAGATTGAAAATCAGAAGCTCAAAGCGGCGAAAAACAAAATGCGGCAGGAAATGAAAGAGCGGCATGAAGAACAGATGGAGAAAGCAAGGGCAGAAGCAAACAAGAGGCTGGCAGCGGAAAGAGAAAAATATATCCATCAGGTGGATGTTCTGCTGGAAGAAAAATACAAATTGCGTCAGAAGCTGGAAACACAGTGGAAAGCACATAAAAACAGTATGGTGGAGGCGCAAAGAACAGAACTGGCAAGGCTGATAGCAGAGGGGAAAAAGACAGCGGCGGAAATCAGGGAACTGAAAAAAGACAAAAAAGAACTAAAACAGAGAATGGATGAAGTGCTGGAAAGAGAAGACCTTTGGGTACAGGCTTGTCAGGCAATCTTGAGAGAAAACAATAAAGAAATCAATCGTTATAAAAAACAAGTACAAAGGTTAAAAGAAAGCAAAGAAAAACAAAGAGAAAGAGCCATTAGAAAATACGACAGATTGTTAGAAGCAAAATTTCAGTTGCAGGATCGGCAGAAGAAGCAGAGCGAAAGAAGGAAATACGCAAAGTATCGCCGGGTCGTGGAGCAGGAAACAAACAAAATGCTGAAATGGATCACGAAGCCAACAGACACCTATCATGTGCCGGAGGAAATGACAAAGGGACTGAAGGAACTTCTGACAAAAATCGGGACAAGTGATGGAGAAATCATGATCATGCAAAACGATCTGTTTCAGGCAATCAAAGATCTGGAACGGTTCAGACCAAAGGATGGAAAAGAAGAAGCAGATTTTTTTGTGGAGCATGATGAACAGACCATTGACAGCATGAATGAATTCATTGGTAAATATCCGAATGGATTTGATTTGGAAAACCTTCCGGCAGATGAGATGAAAGAACTGGCGGATATATTGCGGAGCATCCATAAGCGGATTACAAACGCCAATAAATTTATTTCATTATTCCGACAGGTGGAAGTGCGAGAAGTCAGTGAGAAATTTTTGTCAGAAAGTCAGAAAATGAAAAACACGATACAGGAAGGACGGACCAGACAGGTTTTGGATTTCTTCAATATGGATTTGGTAGATCCATACAGTTTTTTCACTGGCATGGGGGATTCTGTAAGAAACACGTTATTTAAAGCGACAGAAGAAGGATTTGAACGGAAAATCCGGCACGAAGCGGAAGCAGAGAAATTCATTTCCGGTATTGTTGCCAAAAAGGAAGCGGCTGCATGGAGTACGGCAACACCGACATTATACAAAATCGGCGGCAGAGATATTTATATGACTCCTGCGGAAGTGATGAGCCTATATGCCACATACAGAAGGAATCAGGGGATTTTACATTTGCTGACAGGTGGCTTCAAAACAGCCTTCAACAAATTAAAACGCATGACGAAGAAAGAGGCGGAAACCAGACTGGAAAATTTCAAGCCTTATCAGCCGTCAAGAAAAGAGCTGGAAGATATTTTCAACACGCTGACGGACAAGCAAAAAGAAGTGGTGGAAAAAGCCCAGGACTTCCTTTCCAACGTGGTCGGCGGTTGGGGGAATGAAACGAGCATGGAAATGTTTGGGTATAAAAAATTCAATGACCAGAGATATTTCCCGATCAGCAGCGACAAAGACTACATCAACAATGTATTTGGCGATCCGAACCAGAAACAAAAGGCGATTGTCAACATCGGTATGACAAGACCAACAAACGACCAGGCGAAAAACCCCATTGTAATAGAGGACTTTTTCACGGTATTTGCAAGGCAGATCGACCAGATGAGCAGCTACAACGCTTTTGTACCTGTGATTTCAGACTGGAATAAATTTATGGGATACAAAAAACACAGCAGGGAAGAAGGCGTACAGGAAGTAGAAAGTGTAAAAAAGGAAATCGTAAGAACTATGGGACGAGGAGCCATTTCCTACATTGGTAAATTTTTGGATGATATTCAGAGCGTAAACACAGGAGAAAAAGCACCCATTACAAAAACACTGGTTTCCAACATGAAGCGGGCAAGTGTTGGGGCAAACTTGCGAGTAGCGATTCAACAGCCGGTGAGCATTGTCCGGGCGGCAGACATGATCTCTCCCAAGTATCTGATGATGGCATTTTCAAAAGGAAAAAATGACTTTGAAAAAATATACGAATATGCACCCATAGCACAGTGGAAGGAATGGGGGCATTATGACATGAACATTGCCAGAGGACTTGAGGAAAGGATAAGGGGACAGAGCATCCTCGGAAAACTTTCTGATTACAGTATGGCAATGGCTTCCTGGGGAGATAAATTCACATGGGGCAGAATCTGGAAAGCGGTAGAAATGGAAACACGTGATAAATACCCGGACTTGAAAGGAGAACGATTTGACAGGAAAGTAGGAGAGAGGTTTTCCGAAATTATCAACCGTACGCAGGTGGTAGACAGTATGCTGCATAGAAGTCAGATCATGCGGGAAAAGACCATATACAAACAAATGACGACATCTTTCATGGGGGAACCAATCAAGACTTACAACATGATGAGAAATAGCATTGTGGCACTGATGAAGGACAACACCAAAGAGAACAGAAACAAGGTGGTGCGGTCATTTGTGACACTGACGTTCAACGCGGTAGCGGTTGCGGCGGCTGCGGCGGTGGTGGATGCGCTGCGGGATGATGACGACGATGAAACATGGGCGGAAAAATGGCTGGAAGCTTTTCGGGGAGATTATGAAAAGGCAGAGAGTGGCGGAGAGAAGATCATGGCGTTTTTATCTTCCAACGTGGGACAGAATACAAATCCTTTTACCTATATTCCATACTTGAAGGATGTGTTTTCCGCATTGCAGGGGTTTACCGTGCAGAGGACAGATATTGGATGGGTAAATGACATCATCAAAAGTGGAAATGTGCTGATGCAATACATACAAGGAGAAAGCCCATATACATTTGCAGCGGTGCTTGCCAATACAGCAGCCAGTCTTTCCAAAGCGACAGGTTTGCCTATTGCCAGTGCGAAACGTGATATGGAAGCAATCAAAAATACTGTCATCAATCAAGCGATGGGGCTGGAAGCACAGTACGAAAACAAAAAGCTGACATACGCCTTAGGCAGTGAAAAGAATGTTTCTGCGTATGTAAAAATGATGATCGACGCCAAACTGAGCGGCAATGACAAACTGGCAACCAGAATTTACAACGAGATGGTAAATGCAGGGATTTCCAACGAAAAAATGGAAAGCCAGTTGGGAAGCAAAGAAAAGGAAAAAATCAAAAAAGACAGCGTGGCAATGGAGGCAGTGGAAGCATACGCCAAAAAGGATTATGATACATACACACAAAAACTGGATGAACTGCGGAAGAAATACAGCCAGAAAAATATCGAGAGTGCAATCAGAAGTATGTACAAAGCAGCATACGGAGAGGATGATATTGAAACATTCGACACGATCTCGCAGGAATTCTGGGAGAAAGAGGAAGAAGTGGAAAGTTCCCAATTCAAAACAGTCATTGATGCCATGATGGAGGCGAAGTTATCAGGAAAACTTGGAGAAGCCACAAAGCTGTATAACTATATGGTGAACAATGGACTTCCAAATGACAAGTTAGATTCTGCCATTGACAGTAGGGAAAAGGAACTGCTGAAAAACGATCCTTTGATAAAAGAGGGAGTGGAAGCTTTCCATGAAGGAGACGCAGACAGATATGTGGATATTGTGGAACAATTAAAAAATAAAAACTACTACGCAAGAAATGTGACAAGTGCCATTGAAAGCATGCATGACAAATTATACGGGGAGGATGATGAAGATACTTTTGAAACCATCACACAGGACTTCTGGGAAGAAGATGAAGCGGATGAGATGGTAAGCTATGAGTTGCTGTTTAACGCCTTTTGGAACGGAAGCAGAGGAACCTATAACGAAGTTTGGGGATTGCTCAATGCTGCGGGGAAAGAGGACAAGAGTATTCGAGCCAGCATGCGAGGGAAATGTTATTATGCATACTGGAAAGCTGATGGAGAAGGAGATACAGAAAAAATGAACAAAGCGGCTGAAGGATATCAGAAAAATGGGGGGAAATTGGAAACATTACTGAAACCGCCAAAGGAATAAAGAAGGGAGGGGGAAACCCCTCTCTTTTTTTGGTAGGATGAATGGGAGGTGATGGGTATGGAAGCGGAATTGATTATGATGGGACTTTCTTCCATTTGTTCCTTTCTGGCGGCGTATACGATGTATAAAATCCAGAAACGGGAGAAATTGGAGGAAGAAAGAAGAAAGGCACGAGAACAGGAACACAAGCAAAAAGAAAAGGCGAGAGAACAGTTTGAGTTATATCTTATCCGCAGCAACAATGCGGCAATTGCACTGGGAGAAGCAACGGCAAGGGCAGTGCAGCGGATTCCTGACGCAAAATGCAACGGGGATATGCACAAGGCGCTGGAATATGCGGAAGCGGTGAAACATCAGCAGAAGGAGTATCTGCATCAAAAGGCGGTGGAGAACATTGTCTGAATACGAAGTAATCAAGAAAAAGAAAAAAGAATTTTCAAAAAAAATCATGAACATGGAAATGGCGCTTTTGTGGGTAAATACATTGGGTGTATTGGGGCTAGCGTATCTTTGTGTATTAAAATCATTTGACGCGGCTTTTCCATGGCTGACGGCTATGGTGACGCTGCCATGGGCGGCATGGGGCGTTAGCAAGACGGGGTATACCATGAAATCCGTGAAAGAGAACACGCAAGGAGGAATTGTCTATGAAAACATGATGCAGAACAAAGGAGGCGGTGTGTGATGCTGGAAGTTGTATGTGCATTTATCCTGGGGTTTTTGATAGGCGCAGGATGTGAAGGAGCAATAAAGAAGTGAAAGGAGGATGGGAATGAAAGAAGTGAATATTCAGAATCTTTTGACAGTGAAAAGCATTGTGACACTGGTTTTGACATTGGTATTTGCGTACCTGTCTATTACAGGGCATATCAGTGGGGAACAGTTCCTGACCATTTTCAGTGTTGTGATCGCTTTCTATTTTGGTACCCAGTACCAGAAGGGAAAGGAGGAGGACAATGGTACCGATTAAAGTCAATCTGGCAAACCCTGCAAATTATGGCGGAAAAAGAAGCAAGATCGAGTACATTGTAGTACATTACACGGCAAACGATGGGGACAGCGACGAAGGGAACGGGAATTACTTCCATAACAACATTGTGAACGCATCCGCCCATTATTTTGTCGACGGTGACAGTATTACCCAAAGTGTACCTGACAATTATGTCGCATGGAGCGTAGGCGGGAAAAAATATCCAAACTGCGGACAGACAGGTGGCGGGAAATTTTATGGGAAGTGTACCAACAGCAATTCCATTTCCGTGGAGCTTTGTGACGAAGTGAGAAACGGGAGATATGATTTTACGGAAAAGACACTGGAAAATGCAGCATCACTGGTTCGGCTGCTCATGAAAAAATATGGTGTGCCTGTGGAACGGGTGATCCGGCATTTTGATGTGACTGGGAAGAAATGCCCAGCACCCATGGTGGATGATGTGAATATGTGGAAGGGATTCAAAGAAAGGCTGGTGGAAGAAGTGACAAAGTATTATGAAACAATCCAGGAAGTGCCAACATGGGCAAAGCCTATGGTGCAGGAACAGATAAAGAACAAACGTTATGCGGATGAAAATGCATTGCATCTGAGTGATGATATGCTGCGGACAATGGCGATCATGAAGACAAGATACTATGAAAACATTGAGGAAGTGCCAAAATGGGCAAAGCCGTTGGTGCAGGAACAGATCAAAAATGAATGTTATGCAGACGAAAATGCATTGCATTTGAGTGATGATATGCTGCGTGCAATGGAAATCATGCAAAGAAACAAATAAAAAAACACACCTATTATTTGCGGCGTGTTGCATGGCGTGTTGCATTTTGTGTTGCATATGTGATTGTTTTTGTTCAAATATGAAACGGAAATCTCAAAAATGGCGACCGTGAAATGTATTATAAATGGCGGAATATCAACGAAAAGTTGAAGTTATGGGATTTGCAAGTTTATAAGTGTGATTGAATGTAAGAGGGTTCGAATCCCACCGTCTCCGCTCTGGAAACCTTGAGAAATCAAGGTTTCTTTTTTT
>PPYE01432531.1_pt1 | contig 55086 bp, 55 predicted proteins | sample 1559881 | NCBI WGS metagenome assembly PPYE01 (sample SAMN08240022, study PRJNA423297) | Human gut metagenome, whole genome shotgun sequencing project.
TCCCTTTAGGGAGCGACCACAGGAGATAGGCCCTTATAGGGCCTGTTCAAACCACCCGTTCAACGGGTGGTTTTGATTTATGTTGTCTTTTTTCGGCGAAACAAAGCAGGGAAGGGAAGGTGCTTTACAGCTTGCCGTCCTCCAGCAATTGCCGTACTTCCAGCAAATCGTGGCAGCAACAGGTGTAAAGCTGTTTGATTTCCTCGTCCGGCTGGGCCAGGTCGGGCACCATCACGGTGACGGCGCCGGCCGCATGTCCGGCGCGAACCCCGTTGAAGCTGTCCTCCAGCACCAGACAATCGGTGGCGGGCAGACCCAGCTTCCGGGCTGCCAGCAGGAAGATATCTGGTGCCGGCTTGGACCGCTCCACGTCCGCGCCGCAGACCACACCCCGGAAATAACTTTCCACATGGTTGTTTTTCAGGTTGTTTTCAATCATATCCCGGGGACTGGAACTGGCCACAATGCAGGGCAGGTCATGGTCCTTCAGCCAGTCCAGCAGTTCATGCAGACCCGGCTTGCAGGGCACCCCCTGGCGGAACCGCTCTTCGGCCAGGCCGTACACCTCCTTGAGCATGATATGGGGATTGATCTGGGGGTAATATTCCGCCAGATGCCGCAGCAGATTGTCCCCGGCCAGCCCCCGGCCGCTGGCCAGAAATTCCGGGCGGGGCAGCGGCAGCCCCAGCTTACGGCAGCAGGGTTCCCACAAGGTATCCCAAAGACGTTCGGTGTCAAACATCAACCCGTCCATATCAAAAATAACGCCCTTGACCATATTGTTTCTCCTTTTCATGGCAATTTCGCGCCCTTATTGTACCGCAAAACCCTTTTCCTTGCAACAAAAGTTGAAATATGGGGCTTGTATTCACCACTTTAGAGCGCTATAATAAGGCATAGCTATACGGACCGTCCCTCGCGGTGTGGCGCCAGACGGCTTCGTATGCTGTTTTGTGCGAATATTTTGTGCGAATATTTTGTGCGATAGTAAGGAGAGAAGGAAAATGTTGGACATCAAGGTCACGCGTACACAAACGCCCAAAGAAAAACCTCAGGACGAGAGCAAGCTCGGGTTCGGTAAGATTTTTACCGATCATATGTTCCTGATGGACTATACGGCCGGTGAAGGCTGGCACGACGCCCGTATTGTGCCCTACGGGACGCTGCCCATGGACCCGGCCACCACGGTTTTCCACTATGCCCAGGAAATCTTTGAAGGCATGAAGGCTTACCGTACCGCCGACAACACCATTCAGCTGTTCCGCCCGGACTGCAACGCCAAGCGTTTTCAGGATTCCGCCGACCGTCTGTGCATGCCTCCCATCCCGGTGGAGGACTTCATCCAGGCCGTGGAAGCTCTGGTGGACATTGACCGCGATTGGGTGCCTCACAGCGACGGTGCTTCGCTGTACATCCGTCCCTTTGCCTTTGCCACCGATGTGGGCCTGGGTGTGCATGCATCCCGGCATTATCTGTTCGTGATCATCTGCTCTCCCTCCGGCGCGTATTACGCCGAGGGCCTGGACCCCGTTCGCATCTACGTGGAGGATGAATATATCCGCGCGGCTCCGGGCCTGACCGGCTTCACCAAGTGCGGCGGCAACTACGCCGCTTCCATCAAGGCCGGCGAGCTGGCCGAGGAAAAGGGCTTCAGCCAGGTTCTGTGGCTGGACGGCGTGGAGAAGAAGTACGTCGAGGAAGTCGGTTCCATGAACATCATGTTCAAGATCGACGGCAAGATCTATACCGCAGCCTGCACCGGTACCGTCCTGCCCGGCGTGACCCGTCGTTCCATCATCGAATTGCTGAAGGATTGGGGCTATGAGGTCGTCGAAGGCAAGCTGGCCATCGCCGACGTCATGAAGGCTGCCGATGAAGGCAAGCTGGAAGAGGTCTTCGGCACCGGCACCGCCGCTGTGGTCAGCCCGGTCAAGGAACTGGATTGGGAAGGCAAGGTCGCCAACATCAGCGACGGCAAGATCGGCCCCCTGACCCAGAAGCTGTACGATACCCTCACCGGCATCCAGTGGGGCAAGCTGCCCGACACCAAGGGCTGGACCGTCAAGGTGGAACCCAAGTATTGATGGAAACAGGGCCTTCGCAAAACTTTTACAATTGAAAACAAGTTGCAAAAAGCGCGCAGAACCGTATAAAACGGGCTGCGTGCTTTTTGTTTTCCAACCGGGCAAAGGCGTCTTTGCCATTTCTTTGCCGGTTTTGCGCCGGGGTGCGTGCTATAATAGGGGGCACATCGGAATTGTAGGAAAGGAGTGGGTCCGGATGCGTCATATCCTGGAACTGCTGGACCGCACGGCAGCAGCCTGCCCTCAGGGCTACAGCTTTTGCGACGAAACCGAATCAAACACCTGGGCGCAGACCGCCCGGGCAGTGCAGGCCGTGGGCACGGCCCTGGCCGGTCTGCCCGGGGGCGTGCAGCGCAAACCGGTGGCCATCTATATGGAGCGCTGTGCCGGGGCGGTTCATGCCATGCTGGGGGTGCTGGCCGCCGGCGGGTTTTATACCGTGCTGGATACCGCCCAACCCCCCGAGCGGGTGCGGGCCATTCTGGATCAGCTGGAACCGGCCGCCCTGCTCACCGACGCCGCCCACGCCGACGGGGCAAAGGCGCTGGCGGGGCAATGCCCGGTACTGTCCTATGAAACCGCCGCCGCCACACCCCCTGATTCCGGGACGCTGGAGGCGGTGCGGGCCGGGATGATTGACACCGACCTGGCCTATGTGTTGTTCACCTCCGGGTCCACCGGCCTGCCCAAGGGGGTGGCCGTCACCCACCGGAACGTGCTGGCCTACAGCGAATGGGTGACCGATACCTTCGGCTTCGGCCCCCGGACGGTGCTGGGCAACCAGACCCCCTTCTACTTTTCCATGTCGGTGACCGACCTGTACGGCGCCCTGCGCAGCGGCGCCTGCGTGCAGGTGCTTCCCAAACGGCTGTTCAGCTTTCCGGTGCAGCTGCTGGAATACCTGTGTGCCCGCCGGGTGAACACCCTGTACTGGGTGCCCTCGGCCCTGGGGATTGTGGCCAACTGGAAGGCCCTGGACTACACCGTGGCCCCGGCGCTGCACACCATCCTCTTTGCAGGGGAGGTTATGCCCACGGCCAAGCTGAACTACTGGCGGGCGCACTATCCCGGCGCCCGGTTTGCCAACCTGTACGGTCCCACCGAAACCACCGACATCTGTGCTTACTACGAACTGGACCGGGCCTTCGCGGACGATGAGAGTCTGCCCATCGGCCGGGCCTGCCGCAACTGCGGGCTGCTGATCCTTTGCGGAGATCGCCCCGCTGCCCCTGACGAGGCGGGGGAACTGTGTGTGCGGGGCAGCTTTGTGGCGGCGGGGTACTATCGTCAGCCGGAAAAAACGGCGGAGCGGTTTGTGCCCAACCCGGTGCAGGGGGCCTATCCCGAAATCATCTACCGCACCGGAGACCTGGTGCGCACCAACGACAGGGGAGAGCTGGTCTACTGTGGCCGGCTGGACAACCAGATCAAGCACATGGGCTACCGCATCGAGCCCGGCGAGATCGAGACGGCGGCCTTCGGGCAGGACAAGCTGGACGACTGCGTCTGCCTGTACGACGCCGCCCGGGACAAGCTGGTGCTGTTTTTCCAGGCCAAGCGGGACGTGACCGAGGAACTGCGCGCCCGTCTGGCTGAACGGCTGCCGCCCTACATGCAGCCCGCCGAATACCGGCGCCTGCGGCAGATGCCCCACAACGCCAACGGCAAGGTGGATCGCAAAGCCCTGGCCGCCATGCTTTGAACCAAAAGGAGAATCCATATGCATACCATCGAAGAAATTATCGGAATGATCGAGGAAGTCAAGCCCGGCCTGCATCCCGCGCCGGAGGAAGAGCTGGTCAAGAGCGGCAAGCTGGACTCGGTGGATATCATGTCCCTGGTCATGGCCCTGACCGGAGAGTTTGACATCGAGATCACGCCGCTGGATCTGAAGGAAGAGAACTTCCGCACACCCCAGGCGATTCTGGCTATGGTGGAGCGCCTGGAAGAAGAGTAAGGGGCAGGTATGTCTTACAATTCTTTCATCTATCTGTTCGTCTTTCTGGTCATTGCCTGGCTGCTGTGGGCCTTTGCGCCCCAGAAATGGCGGCCCGGCGTGCTGCTGGGCGCCAGTCTGGTGTTTTACTTCGCCAGCACCAAGCGGTATATCGTGTACATTCTGCTGGCGGCGGTTATTGCCTGGGGCGTGGGATTGCTGCTGGGGCGGATGGACGAACTGCTTGCCGAAACACGCCCCGCCCTGCCCGCGGCCGACCGGAAGCCCTTCAAAAAGAAGGTGGCTGTGCTGAAAAAGATGGCCGTCACCGGGGGCGTGGCGGCCATGGTGGGCATTCTGCTTTTTGTCAAGTATCTGCCTTTCGGGGCGCGGGTGCTCTCCCAGTTGATGGAAGCCCTGCCCGGGTCGCCGGTGTTTACGGTGCCGGCCCTGGTGCAGCCCATGGGGCTGAGCTTTTTCACCCTCATGGCTGTCAGCTACATGGTGGACGTGTACCGGGGCAGCTGCAAGCCCGCCTCACATTACTGGCAGGTGCTGCTGTTCCTGAGCTTCTGGCCCCATGTGGTGGAGGGTCCTTTTGACCGGTACGGCGCCCTTTCGCCCACCCTGCTGGACCCTCCCCGGCCCAACTACCGCAACCTGACCTTCGGCATCCAGCGCATCGTCTGGGGCCTGTTCAAAAAGATGGTCATTGCCGACCGGGCCAATATGTATGTGAAGGCGGTATTTGACGACTGGACCCAGTACAGCGGGGCGGCCACCGCCCTGGGTGTGCTGCTGTACACCCTGCAGCTGTATGCGGAATTTTCCGGCTGTATGGATATGGTCTGCGGTTCCGCCGAACTGTTCGGCGTTCCCCTGGCCGAAAACTTCCGTCAGCCTTTCTTCTCCGCCAGCGTGGGCGAATTCTGGCGCCGCTGGCACATCACCTTGGGGGCCTGGCTGCGGGAATACGTCTTCCAGCCTTTGATCCTCAGCAAACCCATGCAGCGGTTTGCCAGACTGTGCCGGGACAAGGTCAGTCCCGCCGCCGCCCGGCAGTGGCCGGTGTGGGCGGGGCTGGGCATCACCTGGGCGCTCATCGGGCTGTGGCACGGGGCCGGCTGGCTGTACCTGCTGTACGGCCTGTACTACTTTGCCCTGCAGTGGCTGGGTGAACTGGCCGAACCGGCTCTTCTGCGGATTCTGCCCGCTCTGCCTGCCTGGCGCAAAACCAGGCCCTATCGCCTGTGGCAGGTGCTGCGCACCTTTGTGCTGGTCAACTTCGGTATGCTGATCTTCCGCGCCAACGGTGTGCACGCCGCCCTGGACATGCTTCGGGCGCTGGCGGTGCCCTACCAGGGCTCGCTGCTCATCAAGGTGGATGCCCGGGATATGGCGGTGCTGGCTGCGGGGGCTTTGCTCTTGTTCGGGGTGGACTGGCTGCACCATCGGGGCCACCGGCTGCGGGCCGAACTGGCCATGCGTCCGTTGGCGTTGCGCTGGGCCGTGTACATCGGTGCGGTGCTGTCGGTGATGATCTTCGGCGCCTACGGCGACAATTATGACCCCGCCGCCTTTATCTACGCACAATTCTAAGGGAGTATTATGAAAGCCTGCATCAAACACATTCTGCATGTGGCCGCATTTTTGCTGGTGCTGTCCGTGGCGGTGTTTCTGGCGGGGCATTATCTGATGCCCCACTCCAACCGGTATCTGTCCGGCTACACTGCCGGCGGCATTCTGGGCGAGGATTTCGACACCATCGACGTGCTGATCATGGGGGATTCCAACGCGGCCCAGGGCATTTCCCCCATGCAGTGGTACTGCGACAGCGGTGTGACCGGATATACCTACGGGTCCGGCTGGCTGTCGGTGTACAACATCTATTACCGTCTGCGCTCCATCTATGAGGAGCAGAGCCCCAAAGTGGTGGTGCTGTGCACCGATGTGGTGTACAGCAAGATGAGTGACGAGACCGAGCTGCAGGCGGCCATCGGGGACATCACCGATGAGCTGATTCCGCTGGTGCGGTTCCACGATAACTGGAAGGACCTGACCTTTGCCAATCTGCTGGAGGAACACGACTACAGCTGGCGGGATACCAACAAAGGGTTCACCCCTGTCACCACGGTGGGAGCCAGTATGCGCGGGGATTACATGTACGACGACGGTGTCCGGGCACCCATCCCGCTGCTGGTGCGCCTGTACATGGAACGGATTGTCCGGCTGTGTGAGGACCACGACAGCCAGCTGCTGCTCATCACGGTACCGGCCTCTGCCAGCTGGAACCTGGCGCGGCACAACGGTATCCAGAGCTTTGCCGATGAATACGGCCTGACCTACCTGGATTTCAACATGGCGGACCTGAATCCCGGCATCGACTGGAAAACCGACACCCCGGACGGCGGGGCCCACCTCAACGTGCTGGGGGCGCAAAAGCTGACCACCGCCCTGGGCAGCTACCTCACCGAACATTATTCCCTGGAAGACCACCGGGGACAGCCGGGCTTTGAAAGCTGGGACCGGGACATGGCAACCTACACCGATACCATCACCCAGGCGGCGGCCCAGAACCGGGAAGCCGCGGAATACCAGCTCTCGGTTCTTGGACAATCTGCCTCATAACTACCGGCTCCCGTTTGTGCAAGTTGTGCACAGTGACCCCTTGCGCAGCCGCAGGGAATGCGCTATAATACAGACATAAAGCAAAGGCGCTTTGAGCTATGGCTCAAAGTGCCTTTTGTTTTTTCTTCTTATTTTTTTATATTGACAAGAAGAAAACCAGAGCGCCCTGGGGTTTCGCAGACCCAGAGGGGTGGGTTTGCCAGGCGAAACTGTGCAAACGGGACGCTCTGTTTTTCTCCTTCTCACAGGCGGAGCGAACGCTGAACGCTCCGCCTGATCTTTTTATACCATCACGTCGCCCACCAGCATCCGCCCGGCGGGGTCGATGGCATACACCGTATATTTGGTGGGGGGCTCATCGGGGGCTGTCCGGGTGCCCAGATGAATGCCGCCGTTCATCGGCCGGGTGAAGTGCAGGGTGCGGTGGGCGGTGGTGGCGTGGGGCCGCTCATCCGGCACCGACCAGGCCAGCACACCGCCGGCGCGAGGCGGGTGCACCGGTGCGGGAACAGCCTTTTCCGCCTCGGATGCGGGGGCCGTGTCGGGGACGGCCGCTTCGCCTTCGGAAACCGGCTCCGCCGGGGCTGGGGTGGGCTCCTCCCCGCAGAAATCATCCGGCAGGGGGTGGGGTGTGCCGCCCAGATACATCTGGTACAGCCCTTCGGGGCTGTCTTTTTCGTGGCGCAGCCATACGGAGGACCGCTCCGGACGGCCTTCGGGCAGAATCTTCCGGCGCTGACGCATGCACAGGGCCAGGTTGTTCCAGGCCACCAGAAATTCATCCAGCGGCATCTGGGTTTCGGCGTCAAAGTTGCTCAGCCCCGCCCAGGGGTCGATGAGCAGGGCACAGGGGGCACCATCCATGTTGCTGAACCCTCGCAGCGCCGCAAAGCGAACCGGCGGCATACCGGCATCAACCTCCACCGCCCGGCGGCTCAGCGCCACCACCACACCGTATCCGGCCCGCACCTCGGCGCGCAGCAGGGCCAGGTCGGCCCAGCAGGCCCAGGCGGGAAATCCCCAGCACCCGGCCACCGCCGCCGCAAAACTCAGGTTGCGGGGGTCCTGTCCGGGCTGAAAATCCCGCATGGCCAGGGCGAACTCCTCGGGCAGGATGTCGGCGCCCCAGCGGTTGGTCAGGCTGGTCAGGCAGATGGCCAGGTCCATCACATCGTGCAGGGCGGGAGCCCGGTTGGCCACGGTGTAAGGCATCAGGTTCAGCTTGGCGTTCACCGGCCGTCCCCCGGCGGGAATCACATCCACGGCGTGGACGCTCACCCCCAGAAGACTCACCGAGGGGGTCTTCTTTTCATCTTTGGTGTACAGATAAATGCGCAGCTGTACCTGCATACCCACCTTGGAATCCAGGGTCAGGTGGTCGGAGGAAAGCACCAGCGGTCCGCGGGTGGTGGAACGGGCGCCTTCCCGGTCCAGATAAGGGCTCCACCGCCCGAAGCTGGACCAGGCCGTCCAGTTGCCGTCCACCAGTACCCGGGCCTGGGCCTCCACGGCGGTGTCCGGCGGGGTACCGGCGTTCCAGCTCACCCGCACTGCGTCAAAGGCGGGCAGAGAGATGGCCGGGCTGGTGTAGCAGCCGTAGGGCACATGCCCGCCCTGCACCATGTCCAGCAGGATGCAGCCGCCGGCCACGGTCACGTTGTCCAGCTCGCCGCGCATGAACATTTCGGTGTCCTGCAACAAAAAGGTGTTTTTGCTATCCATTCAAAGCCTCACCGCCTTAGGTTTCGTCTTGGTCGTCCTGCCGGGCCATCAGGTCCCGCAGTTCGGCGTCCCGCCGCTCCCGGATGGTCTTCTCCAGGGCAAAGACCCGGTCCAGGGCCGGGTACAGAATCTGCAGGGCGATGGTCACCGGCAGCCAGAATCCGGTGACCAGCAGCACCGGCAGGGTATAGGGCATATACATCAGCACCGGCACCCAGTACACACACTGCACCAGGGTAGCGGCCAGCGTCCGGGGGAAAAATCCCAGGAAAAAGCGGGCGCTGTTGCTGTACAGCTTGCGCAGGGGCAGGCTGACCAGAACAATCTGGGCAAACACATAGGTGAAAAAGCCCACCAGAACCACGCCGCTGACAATCATGCATACCCACACCGAGGTGGGCACGTTGTCCATGTCCGGCAGGGTCATGAGCGCCCAGCTCCACAGCCCCATGGCAGCGCCGCCCAGGGCGCCGGGGGCCATGGCGTCCCGCCAGTTCTGTTTCCAGGCGTTGCGGTAGGTGTGCCACCAGTAGCCGGGCTCATCCCGCAGTGCCCGCAGCACGGTGTCGAAGATACCGCACAGAAACGGCGCCGCGATCATGCCGCCCACCAGGCCGCCCAGCACGCTGATCCAGACCGCTTTGGCCAGAATGCCGAACATGATCACCAGAAATACAGGCACAAAACCCAGACAGCACAGAATGCTGGCTTTGTAAAAAGGCCACAGGTCCCGGCCCATCAACTCAAAAAAGCGTGCCACGCCCACCTTGCGCGGGGTGTTCTGCCCGGCAGAACGGGGTTCTTCCTCGGCGGCGGGGGCCGGCTGCTGCGTGTTTTCTTGATCAGTCATGGTGTTTCTCCCATCTATGGATATAATAATACATTTTCATCATACCCTTTTTTGTCGGTACGTGCAAGGCGCGGGCAGAAAAAGGTCAGAATATTTTTACAAATTGAACACGGTTTTGTGTTACAATCATAAGGAATTCAGATTAGGAAAGGGGAACCTGCCCATGGCTTGGGTCACAAAAGACAGCCAGGAAACCTATGAAAACAACGAACCCGTCCGCGAATACACCAAAAGCGAGAAAGCGGGCAACTGGTGGCATTACAACAAATGGTATGTGGTAGCCGTGATTGTGCTGGTGTGTATTGTGGCCAGCATCGTCAAGGAAACCTTCTTCCGCACCGAGCCGGACTACCAGATCGCCTATGTGGGCAAGCAGGAACTGCCCGTGGATACCGGCGAGGCCCTGACTGCGGCCCTGCAGGCCTACTGCGACGACCGCAACGGGGACGGCCAGGTACTGGTGCAGCTGAACCAGTATACCCTGGACCTGAACAGCAGCACCAACAGCGGGGAAGAGGTGGACGCCTACATGCAGATGGCCGGCGTCACCAAACTCAGCGCCGATCTTTCCAGCACCGAGGGCAGCTATATCTTTATTCTGGAAGACCCGGAAAGCTTTGAATCCTACACCTCGGCCCTGCGGTATCTGGACGGCACCGTGCCGGAGGAAAACGCCACTCCCACCGACTGGCAGAACATGGTCTACCGCTGGACCGACTGCCCGGTGCTGGCAGGTCTGGACCTGGGCACGTACACCGGCTATACCCTGATGGATGACCAGACCGGCAGCAACCAGGACGTGATGAGCAACCTGTACATCGGCTGCCGGGGTGTCTGGAGCGACAGCTTCCAGGAAGCCTACGCCGAAGACGAGACCCTGTGGCAGACCCTGACCGCCGGGGCGGTGTCCACCGCGGGGCAGAACTGATGCGCTGGCGTCCCATCGCCCGGCCGACATCGCCGGCCCCGGAACCGGCCCGCACCCCGCCCCTGCCGGAAAATCCCTACCGCCGTTTTTACACCCGCACCCCCACCTTCGAAGAGCTGGTGCGCCGCAGCAAGGGCCACCCCGCAGAACCGGAGAAAAAATGAGCCTGCCCCAGGGCGGCCGCCGACAGGCGGTCGCCCTGCTTGTTTACGTATCTTCGACCATAAAAAAGTACAGTCCGTACCATCAAAACAAATTGTTCGGATTGTATACGCCATGTAAAAACTGCGGACATTTTTCACGGTTTTTACTTGTGATACAGACCGATTTATGGTATATTGAATCTGTATATGTTTGATAATGGCAGGGGGTATCATGATGGATCAGCTGCAGCAGGCTCGCGCAGCCATTGATGAGATCGACGGGCAGATGGCGGCGCTGTTTGAACGGCGGATGGAAGCCGTGGGGCAGGTGGCACAGTACAAGGCGGCCACCGGCAAGCCGGTGTTTGACGCCGCCCGGGAAGACGCGGTGCTGGCCAAGAACACGGCGCGGCTGCACAATCAGGAGCTGGCCCCCTACTACCGGCAGGTTTTGCAGGGGATGATGGCGGTATCCCGGGCGTACCAGCGCAGGCTGCTGGGGCGGGATGTGGCCGCTTACCAGGGGGTGCAGGGGGCGTGGAGTCACATTGCCCTCACCCGGCTGTTCCCCTTTGCCAAGGCCAAAGCCTTCGATACCTGGGCCGAGGTGTTCGACGCCGTGGCGGCGGGGGATGCCAGCTTCGGGGTGCTGCCCTTTGAAAACTCCAACGCCGGGGATGTTTCCACCGTGCTGGATCTGTTGTATGCCCATCCGGAACTGAGCGTGGCCCGTATGTGTGATCTGCCCATCCGGCAGGACCTGCTGGCCCTGCCCGGGGCGCAGCTGTCGGACATCCGCACGGTGGTCAGCCACCAGCAGGCCCTGGCCCAGAGCAGCGTGTACATCAAGAGCCACGGCCTGGCCACCCGGGTGTGGGGCAACACCGCCGACGCCGCCCGGTATGTGGCCGAAAGCGGGGACAAGTCCCTGGCAGCCATTGCCTCGGCCCAGACGGCGGAACTTTACGGGCTGCAAATTCTGGCCCCGGGCGTCAACGAGGACGGGGACAACACCACCCGGTTCATCGTCATCACCCGCACCGACGCCGCTGCGCCGGTGCCCCCGGCCCCCGGCCGCCGCATGGCCATGCTGTTCACGGTGGACCACAAGCCGGGCAAGCTGGCCGATGTGATCCGCCTCATCGGGGAACAGGGCTTCAACATGGAAAACATCAAGAGCCGCCCGCTTCCCCATGTCTCTTTTGAATATTACTTCTACGTGCAGCTGGTCTGCCCCGACACCAACGCCCCCGAAACCTGTGATGCGCTGGTGCAGGCTATGCAGAAGGTCTGCCGTACCGTGCGGGTGCTGGGGGTATTTGCCACCGGCCCGGCCGATGAAATGCAGTAACCAAGGTCATGATAAAGAACAGGAGGGCCCTCCCATGAAAATGACGATGAATCTCGGCACCCGCAGCTATGACATCATCCTCAAGCGCGGCTGCCTTTCCAACCTGCATCAGTTTGCCGATCTGACCCATCGCCGGGTCTTTGTGCTCACCGATTCCGGTGTGCCTGCCGAATACGCCAAAACCGTGGCCGACCAATGCGCCAACGGTATCGTCTACACCATCCCCCAGGGCGAAGGCAGCAAGTGCCTGAAAGTCTACGGTCAGGTGCTCAACGCCATGCTGGAATTCGGCATGGACCGCCGGGACCTGCTGGTGGCCGTGGGCGGCGGCGTGGTGGGGGACCTGGGCGGGGTCTGTGCCGCCAGCTATATGCGGGGCATCGATTTCGTCAACTGCCCCACCACCACCCTGGCCCAGATCGATTCTTCCATCGGCGGCAAGACCGCCATTGACCTGGGCAGTGCCAAGAACATTGTGGGCGCCTTCTGGCAGCCCCAGGTGGTGCTGGTGGACCCGGACACCCTGGCCACCCTGCCCCGCCGCCAGTATATCAACGGCCTGGCCGAGGCGGTGAAAGCCGGGCTCATCGCCGACCCGGAACTGTTCGGCATCTTCGAAAACGGGGATGTGGACAAGGAGATTGAGACCATCATCTACCGCAGCCTGCTGGTGAAAAAGAAGATCGTGGAGCAGGACGAGCGGGAATCCGGCGCCCGCAAGGCGCTGAACTTCGGCCACACCATCGGCCACGGCATCGAGGCCGTCAAGGGGGTGCGGGGCCGCCGCACCAACGGTTTGTACCACGGCGAGTGCGTGGCCCTGGGTATGCTGCCCATGATTGAGGACAAGAGCCTGCAAAAGCGCACCCGGGCGGTGCTGCGCAAGCTGGGCCTGCCGGTGCGCACCGGGGTGGACAAGCACAAGGTGCTGGAATATATGCGCCACGACAAGAAGAGTGGCGGCAAGAGCATCACGGTCATCCGGGTGCCGGGGCTGGGCTGCTGGCGGGCCGATACCCTGCCCATGACCCAGCTGCCCGCCCTGCTGGGCCTGGAAGAGGAATAAGGGGGCCTGACCACCGATGAAAAATACCTTTGGCAGTGCGGTGTCCCTGACCATCTTCGGCGAAAGCCACGGCCCGGCCATCGGCGCCGTGCTGGACGGCCTGGCCGCCGGTCTGCCGGTGGACACCGATTTCATCAATACCCGCATGGACCGCCGCCGGGCCCGGGGGGACGGACTTTCCACCGCCCGCACCGAGCCGGATGAGGTGGAGTTTCTGTCCGGCGTGCTGGACGGCCACACCACCGGCACCGCCCTGAACCTGATGGTGCGCAACACCAACACCCGCAGCGGCGACTATGCCAGAACCGCCGCCCTGCTGCGTCCCGGCCACGCGGATTACACCGCCTTCGAAAAGTACGAAGGCTACCAGGACGCCCGGGGCGGGGGACATTTCTCCGGCCGGATCACCGCTGCTGCTGTGGCCGCCGGGGCCATCTGCGAACAGGCCCTGCAGGGCCTGGGCATCCGGGTGTACACCCACATCGCCGCCTGTGCGGGGGTGGAAGACGCCCCTCTGTCCAGCGCCGCCGGGCTGGTCATGCCCGAACCGGAACCGGGGCATTTCGCCCTGCTGGACCCCGATAAGGAAGCCCCCATGCAGGCGGCCATCCGCGCCGCCGGGGCCGAGGGCGACAGTGTGGGCGGCATTCTGGAAACGGTGGTTACCGGCCTCCCGGCCGGGATCGGCGAACCCTGGTTCGACAGCGTGGAGAGCACCCTGGCCCACCTGCTGTTTGCGGTGCCCGCCGTCAAGGGCATCGAGTTCGGCGCCGGGTTCGGCTTTGCCAACCTGCGGGGCAGCCAGGCCAACGACGCCTTCCGCATGCGGGACGGAAAAATCATCACCGCCACCAACCGCAACGGGGGCATCAACGGGGGCATCACCAACGGCATGCCCATCGTGCTGCGCACGGTGGTCAAGCCCACCCCCAGCATCTACCGTGCCCAGGACACGGTGGACTATCCCGCCCGGCAGGACGCCGAAATCCAGATCAAGGGCCGGCACGATCCCTGCATCGTGCCCCGGGCGGCGGTGGTGCAGAACAGCCTGACGGCCTTCGGCATCCTGGATCTACTCAGCATTCGTTACGGCACGCTGGCACAGAAGCACGGCCTGCCGCAAGCATAAACCATCGGCAGGGAAAGGGGAGAATTTGCGCATGGAATACGGTTTGATCGGGGCCAAGCTGGGGCACAGCTATTCCCGGCAGATCCACAACAAGGCGGGGGGCTACGCTTATGAATTGAAGGCGCTGCCCACCGAGGCCGACGCCCGCGCCTTTCTGCAGGCCCGGGCCTTCAAGGCCATCAACGTGACCATCCCGTACAAAAAGCTGGTCATGGAATACTGCGACGTCATCGACCCGGCGGCCAAGGCCATCGGGGCGGTGAACACCGTGGTGCAGCGGGACGGCCGCCTCTACGGCTACAACACCGACTATGCCGGCTTTGCCTGGCTGGCCCGCCGCCACGGCATCGATTTCGCCGGGCGCACCGTGCTGGTGCTGGGCACCGGCGGCACCTGTGCCACCGTCACCGCCGTCTGCAAGGACGCCGGCGCCAAAGCGGTGCTGCCGGTCAGCCGCCGGGGCGGCAAAGGCACCCTGACCTATGACCAGGCGGCCCAGTGCAAGGACGCCGAGATCATCGTCAACACCAGCCCGGCGGGCATGTTCCCCAACGTAGGGGAATGCCTGCTGGACATCAGCGGCCTGCCCAAGCTGAAGGCGGTGCTGGATGTGGTGTACAACCCCTTCCGCACCGAACTGCTGCTGCGGGCGGAGGACCGGGGTATTCCGGCCTACTGCGGCTTTGAGATGCTGGTGGCCCAGGCGGCCTACGCCTCCGAGCTGTTCACCGGCACCAAGATGGACAAGGAAGCCTTCATCCGCACCACCAGCCGGGATCTGAAGCGGGACCTGAGCAACGTTTCCCTCATCGGTATGCCGGGCTGCGGCAAGAGCACGGTGGGCGAAGGCCTGGCCAGGGCGTTGAACAAGCCCTACGTGGACCTGGACGAATGGATCGAGCAGCACGCCGGTATGCCCATTCCCGACATCTTTGCCCGGGAAGGGGAGGCGGCTTTCCGCCGGTATGAAGCGGACGCCCTGGCGGAAGTCTCCAAGCGGGGCGGCCAGGTCATCGCCTGCGGCGGCGGCGTGGTCAAGACCCCCGGCAACACCCGGATGCTGCGCCAGAACGGCCCGGTGCTGTGGGTGCGCCGCCCGGTGGAATTCCTGGCCATGGGCGGCCGTCCTTTGTCCACCGGCCGGGAAGCTCTGCGCAAGATGGAAGCCGAGCGGGAACCTGCCTACCGTGCCGCCGCAGACGCCGTGGTGGACAACACCTCCACCCTGACCAACGCGGTGAACGCCGCCCGGGCCGCTTTTGAAAAAACCTTTGATTACACCCGCTGACGCCGTACCGTCGCCAAACCAAAAACATAGAGAGAGGGACATGTATCATGATTATTTCTACCAAAAAGGGCACGCCCCAGGTCGAACTGGACCGCATCATTGACAGCTTCGAGAAGCAGGGCCTTTCGGTCACCCTGATCCGTGGTACCGACTACAACGTCTTCGGCCTGGTGGGCGATACCACCAAGATCGCCGAGAAGGACGTGCTGGCCAACCCCTGGGTGGAGAACGTTACCCGTGTGTCCGCCCCCTACAAGCGGGCCAACCGCCTGTTCCACCCCGACGACACCGTCATTGATGTGAACGGCATCAAGATCGGCGGCAAATCCCCGGTGGTGGTCATGGCCGGCCCCTGCAGCGTGGAAGGAGAGGACCATATCATCAAGATGGCCAAGCTGGTCAAGGAGGGCGGCGCCAACTTCCTGCGCGGCGGCGCCTACAAGCCCCGCACCAGCCCCTATTCCTTCCAGGGCCTGGGCACCGAGGGCATCATGGACATGGTCAAGGCCCGGGAAGTCACCGGCCTGCCCATCGTCAGCGAGCTGATGGACGAAACCCACATCGACGAGTTCGAGGAATACGTGGACATCGTGCAGATCGGCGCCCGCAACATGCAGAACTTCCAGCTGCTCAAGGCGGTGGGCAAGATGACCAAGCCCATCCTGCTCAAGCGCGGCTTTGCCAACACCATCGAAGAGTGGATCATGTCCGCCGAGTACATCATGGCCGGCGGCAACGAGAAGGTCATCCTCTGCGAGCGCGGCATCCGCTCCTTCGAAAAGTACACCCGCAACACCCTGGACCTGTCCGCTGTGCCGGTCATCAAGGAAAAGACCCACCTGCCCGTCATCGTGGACCCCAGCCATGCCACCGGCGACTACAAGTACGTGGAAAGCATGGCCCTGGCGGCTGTGGCGGCGGGCGCCGACGGTCTGGAGATCGAAGTGCACGACAATCCGCAGTGCGCCTGGAGCGACGGTGCCCAGTGCCTGAAGCCGGAAAAGTTTGCCGAGACCGTGGCCAAGTGCCGCAAGGTGGCCGCCGCCATCGGCCGGGATATGTAAGGCTTTTGGCGCAAAATCCTGTACAGAAGGTGGTGTCAGTTTGGACGCAATCCTGCATGCCAGTCGGTTGTCCGGCACGGCCTGTGTACCCCCCAGCAAGAGCGCGGCGCACCGGGCGGTGCTGTGCGCGGCGTTGGCCGGCGGCACCAGCCGCATTGACAATATCGAATATTCCGACGACATCCGTGCCACCCTGGGAGCGGTGTGCCAGCTGGGCGCCCGCGTGGAACAGGAAAAGCACGCCGTGGTCATCAAGGGGCTGGGAACGGACGGTTTTCCCACCGTCACCCGCCCGGTTTTCTGCAATGAAAGCGGCAGTACCCTGCGGTTCCTGATCCCGGTGTTCAGCCTCACCGGGCAGAAGATCCGGTTTACCGGGGCGGGACGGCTCATGGACCGTCCCCAGGAAGTCTACCGCATACTGTTCAACCGCCAGGGACTGCGGTTTGAGCAGTCCGGCGAGGGAATCACCGTCTTCGGACGGCTGCGTCCCGGCGGGCTCACCCTGCCCGGGGACGTGTCCAGCCAGTTTATCAGCGGCTTGCTGTTTGCGGCGCCGCTGCTGGAATCCGAGACCACCATCGAGGTGCTGCCCCCCTACGAGAGCCGCAGCTACGTGGACCTGACCATTGCCGCCATGCAGCGGTTCGGGGTCAAGGTGACCCAGCGGGCCAAGAAAAACGGCGGGGTCATCTACCGCATTGCCGCGCCCCAGCGCTACCTGCCCTGCGATATGGCGGTGGAAGGGGACTACAGCCAGGCGGCCTTTCTGGCCGTGCTGGGGGTGCTGCTGGGCGGCATCACCGTGTCCGGCCTGGACCCGGCCAGCCGCCAGGGGGACCGGGTCATCCTGGACATCCTCAAAAGTTTCGGCGGCAAGATCGCCAACGTCAACGGCGGGCTGCGCTTCTCCCGCAGCCTGCTGAAGGCCGGGGAGATCGACCTGGCCGACTGCCCCGACCTGGGCCCGGTGCTCATCGCCCTGGGCTGCCTGTGCGGCGGCACCACCACCATCCGCAACGCCGGACGTCTGCGCATCAAGGAATCCGACCGTATCGCTTCCATGCAGCTGGAACTGGCCAAGATGGGTGGCCAGGTGCAGGTGGAGGGGGATACCCTGACCATGACCGGCGGGGCGCTGCATGCCCCCGCCGAACCCCTGTCCGGCCACAACGACCACCGCATCGTCATGGCGCTGACGGTGGCGGCGCTGGCCGCCGGGGTACCGGCCACCATCCGGGGGGCCGAGGCCGTGCGCAAGAGCTGGCCGGATTTCTTTACGGTTATGCGCTCTCTGGGCGCCAAGATCGATCTGGTGGAAAGTGAGTGACGTTTGGATGGATCACAGTCATACCTATCTCATTGTGGGCCTGGGTCTGCTGGGCGGCAAATACGCCCAGGTTCTTTCCGGCAAGGGATACCGGGTCACCGGCATCGACAAGGACCCCGCCGCCGTGGCCTGGGCCCTGGAAAAGGAATATATCTGCGCCGGTGCCGACCATGACTTTGAAGCGCTGGTCACCGGGGCGGACCGGGTCATCTTCGGGCTGTACCCCACCGCCTTCCTGGATTGGGTGCGGCAGTACGGCCACCTGCTGCGTCCCGGCACCCTGGTCACCGATGTGTCCGGTGTCAAGCGCGGGGTGGTGGGCCCGGTACAGGCCATGATGCCCGAGGGTGTGGAGTTCATCTCCAGCCATCCCATGGCCGGGCGGGAAACCAGCGGCATCACCCACAGTGCCGAGGTGGATTTTGCCCCCGCCAACTTCATCATCACCCCCACCGACAGGAACACTCCCGAAGCCATCCAATGGTGCAAAGACCTGGCCGGGGTGCTGGGCTTTGCCCGCATCACCACCCTGACCCCCGCCGAGCACGACCGGATGATCGGCTATGTGAGCCAGCTGTGCCATGCCATTGCCGTCTGCCTGATGTGTGCTTCGGACAACTCCGAACTGGCCTGCTACACCGGGGATTCCTTCCGGGATCTGACCCGGATTGCACGCATCAACGACAAGATGTGGGCGGAACTGTTCTTGTGGAACAAGGACAACCTCATCGGAGAGATCGACATGTTCTCCGCCGCGCTGGATCGTCTGCGTGACCGCCTGGCCGTCGGAGACCGGGAAGGCCTGGAAGAGATGTTCCGCCTTTCCACCAAGCGCCGTGAAGCCTTCGACAAAAAATAACGCGAGGAGGAAACCGCTATGCCCCGCAAAGAAGGACAAAAACTCAAACTGTTGACTCTGCTGGAAATCCTCTCCCGTGAGACGGACGAACAACACCCCCTGAGTGTGCCCCATCTGGTGGAGCTGCTGCGGGAGCGGGGTGTGGATGCCGAGCGCAAGAGTGTGTACGACGACATCCAGACTATCAATTCCATGCCCGGTGCACCCTTTGAGATCGTGCAGCAGCGCGGCCGCGGCGGCGGGTATTACATGACCGACACTCCCTTTGAGTTCGCCGAACTCAAGCTGCTGGTGGACGCCGTGTATGCCAGCAAGTTCATCACCGCCCGCAAGAGCCGCACTCTCATTGAAAAGCTGGGCCGCTTTACCTCCCGTTACCGTCAGGCGGAGCTGGACCGTACGGTGCTGGTTTCCGGCCGGGTGAAGAGCCAGGACGAAAAGATCCTGTACAGTGTGGATGCTTTGCACACCGCCATCACCACCGGGGTGCAGGTGCAGTTCCGCTATTGCGACTGGAATCTGCAAAAACAGATGGTGCCCCGCCACGGCGGTATGATGTACCGGGTCAGTCCCTGGGCGCTGGTGTGGGAAAACGGAAACTATTATCTCATCGCCTACACCGAAGGCCACCTGCGCCATTACCGGGTGGACAAGATGCAGAAGGTGGAACCCATCCCCGACGTACCCCGGGAAGGCGCCGACGAGTACGCCAACTTTGACGTGAACGCCTACACCCAGCAGATGTTCGGCATGTTCAACGGTCCGCTGAAAAAGGTGACGCTAAAATGTGAAAACCGGTTTGCGGGGGCAATGATCGACCGTTTCGGCACCGGGCCCACCCTGGTGCCCTTCACCGGCGGGGAGCACTTTACCCTGACGGTGGACGTGCAGATCAGCCCGCAGTTTTTCGGCTGGGTGGCCGGGTTCGGCACCGGGGTGGAGATCCTCTCCCCGCCGGAAGTGCGCGCCGAAATGCGCAAGACCCTGGACACCCTGCAAACGATTTACCGCTGAAGGGAGAGCCTGCATCTTGAAACAAACCCTGAAACGCCTGGCACCCTGGGCCTTTGTGCTGGTGATTCTGGCGGGTCTGGCGGCCGTCCATGGGCTGGACGCCAACTTCGATTCCAGCTACGAGATCATGAACGGCGATTTCCAGAACTACAACCCGGTGCGGCATCTGCTGGCCGGCCAGGCGCCCTACAAGGATTTTGCGGTGTACCTGGGAGCCGGGGAACTGTACAGCGTGGGAACCCTGCTGCTGGTGCTGGGCAACAGCTTCGGCCGCAGCATTTTCGCCACCAACTTCTGTACCTGGTTCTATTTTGAACTGCTGGTCCTTGCCGCCTGCCTGGTGGTGCTGGGCCGGGGCCGCCGCGCCGCGGCGGTCTGCCCGGCGCTGTGCGCCTGGTTCCTGCTCATCGCCCACGATGTGCAGGTGCCCCTGTACGCCCAGGTGCGTCCCCTGATCGAATACGCCGCCCGAAACGGCAACAGCGCCCGTATGATGCGCGGCGCGGCCCTGACCCTGGCGGTGCTGCTGATATTGATGGGGCTGTGGCGGTTTGCCCGCCGCTGTCACACCGGCCGGGGCCGGGCGGTGCCGCCCTGGGTATTGGTGCCCGCGGTGGCGGGATTCCTGGTGCCCTGGAGCAACGATATGGGCGCCGCCATGTATCTTTCGGTGGCCCTGGGGTACGGCCTGTTTCTGCTGCGGCAGTACGGCACCGCCTGGAAACAGGTGCTGCTGCGGGTGGGGCAGTACATCCTCATCAGCTGTGTGGCGCTGGGTGTGTCGGTGCTGCTCATCAGCTACGGGCATCCCATCGCCTGGCTGCAGCAGACCCGGGGGGTCAGCGCCTTTCAGGGGTGGTATTACGGCACCTCCGCCCAGGGCAAGCTCTGCTATCTCACCGACTATATTCCCCAGCCCGCGGGGGCTGTCTGCCTGGTGCTGGCCGTGCTGTTTGCGGTGGGCATCTTCCGCTGCCGCACAGCCCGCTCCGCCGTGCTGGCTGCGGCCGGGTTTGCCCTGTGTCTGGGCATGCCTTTGTGGAATCTTCTGTATTGTATCCTCTCCGGTTCCCGGGAAGGGGGCCCCACCGGCGGCGCCCAGGCACTGCTGGCCGTGATGGCGCCGCTGTTTGTGCTGCGTGTGCTGCTGGACCTGGCCCGGCGTCCGCTGAACAGCCGCCGGAAATACGGCCGCCTGGCAGCCCTGGGGGCACAGGGCCTGTGCGCTCTGCTGGCCTGCGGGGTGCTGGCCGTGGGGCTGGCCACACAGGTGCAAAGCCGCCTGGGCGGCCACGGCGACCTGACCTATGTGCCGGAACTGGGCGGCTGGTTCGGGGACCAGGCGGACAAGCTGGCCACCGAAAAGTCCATGAACGAGGGCAAGACCCTCTTCGGCACCTATTCCAGCGCCCTGGAAGCCATGACCGGCCAGCTGCAGCCCACCGGGGTGGATTACATCATCCACGCCATGGGGGACCGGCAGCGGCTGGCGTATCTCACCGCCTTCCAGACCGGCAGTTTTGACCGGGTGGTGACCCCCAGCGCCAAGGTGGCTCTGTCCGAACGGTGGAGCCGCAACGCCAACTGGTGGTTCTACCGGGAACTGTACCGCTGGTGGGCCCCGGTGGCCAACACCTTCAACAGCGGCGGCATGCACCTGTTCTGGGAGCGCACCGGCGTCTGCAATGACCTGGCCCAGCCTTGTACCGTGGACCTGGATCAGGACGGCAAGACGGTGACCGTCACCGTCACCGCCGACGATCCCACCTTCTGCGGGGTGGCGGACGTGACCCTGAACTATACCTTCACGGTGGACAGCGGCTTTGCCCTGCGGGGCGGGCTGCACAGCTTCCTGTTCTGCACCCCGGTGACCGAAAACCAGCTGTGCGAAGCCGCTGGCCGCGACCCCGACCAGGGCAATTTCTTCCTGCCCACCGACCGGGGCACCTACAACGTGCCGGTGACCATCTCGGACGGGACGGGGGTCATCACCCTGGAAGCCCTGCCCCAGGATGCCGCCAGCGTGACCGTGGACAGTGCCGCGGTGGAAGCCACCTATTTCGACTGGGAATACTTCTTTGAGTAAACCGGCAGCGGGGCGTCTGCCTTGCAACCCTGCCGGGAGTGTGGTATTCTATATAGATGCCTTTTATTGCGCAGTTACGATCTTAACAAGAAAGGGGAGCCCGCAGCATGATTGAAAAGAACAAACGCATCCGTGCCTGGGCCAGCAGCCTGCTGGACGCGGTGCTTCTGTTTGCTGCGTATCTTCTGGCCAACCATCTGCGGTTCAACTATGTGCGTTACTTCCAGCCCGGCGGCGCCGGCCCCGCCCTGGACATTGCCCAGGATACGGTGTACGCCGGTGCCCTGTACGCCGTTGTGGCGGTGGCGGTGTTTTGGCTGTGCGGATTGTACGATGCTTCCCGCCTGCGGGGGTTCTGGCGCCGCTGCCGGCTGATCCTTTGGGTCAACGCCGCCTGCATCCTGGGCTTCGAGGCGTTGCTCTACCAGTTCCGGGTGGTCAACTTCTCCCGCCTGGTGGTGGGCATGTTCTACCTCTTCGGCACCGGGCTGCTGATCTTCAAGCGGCTGGTGCGCCGGTTCTATGACCGCTGGCGCCACCGCCACGGGGAAGACTTCCACCATGTGCTGCTGGTGGGTGGCGGAAAGATGGCCGCCCAGTACCTGCTGGCTTTGGAACACAATCCCTATTACGGCTACTATGTGGACGGATACCTGGCCAACACTTCCAACGAATCCCTGAAAGCCCGGTATCTGGGGTCTTATCATCAGCTGGACAAGGTCCTGGCCTCCCCCGACATCGAGGAAGTGGTCATCGCCCTGGACGCGGACGAGATGGAAATGATTCCCCGGGCCCTGGCCGCCTGCGACAAGCAGGGGCTGCGCATCACCATGGTGCCCTTCTACAACGACTATCTGCCCGCCCGGCCCACCATCGACGTGGTGGGCAGCTGCAAGCTGATCAACGTGCGGCAGACCCCCTTTGACAACATCCTCAACGCCTTTGCCAAGCGGTTGTTTGATATTCTGGGCAGCCTGGTGCTGATCGTGCTCACCAGCCCGGTCATGCTGGCGGTGGCCATCGGGGTCAAGCTGTCCAGCCCCGGTCCGGTGATCTTCCGGCAGAAGCGGGTGGGGCTGAACAAAAAGGAATTTATGATGTATAAATTCCGCTCCATGCGCACCAACGGAGATGAAAAGACCGGCTGGAGCACCAACACCGACCCGCGCAAGACCCGCTTCGGCAGCTTTATCCGCAAATTCAGCCTGGACGAACTTCCCCAGTTCTTCAATGTGCTGAAAGGGGACATGAGCCTGGTGGGCCCCCGCCCCGAAGTGCCCTACCATGTGGAGCACTTCAAGGAGGAAATTCCCCGCTATCTGGTGCGCCAGCAGGTGCGCCCCGGTGTGACCGGCTGGGCCCAGATCAACGGCCTGCGGGGGGACACCGACATCGCCGAGCGCATCCGGTACGATATCTGGTATATCGAAAACTGGACCCTCGCCCTGGACATCAAAATCATCTTCCGCACGGCTTTCGGCGGCAAGATGATCAACGACGAAAAGCTCGTCTGAGCTGCCCGTTTCGTCGCACCCCACCAAGGAGGCAGCTAATGCAAAACAACAAACTCAAGGTCGCCATTGTGCATGACTGGCTCGTGTCGTACGCGGGCGCGGACCGCGTGGTGGATTGCATGCACCACGTCTTTCCGGACGCCCCCATCTACACCCTTGTGTATGACAAAGATAAAATGCCCGCCTGGTTCCGGGACTACGACATCCGCACCACCTGGATACAGAAACTTCCCTTTGCCACCAAGCTGTACAAGAAGTTGCTGCCCCTTATGCCCGGCGCCTTTGAAGCCCTGGACCTTTCGGAGTATGATCTGGTGCTGTCCTCCTCCTCGTCCTGCAGCAAGGGGGTCATCACCCGGCCGGATGCGGTGCACATCTGCTACTGCCACACCCCCATCCGGTATGTGTGGGATTTCTATTATACCTACCGTGCCAATGCCAACCCGCTGGTGCGGGCGGTCATGCCCGGCCAGATGCACAAGCTTCGCCAGTGGGACAAGTGTGCCGCCGACCGGGTGGATTACTTTATTGCCAATTCCCGCTATATCGCCCAGCGCATCAAAAAGTACTACCGCCGGGACAGCGATGTGATCTATCCCTGTGTTCACATCAACCAGAGCCCCTTTGTGGAAAAGGAGGACTTCTACCTGGTGGTGGGGCGCTTTACCTGGTACAAGCGCATCGACCTGGCGGTGGCTGCCTGCACCAAGCTGGGCCGCCGGCTGGTGGTCATCGGTTCCGGTGACGAGGAAAGCCGTCTGCGGGCCATCGCCGGCCCCACGGTGGAGTTCAAGGGCGGCGGTCTTTCGGATGAGGAAGTCCGGGACTACTACCTGCGTGCCAAGGCCTTTCTCTTCCCCGGGGAAGAGGATTTCGGCATCACCCCGGTGGAAGCCCAGAGTGCCGGCACCCCGGTGCTGGCGTATGGAAGGGGCGGCGCCTGCGAGACGGTGGAGGACGGCCGTACCGGCCTGCTCTTCCACGCCCAGACGGTGGACAGCCTGGCCGAGTGCATCGAAAAGTTTGAGGCGGAAGGCGTGGCCTGCACCAAGGAGGAGATCCGGGCCCACAGCCTGCGCTTCAGTGAGGAACGGTTTGAAGCGCAGCTGCGGGCGTACTGTGCGCGCCGGGTGGAGGACTGGCGCCGGGAACTGCAAAACTGTGCCCATATGCCGAAGGAGGAAACATTTTGAGACCCATCGTGATCAACGGCACGGTGCTGTGTGACCCCATCACCGGCATCCCGCGGTATGTCTATGAGGTGGTGACCCGGCTGGACGAGCTGCTCACCGGTACCGGACTGGATGTGCGGCTGTGCTACCGCGACGACGGCCGTCCCCTGCATCTGCCACCGCTGAAAAACATTCAGATCGTGCCTCTCAAGGCGGTCAAATACAGCTACAACCTGTTTGTGCTGCCCCATTATGTGCGCAAACACGATGCTTTTTACCTGGGCCTGGCCAGCGATATGCTCATGGGCCGCCCCAGTGCGGTGGTGCTGCACGACATCCGCCCCCTGGTCATGAACACCGACCGGGCCTTTTTCCGGTTCAAGTTCTGGGTGCACTGCCTGAGCATCCGGGCCTTTGCCCAGCGGGTGTACACGGTCAGCGACGACCAGCGGCAGCTCATCGCCAAACGGCTGCACATTCCGGTGGCCCGCATCGGGCTGACCTACAACGGCTGGGAACACCTGCAGCCGGTGCAGCCGGACGAATCGGTGTTCGAAAAACTGCCCGGTGTGGAAAAGGGCACCTACTTTTACGCCCTGGGCAGCATGGCCGGGCACAAGAACTACAAGTGGATCCGGGAAGTGGCTGCCCGCAACCCGGACAAGACCTTTGTGGTGGCCGGCGGCAAGGACCTGGCCGCCTTCGGGGACGACGAACAGGCGGTGAGCAGGGGCAACCTGCACTATCCCGGCTATGTCTCCGACGGGGAGAACAAGGCCCTGATGCAGAACTGCCGGGCGTTTTTGCACCCGGCCGTCTTTGAGGGCTTCGGCATTCCGCCGCTGGAAGCGCTGAGCCTGGGGGCGCAGGTGGCTGTGTCCAACGCGTCCTGCCTGCCGGAACTGTACGGCGACACGGTGCGGTATTTTGATCCTTACGATTACGACGTGGACCTGGATGAGCTGATGTCCCGCCCGGTGGCGCCGCCCCAGAAGATTCTGCAAAAATACAGCTGGCCGGTGACAGCGGCTTTCTGGCTGGAAGAGATCCGCCGCTTTGCCGCCCAGTAAAATCAGTCTGTGCGGTGTCCGGGACCGTGATGGAACGGACGCCTTTTTGTCACGAGGAGGTAAGAGTACCATGGCAAAACAATATGATTATCTGATCGTCGGCGCCGGACTGTTCGGCGCGGTGTTTGCCCACGAAGCCACCAAGGCCGGGCGCACCTGCCTGGTGATCGACAAGCGCGACCACATCGCCGGCAACATCTATACCGAAAAGGTGGAGGGCATCAACGTCCACAAATACGGCGCCCACATCTTCCACACCAACAACAAGCAGGTGTGGGACTATGTGAACCAGTTTGCGGTGTTCAACCGGTACACCAACTCGCCGGTGGCCAACTACAAGGGCGAGCTGTACAACATGCCCTTCAACATGAACACCTTCAACAAGATGTGGGGCGTTGTCACCCCCGCCGAGGCCGCCGCCAAGATTGCCGAGCAGCGGGCCGCCCATTTCACCGCCGAGCCCAAGAATCTGGAAGAGCAGGCCATCAACCTGGTGGGCATCGACATCTATGAAAAGCTCATCAAGGGCTATACCGAGAAGCAGTGGGGCCGCCCCTGCGATCAGCTGCCCGCCTTCATCATCAAGCGGCTGCCGGTGCGCTTTATCTTCGACAACAACTATTTCAACGCCCTGTACCAGGGCATTCCCAACGGCGGCTACACCGCCATGGTGGAAAAGATGCTCCACGGCATCGAGGTGCGCCTGGGTGTCAACTACCTGAAAGACAAGGCTGAGCTGGACGCTCTGGCCGGCCGGGTGATCTACACCGGTCCCATCGACGCCTACTTTGATTATGCCCTGGGCACCCTGCAGTACCGCAGCGTGCGGTTTGAGACCGAAGTGCTGAATTGCCCCAACTACCAGGGCAACGCGGTCATCAACTACACCGACGCCGAAACGCCCTACACCCGCATCATCGAGCACAAGCACTTTGAGTTCGGCTCCACCGAACCCGGCACCAAGACGGTCATCAGCCGGGAATATTCCGCCGAGTGGAAGCCCGGCGACGAGCCCTACTACCCGGTGAACGACGAGCAGAACAACGCCCTGTACGCCCGCTACAAGGCTATGGCCGACGCGGAACCCCATGTGGTGTTCGGCGGCCGTCTGGGCGAGTACCGGTACTATGACATGGACAAGGTCATCGAGAGTGCTTTGGACTGTGTGCATGTGCAGTTGGACAAGATCAACCAGTACGACAAATAATCTGTTTTGAAAATTTTCACAAACAGGCGGCAGCCCTGTGCTCATGGGGCTGCCGCCTGTTTTTTCCGGTGGGAAAAGGGGATAAAGATTTGATTTTTGGGCTGTGTTACGGTACAATAAAACATGTATGAGTATGCGCGGGGGTGCCCGCGCGGGAAAGAGTATAAAGGAAAAGGAATTTTGCCATGCAAACAAAACTGAGTGTGTCGGTCCTTTCGGCCGACCTGGCCAATCTGGCCGCACAGAGCCGGGCCGCCCTGGACGCCGGTGCGGACATGCTGCACATTGACGTGATGGATGGTCACTTTGTGCCCAACATCAGCTATGGCGCCCCGGTGCTCAAGTGCCTGCACAAGGCTCTGCCCGACGCCTTTTACGACGTGCACCTGATGATCGAGGACCCGGCCTTCTACGCCAAGGACTTTGCTGCGGCGGGGGCTGACCTGATCACCGTGCATCTGGAAGCCGAAGGCGTCCGTAAGGACCCCAAGGCGGTGCTGCAGGCCATCCACGACCTGGGCTGCAAGGCCGGGCTCAGCGTCCGCCCCGGCACCCCGGTGGAAGAACTGTTCCCCTACCTGGACCAGGTGGAACTGGTGCTCATCATGAGCGTGGAACCCGGTTTCGGCGGCCAGTCCTTCCTGCCCCAGACGTCCCAGCGCCTGGCGGCCGTGCGCGCCGAACTGGAACGCCGCGGCCTTTCGGTCATGGTGCAGGTGGACGGCGGCGTCAACACCCAGACCGCACCGCTGTGCACCCAAGCCGGGGCCGATGTCCTGGTGGTGGGCAGTGCTTTTTACAATGCACCCGATATGTCCGCCATGGCGGCGGGCATCCACGCCTTATAAGCAACCGACGCCCGCAGGGCGGGCCGCAAAGGAGAGCTTATGCCAAACCGAAACAAGATTGAGCGCAGCGCCAACTATGACTACTATGCAGACGTATTGTGGTGCTGCGTGCCGCTTATGGCCATGTCCTGGTTCTACTATGGTCCCCGGCCGATTCTGCTGATGCTGGTGGGGCTGTTCACGGCCTATGTCTGCGATTGCCTGGTCACGCCGCTGCACGGGGCGGGGTATCGTCCCCACGAACCTTCCAGCGAGTGCTTTGCCGCCCTGATCGTGCTGATGATGCCGGCCTCCGTGTCCTATTTCATGGTGGTGGCCGCGGTGATCATGGCGGTGCTGATCAAGGAAGCCTTCGGCGGTGAAGGCCACTATCCCTTCCACCCGGCGGCGGTGGGCGTGGCGGTGGCGGCGCTTTCCTGGCCCAACCAGATGACCCGCTATCCCACCCCCGGCACTGTGCTGCCTTTGTGGGGCAACGATACCATCTCCACCGCCGTCGGCATGAACACCACCCTGTCCGGAGGCGGTCTGCCTTCGGCCACCACCATGAACCTGCTCACCGGCAACGTCACCGGACCGCTGGGGACCGGGGCGTTCCTGGTCATTGTGGCCTGCGGGCTGTTCCTGCTCTGCCGGGGTCATCTGCAGCTGTCCACCCTGCTGCCGTATCTCATTGTGTGCGTGGCGGTGCCCTGGCTGCTGCCCAACCTGAACGATCTGCCTGCCTTCAGCCTGCCCTGGGAGTATATCCGCCAGCGGGTGTACCTGGAAAAGTATATCCTTCTTACCGGCGGTATGGCTTTCGGTGGTGTGTTTCTGATCTGTGAGCCGGTCACCCAGCCCAACCGGTTTACCAGCCGGCTGATCTACGGCCTGCTGCTGGGGGTGGCCACCACCGTTTTCCGCTACAACACCGTGTACGAAACCGGCGTCTGCTTTGCGCTTCTCATCGTCGGCGCCGTGCCCGAATGGCTGGACCGCGTGTCCCGCCGCGCCGAGCGCATGAAGTTTATGAAGAAGGAGGCGAAACGGCTTGCAAAACGAGCAAAACCGGAAATCCTCTAAGCCCGCATCCCGCCCGGTGCGCAAAAAGAACCAGCCGGAACATTCCCAGACTGTCATCATCCCCCAGCTTTCCCCCGAGGTTCTGGAACGTGCCCGCCGTGCCGCTGCCGAAGGCAAGACGGCCCAGCAGGTAGAACAGGAAGCTCTGGACGCCGCCGCGGCCCAGACCGCCCAGGCGGCCAAGGCACCGCAGGCCGAACTGCCCCGGCAGACCGCCCAGCCCAAGCCCAGCCGTCCCGCCCGCAAAACCCGGGCCGAGGCCGAGGCCGAACTGGCCCAGAGCATCCACGACGACCATCTGTGGCTGAACAACCCGGTGATGGTCCGCGGCTTGGGCCTGGCCCCCATTGTGGCCATGGCCAGCGACGTGGACCGTGCGCTGATGCTGTGCGTGCTGTCCATTCTGCTGCTCACCGCCACCCGTATGCTGGCGGTGGCTGTCTGCCATATCACCGGCAACCGCTTCCGCCCGGTGGTGTACGCCTATTCGGCGGCCCTCATCTATATCCCGGTGTATATTCTCATGTATTATATCTTCGGCACCGACCTGTCCATCATGGGCATTTACCTGCCCATGATGGTGGTGGAGCCGGTCATCGTCAAGCGGATGGAAGCCACCGAGCTGGAATCCATCGGGGAAGCCTTCCGCCGCGGCATCAACAACACCATCGGCTTGTGTGTGGCCATTCTGCTCATGGGTACCTTGCGGGAGCTGCTGGCCTACGGCACTGTGTACGAGCATCCGGTGCTGGAAGTGGGGCTGCTGCCGCTGGCAGCCCAGCCGGCGGGCGGGTTCCTGCTGCTGGGCCTGGTGGCCGCGGTCTGGACCGCCGTGGGCGGCGCCTACGTGCATTACAAACAGGAGGAGGTGCGTCACCTGTATGTGGACCGCAAGCACTGAACTGACGGTTTTGCAGGGCGTGGCGCAGTTCGTCTCCTACGCGATCCTGGCCGTCTTTGCCGAAAACGTGGTGTTTTCCCGCGCTATGGGTGTTTCCCGTCTGATCAAGCTGGTCAGCGACCCGGACGTGAGCACCTGGCAGTATTGCATTCCGGTCATCTTGGTGCAGCTGTTCAGCGCCCCCCTGGGCTGGGCCTGCATGACCTATGTTTCCCCCCAGCTGCGGCTGTATCTGCCCGAATGGCTGCCCATCGCCTCCCTGCGCCCCATCCTGTACCTGACCTGTGCGGTCATTGCCATGGCGGTGGTGTGGGTGTTGCTGGGACTTCTGCCCGCCGTTCACCGCACGGCCTGCCGGGAGCAGCTGCCTCTGGCCACCTGCACCTGCAGTGTGCTGGGCACCTTGCTGCTTTGCTCCAACCAGAACTATAACCTGCTGCAGTGCATTGCCTTCGGGTTCGGCAGCGGGCTTGGGTATCTGTTTGCCGTGCTGGTGGTGGACGAAGGCCGCCGCCGTCTGGGCAGCAAGGACGTGCCCGCCATCTTCCGCGGTCTGCCCAGTTATCTGATTTATATCGGCATTCTGTCGCTGGCCATCTACGGCCTGGTGGGCCACGGCGTGGCGCGCTGACCCGCCCCGCCAACCTGTATGGGGAGGTTGATACCAATGTCCAATTGCTTCTTGCCGGCGCAGATCCTGCTGCCGGACTCTTCGGTGCCGCTGGACCCGTGGGCCTGCATTGCGGTGGATCAGTTCACATCCCAGCCGGAATACTGGCAGCGCGCCGAGGCGCGGGCTGCCGGTCAGCCCAGCACCCTGCACATCGTTCTGCCCGAAGCCTATCTGGGCACACCGGAGGAACCCCGGCGGCTGGAAGAGATCCGCGCCGCCATGGCAGAATACCGCCGCAGCGTGCTCACCCGCACCGTACACGGGTATGTGTATGTGGAGCGCACCCAGATGGACGGCAGTGTCCGCCAGGGACTGGTGGGCATGGTGGATCTGGAAGCCTACCGCTATGAACCGGGGGCCAAAACGGCCATCCGTCCCAGTGAAAAGACGGTGGTGGAGCGCATTCCGCCCCGCCTGGCCATCCGCCGGGGCGCCGAGCTGGAAACACCCCATGTGATGATGCTGGCCGACGACGAAGGATGCAGCCTCATCGAGCCCATCGGCCGCTGCAAGGACCGGCTGCCCCGGCTGTATGACGGGGACCTGATGCTGGGCGGCGGCCACCTGACCGGCTGGGCCGTGGAGGACCCGGCGCTGATCGCGCAGATCGATGCGGCCCTGTCCGCCTTGAGCAGCGCGAAGGCTTTTGCCGCCCGGTGGCCCGCAGCCGCCGGCCAGCCGCCCATGGTGCTGGCGGTGGGGGACGGCAACCATTCCCTGGCCACCGCCAAAGCCTACTGGGAGGAACTGAAACCCACCCTGACGCCGGAGCAGCGGGCGGTGCATCCCGCCCGGTATTGCCTGGCCGAGGTGTGCAACGTCCATTCCCCGGCCATCGAGATCGAACCCATCCACCGGGTGGTGTTCGGCATGGGGGCCGCGGAACTCTGCCGTGCTCTGGATGCCTGGGAGAAGACCCATGCCGGAGCGGAGCAAACCCCGGAACAGACCTTCACGGTATACGGCCCGGACCTGAACAGAACCTATCATCTGACCCATGCCCGGCAGCCGCTGGCGGTGGGCACGGTGGAGGCCTTCCTCACCGATCTGTGCGCCGCGAATCCGGAATGCCGGGTGGACTACATCCACGGCGAGGACGCCGTGCGCAGCCTGGCGGGGGAAAAGGCCGCCGCCATCCTGCTGCCGCCCTTCGAGAAAGCGGACCTGTTCCGGGGCGTGGTGTTGGGGGGCGTGCTGCCCCGCAAGACCTTCAGCATGGGCCATGCCGAGGAAAAACGTTACTACAATGAATGCCGGGCCCTGGTATAAGGGCCGCGGCCTGGATACCCGAGAGAAGAGGAATAAGCATGCCGAACAACAAACCCGCCCAACCCCAGCAGAATCAGAATAAGGAGAAAGCCTCCGGCGAGCAGGAGCAGCACCGCCGCCGTCGCCGCCGTTCCCGCGGCGGGCAGGGGGCGTCCCAGCAGGGGCAGGCCCAGGCCAAGGCGGCCCAGCAGCCCCAGCAGGGCAAAAATGCGCCGGCGGAGAAAAACAGCCAGCCCCGCAACAAAGGCCGGGGCGGCCAGAACGGCGGCCAGGGCAATGCCCAGAACGGCAATGCCCGCCGTCAGGCCCAGCAGCCCCAGCAGCCCAAACCCCAGCGCCGTCCCCAGGAGCAGCACCCGGCCCGCCAGGCGGAATCCCAGCCCGGCCGCCGCGCCAACAATGCATCCCGGGGCCGCAAGGAACCCCAGACCGAGGATCTGGGTCTGCTGCTGATCACCCGCCGTCCGCCCAAGCAGAAGTTTGCCAACTTTGAAGAGTACATTGCCGCCCATGGCGGTGTGACCGTGCCGGTGCAAGGAGATCCTGCTCCCGAGACCCCGGCGGACGCCGAATGAACGCCGCACAGGCGGCCGGGCTGCGCTGCCCGGTGTGCGGCGGCGGGCTGGGCATCTGGGGCCGGGCACTGCGCTGCGCCAAAAACCACAGCTTTGACATGGCCAGGGAAGGGTATGTGAACCTGCTGCCCATCCAGAAACGCCACGCCGCCGACCCCGGCGATGGCAAAGCCATGGTGGCGGCCCGGCGGACATTTCTGCAAAGCGGTGCCTATGATCCCTTCCGCCGTGCCCTGGGGGAGCTCTGCCTGCAGGCGGGGTACAAGACGCCGAATATTGTGGACGCCGGCTGCGGCGAGGGCAGTTACGACCGCACCGTGGTGGATGCGCTGACGGCGGCCGGGGCGGAACCCCGGCTCATCGGGTTTGATCTGTCCAAACCGGCGGTGCGCCTGGCGGCCAAGCTGGTGCCGGAAGGCGCCTTCGCGGTGGGGGGCAGTTTCTGCGCCCCGGTGGCCGACGGCTGGGCCGATATCCTGCTCAATGTGTTTTCCCCCTTTGCGGCGGCGGAATTTTCCCGCATGCTGCGTCCCGGCGGGTGGCTGATCTACGCGGTGCCCACCCCGCGGCATCTTTTCGGGCTGAAACAGGTGCTGTACGACCAGCCTTACGAGAACCCGGCCATCCGCACCGAGTATCCCGGTTTTGTCCCGGCGGGGGAGCGCACCGTCACCGACACCATCACCCTGGACAACGCCATGGCCCAGGCCCTGTTTGCCATGACCCCCTATTACTTCAACACGCCCCCCGAAGGGGCGGACCGGCTGGCGGCATGCCCCGGCCTGACCACCGAGATCGGCTTCCGGTTTCTGCTGTACCGCCGCGCCGAATAAGCTTTTCTTACAGCCCCCGTTCCGGGGGCTTTTTGTTTTGCCCGCATACCCGTTTACAAAGCGGTGGATTTCGGCTACAATGGCAGCAAGAGCCCGTACATCGGGCCGAAAGGATGTGTTCCCATGCAGACCGAAGAAAAACGACAACAGATTCCCAACAGCATCGGCCGGGCCGTGTTTGTGGCCCTGTCTTTTTTGCTGCAGGTGGGGTGGATTCTGGGTTTTGCCCTGTATCTCACCCGGTATTATGCGGTGGTTCAGCTGGCCTCCAGCCTGCTGGCGCTCCTGCTGGTCTTCTCGGTGTATGGGCGCAGCATGAACTCGGCATTCCGCCTCAGCTGGATCATCCTCATCCTGTTGTTCCCGGTGCTGGGAGCCTGTCTGTATCTGCTCTTCGGCAGACCGGTGGCCCTCTGGCCGCTGCGCCGCCGTTTCCGCGCCGCCGATGAAGCCCTGGACCCTGCCCGTCGCCGGGAAGTGGAACAGGGAACCCAGGTCACCCGGGCATTGCACGACCGGGCGCCGGACCTGGCGGGGCAGGCGGCCTACCTGCAGAACACCGCCGGTTTCCCGGTCTACCGCAACACCGAGGTGCGGTTCTACGGGGATACCAACCAGGCCCTGGAAGCCCAGCAGGAAGCCCTGCGCGGTGCCCGGCACTTCATTTTCATGGAATACCACGCCATCGAGGATTCCACCGCCTGGCAGGGGCTGGAGGAGATTCTGGCCCAGCGGGCCGCCGCCGGGGTGGATGTGCGGGTGTTTTATGACGACGTGGGCAGTATGGGCTTCATCAGCCCGCCCTTTGCCCAGCGCCTGCGGGCCAAGGGCATCCAGTGCCGGGTGTTCAACCCTCTGGTGCCGGCCATGAACATCATCATGAACAACCGGGACCACCGCAAGATCACGGTGGTGGACGGGCAGATCGGCTTTACCGGCGGGTACAACCTGGCGGACGAATACTTCAACCTGACCCATCCCTACGGCGTCTGGAAGGACAGCGGCCTGCGGCTGGAAGGGGAGGCTGTCCGGGGTCTGACCCTGACCTTTTTGCAGATGTGGGGGGCCACCCAGAAGGAGCCCATCGACCCGGCCCCCTTCCTGCCGCCCATGGAACGGCCGGTTTCCTCGGACGGGGTGGTGGTACCCTATGCCGATACCCCCCTGGACGAAGAGCCGGTGGGGGAGAACGTGTACATCAATCTGGTCACCCATGCGGACCGGTATGCCTGGCTGACCACCCCGTATCTGATCATCAGCGACGAGATGCAGCGGGCCCTGACCCTGGCGGCCCGCCGCGGGGTGGATGTGCGCATTATCACCCCGGGCATTCCGGACAAGAAGATGGTGTTCCGGGTCACCCGCAGCCATTATGCCCGGTTGGCGGCCCACGGGGTGCGCATCTTTGAGTACAGCCCCGGCTTCATCCACGCCAAACAGGCGGTGGCCGACGACCGGGCCGCGGTGGTGGGAACCATCAACCTGGACTACCGCAGCCTGTACCTGCATTTTGAAAATGCCTGCTGGTTTACCGGCTGCGGCGCGGTGAAGGATGTGCGAAAGGACTTTGAAGCGCTTTTCCCCCAGTGCCGGGAGGTCACCGACCAGTACAAGGTGCGCTCGGCGGCGGTGCGCGGGGTGGACTGCCTGCTGCGGCTGTTCAGCCCCCTGATGTAAGGAAATACATAAAAACGGCGGAAGGCCCTTTCTTGGGTGCCTTCCGCCGTTTTTTGCGCTGCGGGGAAAATCAGAGGTCGTTGTCCTCCGGCTGCTCGGACATTTCAAACCATTCCCGGTTTTCGGCGGTGGAAGGCTGCTGCTCTTCCTCCTCCTCGTCGGTGGTTTTCTGGTTGGGTTGGCCGGGCATCATGCCGGGAACCATACCGGGCAGCATGTCGCCGCCCTCCACGATATCGGTCCAGAAATCATCCTGTTCGCTCTCGGCGCCGCGGGGACCGTAAGGTGCATGATACATAAACGTTTGCCTCCTTTTGTGCATAAGGCCGGGCCAATCGGCCCAAGCTATGACTACATTTTGCAACAAAGAGGTGTCCTTTATGCACAAACGGCGCGGACTTTTTTTCCAGAGCCTGGTTCTGACCCTGTTGCTGGTCCTGCCCATGATGGGCACGGTGGTCTTTTTTGCCTCCCAGCGCACCGAGCAGCAACAACTGCGGCAGGCGGCAGCCGGGCAGACCCAGGTAAGTGAACCGGCGGGGGCGCGCAACACCCATCGGCTGCTGCTGGCGGTGCAGGCCAACGACCCGGCCTTTCTGCTGCTTCGGCTGGACGGCCCCGAACAGGCGGTGCTTTTCTGTGCCCTGCCGGGGGAACTGCTGCTGCAGGCCCCGGCGGGCACCACCACCCTGTCCGAGTGTTACCTGGCCGCCGGGCCTGCCCGGGCCGCCGAGCTGCTGGGCCAGACCCTGGGCATTGCCCCGGACGCCTATCTGGCCGCCACCGCCGGCACCTTTGCTTCCATCTGGGGGGAGGATGCCGTCCGGTTCGATACCGCCGCCGTCCTTTCAGAAGACGAGCGGGAAGCGCTGCATCTGGCAGATGAAACGGTGGTGGAGCTGACGGCGGAACAGTCCGCCGACTTCCTCACCCGGGCCGCGGCCCTGCCGGAACAGACCCCCGCCGCCCTGGCCCGCACCCGGGGGGCGTTGTGGTCGGCCTTTTTCCGGCAATATCCCCAGCGGCTGGCCGCTCTGGCCGACGCTGTCCGCGGCGCCGGTACCCAGACCCTCACCGACCTGCGGGCCCAGGACCTGTATGAGCTGGAAGAGACTCTAAGCTGGCTGTCGGGGGCCACGGGCTACCATGTGGATTATCAGTCCCTGGCTCTGCAGCAGGGAGCGGGGGGCTGGCAGCTCACCGAGGAGGACCAACAGATGATTCAGACCATGCTGGCGGGGGGCACACCGGTGGAGTGAGTCTGAGGCCGCCAGGCCCTGCCTAGAGCGTCGGCCACGGCGGGGATGTCCTCGCTGCGCAGGGCGGCATACCCGGCCACCACCGTGTCGGGGCGGCAGGCTTCGGGCCGGGCCATGTAGTATTCGCTCAGCCCCCGCAGCTGGACCCCCTGGGCCCGGGCGGACTGCACCATGGCACGCTCGCCGCCCGCCCCCGGCAGGGTCAGCAGAAAATGCAGCCCGGACCGGGTGCCGTCCAGGGTCAGCTGCGGCCCCAGCCGAGCCCGCAGGGCGTCGGCAAAGGTTTCCATCCGCCGCTTGTAGGCCAGGCGCATGCGGGCAATGTGCCGGGTAAAGTGGCCCTGGGCCATAAACCGGCAGAGGGTTTCCTGCTCAAACCGGCTCACTGTGTTGGAGTACACCGCAAAGTCCTGCCGGTACCGCTCCAGCAGATGGGGCGGCAGCACCATGCAGGCAATGCGGATGCCCGGGGCCAGGCTTTTGGAAAAGGTGGTCAGATACACCACCGGCCCGTCCGCCCCCGCCATGCCCTGCAGACTGGGCAGGGGACGGGTGCTGAACCGGAATTCCGAGTCGTAGTCATCCTCCAGAATGTACCGCCCCGGCCGGGCGGCGGCCCAGGCCAGCAGCTGGGCCCGGCGCCAGGCGGGCATGGTCACCCCGGTGGGAAAATGGTGGCTGGGGGTGACATAACACAGGTTGGCCCCGCAAGCTTCCAGCCCTTCGGCGGGCAGACCGTGGCGGTCGATGTCCACCAGCCGACAGGGAATGCCGTTGTTCTCCAGGATGGTGCGGGACCGGGTGTAGCCCGGGTTTTCCACCGCGGCGCAGGACCCGGCAAACAGATGGGCCACGCAGCCCAGCAGATACTCGATGCCTGCGCCCACCACCACCTGTTCGGGGGTGCACACCACCCCCCGGTAGCTGGCCAGATACCGGGCAATCTCCCGGCGCAGGTCCTCGTCCCCCTGCATGGGGCCGCGCTGCAGCAGTTCCGGGGCCTGGTACAGCAGTTCCTTCTGGATGCGCCCCCAGCTGCGGGCGGGGAACAGGGCGGTGTCGATGCTGCCGGTGGACAGGTCGTACCGGGGCGCCGGTTCCCTGGCGGCGGGACCATCGGGCAACGCCTCCGGCAAGGGCGCCGCCGGGGCAGGGCAGAGCATGCCCCCCGTGTCCTGCACATAGAACCCGCTGCGGGGCCGGGACTCGGCCAGGCCCTCGGCGGCCAGCATCTGGTAGGCGGCATCCACCGTGTTCACGCTGACCCCCAGCTGGTTGGCCATGGTGCGCCGCCCCGGCAAGGGACTGCCCGGCGCCCTGGCACCGCTGCGGATCTCGGCGGCCAGCTGGGTATACAGCTGTTCGTACATGGGGGTGCTGCTTTGGGCGGACAGTGTAATCATAAGGAGCCTCCCCTCCGGTCAAGAAAAACTGGCCCCATGAAAAAATCGAATACTGGATATTCACACAAGGCCAGAAACGACTATAATGAGAGCATACCCCGACGGGACCCAAAAGTCAAGCCGTCGGGAATCAGAAGCCGAAGGGACGGCAGGCGCCCCGTCCCACCGGCACGAGGGGAGAGTTTTGTATGCAGCCTGCAATGATCTGGCTTTTGTTCTTTTTGGTAGTCGTTCTGGTCCTGGTGTTCGCGGCCCTGTCCCGCACCAAGTTCACGGTGCAGAAGATCGCGCTCATCGGTGTGATGGCCGCCCTCAGCTTTGTGGCCTATGAATTCTTCCGGATTCCCAACATTCTGGGCACCGGTTCTTCCTTCCACCTGGGCAACACCTTCACCGCCCTCACCGCCATGCTGCTGGACGGCGTTTCCGGCGGCCTGGCCGGTGCCATCGGCCTGTCCCTGGCGGACATCGTGGCCGGTGACCCGGGGTACGCCATCACCACCTTCCTGCTCAAGTTCATCATTGGCCTGGTCTGCGGGGCCACCAGCCACCGCCTGTTCCGCCTGGCCGACCGTCACCCCACCCGCAAGGTGGGCGCAGACCTGAAATACCTGTCCATGGTGGTGGGCAGCGCCTTCAGCGGCCTGCTGGTCAACGTCTTCACCGACCCGTTCATCGGCTACTTCCGCAACCGGTACATCTTCGGCCAGGAAGTGGACCTGGCCGCCACCATGGCCAAGGTGGCCAGCGGGGTGACCCTGGTCAACTCGCTGCTATCCACCGTCTGCGCCGTGGTGCTCTACCTGGCCCTGCGTCCCGCCCTGGAAAAGGCCCGCCTGCTGCCCGGCACCCGCCGCCAGCACGCCTGAACTCACAAACCAAACAAAACCGCCGGCCCCTGCAAAGGGTCCGGCGGTTTTTGTCATGCGCCCGGTTTGGCGGTGATGCGGTCGGTCACCTCATCCAGGGCGGCCAGCACCTGCTCGGTACCGAACTTTTCCCGGTTTTCCATGTAGGTGTAGTAGGCACCCTGGACCTGGTAGGTCAGCAGGATGTTGAACCGGGCGTCGCTGCGGGTTTCGGGCAGGATGGAAAAGATGTGTTCCTTGATGCCCCGCTCGATGCGGATGGGCAGCACCGCCGCCTGGGTGCCGGAAAACAGGATGTTGGTCAGGTTTTCATGGGCGGAAAAGGCGGCAAACAGTTCCCGGGTGAACCGCTTGCGGTCGGTGAGGAAGCTGTCCGGCTGTTCCAGGCTGTCCAGCATCATCCGGATGACCTCGTCCTGCATCTGTTCCGAAAGATCGTAAATGTCATGGTAGTGCAGATAAAAGGTGGCTTTGCTGATCTGGGCCAGCTCGGCCAGCTCCTTCACGGTGATGCGCTCCAGCGGCTTGTGGGCGCGCAGCTGCAAAAAGGCGTTGCGGATGTTCTGCCGTGTCTTTTTCTCTCTCAGGTCCATGGCCCGGCCTCCCTTGTCGATTTTTCAAAACCGTCCAGTATTGTACCCTTTGTCAAATTTGCGGATGGTGCCGCCCGGGCGGGTCTGCTATATTGATTATAGTAAATTATTGGACGGTAGTCAAATAAAACGGAGGCACCCATGGATTTTTACGGATTTTACACCGGGCAGATCTTTGATGCCCATGAATTTCTCGGCGCGCACCTGCAGCCGGGCGGCACGGTGTTCCGCACCTTTGCACCGGGAGCCACGGCGGTGGAGCTGCTGCTGAACGGCCAACCCCGGCCCATGCAGAAGATGGGAGACGGCAATTTCTATGAACTCACCGTGCCCGACGCCCCGCCCGGCACCCCCTATGAATACCGCGTCCATACCCGGAACGGGGGATGGACCGACCACTGCGACCCCTACGGCTTCGGCATGGAACTGCGCCCGGCCCACCGGTCGGTGGTGCGGGACCTGGGGGCGTACACCTTCACCGATGCCCGCTGGATGCGCACCCGCACCGACCGGCGAAACGGACCGCTGAACATCTACGAGATGCACCTGGGTTCCTGGCGGCGCAAGCCGGACGGCGGGGTCTACACCTACGACGAACTGGCCGAACCCCTGGCCGACTATCTCTGCGAAAGCGGCTACAACTATGTGGAGTTCCTGCCCCTGACCGAGCACCCCTGTGACGAGAGCTGGGGCTACCAGGTCACCGGCTTTTTTGCCCCCACCAGCCGGTACGGCACGGCGGCTCAGCTCATGGCCCTGGTGGACACCCTGCACAACCGGGGCATCGGGGTGATCATGGACTTTGTGCCCGCCCACTTTGCCCTGGACCCCTACGGCCTGGCCCAGTACGACGGCACCGCCCTGTATGAGTATCCCCACCAGGATGTGGGCGTCAGCGAGTGGGGCAGCTGCAACTTCATGCATTCCCGGGGGGAGGTGCGCAGCTTTTTGCAGTCGGCCGGGCATTACTGGCTGGAAAAATTCCACTTCGACGGTCTGCGGTACGACGCCATCAGCCGGATCATCTACTGGCAGGGGGACGAGCGCCGGGGCGTGAACGGTAACGGGGTGGAATTCCTGCGCACCATGAACAAGGGTCTCAAGCAGCGGCATCCCGGCTGCCTGCTGGCGGCGGAGGACTCCACCAGCTTTGAAGGGGTCACCCGCCCGGCGGAGCAGGGGGGACTGGGCTTCGATTACAAGTGGGATCTGGGCTGGATGCACGACACCCTCTCCTTCCTGCAGACCGATCCAGCCTACCGCCCGGACAACTACCACAAGCTGACCTTCTCCATGATGTACTATTATAAGGAACGGTATCTGCTGCCCTTCTCCCACGACGAGGTGGTGCACGGCAAGGCCACCATCCTGCAGAAGATGAACGGCGGCTACGACGGCAAGTTTCCCCAGGGCCGGGCGCTGTACCTGTATATGATGACCCACCCGGGCAAAAAGCTGAATTTCATGGGCAGCGAGATCGGCCAGCTGCGGGAGTGGGACCAGGACCGGGAACAGGACTGGTGCCTGCGCAGCTATCCCAACCACGACGGCTTTTACCATTATATCCAGGCCCTGAACCGGATCTATCTGGCGGAACCGGCCTTGTGGGAGGCCGACGAGACCCCCGACGGCTTTGCCTGGCTGGACTGCCACCTGGAAAGCCAGTGCGTCTATGTGTTTGAGCGCCGGGCGGGGCACCGCCGGGTGGCGGCGGCCTTCAACTTCAGTGATAGGGCCCAGCCCTTCGGGGTGCCGGTGCAGGCCCAGGGGGCCCAGGTCCTGCTGTACAGCGACTGGCAGCCCTACGGCGGCATGACGCCGGAAGGCGCCTCCCCCTGCACCGTGGCGGAAGGAAAACTGTCCGGGACGCTGGCACCCTTCTCTGCCGTGCTGCTGCGGTTGGAGTGAAGACAGAAATACAACAGAAAAGCGCGCCCTTTCCGGTTCCTTAACCGGAAAGGGCGCGCTTAACTTTGCAAATCTTGCAGCGGCAATCTTGCGTATATTGCCCAAATACGGGCAGGGCAAGGCGGAAGGAGGAAATTATTCCCGCTCATCCTCCGGGCCGCCATACAGGGTGATATAGTGTACCGGCTCAGACTTTCCTTTGCAGAAAAGGGCGGCGACCAAAGCCAGAATACCGGCTGCGACTGCCAGGAAAGCGATCATTTTGAGAAAGGTTTTCATCTGTCATACCTCCATACCCCGGCAATGGGTGCGTAACGATACAGTATGCTTGCGTACAGTATACCATACCAAGGAAAAAATGGCAACGAAAACCCCCTCCGGAGCCAAAGAAACTGTACAAAAAAGGTAAAAGAAATATGGTCAATATGTAAAAAGTGTCGCCCGGAGCGGCCTTGACTTGTCCGGGCAAGCGGATTAAAATAAACCATGTATTATTTTGTCTTTTTGGCGGTAAATGGCCCGTCAGAAAGAGAAACAAAGGAATGGGGGAACAGGATCCATGTTCAAAATCCTGAAGCGCTCCGCCAAGGGTGCCCGTGTTCCGCATGAGAAATCGACGGCCGACATGCCCACCGTACGCATGCCGGTGCCCAAGAACGTCGTCATTCCCATGTCGATGCACATCGGCGCCCCGGCGGAACCCGTCGTCAAAAAGGGCGATCAGGTGTTCGTTGGCACCCTGATCGGCAAAGCCGGCGGTTTTGTCAGTGCCAATATCCACTCCAGCGTGTCCGGCACGGTGGTTGACGTGGCGCCCATGCGCATGGTCAACGGCCCGGTGTGCCAGGCCGTGGCCATCCAGTGCGACGGCAACCAGACCGTTGACCCGGCCTGTGTGCCGCCCACGGTTACCGACAAGGACTCTCTGCTGGCAGCCATCCAGGCCTGCGGCCTGGTGGGCGTGGGCGGTGCGGGTTTCCCGACCCACGTCAAGCTCATGGCCAAGGTGGACACCCTGCTCATCAATGCGGCCGAGTGCGAACCTTACCTGACCACCGACGCCCGGGAAATGCTGGAATGCAGCGATACCATCCTGTCCGGCATCCAGGCGGTCATGAAGTACTGCGAAATCCCCAACTGCATCATCGGCATTGAGCGCAACAAGCCGGCCTGCATCGATCTGATGTGCTCCCTGACCCGGGATATGAAGGGTGTTTCGGTCAAGCCGCTGCCCATGCGCTATCCCCAGGGCGCCGAGAAAACCCTGGTGGAAACCTGCACCGGCCGGGAAGTGCCCCAGATCGGACCTTCCGGCAAGGCGGGCCTGCCGGCGGACTGCGGCTGCATCGTCATGAACGTGACCTCTGTGTCCACCCTGGGCAAGTACCTCAAAACGGGTATTCCTCTGGTCAGCAAGCGTGTCACCGTGGACGGCGACGCCATTGCCAAGCCCCAGAACATCGAAGTGCCCATCGGCACCCTGTACCGGGATGTCATCGAAGCCTGCGGCGGCATCAAGCCGGACGTGGAACTGGGCAAGATCATCTTCGGCGGCCCCATGATGGGCGGCGCTTCGCCCAGCGCCGATTTCCCGGTGCTCAAGCAGAACAACGGCCTGCTGCTGTTCAGCCGCAAGGCCGCCCAGCTGCCCGCCGCCCAGCCCTGCATCCGCTGCGGCCGGTGCATCAGCGCCTGCCCCATGGGTCTGGAACCGGTGGTCATTGTGGAAAATCACAACAAGAAGGATACCGCGGCCCTGAAGAGCCTGTGCGTGGATCTGTGCGTGGCCTGCGGCAGCTGCACCTATGTCTGCCCGGCCAAACGCCCCGTGTCCCAGGCTGTCACCCAGGCCAAGGCGTGGTATCTCAGCGAAATGCGTAAGGGAGGTAAGTAACGATGGACCAGGTTTTGCTCGTAACTGCCTCGCCCCACATCCGGGACGACTCCAGCACCCGCGGCCTGATGGGCAACGTGCTCAAGGCGCTGGTGCCCTGCGTTGTCGCGGCGGCGCTGATCTTCGGCTACGAGGCCCTCATCAGCGTGGTCGTCACCACGCTGGCCTGTGTGGCTTTTGAGTATCTGTACTGCCTGATCATGAAGAAACCCAACCCGGTGGGCGACCTTTCCGCCTGCGTCACCGGCGTGATCCTGGCGCTGAACTTCCCCGTGGGTCTGCCTCTGTGGATCTGCGTGGTGGGCGCCTTTGTGTCCATTGTGGTGGTCAAGCAGCTGTTCGGCGGCATCGGCTTCAACTTTGCCAACCCGGCACTGGTGGGCCGTATCGTGCTGTTCCTCAGCTTTACCGCCCGCATGACCGCGTACGTCTACCCCGACATGGCGGTGGATGCCCTGGCTTCCGCCACCCCGCTGGCCGACAGCGTGGACAAGACCACCGTCAGCCTGGTGGATCTGTTCCTGGGCCTGCACGGCGGCATGATGGGTGAGACCTGCATCCTGGCCATCCTGCTGGGCCTGGTCTACCTGCTGGCCACCGGCACAATCGGCTTTGCCATTCCGGGCAGCATTGTGGGCACCGTGTTCGTGCTCTCCTGGATCGCCACCGGCAGCCTGCACGCTGCCGTGGCCGAGATCATGGCCGGCGGCCTGCTGTTCGGTGCCGTCTTCATGGCCACCGACTACGTCACCAGCCCCTTCACCACCAAGGGCAAGCTGATGTACGGCATCTTCATCGGCCTGGTGACCTTCGCCATCCGTTACTTCGGCAGCATGAACGAAGGTATGAGTTTCGCCATCCTGCTGGGCAACCTGCTGGTGCCCTGGTTCAACGCCTGGAGCCACCAGATCCCGCTGGGCTACACCAAACCCAAAAAGAAAAAGGCCGCCAAAGCCGCGGCCAAGGAAGGGGGCAACGCCTGATGGCTGAGAAGAATGCAAAGACCCCCGCGCAGGAGTCCGCTTTCAAGACCATGATCTACCCGGTCATCATTCTGGTGGTGATCTGTGTGGTGTGCAGCGCGGCCCTGGCAGCACTGAACGATGTGACCAAACCCATCATCAAGACCAACCAGGAAATCGCCACCCAGGAAGCCTACATGGGCGTTCTGCCCGGCGTGACCGATCCTTCCGCCCTGACCACGGTGGAAAACCTGCAGACCCCCGGTGTGCAGGGCGCCGTGACCACCGCCGACGGTCTGGTGGCCATCAAGGCTTCCGGCTCCGGCTACAGCGGCAAGGAAGTGGTTGTCTATGTTTCCTTTGACGCTTCCGGCAAGATTCTGGCCACCAGCGTGGACGCTTCCACCCAGACCACCGGCATCGGTTCCAAGACCCAGAACGAAAGTTTCTGGTCTGGCTTCCTGGGCTGGGATGCCTCCCAGCATGTGTCCGCCGGCAACCCCGTGGATACCATCGCGGGTGCCACCATTTCTTCCAACGCAGTCATCTCGGCCTACAACAGTGCCATCGACTGCTACAACAATGAGATCAAGGGGGTGGCTTGACCATGAGCGAAAAACAAAGCCTGTGGAAGATCTTCACCGCCGGTATTATCCGTGAAAACCCGGTTCTGCGCCTGGTGCTGGGCTGCTGCTCGGCCCTGGCCGTGACCACCACCGTGTCCGGCGCTCTGGGCATGGGCCTGTCCATGACCTTCGTTCTGGTCTGCTCCAACATCGTCATTTCCGCCCTGCGCAAGGCCATTCCGGACAAGGTGCATCTGCCCTGCTACATCGTCATCATCGCAACCTTCGTGACCGTCGTTCAGATGGTGCTGGAGGCCTACGCCCAGGATCTGTATGACTCCCTGGGTGTCTTCCTGGCCCTGATCGTGGTCAACTGCATCATCCTGGGCCGCGCCGAAATGTTCGCCTGCAAGCACACGGTGGTGGAATCCGCCGTGGACGGCGTGGGCATGGGCCTGGGCTACATCATCACCATGCTGCTCATGTCCAGCGTGCGTGAGATCATCGGCAACGGTTCCTGGATGGGCATCACCATCATCCCCGAAAGCGTGGACCGTATGGGTCTGATGAACCAGGCTCCCGGCGGCTTCTTCGTCTTCGGCTGCCTGATGGCCCTGTGTGTCTTCATCGAGAAGAAGACCAACCATCCCATTGAGCGCAAGACCTGCGGCGAAGTCATGCTGGACGAGATCGACGCCGCCAAATCCGAAGGGGGTGACCAGGCATGAATAACCTTGCCGTGTTTGCAACCATCTTCTTCAACCTGATTCTGGTCAACAACTACGTTCTGGTTCAGTTCCTGGGCATCTGCCCCTTCCTGGGTGTCTCCAAAAAGGTGGACTCCTCCACCGGCATGGGCCTGGCGGTCATCTTCGTCATGGTCATCGCCACGGCGGTGACCTTCCCGCTGCAGATCTTCCTGCTGGACGCCTATGATCTGGGCTACATGCAGACCGTCGTCTTCATTCTGGTCATCGCCGTGCTGGTTCAGCTCATCGAGATCACCCTGAAGAAGTACGTGCCCGCCCTGTACACCGCCCTGGGCGTGTACCTGCCCCTGATCACCACCAACTGCTGCGTGCTGGGTGTCACCATCCTGGCCGTGCAGGACTACTCTGAAATCGTCACCGCCCAGGGCTTCGGCATGGCTTACGCCGAAGCGCTGATCTGTGCGGCCGGCGCCGGTGTGGGCTTCCTGGTGGCCATGCTGCTGTTCTGCGGCGTGCGCCAGCGTGTGGAATCCTCCAACCCGCCGGAAAGCTTCAAGGGCCTGCCCATCACCCTGGTGTCGGCGGCCATCACCTCGATGAGTTTCATGGGCTTCGGCGGCCTGGTTGAAAACATCATCAACGCACTGCTGTAACAGAAGGAGGGGGACTAAGTATGAATCCGATCATTCTTGCGGTCGCCGTCCTGGCTGTGCTGGGCCTGGTGGGCAGTATCGTTCTGGTGCTGGCTTCCAAGTTTATGGCCGTGTACGAAGACCCGCGCATTGCGGAAATCACCGCCTGCCTGGCAGGCGCCAACTGCGGCGGCTGCGGCTACGCCGGCTGTGCCGACTACGCCAAGGCCATTGTGGAGGACGGTGCGCCCACCTTCAAGTGCGCCCCCGGCGGCGACAAGGCGGCCGACGCCATCAACACCATCATGGGCAGCGAAACCAGCGACCGCCCCAGCCTGAAGGCGGTTGTCCTGTGCAACGGCGGCGAAAACTGCGGCCAGCGGTTCAGCTACCAGGGCATCCAGACCTGCGCCGCGGCGGCTTCTGTGGCCGGTGGCCCCAGCGCCTGCGCCTTCGGCTGCCTGGGCCTGGGTGACTGCACCCGCGCCTGCATGTTCGACGCCATCCATGTGAAGAACGGCGTGGCCGTGGTGGACCGCACCAAGTGCACCGGCTGTTCCGCCTGCATGAACGTCTGCCCGCGCCATGTCATCGACATGAAGCCCATCGCGCCTCAGCCTGTGGTGGAATGCTCCAACACCGACCGTGGTGCCATTGTCAACAAGACCTGCAAGGTGGGCTGCATTGCCTGCGGCCTGTGCGTCAAGAACTGCCCGCAGCAGGCCATCTTCCTCAAGAACAACGTGGCCGTCATCGACTACACCAAGTGCAACGGCTGCGGTACCTGCGTGACCAAGTGCCCGAAGAAGGTCATCCATTGGGTGGAAGGAAAACCCACCTCGGTGGACGCTCCGGTGCCCGAACACCAGGTCCTGTAACGGTTTTGGCCTGAAACAAACAAAAAACGCCGCCCCGGCAGGGAAGTTCCTGCCGGGGCGGCGCTTTTTCTTTTTGGCTCAGAACAGATGATCCTTGGGGTACAGCCCTTCCTCGCTCATCCGGCGCAGGGCCTCCACCAGTTCGGGTTTGTCCTCCCGGTAGGTGATGCCGTGCCAGCGGTCGGCACTGGTCAGCACCGTCACTTCGGCGGTGCCGTGCTCCAGGGCGGCGGTGACCACGCTGGGCAGATAGTACTCACACTTCAGCGGGTTCGCCGGCAGGCTGGCCTGCAGGAAAGCGGCAAAGCCTTCCCGGGCACGGTCGAGAAAATCCGGGGTGAAGCCCCACAGATTCATGGACACCACCGCATCGGCGGGCAGATCGGTCCAGGAAGTGCCGTCGTCCTCGGTGTAGTGGATGCCGCCCTCATAGGTTTCGATGCGGGTGCGCTCGGTGACCTTGATCAGGCGGTTCTGCTCGTCCAGTTCGCACACCCCGCGGGAAACCGACCCGTTGGCGCTCACCGTGTTGCCCAGCAAAAAGCCCACCATGGCCCAGGGGGCAGGGGAGCCGGGCTTGGCCTCGGCGCCGGCCAGATGATCGTAGATCAGCCGGAAGCCCTGGGGGCCGTAGTAGTCGTCGGCGTTGATGACCGCAAAGGGGGCGTCGATGACATCGGCGGCGGACAGAATGGCGTGGGCGGTGCCCCAGGGTTTCACACGGCCTTCCGGCGCGGTGAACCCGGCGGGCAGTTTGTCCAGCGTCTGGTAGGCGTAGCGCACCTCAAAGCCGGCTTTTTCGGCCCGGGCGCCCACGCTGGTGCGGAAGGCCTCGTCGATTTCCGGCTTGATGATGAACACCACGGTTTCAAATCCGGCGCGGCGGGCGTCATACAGGCTGTAATCCAGAATGGCCTCGCCGGCGGGGCCCACCGGGTCAATCTGCTTCAGGCCGCCGTACCGGCTGCCCATACCGGCCGCCATCACGGCCAGAATCGGTTTGCTGTTCATAAGGGTCCTCCCATCCTCAACGATAGTTTCTGGTATTTATTGTATACGCTTGTCCGTCCGGATGCAAGCGCCGCGCCGCAAAAAGAAAGAACGGTTAAATAACGGTAAATTGAGGCGAAAATCGATAGTATTTTTGACACAGACGTGCTATAATGTATACCAACCAAGCAAAGTGGTATTTTTATGCCTTCGGGCGATTGATTTCGGATCCATACGGAGGGGATGAAGATGGGCACACCCTGCAGGGGATTGGTTCTGGCCGGCGGCGGCGCCAAGGGCAGCTATCAGGTCGGCGCATACCGCGCGCTGAAGGAGCTGGGCTGGCAGCCCGACATCATCACCGGCACCAGCGTGGGATGCCTGAACGCGGCCCTGTTTGTGCTGGACAAAATCCCCGAAGCGGAAGAACTGTGGAAGAATCTGGACATCCACGGCGTGCTGGAAATGCCCGCGGGCAAAACGCCGGAGGAGCTGCAGAACTTTCTGCTGGACACGGTGCGCAGCGGCGGGCTGGACCTGGAACCCCTGGGGGATGTGATCGACCGTTATCTGGACGAAGATGCCATCCGTGCCGCCAAGGTGCGGTACGGGCTGGTTATGACCGAGATGAACACCCTGAAGAGCATCCAGCTGCCCCTGGAACAGATCCCCCACGGACGGCTGAAAGAATACATGATGGCTTCCAGCGCCTGTTTTCCGGCGCTGCGGCCCCGCACCATCGACGGGGTCAAGTATATTGACGGCGGCTGGCGGGACAACATGCCCCTGACCCTGGCCGCCAGCATGGGCGCCACCGAACTGGTGGCGGTGGACATTGAGGGCGTGGGCTACAACAAGCCCAACCGCACCGGTCTGCCCACCCGGGTCATCCGCAGCCACTGGGACCTGGGCCCTATGTTTGACTTTGACGGGGTGCGGGCGGCGCGCAACATTGCCATCGGCTATCTGGACACCCTGCGGGTGTTCGGCCGGGTGGGCGGCACCGCTTACGCCCTTCTGCCCGACCCGGACGGCTTTCTGGCCAAGTTTGCGGCAGCCTACCAGCAGCAGCTTTCGGCGGCCATCTCCCGGGCGCCCACCCTGGCTTTGGCCGAAACCATGGCCCGCCAGCGCAAGGGATATCCGGCGCCTTTCTCCCGGAATCTGCTGGCCCCCACCCGGGGGGCCTCGGCGCCGTTGGAACTGGCCGCCGAGAAGATGAACGTACCCCCGGAAGAGCCCTACACCCCGCGCCTGCTGGCCTTGACCTTCCTGGGCAGCTTTGACCGCGACCCGGCCGACCGGTTCCGGGTTTTGCTGGGCATGGAGGAGGGTAATTCCATCGGCGAGGCCGCCATGGCCGCCGCCGCACCGGAAGACTTTGTCACGGCGCTGGTGTCCCGCACCTTGCAGGAAATGCATTTCTTCTGATTTTCCGGGACACCCGGTCCGGCGGTGCCGTTTCGCCGCTGTATACAGGAAAGGAGCGTGCAGCCTATGCGTATATTTACAGGAACCAACGCATCCGGCGGGCTTACCATCGGCCCTGTGGTGCGGATTGACCGCGGCCTGATCGGGCTGCACCGGATTGTCAGCAATCCCTATCAGGAGCGGGCGCTGTACGACGCCGCCATCGTGCTGGCCAAGGATGAACTGGCCCTGCTGCGCAAGCACGCTCAGGACCCCAAGGATGCGGACATTCTCCTGTTCCAGATGGCGCTGCTGGAGGATGAATCCTTCACCAACGAAATCGGGGATTACATCGCCGCGGGGGCGGGCAGCGCCGCCGCTGTGGAGCGGGCCGAGCGCATCTTTGCCGGCCGCATCAGCAACATTGACGACGATTACATCAAGGAACGCAGCGTGGACGTGTGCGATGCCTGCCGCCGGGTGGTGGATATCCTGGACGGCCGTTCCCGCCGCCCGCTGCAGCTGGACCGTCCCAGCATCCTGGCGGCGGACCTGTTCTATCCCAGCGACCTGTTCAGCCTGGACCGCAGTATGATACTGGGTCTTGTCTCCGACCGGGACAGCGTGACCAGCCACGCGGCCATCATGGCCCGGGGCATGGGGGTACCGGCCCTTTGCCGGCTGGGCGAGGGGGTTGCCAAGAGTGCCGAAGGCCACACGGTGGTGCTGGACGCGGAAAAGAGCAGCCTGATCGTGGACCCTACCCCCGAGCAGACCGAAGCGGCCCGCAAACGCATGGCCCAGCTGCAGCACCGCCGTCACCGCCCGGACCCGCTGGTCAACAAGCCCAACCGCACGCGGGATGGCACAACCTTTGTCATTCTGGGGTCGGCCAACTCCAGCGAACCCAGCGAAATCCGGGCCGCTTTGGACAACGGCGCCAACGGCGGCATCGGCCTGGTGCGCACCGAATCCATGATCCTGAACAATTTTGACGAGGAACGCCAGGTGGCCGAATACCGCAAACTGCTGGAAAGTGCCGAGGGCTGGCCGGTGGTGGTGCGTCTGTACGACCCCGGCGCCGACGACGGCGCCCCCTGGGTGCAGACGGTGCAGACCCTGGCCGCCCGGGATTCCCTGTACAAAACCCAGATGCGAGCCCTGCTCCGGGCCGGTGGGTCGGGGGTGCTGCGTGTGGTGGTGCCCATGATCTGCGGCGTGCAGGGCTGGGACGAGTGCATGCACAACTTTGAGGAGTGCAAGCGGGAATTGCGCCGGGAGGGCATCTCCTTTGACGAGGATCTGCCGGTGGGCTGCATGATCGAGGTGCCTGCCTCCGCCCTGGAAGTCAACGAGATCATCGAGCACGGCGCCAACTTCCTCTACATCGATCTGGACGATCTGGCCAACTTCATCTATGTGCAGCCCCAGAACGAGCGGGAAGAGCGCCGCAAGACCGACACAACGGTGGTCAAGCGGCTGGTGCAGGACGTGCTGGATGCCGCTGCGGCCCGCAACACCGATGTGACCCTGTGCGGCATTCCGCTGAACCAGCTGGATGCCATGCCGGGCTACATGTACCTGGGGGCTCGCAGCTTCTGTGTGGAAAACGCCTGCCTGACCGAACTCAAGGCCAGTTTGCTGAAACTGGACCTGTCCCAGCAGCACGGGCGGGAAGCCTGATCCCCGACAATTGAAAAATTGCGCCCTCTGCCGCATATATTGGCCCGGGGGGCATGCAAAACGGGGGATGCCGTCCGGCATCCCCCGTCCTTTGTTTCTCTTATTCCAGATCCCCTGTCAGGGTCATCACCGCGGCCAGAGCGGCCAAGGGGGCCGTCTCGCACCGCAGGATGCGGGGCCCCAGCCCCACCGTCACCGCGCCCGCATCGGCGGCCAGGGCAGCCTCCTCGGGGGCAAAACCGCCCTCACTGCCGGTGACCAGGGCTATGCGGGCGGCGTCGGGGGCGTCGGCCAGAACCTGCCGCAAAGACCGTCCGCCGCCCTCATAGAAAAACAGCACCAGGTCATATTGGCCGAACTGGGCGCAGACCGAAGCAAAATCCGGCAGCGGCATGCCCACCTCCGGAATCAGTCCTCGGCCGCATTGCTTGGCCGCTTCGGCGGCAATGCGGTTGTACCGCTCGTTCTTGGCCTCCTCCTTTTTGGGGGCGGCCACACAGTACCGGCTGAAAAAGGGTACCACCCGGGTCACGCCCAGCTCCACCCCGTGGCGGATGACCTCCTCCAGCTTGCCCTGCTTGGGGTAGGCAGCGTACAGGGTTACCTTGGTACGGGGTTCGGCGGTGCTGGGATAGCCCTCGCTCACCGTGAACACCACCCGGTCTCCCTCCATGCTCTCGATGCGGCCGGTGTATTCCAGGGCATCCGGCCCGCACAGAACCACCTCGTCCCCGATGCCCGCCCGCATCACATGCACCAGATGGTGGGCGTCGGTGCCGCTGAGCACCGCCCGGCCGTCGGCGACCTCCCAGGTAAAATAGCGGTGGGGCATCCCTCAGCCCTCCTTGCGGCAGACAATGCACACCCAGCCGCGCTTTTCGTGTACCTCAAAGGGGTCCAGCCCGGCGGCCCGCAGCCCTTCCAGCACCTCGTCCTTGCGGGTGTCGATGATGCCGGAAGCGATGAACACCGCGCCGGGGGCCATCAGGGCGGGCACATGGGGCGCCAGGGACAGAATGGCCGACGCCACAATGTTGGCGGTGATGATGTTGTACACGCCGCTGGCTTTGTCCGAAAGGTCACCCACCAGCACCTTGAACCGGTCCTGCACCCCGTTGCGCTGGGCGTTCTCCCCGGCGGTGCGCACGCACATGGGGTCGATGTCCACCCCCTCGGCCTCGGCGGCGCCCAGTTTCAGGGCCGCAATGGCCAGAATGCCCGACCCGGTGCCGATGTCCAGCATCCGCTCGCCGCCCCTGACGCGGGCGTCCAGCACCTCCAGGCACAGGGAGGTGGTCTCGTGGGTGCCGGTGCCGAAGGCCATGCCCGGGTCCATGGTGATCACGGTGCGGTCGGTCTGGTATTCCTCCCAGCCGGGCACAATGGCCAGCCGCTGGCCGATGTCCATGGCGTGGTAGTATTTTTTCCAGGCGTTCTGCCAATCCTCCTGTTCCACACCGGTGGTGGAAAGGGTATACTCAATGCCGGAAGCATCCAGCCGCTCCCGGAACAGGGGCAGCACCTCGGCCAGGTTTTCGTCGGGGGCCAGGTACATGTGCACCTTCACAATGTCACGGGGCTGGTCCAGCAGATCCTGCTCAATCAGGTCCACATGGGCAATCTCCCAGGCCTGCTGTTCCAGGTCGCTGTAATCTTCAATATAAATGCCCCCGTTGGCCACCATGGTGGCAATGGCTTCGGCCGTGTCGGCATACTTCTGGGGCACGGTGATGGTAATATCGGTCCACTCCATAATTCGGAATCCTCCTGCTCAAGATAGTTGTATTATACCGCATCCCACGCAGCTTGGAAAGGGGCGCTTTGTATGAACCTGCAGCTTTTGCCGCTGGACGCGGCACAGACGAAAGACGTGTATGACCGCTGGATGACAAAGGATTTTCCGCCGGAAGAGCTCAAACCCTACGACGGCATGGCCCGGATGATGGCGAAGGGCTGGTACGAGCCGCTGGCCCTTTTGGATGGCACCACCGGTGCGTTGGCGGCCTACGCCTTCCAGACGGTGATGCCCGGGTGTCGCTGTGCCCTGCTGGACTACTTTGCGGTGCTGCCCGACCGGCGGGGCCACGGCACCGGCACGGCGGCGCTGAAAGCCTTGGCCGACCACTATGCGGGGCAAAGGGACGCCCTCATCATCGAGTGCGAGCATCCCGCCGAAGCTCCCGACCCGGCGGCGGCCCGGCGGCGCATCGGGTTCTATCTGCGGGCGGGGGCCCGCGCCACCGCCATGGAAAGCCGGCTGTTTGGGGTGCGGTACCTGGTGCTGGCACTGCCCTGCGGCGGTCCCGTCACCGACGAGCAGGTGAATGCTGGCCTGCGCCGCATCTACAAGCTCACGGTGCCGGAACCCTACTACCGCGGCAACGTAATATTTTACGGGGGCTGAGGGCATACTGGGAATATCCACCTTTTATAAAGGAAGTGTTCCCGTGAAACTGGACCCCAAAAGCTACGACAAGATGGTGCGGCAGGCCCTGCCTCACTCGCCCGTGGGCAAGGACTGCCTGTGGGCGTTCTTTGTGGGCGGCGGCATCTGCCTGGCGGGGGAGATGCTGCGCCAGACCTACCTCACCTGGTACGACGCCGAGATGGCCGGCACCCTGACCAGCATCACCCTGATTTTTACCTCGGCGGTGGCCACCCTCTTCGGCTGGTACCAGAAACTGGCCACCCGGGCAGGGGCGGGCACCCTGGTGCCCATCACCGGGTTTGCCAACTCGGTGGTCAGCCCGGCCATCGAGTTCAAGACCGAAGGCTGGGTCACCGGCATCGGCGCCCACATCTTCGGCATTGCGGGGCCGGTGCTGGCCTTCGGCACCCTGGCCAGCTGGGTGTGGGGCATCCTCTACTGGGCCATGAGCAAGGGAGGGTGAACCATGTCCATCCGTCGCAAAGATACCCTGGTGTTTGAAAAGCCTCCGGTCATTGCGGCCTGGGCCGCGGTGGGGGGCAAGCGGGAAGGGGAGGGCCCCCTGGCTGCCGGGTTTGACCTGCTGGTGGAGGACAGCTCCTTCGCCGCGGAAAACTGTTCCGGCTGGGAAAGCGCCGAAAGTATGCTGCAGACCAAGTGCGCCGAACTCTGCCTGCGCAAGGCGGGCATCTCGGCCCGGGAGGTTACCCTGGCCTTTGCCGGGGACCTGCAGGCCCAGTGCACCGCCAGCAACTACGCCATGCGGTGGCTGGGGGTGCCTTTTGCCGGGCTGTACGGCGCCTGCAGCACCATGGCCGAAGCCCTCTGTCTGAGCGCTGCCTTTGCGGGGGCGGGGTACAGCGAGCGTACCCTGGCCATGACCAGCAGCCACTTCTGCGCCGCCGAACGGCAGTTCCGCACCCCGCTGACCTACGGCGGAAAGCGCACCACCACCGCCCAGTGGACAGCCACCGCCGCCGGGGCCTGCCTGCTGCGCCCGGCAGGGGCGGCGGGGGTGCCGGTGCTGTCGGTGACCTTCGGCCGGGTGCAGGACTACGGAGTGCACGACATCAACAATATGGGCGCGGCCATGATGCCGGCGGCGGCTTCCACCCTGCTGGCCTACTTCCACGCCTTTGACGCCACGCCCCAGGATTTCGACGCCATCCTCACCGGGGATTTGGGCAAGGTAGGCAGTGAGCTGCTCCGGACCCAGATGTACCGGGAAGGCTATGACCTTTCCAACCATTGGGACTGCGGCTGCCTTTTGTATGACACCGACCGCCAGGAGGTGCAGGCCGGCGGCAGCGGGCCGGGATGCAGCGCCGCGGTGCTGTGTACAAGAGTACTGCCCCGGCTGCAGCGGGGAGAATGGAAGCGGGTGCTTTTTTTGTCCACCGGGGCGCTGATGAGCCAGACCACCTTTTTGCAGGGGAAAAGCATTCCCGGCATCGCCCACGCGGTGGAGCTGGGCACACCGAAAGGGGAGAAGGACGGATGAATTATCTGTGGGCATTTGTGATCGGCGGGGCCATCTGCGTGGTGGGCCAGCTGCTGCTGGATTATACCGCCCTGAGCCCCGCCCGCATCCTCACCGGGTATGTGGTGGCGGGGGTGATTCTCAGCGCGGCGGGACTGTACCAGCCCCTGGCCGACCTGGCCGGGGCGGGGGCCAGCGTGCCTCTGCTGGGGTTCGGACATCTGCTGGCCCAGGGGGTGCGCAGCGCCGTGGACGAAACCGGTCTGCCCGGCGCATTCACCGGCGGATTGTGTGCCGCTTCCGGCGGGGTCACGGCCAGCCTGGTCTTTGCCCTGCTGGCCGCCCTGGCGGGCAAAAGCCGGGACCAGAGCTGAAAAACGGACAAACGAAAATTCCCGCCCCGGGGCCGAAGCCCTGAGGCGGGAATTGTTCTTGCTGGAAATTACTGCGCAGCGTTGACCTTGTTGTTGCGCTTGGCCATGCGGCTGACCTTACGGGAAGCAGTGTTCTTGTGAATGACACCCTTGCTCTTGGCGGAGTCAATAGCAGAGACGGCCGCGCGGATGACGGCGTCCTTGTCAGCAGCATTGCTGTCGATGGCAGCGTCTGCCTTCTTGATCACTGTTTTCAGGCTGGTCTTGATGGCCTTGTTGTGCATAGCTTCTTTCTTGGCCTGCACCACGCGGTCCTTCTGGGATTTAATGTTAGGCATTCGTTCCACCTCCTTGGTTGACCCATAACAGTACAAATTATACTAGCATATTTTTGGGCGTGTTGCAAGACCTTTTTTGAAATTTTTTGGCTCTTCCTTCCCGGTTTTCGGCGTTTGATGGGGGATTTCCGCCCCAAGGGGGCAATTCCGGCGCCTTTGCCGCATATAGGTTAAGGCAGGAAAAGGAGGGATCGCCATGTACAATCTGCGCCGGGCACTGGCGGGGCTGGGGGCCACTCTGCTCACCGCCGCCCTGGGGGCGGGGTGCGTCTGGTCGGCGCAGCAGCTGCCCCCCGGCGGGTGGGGATTGCGCGCGGCGGCTTTGGTGGTGGCGCCGGCGGCCGCCTGCAGCGCCTGGCAGGCGGAACAGGAGGCGAAAGTCTCGACCACCGCCCCCACCATGGCGGACCCCCCGGCGGCCGAAGCC
>PPYE01432613.1_pt1 | contig 55026 bp, 59 predicted proteins | sample 1559881 | NCBI WGS metagenome assembly PPYE01 (sample SAMN08240022, study PRJNA423297) | Human gut metagenome, whole genome shotgun sequencing project.
CTCGCAAATGCCTCAACTGGAACTCCCCCTCTGAAATCTTTTCCAATTTGCTGTTGCACTTGACTTGACAAGATGCCCGTTTAGAAGGGGCTCCCTTTGTTGCTTTTTGGGCATGGATTTGGTATGATAGAGGAAGAAAAAAATCACTGCCAGGTGGGGAGGAACCGGAATGGAAATACGGGTTTTGCGATATTTTTTGACGGTGGTGCGGGAGGAGAGCATCACGCGGGCAGCCGAGGTGCTGCACATCACCCAGCCCACGCTCAGCCGTCAGATTGCCCAGATGGAGGAGGAGATGGGGGTCAGGCTGTTCGACCGGGGAAGCAGAAAGATTGCGCTGACCAGCGAAGGGATGCTGCTGCGCCGGCGCGCCGAGGAAATTCTGGAGCTGGTGGATAAGACCGAAAAGGAGCTGACCGAGCAGGACGAGATGGTCGAGGGGACGGTGTCCATCGGGTTTGGGGATCTGGCCGCCGTGCGGATGCTGCCGGAGATTTTCCGCAGCTTTCATGAGCGCTATCCGGGCGTCACCTTTGACCTGTACACGGCGATTGCCGACCATGTCAAGGACCGGATGGACCGTGGACTGACCGACATCGGCCTGCTGATGGAGCCGGTGAACATCGAAAAGTACGAGTATATCCGCCTCAAACAGCGGGAGCAGTGGCAGGTTGCCATGCACCCGGATTCGCCGCTGGCTCAGAAGGAGCACATTACGCCAAAAGATTTAAAGGATCTGCCGCTTATCCTGCCGCACCGGCAAAATGTCCGCAGCGAGCTGGCAGGCTGGTTCGGCGAGGACTTTGAAAAGCTCAACGTCCTGTTCACCTCAAACCTTCCCTCCAACAGCGCGATCATGGTCCACAATAAACTGGCTTATGCCATTTTGGTACAGGGCTCCCTCTCCTTCTGGGACCCGTCAAAGCTTGTGTGCCGCCCGCTCTATCCGCCGCTGACGGCAACCTGCGTCCTGGCCTGGAAGCGGGGGCAGCCGTTTGGGGCGGCAGCGGAGAAGTTTATCCAGTATCTCAAGGAGACGCTGCAGGCGGAATCCTAAAAAAGCATGCTTAAAAGATATAAAAGAGCATGAAAAATAAGTATTAGACATGGGAAAGCCCGTGCACTATAATGAAAGCGTAGCAGAGAAAGCGTTTCTGCTGCGCTTTACTTTTTGTGTGAAAACGGAGGAGTGCAATGACTTTGCAGGAGGCGAGCAGCTGCTTTCACCTCGATGTTAAGATGCTGCAGCTGTATGAGGAGAGCGGTTTCATCAGGACAGAAAAGACGGAAAGCGGGGAGACGGACTACCCGGAGGCGGAGCTGCGAAAGGCGGCTCAGCTGTGTGCGCTGCAACGGGCGGGGATGGAGCTGGAGGAGCTCAAAAAGCGTAAAATCAACAACGTCTGAAAGCAAGGCCAAACGGGTCTGCTTTGACGGATATCATAACCAATGAAGGAGTTGTTAAAATGAAAAAACCAGAAATCGATCCAATCTTTGCTTTGGGGGAAGAAAATCCATTCGGCCAGTACTTTGTCGGCCAGAGCTATCTGAAGATGCTGTGCACCGAGGGCGTTGGAATCGGCAACGTGACCTTCGAGCCGGGCTGCCGGAACAATTGGCACATCCACCACGCCAAAAAGGGCGGCGGCCAGATTCTGCTGTGCACCGCCGGCAGGGGCTGGTACCAGGAGTGGGGCAAACCGGTGCAGCAGCTGCACCCGGGCGACGTTGTGAAGATTCCAGCTGGCGTCAAGCACTGGCACGGCGCGGCGAAGGACAGCTGGTTTGCGCACCTTTCGGTCGAGGTACCGGGCGAGGAGACCAGCAACGAATGGCTGGAGCCGGTGGACGACCAGAGTTACAACGTGCTGTAAGAGACGATTTGAATAGGTGGGAACAGGAGGTGCCTGGTTTTGAAAAGATGGTACGCGGTTTTGATGATCGTCGGCCTGCTCTTTTCCCTGTGCGCCTGCACACAGGAGGAGGGTTCTGCACAGAGCCCTCCTCCTGTGCAAAGCGCGCAGCAACAGCAGGAGCAGCAAACTGCCGACACGGAAACAACCCAGCAGCCCGAGGCGGCGCAGGGAACGCCGGTGGTCTATATGACGCGGGAGATCACCCCCGAAGGTCTAATGGCGGTGTATCAGGCGCTGCAGTGGGAACCGCAGGGCAGGGTAGCGGTCAAGCTCTCGACCGGGGAGCCGCCCGCCAGCAACTACCTGCGCCCGGAGCTGATTGCCGGTCTGGTGCAGTCGCTGGACGGCACCATTGTGGAGTGCAACACCGCCTATGGCGGCTCCCGCGCCGAGACGGCGATGCACTATCAGGTGGCGGAGGACCACGGCTTCACCGCGATTGCCGATTTCCAGATTCTGGATGAGGAAGGCTCAATGACCCTGCCGGTGCAGGGCGGGACGCGCTTGAGCGAAAACTATGTGGGCGCGGCCTTTGAGGATTACGACTCCTATCTGGTGCTCTCCCACTTTAAGGGCCACAGCATGGCAGGCTATGGCGGGGCGATCAAAAATATCTCGATCGGCCTGGGCTCCAGCGAAGGCAAGGCATGGGTTCACAGCGCAGGCAGCAGCCGCACCAATCCCTGGGGCGGCGATCAGGACGCCTTTTTGGAGAGCATGGCGGAGGCAGGCAAATCGGTCAGCGACTATCTGGGGGACCAGATTGTCTATATCAATGTGATGAACCGCCTGTCGGTGGACTGCGACTGCGATGGCAACCCGGCGGAGCCGGACATGCACGACATCGGCATCCTGGCATCCACCGACCCGGTGGCGCTGGACCAGGCCTGCATCGACCTGGTGTACAGCGCCGAGGACGGGCAGTCGCTTGTCAACCGCATCGAGAGCCGCAACGGCCTGCACACCCTGGAGCACGCGCAGCAGATCGGCCTTGGCAGCCGCAGCTATGAGCTGGTCTCCATCGACGGCTAAAAGGGGAGGTGCCGGATGGCGGAGATTCTTCATCGGGCATTTGTTTATCTGTGGTACTATTTCACCCTGCAGCTGGGGCAGATTTTTCCTTACTTGGTTCTGGGCATGGTGCTGGGCTCGGCCATCTCGGTCTTTGCAAAAGGCTCCATTCATGCCCTGTTTGGACGCCTGCAGACAAAGCGGCTCGGCGCGCTGGGGCTGATCCCCGCCAGCGTCCTGGGCATTGCCTCCCCGCTGTGCATGTACGGCACCATCCCGCTGGCGGCCTCCTTTTCCAGACTGGGGATGAAGGACGACCTGCTCGCGGCCTTTATGATGAGCTCCATCCTGCTCAACCCCCAGCTGATTATCTACAGCGCCGCGCTGGGGCCGACGGCCCTTGCGGTTCGCATCCTCTCCTGCTTTTTCTGCGGGATTGCAGCAGGGCTGCTGGTGCGCTGGTTCTACCGGGACAAGTCGTTTTTTAACTTTGACGGATTCGACGGGCCGGGCAACCGGGACACCGATCCCAATCTGCTGCTCCGCTTTTTGAAAAACCTGGGACGCAACCTCAGGGCGACCGGTCCGTATTTTCTCTTTGGCATTGTGCTCTCCGCCCTCTTTCAGCGGTATGTGCCGGCCGAAGCGATGACGGCGGTCTTTGGCGGCAACGAGGCCTTCGGCGTGCTGATGGCAGCGACGATCGGGGTGCCACTGTACGCCTGCGGCGGGGGAACCATCCCGCTGCTGCAGCAGTGGCTGGCGGACGGGATGAGCATGGGCAGCGAGGCCGCCTTCATGCTGACCGGCCCCTCCACCAAGATCACCAACCTCGGCGCGCTGAAAATTGTGCTGGGGATACGCCGCTTTGTGCTCTACCTATTGTTTGTAATGGCGTTTTCCTTTGTCACCGGCTTGACGGTCAACCTGCTGGTATAAAAAAAGAAAAAGAGACGCTTTGCAGCGCCTTCCTTCCAATCTGCTTGGAGGGAAGGCGCTGCTTTTTTTGCCGCAAAAAATCGGTCCGGGGGTGGATTTTCACATTTTGCAAACAAATCAAAAGCATTTCGCAAACAGACAGCCCTTACAATAGAATCATCAGGCGCGGAAGCACAAAAGAAACAAGACAAGATGCAATGGAGGTTTTTGAGAATGAAAAAGAAAGATTTTATCACCCTGATGATGAGCACCGTTGGCGGAATCGTTTTTGCCCTGGGCATGTGCATGGCGCTGCTGCCGGAGTGGGGCGCGATGACGCAGGGCATTGTGATCGGCATTGTCGGCGCGGTAATTTTGCTGGCCATGATTCCCATTCGCCGCAAGATGGACGGCAAACCGGCGATTGTCTTTAACGGCAGAGCGATTGCGACGACGATCTTCGGCGTGTTCGGCGCGATCGTGTTCGGCGTCGGCATGTGCATGACGATGATTTGGGGCATGCTGATCCCCGGCATCGCGGTCGGCATCGTCGGCATCGTGCTGCTGATCTGCCTGATTCCGTTGGTCAAGGGTCTAAAATAAAAAGGAGGCATCTGGATGGAACGGTTTATCATCCCGACAGCGGCGGGAATCGCCGCACTGGCAGGCATTGTGGCGGCAGTTGTCTGCTTTGTCCGCAAGCATAAAAGGGAAGCATCTTTGTAAAGGAGGAATCTTCGATGGCAAAATCGAAACTTGTCAAGGTCAATGAAAAAATTGCAGAAAATGTGGTTGGTGGATATAAGAAGATCGAGGAGACCGTCGTCGGCGGGTACAAAAAGATCGAGGACGGCGTTGTTGGTGGATTCAACAGGATGAGCGACCACTTTGTGGACCAGTTTTTGACAAAGGAGGGGGAGACAGTGGAGCAGGCCAAGCAGCGCCTTGCAAAAAAACAGCAGGAGCGTGAGCATCAATAAAAAGAGAAAAAGCTGCTTTAGGCCTGGACGAATCATGCGTTCGGGCCTATGTCTTTTGCAAAAAGGGGCCGGCGCAAACAAAACGTTAACATCTCTGTGATATAATCTTAGGAAAAGGAGGCAGAATGGATGTTTCAAGTATTAGTAGTCGAGGACGACCAGGAACTGAACAGAACGGTGTGCGCCTATCTCAACCAGAACGGCTATCAGGCGCTGGGGTGCCTGAACGCCAATGAGGCCTATGACGCCATGTACGGGGGAATCCTGTTTGACCTCATCATTTCCGATATCATGATGCCGGGTGTGGACGGATTTGCCTTTGCAAAGACGGTGCGGGAGCTCAACCAGGAAATTCCCATCCTGTTTATGACCGCCAGGGACGACTTTGCGTCCAAGCAGCGCGGCTTTCAGGCGGGGATTGACGACTACATGGTCAAGCCCATCGATCTGGATGAGCTGCTGCTGCGGATGGAGGCGCTGCTGCGCCGGGCCAGGATTGCCTCCAGCAAAAAGCTGACGGTCGGCGGCCTGACGCTGGACGCCGAGGAACACACCGCTTACCTCAACGGCGAGGAGATCCCGCTGACCGTGCGGGAGTTTAATCTGATCTACAAGCTGCTTTCCTACCCCAAAAAGACCTTCACCCGCTCCCAATTGATGGATGAGTTTTGGGACAGCGCCTCCACTTCGGGGCCGCGGACGGTGGACGTCTATATGGTCAAGCTGCGGGAAAAATTTGCGGACTGCGCCGATTTTGAGATCGTCACGGTCCACGGACTGGGATATAAGGCGGTCTTAAAATGATGAGCGGGAAGGGGAAAAGAAGGCTTGAGGGATGGCTGTTTGCGCTGCGGCGCTATCTGGCCTTTTTTCTGCTGATGGCGTTTGTCATCAGCTGCTGCATGCTCCTTTTTTTAAACGAGCTGTCGGCGGCCACCGGCATTGCCCTGACCAAAGATAAAATAGAGAGTGCCGCCAAGCTCACCTTTGTCAACATTCTGTTTTTGAGCCTTTTGTGCACCGTCATCGACGGCCTGCGCCGCAAGTGGCTGGTGGAGCGCCCGGTGAGGACGATTGTGAGGGCGGCCGAGCAGATCATGAAGGGCGACTTTTCGGTGCGGATTCCGCCGCTCCCGGGCATCGAGAACAACAGCGGGTTTGATGTCATCGCCGATTATTTTAACCGGATGGCGCAGGAGCTTTCCGGCACCGAGACGCTGCGCACCGACTTTATCGCCAACGTCTCCCACGAGCTCAAAACGCCGCTGGCGGTGATTCAAAACTACGGCACCATGCTGCAGCACCCGGGCCTGCCGGAGGAAAAGCGGATGGAGTATGCCAAGGCCATCACCGAGGCCTCCCGCCGGCTGGCCGACCTGATCACCAACATCCTCAAGCTCAACAAGCTGGAAAACCAGCAGATCTACTCGCAGGTGGAGACCTACGATCTGGGCGAGCAGCTCTGTGAGTGCCTGCTGAGCTTTGAGGAAGCCTGGGAAAAAAAGGAGCTGCAGATCGAGACGGACGTGCAGGAGGCGGTCCTGGTGGACGCCGACGCGCAGCTGCTCTCGCTGGTTTGGAACAACCTGTTCTCCAACGCGGTCAAATTCACCGAGCCGCACGGCAAAATCTCCCTCTCGCTGCGGACGCAGGGGGATTTTGCCGTCGTTCAGGTGTCGGATACCGGATGCGGCATCCCGCCGGAGGTGGGAAAACACATCTTTGAAAAGTTTTACCAGGGGGACACCTCCCACGCCACCCAGGGCAACGGCCTGGGGCTTGCGCTGGTCAAGCGGGTGATCGATATTGTCGGCGGCGACATCTTGGTCAGCAGCCAGGTGGGGAGAGGAAGTACCTTCACAGTCAGAATCAGGAGAGGGCAGGATGGAGAAGCTGAAAAAATTGCTGGATAGATTGTTGTTTCCGGGGACGGCTGTGGTGGTGCTGAGCGTGCCGGTCGCGGCCGCCCTGCTGGCCTATACCTTTCTGGTGGCGGGGGAGGACAGCCCGATTGCCTACCCTTCCTATGTTTTCTCCGCCTATTCGCTGATGATCGTCTGTGCCGGCGCGGTGCCGCTTTTTCAGGCGGGAAAGCAGTGGGCGATGCAAAACCGCTATGTCAGGCGCTACCTCAAGGACATCCCCTTCAAGACCAGCCTCTCGCTGCACCTGTCGCTGGCGGTCAATCTGCTGTACGCGGGGATGAACGGCTTTTCGGGATTTTTTTACCGCTCGGTCTGGTTTGCAACGCTGGCGGTGTACTATCTGTTTCTGGCGGTGATGCGCTTTCTGCTGGTCCGCCACGCGCACCGGCACCATTTTGGAAAGGACAAGGCGGCGGAGTGGAAGCGCTTTCGGCTGTGCGGCATCATCCTGGTGATGATGAATGTGGCGCTGGCCGGGGTGGTCATTCTGGTGGTCCACCAAAATGGGAGCTTCCACTACGCGGGCAGTCTGATCTATGCCATGGCGCTGTACACCTTTTACGTCACCATCATGGCGGTGGTCAACCTGGTGCGCTACCGCAAATATCAAAGCCCGGCGATGTCCGCAGCCAAGGCCATCAACCTGGCCGCGGCGCTGGTCTCGATGCTGTCGCTGGAGACGGCGATGCTGGCACAGTTTGGAGGAGGAGAGACTTTCCGCCAACTGATGACCGCGTCGACCGGCGGCAGCGTCTGCGTGATTGTGGTGGGGATGGGCGTTTATATGACCGTCCACGCCAGCAAACAGCTCAAAAAACGACAGGAATCAAATAACGAAAACACATAGATAGATATGGATAGAAAGGAAGGCGTCCTATGGAGGAAAAGAAAGAGAGCTTTCATTACACCTATTCAGCCAAACAGCAGGAGGAGATTCAGAGCATCCGCAAAAAGTATCTCCCCCAGGAGGATAAGATGGAGCAGCTGCGCCGCCTGGACCGCAGCGCAACCAGAAAAGGGACGGTGGTTTCGGTCATCGTGGGGTTCATCAGCTGCCTGCTGCTGGGGATCGGCATGTGCTGCACCATGGTCTGGATGCAGTGGTTTGTCCCGGGGGTTGTGATCGGGGTGATCGGAATTGTGGGCATCGCGGCAGCGTACCCGCTGTACACCCGCATCACCAGGCGCGAGCGGGAACGGCTGGCGCCGCAGATTTTAAAGCTGACCGAGGAGCTTTCCCGGGCGGAATAAAAAAAGAGGAGCAACAGAAATTTTTCTGTTGCTCCTCTTTTTGGTATCAGGCAAGGGGAAGGGAGTCTACAGGCTTTCCTCTTCGTTTGGCAGTCTCAGCTTCTGGCCCTGCGCTTTTTTGCGCCGGCGAAGCAGAAAGACCACGGCAAAGACCACAGCCGCCACAATAATCACAGCGGCGGCGATGTGGGTGTACTGCTCAAAGTAGGGCATGGCCTGTTCCCAGGCGCTGCCCAGCACCGAGCCGATGCAGACCAGCACCGTGTTCCAGACCGCGCTGCCCAGGGTGGTCAGCAGCAAAAATCCGGGCATCGGCATCTTGGCAAAGCCGGCGGGGATGGAGATCAGGCTCCTGACAATGGGGATGCAGCGGCAGATCAGCACCGCCTTGCCCTGATAGCGCCGGAACCAGCTTTCGGCCTTTTCCACGTGCTCGGGGCGCAGCTTGGTGATCTGGCCGAACCGTCCGGCAAACAGCCTTTTGAGCCGCTCGGCCTGAAAGATTCTGCCAAAGGCATACAAAACAATCGCGCCCAGCACCGAGCCGGCGGTGGCGGCGAGGATAGTGCCGGGGACGTTCATGGCGGTGGTGACGGTCAGAGCGCCGCCGAACAGGAGGACGGCCTCCGAGGGGATGGGCGGAAAGATGTTTTCGATGAGGATCAGCAGAAAGATTCCTAGGTAACCAAATTGGTTGACAAATGTCAGCATCCATTGCTGCATGGTTTGTACTCCTTCCAAATTTGTGGTGGGTGGTGGATAATCGAACGTTGAGGGGAGAGAATCTCCCCTCTTTTTTTTCACAAGAGATTGTTAAATCAGCATGGCCAGCGTGCCGGCGACAATCAAAACCAGTCCGATGGCAGACTTTTTGGAGAGCCGCTCATGAAAGACAAAGTAGGAGAAGGCGAGCGTCACCAGGATGCTCAGCTTGTCGATGGGGACAACGATGCTGGCAAGGCCGTCCTGCAGCGCGCGGTAATAGCACAGCCAGGACGCGCCGGTGGCGATGCCGGACAGACAGATAAAGCCGAACTCGTTTTTGGGGATCTTTCTGACCTCCCCTGCCTTGCCGGCAACAAAGACCATCACCCAGGCCATCAGCAGCACCACAGCGGTGCGGATGGCGGTGCCGAGGTTGGACTCGACGCCGGAGATGCCGATTTTGCCCAGGATGGAGGTTAAGCTTGCAAAGATGGCCGAACCGGCAGCGTAGAGAAACCAGCTCTTTTTCTGGTCCTCTTTTTGTTTGACATCCTTCTTCTCAATCATCAAAAAGGTGCCCGCCGCAATCAGCACGACGCCGGCGCCGCCAAACGGGGTGATCGGCTCCTGCAGAAAGAGGAAGGCCAGCAGCATGGTCAGGATGACGCTGGACTTGTCGACAGGGACCACCTTGTTGATGTCGCCCAGCTGCAGCGCCCGGAAGTAGCACAGCCAGGACGCGCCGGTGGCAAGGCCGGACAGGATGAGAAACAGCCAGGTGTTCGGGTCGATGGAGCCCAGCTGGTCTTGCGAGCCGACGACAAACACCATCAGCCAGGAAAAGAGCAGCACCACGATGGTGCGCACCGCTGTCGCCACGGTCGAATCGGTTTTGCGGATGCCGCACTTGGCCAGGATGGCGGTGATGCCTGCAAAGAAGGCGGAACCAAAAGCAAATAAAATCCACATTGTGACAACCCTCCTTAAGGGATAGCCCAAATGCTGTTCAAAAGGCCCGCCGCCCGCTGAAAACAAAAACGGATCAGGCGGGCAAAAGTCTTCAGTGCAGACTGCAGAAATTTGTCTGTGCAAAGAGCAAACCGAAGGGGAGATTATTCCTCCACCCGAATCAGGTTGCTGACATAGGGGCGCTTGCCGGAGAGCACCTCGTCATAAAAGTTCTGTTTCCAGTCGATGTAGGCGACGCTTTCCTGCAGCTCCTGGATGGAATCGCGCAGCGCCTGCTGCTTTTTGGCAAGCATCTGTTTGCGCTGCGGGATGGTGGAGGGGCCCTGCAGGCAGAGCTCCAGATATTCCTTCATCTCCAGGATGCTCATGCCGCACCGCTTTAAACAAACCAGATCTTTAATCCATTTGACATCGTGCTCGTCAAAGACGCGGCGGTTGTTGCTGTCCCGCTTGACGTTGGGCACCAGGCCCTCGTTGCAGTAGTATTTTAAGGCCTGATAGGACATGTTGGTTTCCTTGCAGGCCTGCATCATAGTGTACATTATGTTCCTCCTGTTTACAAGAAATTTAAAAAATCTCTTATCTTTTTTCGCAAAAGACCATTGACCGGTAGTAACAACCGGATACTATAATCGATAGTGTCGACCGGATACAACAACCGGATTATAGCACAAATCGCGCGCCGATACAAGTGCGTTTTTTGAAGGAGGAGATTGTCTGAATGGTATTTTATTTTACAGGAACAGGCAACTGCCTGTACATCGCAAAGCAGCTGGAAGCGCAGCCGGTGAGCATCCCGCAGGTCATCCACCAGGAGAATCTGCATTTTTGTGACAAGAGCATCGGCATTGTGGCGCCGGTTTACGGCCACGAGGTCCCGGTGATGGTCAAGGAATTTTTGCACAAGGCTACCTTTGACACCGATTATTTCTACATGATTCTGACCTACGGTAACCGCCACGGCGGAGCGGCCGAGCTGGCAGCGCAGATGGAGAATCTGGACAGCTACGACATCATCTTCCTGGGTTACCCCAACTGGAACGCGGACCTGCCGATGCCGCTCTACACCCTGCTGGAGCAGACTGACCTCAGCGGCAAGACAATCGTTCCCTTTACCACCCACGGCGGCAGCGGATTTTCCAGGACCATCCAGACCATCCAGGAGCTGCAGCCCAACGCGACGGTTGTCAGCGACGGACTTTCCATCTCCAGAAACAGCGTAGCTCAGGCAGAAGGCGATGTGGCAAGCTGGGTGTCGGGGCTGGGCCTGATCGGCTGATCGCATCCAACAGATCAAAAAGGAATGGAGGCAAAACACGATGACGATTGGTGAGATCTGTCAAAAACTGTCCCTCTCGGAAACGACTCTTCGCTACTATGAGCGGCAGGGGGTGCTCTACCGCATCCCGCGCATCGGCGGCCGCCGGGACTATTCGGAAAAAGACTACCACCGGCTGCAGGACATTCTGCAGCTGCGCCGGGCAGGCGTACCGTTAAAGACGATTTGTGATTATTTTGCCTTGGTGGATCAGGGAGGGCAGACAGCCGAGCTGCGCCGGGCGATGCTGCTCGAGCAGCGCAACGCGATGGTAAAACAGATTGCGGACATGCAGAAAAATGTCTGCGCGCTGGACAACATTCTGGACTCGGCCTTCCCACCGCTCCTTTATGAAAACGAGAAACAAGCAGCCGGTCTGTAAGGCGCTTGGAAAGGAGGATTTGTTTGAAACCGAAGATGATCGGCAAAATCGCCGTCGACCTTGCCATGACCGTCCTGCTTTTATTGCTGATGGCAAAGCAGCTGACGGGAAATGTCGCCCACGAATGGCTGGGCGCGGGGATGTTTGTGTTCTGGATTGCCCACCACGCCCTCAATTTTGGGTGGCACCGCAGCCTGTTTCGGGGAAAGTACATGCCGGTGAGGGTCGTGCAGACGGTGATCAACCTGCTGCTTTTGGCTGCTATGCTGGGGACCATGGTCAGCGCGGTCATCCTTTCCCGCGAAGTTTTTGCCTTCCTGCCGATTTCGGGCGGCATCGCGCTGGCCCGCCCGATGCACATCTTCTGCTCCTTCTGGAGCTTTGTCCTGATGGCGCTGCATCTGGGGCTGCACTGGAAGATGGTTTTGGGAATGGTGCGCCGGACCGCAGGGCCGGTTTCCTCCCCGGTGCTGCGGGGTACGCTGCGCATTGGTGGTGCGGCGGTTGCCGTTTATGGACTCTACGCCCTCGTGAAAAATCAGATGGTTTCCTACCTGCTATTGCAGAGCAGCTTTGTCTTCTTTGATTTTGAGCGCCCGCTGCCGCTATTCTTCACTGAGTATCCATCATGGGGCTGTTTGTTTTTCTGGCCCACTACGGTGCGTGGGGAGTGCAGCGGCTGACCAAAAAAGGGTAAGCTCGTTTTTTTAGGCGATGCCCAAAAGGAATCGCTGGGGATACAAACAAAGCACTGGACTTTAGGTGTCAGGTATAGTAAACTGATACTGATATACGACAAACAAAGGTGCAGGATGGGATGAACAGGGGGAAACAGATGGGTCGTCTTTGGAAAAAGCTGACAGCCCTTTTGCTGGCGGGCATTTTGACCGGCTGCTCGGCGCCGGCAGAGGAGATGCAGCAGCCGGTGGAGCGCAGCCTGTTTGCGATGAACACCTACATGACCTTCACTGCCTACGGCGAGGATGCGCAGGCGGCCTTGCAGGAGGCCGAGGAATGTATCCAGCAGGTCGAGGGGCTGTGGTCAGTCACCGACAAGGACAGCGAAATCTATCAGGCAAACCACAGCGGCGGCCAGCCGGTCACCGTCAGCGAGGAGACCGCAGAGATTATCTCCTTTGCGCTGGAGATGGCTCAAAGGACCGGCGGCGCTCTGGACCCGACCATCTACCCGGTGCTCACCGCCTGGGGATTCACCACCGATTCCAAACAGGTGCCCTCCCAGCAGCAGATAGCCCAGCTGTTGGAGCAGGTGGGCTATGACCGCATCCAGATAAACGGCAGCGAGTTGACCGTCCCCGACGGGATGGAGCTGGATCTGGGTGCGGTGGGCAAGGGCTACACCGCGGACCTGGTGACCGAAATCTTGCGCCGGCACGGTGTCACCAGCGCGCTCATCAGCCTGGGCGGCAACATTCAGGCAATCGGCTCCCGCCCGGACGGCAGCGATTGGCGCTTGGGCATTCGGGCTCCGTGGGAAAGCGGCAATCTCGGCGTGCTCACCGTCAGCGACGCGGCGGTGGTGACCTCGGGCGGGTATGAAAACTACTTTGACGACGAGCAGGGCAACATCTACTGGCACATCCTCGACCCGTCCACCGGCTACCCGGCGGACAGCGGACTGCAGTCGGTCACCATCGTCGGCAGAGAAGGAAAGATGTGCGACGCGCTCTCCACCGCGCTGTTTGTGATGGGCGCCCAGAGCGCAGAACAGTACTGGCGGGAGAACGGCGGCTTTGAGATGCTGCTGGTCACCGACAGCGGCGAGATTCTGATCACTGAGGGTATCGCGGAAAACTTTACCTTAAACGAAGGCCGCACCGAAACCGTCCGGGTGCTGCAGGCTGCTGGTTAGGCAAAAAAAGTGTTTAATTTATGCAACAAAAAATCCCCGCTGCTTTTTCAGCAGCGGGGATTTTTGCCTTTGCTGGCACCCCCAACAGGAATCGAACCTGTAACTAACCCTTAGGAGGGGTTTGTTATATCCATTTAACTATGGGGGCGGACACAGTACCAGTTTACTATTTTGATGGGGGTTTGTCAATATCCTTCTGGGAAGAAAAAAGATGATTTTCCCCCTTTTCTATTGGCGCAAAAAGTGTTATAGTAGTTGTCGTGCAGGAAGTAGGAACAATAAAAAAGAGAGGATAGGAGGCGTGCGATGAAGTTTGAAAAATCCTGCGGCGTCATTGTGTACCGCAGAAATCAGGAGCATATCGACCTGCTTTTAGTCAAGAATCGTTACGGCGGCCACTGGTCTTTTCCCAAAGGACATGTGGAGGGGAATGAGACCGAGGTACAGACAGCACTGCGCGAGGTGCGCGAGGAGACAGGGCTGGAGGTTCGGCTGCAGTCGGGATTCCGGCAGATGGTGGAATATTTTCCAAAGCCGAACGTCAAAAAGCAGGTGGTCTACTTTCTGGGCGAGGCCAAAAGCAGCCGGGTCAAAAAGCAGGAGGAGGAGATCAGCCGGATCATCTGGACCGATATCCGCCGCGCCTGGCGCATTGTAGCCTTTGAAAACGACAAAAATCTCATTTGGATGGCCCACAAGCGCCTCCAATAAAGACACTTATAAAGTTATTTTACGTGGAGAATATTTGCAACGGAAGAAAGGAAGTTTTTTCGATGTACGCAGTCAAAAAGCGGGCCCCCATCAACCCGACCCGCATGATTACAGCCAGTTTTGCAGCGGTCATCCTGACCGGAACGCTGTTGCTTTGTCTGCCAATATCCTCTAAGGCAAGGGAATTCACCTCGCTGTTGGATTGCCTGTTTACCGCCACCAGTGCCACCTGCGTGACCGGCTTGATTGTCTACGATACATACACCCACTGGAGCCTGTTTGGGCAGGGGGTCATCATGGCGCTCATCCAGGTCGGCGGTTTGGGACTGGTGACCTTCACCTCCTTTTTCAGCCTTGTTACCGGAAAAAAACTGGGCCTGCGCGGCATGAAGCTGGCCTCCGAGTCGGTCAACTCCAACTCGTTGAGCGAGGTGCCGGACCTGCTGCGGATGATCATCACCTTCACCCTGACGGTCGAGGCCATCGGCGCGGTGCTGCTGGGGATCTACTTTGTGCCGGAATACGGGATGATGGGCGTCTTCATCTCGGTGTTTTTGGCGGTGTCCGCCTTCTGCAACGCGGGCTTTGACAATCTGGGATTCCTGGGCGAGTACACCTCGCTGACCACCTTCAACGACAACTATCTAGTCATCTTCACCATCATGGCGCTGATTGTCATCGGCGGTCTGGGCTTTGTGGTCTGGAACGACCTGATGGCCTACCGCAAAACCCGGGTGCTGCTGCTGCACACCAAGATCGTGCTGATGGTCACCATCTTTTTGATTCTGTTTGGCGCTCTGGGTTATCTGGGGCTGGAATGGGACAACGAAAAAACGATGCAGGCGTTGGATATGAAGGGCAAGATCGGCGCGGCCTTCATGCAGTCGATCACCATGCGAACGGCGGGCTTTAATTCAATCGACCTGTACTCGATGACCGACGCGGCCAAGGTGTTCTCGGTGGTGCTGATGTTCATCGGCGCGGCGCCGGGTTCCACCGGCGGCGGTATCAAGGTCACCACCACCGCGGTCATCATCATGACAGCTGTCTCGATTATCCGCGGACGGGAGGAGCCATATATGCTCAAACGCCGCATCGCGGCCAGTGTGGTATACCGGTCGCTGGCCATTATGTTCCTAGGCGTTGTTGTCGTGGGCGCCACCACCATGATTTTGATGGCTACCAGTCCCCTGGGGCAGAACGCCCTGACCGGACTGGATGCCACCTTTGAGGCGGTGTCCGGCTTTGCGACGGTCGGTGTCTCCAGCGGTGTGACGGCGGTTTCGACCCCCATTTCCAAAATTGCGCTGATCCTCTCGATGTTCATCGGCAGGGTTGGACCGGTGTCGTTCGGATTATCCCTTGCAGGCAAGAGCACCAGCCGCAAGGTCATTCTGCCGGAGGGCAAAATTATCGTGGGCTAAAAACAGCTTACAAAAGGGAGCCGGAAGGCTCCCTTTTTTGCGCCCGCTTTTTGGAGAGAAAAATTTTGAGAAAAGCGGGAACCAATTTCTTTGCCGCGACGATATACAGATAGAAGGGCAAACACAAGCGGTGACAGCATCCGCCTCTTGAGAAGGGGCGAGGAAGATGGCAAAAAATTTGCAGAAAGCGGGAACCAATTTCTTTGCCGCGACGATATACAGATAGAAGGGCAAACACAAGCGGCGCCTTCAAAGACAATGCCAATAGAAGGAGGGAACAAGCGGATGGAAACAGCGGTGGTCTCGCAGCTGATCGACCAATACGGCATGGACGTCATGCGCTTTTGCAGGAGCCTGACCCGCTGCGCCTGCGATGCGGAGGACCTGTACCAGCAGACCTTTTTGAAGCTGTTGCAGCTGCGGGTCAAGGTGGAGCGGGAACAAAACCCGCGGGCGTTTTTATTTTCCATCGCAAGCGGGATCTGGAAAAATGAGTGCAGGAAGTGGGGCCGCCGGACGGACATCGCGCCCAGCAGCAGCCTGGAGGAGCTGCTGGAGCAGCCGCCGCAGGAGCCGCCGGACGGGGGCGACCTGCAGCAGCAGGTGCTGGACCGGATGTGCCGGCAGGAGCTTGCGCGGGCGGTGCAGCGATTGGAGGAAAAATACCGCTCGCCGGTCATCCTGATGTACCGGTTCGGCATGGGGATCGACGAGATCGCCCGGATTGAGCGGGTGCCCAAGGGGACAATCAAGAGCAGGCTCAGCCGGGCCAGAAAACAGCTTCGCAAAGAAATGGAGGAACGCGGTTATGCACAGGAATTCTAGAGAGGAACCATTTGATCTGCTGTTGCGCCAGGCCCTGCAGCAGGAAACAACAGAAAAACAGCAGGAGGAGCAGCGCGCCCTGACCCGGACAAATAACCTGCTGAAGGCCGAGCTGCAGCGCCGCGAGCAGTGTCGGAGCATCTCGCTGTGGTTTTTGCCGGGAGCACTGCACGCGCTTTTGCTGGGGCTGTTTGCGCTGGCGATCTGCCTGCTGGCTGAGTGGTGGTTTGTCCAGCTGGCGGCGGTGGTGCTGGCGCTGGCGGGCAGTCTGGCGGGCTGGACCTTGACCGGTGTGGGGGTCCGCTACTTTGGGCTCAAGGAGCGGACGACCATCCGCTGGGAAAAACGATAAACAAAGACGGAGGGATTTTGGATGGGACTGTTTATTTTCTTTCTTGTGATGGTGATTGTGCTGGCGCTGGCCTTTACCGGCATCGTGGCGCTGTGGGTGTACAAGGACGCCAAGGCGCGCGGCGAGCGCGGATGGCTGTGGGTGTGCATCGTCCTGCTTTCGTCGCCGCTGCTGGGCGGGCTGCTCTACCTGCTGGCCCGCCGCGATGACCGCCGGCCCTGCCGCTTCTGCGGGTGGATGGTGGACAAGGACGCGCGCTTCTGCTCCCACTGCGGCAAGGAGTACCCGGTCTGCGACCCGGGCAGCGGTTATCAGGAGGATCTGCCGGCGGTTGACCAGCCGGCCAGCCGCCGCAACCGGCGCTTTTTGGCGGCAGTGCTTGTGAGCGTTGTGCTGATGATTGTGAGCCTGGTCGGGATGATTGTCTCGGCGGTGATGGGGACAGACCTCGACACCGGCATCGAGTGGAACACCGGCTGGGTGATGATGAACGTGGAGAACACCTGGGACAACGTCTGGACCTTCCGCTACAACGTTGCCAGCGAGGACTATCACACCAGCTCCCGCCTGGAGGTGGAGGACCCCCAGACCCAGCAGCTGCGGGTCGACCTGCAGTTTGAGCAGGGAGAGAGCATGCGGATGACCATCACCCAGGAGCGGGAGGACGGACAGGAGATCGAGCAGGAATATTTTGTCGAGAGCGACAGTGCGCCGCAGTATTTCCCACTCGATGATTTTGAGGCAGGCAAGATCCGCGTCCGGTTTTACAACAACGGTGTCTCCGACGTGGACGCAAGGGTGACGGTGGAGTAAGATCACCCTTGCGTCCCCATTCCCCAGGCGTTATAATGGAGAAAAAACGATAGGGGGCCCAGCGCGATGAGCGTGACAATCAAGACAAAAGGACAATATCCCGTTTCCAACTGGTCGGGCGGCAGCACGACCGAGCTGTACCTCGACCCGCCGCAGGCAAGCTATGTGCAGCGAAACTTTGGAGTGCGGGTCAGCAGCGCGACGGTGGAGTGCGAGCGCTCCCAGTTCACCGCCCTGCCGGGGGTGGAGCGCATCATCCTGCCGCTGCGCGGGCAGCTGCACCTCTGCTATGAGGGGCACGGGGAAAAGCTGCTGCAGCCCTATGAGCAGGACCGCTTCGACGGAGGATGGCACACCGAGAGCGTCGGCAAGGCGACCGACTTTAACGTCATGCTGCGGGAGGGGAGAAGGGCCAGAGTGGAGATCCTGTCCCTGACCGGCGGGGAGGAGAGCAGAGTCCTGCCGCTTGCAGCGCAGAAAAAGTATTTGATTTTTGCCGCGCAGGGCCAGGCGCTTCTGGCGGTTGACAACCGACAGTACCTGCTGCCCGATTGGGGGCTGGCGGTGGTCGAGCAGGAGACGGAGGCACTCATGCTCACAGCGCCCAACCCGGCAAAACTTGTCGCCGTCGAGCTGGCGTGAGACACTTGACAGCAGCCAAGCAGATAAAAAAACAGGCCGATTAGCCAAGGGCGAATCGGCCTGTTTTTTATCTGGAGATGTCCTGAAAACAGAGTCAGACAGCGGCCTTGCCCCGCCGTCAGAAAAAAAGAGAAAAAAGAGAGAATATTGTATTGACAATCTATATTATATATTATATAATATAGCCATCAAATAAGGATGGGAGGGGAACGGAATGGCTATCCAGTTGGGATCGGTTTTACTGGACGCCTGCGTGCTGGCAGTTGTCATGCGGGAAGATACCTACGGGTACAAGCTGACCCAGGAGGTCAAGCAGATCATGGATGTTTCGGAGTCCACCCTCTATCCGGTGCTGCGGCGTCTGCAGAAGGACGGCTACCTGAGGACCTACGACAAGACCTTTCAGGGTCGCAACCGGCGCTACTACACGGTGACCGAAAAGGGAAGGGAGCAGTTTCAGCAGTTTTACGACCAGTGGAAGCGGATGCGGGTCAAGATTGACGAAGTGATGGACGAAGGGATTGCAAAATGACCAGAGAGGAATATATTGAGGAACTTCGCGCGCGGATTTCTCATTTGCCAAAGGAGGAGCGGGAGTCGGCGCTCAGTTATTACATCGAATATCTGGAGGATGCCACCGATAAGACGATGGAGGAGATCGTCGCGGAGCTTGGCACCCCCGGCGAGGTGGCGGAACGCATCATCGCCGAGTGCGCTCAGTCCAACCAGGAGCGCGGGGAGAACGCCGGGTGCCTGGTCGGGGCGCTGGCGGTGCTGACCAGCCCCGTGTGGCTGCCGGTGCTGTTCGTGATCTTTGTGGTGGGCGCGGTGCTGCTGTTTGTGGTCATGCTGCTCATCTTTATCTTTGGCGTCGTCGCCATCGCCCTGCTGGGCGCGGGCTTCTGGGCGCTGACCGCCTATCCGCCCACCGGCATCGCGGTGCTGGGCGGGGCGCTGATCTGTTTGGGATTGGCCATGCTGTGCGTGCTGCTGTTCATGTGGGCAGGTTCGGCCCTGAAGTCGCTGATGAACGCCTACCGCAGCCGCCGGCAGCACCGGTAAAGGAGGCGCTTTTATGAAACCTTGGTGGAAAAAGATGACCATCATCGCCTGCTGCATCCTGTGTGCGGGCGTGGTGCTCAGCGGAATCGGCTGGGCGCTGGGTGGGGAGATTGTAACCTTGGGGGACAGCCTTCCTGACCGCAGCGCGGCAACGGTGCAGCGGGTACTTGGCCGGATCGAGGACGCCGTTCAGATCGATGTCCTGGACCGGGTGGACGATGAGGTGCAGGACAGCCTGCAGCAGGCGCGGGAAGAGGTGGAGAGCGCCATGCAGAGGGCGGATGACGCCGTGCAAAAGACCATGAATATTTCCGGAACTGTCCTTCCGCTGACCCTTTCCGATGAGCAGAGCCAGCCACTTTCCGGCGACATCACCTCGGTGCGCATCAACGTGGGGGCCGACCGGATGAAGATTCTGCCGGGCGAGAGCTGGGCGCTCAGCTACCAGTTGTTCTTCCCGGAAGATTTAAGCTATGAAGTCGAAAACGGACAGCTCACCCTCTCCTATGGATGGGAAAAGGGAAGATACTACCGGCCCGACGGCAGCGAACACATTACCCTCACCGTGCCCGAGGACGCTGTCTTGCAGGGAGTGACGGTGGAGGAACTGGGGCGGCTGCTCTACACCACCGGACTGCATCTGGGCAAGGTGCAGGTGGAGAGCGAGGACGTCGATGTCCAGATTGAGAGCAGCGTGCTCGACGACGTGTTGCTGGGAGCCGCCGATGCCCGCCTGCGCATCGAGGACAGCCAGCTCAAGGCGCTGGAACTGGATACTTTAGATTTGGAGCTGAACCTCAACAACCTGACGGCGGACAGCATCTCTGTTGATTCCACCGACAGCGACGCCACCCTGCGGAATGTGACGGTGCAGGGGGAGGCGGCCTTTAACACCACCGATCTGGAAATGGAGGCGGGCAGCCTGAGCGCAGGAGCTCTCTCAATCAGTGCCAGCGACGGCAGCTTCACTGTCCAGAACGCCAATATCGCGGACACAATGCAGATCACGGGAGCCGGCCTCGACACCCAGTTTGCGGGCAGCGTCGGCGGAAACATCCGGATCGACAGCTCGGAAGGCGACGCGGTGCTTTCGCTGGACGGCAGCGCACAGTCCTACAACCTTGATTTCTCCGCCGGCGTGGACAGCGAGGTGGCGGTGGCCGGTCAGGAAGTTGCGCTTCGGGATGGCCAGTACCGCAAAGATAACGGCGCAGGCCGTTTGATCGAGATTGATACGCTGGGGGATATCCAGCTTGCGTTTACCGAATAAGGGCAAGGAGGTGCTTGTTGATGAAAGCCAAAAAGATTGTCTTGCTGATTGCGCTTGGCGTTTTGCTGGCGGGTTTCCTGCTGTGGGCAGTGGGGGCTGCGCTGGGCGCCAAAACACTCTATCTGCAGAATGGGGAACTGACCGTTGGCGACCAGCCGATGGGCGGCTTTTCCATCGGCTCGGATGTGAGTGTAGCAGCCAGTTCCAAGGAAGGTGCTGCCGGACTGCCGCAGCAGATGCAGGTGAGCCGGTTAAAGCTGCTGCCCGATGTCGGCGACCTGACGGTGCAGCCGGGAGACGGCTGGGATCTCTCTTATGACCTGCGCTACCCCGAGCGCCTGCACTGGTCGGTGGAGGACGGTACCCTGACGGTGGAGTACGATTACCCGGAAGGGGAATACAGCAACGTCTCGATCGAAGACACCATCACCCTGACCTTCCCGAAGGGGCTGGAGTTGGAGCAGATGGAGGTCGAAAGCGGCATGGGCAGCGTCGAGGTGCAGGGCATCACCGCCCAGCAGATGGAGCTCTCCGGCGGCATGGGCGACTTTGACGCGACCGGCATCAACGCTGCGCAGCGGCTGTATGTCGATGCGGGCATGGGCGATGTCGATATCTCGGGCAGCTTTGGCGGCGAGGTGGAGCTCAACTGCGGCATGGGTTCGGTCAACCTCGAGGTGCAGGGCGCGTCGCGGGAGGACTTCGACTACGATTTGGATGTCGGCATGGGTTCGCTCTCGGTTGAGGGAGTGGAGGCCAGCGGCTTCCTTGGCGGCGAGTACAAGACCAGCGACGGCAAGGACCGGTCGATCACCGTCGACGGCGGCATGGGCGACGTCAAAATTTCCTTTGCAGAATAAACAGAAAAAGAGGCGGAAAGCAGGAATGCTTTCCGCCTCTTTTCTATTCGCTTTGCTGTGGGAAGATGGAGCCAAGCATCTCCTCGATATAGGCCGGGGTCAGCGGCTGTCCGCAGTAGCCTGCCACCCCGTGCTGGGCGGCAAGCTGATCGGTGTAATCTGAAAGCTGTACCAGATGCAGGTCGCTGTAGCCGGGGCCATACATGGTGACGGTGAAGGCAAGCTGCGGGGCAGAGATGGAAATTTCCCCGCTGGCAGCGTCCTTCTCGACGGCAATCTCGGCCATCGCGCCGACCAGATTGGGCCGGTCGGCCTGGGCGGAGACAAAGTTCCCCAGCGAATACAGCACCCAGACCTGCCGGCCATCGGCGGCGGTCAGCTGCTCCACCGGCTGCAAAACGTGCGGGTGGGTGCCGATGATGATGTCCGCGCCCCAGTCCGCCAGCTGCTGCGCCAGCTCCCGCTGAGCGGGGGTGGGGGTGGTGCTGTTCTCCTGCCCCCAGTGCACCGAGACGACGGCGACGTCCGCTATTTGAGCGGCCTCTTTCACCTGCTGCTGCATCCGTTCGGGCTGATCGGTGTAGGTGATCTTCTCCTCCTGACCCTGCGGCAGCGGGATGCCGTTGGTGTGCTCGGTGAAGCCGGCAAAGGAAAAGGTGATGCCCTCCCGCTCCAGCACGGGGACGGCGCCGTCGGTGCCGGTGATGGCGGGGATGTTATTTTCCCGCAGCGCCTGTTCGGTTTCGGTTAGCCCCTCTATGCCCTGATCGAGCATGTGGTTGTTGGCAAGGTTAACAATGCCAAAGCCGAGAGCCGCCAAATTCTGCGCCAGCTGGGGCGGCGAATTAAAGAGCGGGTAGCTGGAAGGGGGCCTGCTTGCGGCGATCGGCGTCTCCTGATTGATAAAGGCAAGGTCGGCATCCGCAATCTCCTGCGACACCGCGCTGTAGACTGGCAGAAAGTCATAGCCGCCATCCGCCGCACGCGCCTGCGCCTGCCAGTAGATGACGTCGTGGATGAGGTTGTCTCCCACCGCCAGCAGGGTGGCCCGGGACGGCGGCAGTTCGGCAGGTTCCGGCTGCGGCTGCGGACAGGGCTCAACTTGCTGCTGAACAATAGGCTCGATCACCGGCTGTGTCTGGGGCTGGGCGGAGCGCGCGGTGCAGGCGCAGAGCAGGCAGGTGGACAGCATCAGTACCGATAGCATTTTGATCCGTTTCAAAAGTTTCTCCCCCTTACTGTAAATATTCCCAGACAGCCCGCACCGCCGCGTCGTTGACGGCGTAGATTTTGTTTTCGGCGCGCATCTGGCTGGCACTGCTGGTCAGAAAGGCCAGCCCCTTGTGGCTTTCCCGGTCATAGAACAGGCAGGAGATCACCCCGTAGGCGTTGCCCTGGTGGCCCCAGAGGGTGACGCCGCCGACAATCTCGTCGGTCATCTGCAACGCCAGGCCGCGGGTGGTGTTGGTGGCCTCGTCGTAGACCTTTGGCGTGTGCATCTCCTCCAGCGTTTCAGCCGAGAGGAAGGTTTGGCGGGTGTCGGAACCAGCCGGCAAAAAGCTGCCGTCCCCAGCCAGAATCATCGCGATGCGGGCGAGGTCCTTTGCCGAAATGTACAGCTCGCCCTGTCCCAGCAGGTACATCTGCCCGACCGGGATGCGAGCGTAGGCCTTTTCCATCTTGCCCCAATCCAGCGGGTCGACTGACCCCAGCATCGCTATGGTCTGTGGGTCGTCGATGTCGTCGGTGAGAAAACCGGCGTCCAGCCCCAGTGGCTCAAACAGGACCTGCTGGGCATAGCTGCGGAAGGGCTGCCCGGTGGCGTACTCGATGGCGGCGCTGACCAGCCCCATGCCGAAGTTGGTGTAGGCGTACTGTTTGCCGGGGGCGCTGCCGGAAAAGTTTCCGTACTGCAGGACCTGGTCGAGGGACGGAAAGACCGATTGGCTGATCGCCCAGTTGTACCCCGCCCCATCCACGATGCCGGAGGTGTGGGTCAGGAGCATCTCCAGCGTGGTGGTGCTGTCCGGGTAGTAGGGATTCTGCAGGTCGGGATGGATGTCCGCGATGTCCATGTCGAGCGAGAGCTTTCCTTCATCCACCAGGTGCATGGCCAGCATGGCCGTCACCGCCTTGGAGATGGAGGCGACGCGGTACTTGGTGTTCTCGTCCGCGGGCGTGTCGCCGCGCGCCTTGCCGTAGGAGTGGGTGTAGACAATCTGTTCTCCCTCAAAGGCGGCGGCGCTGCAGGCCTTGACGCCGTACTGCTGGCAAATCTCATCCAGCGCCGCGTCCAGCTTGTCCTCGTTGCCGGCGATGTGGTTGGTCGGAGCGGCAGGGAGCGAAACCGGCTGCGCGGACACAGCGATCGATTCTGCGGCGGGCTGGACGGGGGACAAGTCCACCGGGACCGTTTCCTGCAGGGTCGGCAGCGCCAAAAAGGGGAGGGCGAGCAGCACCGCGGCCAGAACAGCCGCCAATATTCCCGCTTTCTTCATTTTTTCTCCCCTCTTTCTGTCTGCCTGCAATCAATCTTTACGACGGCAGAAGATTTTAAAGTCAAGCTTATTATACTCCTTTCGACAAAGAAAGACAAATTTTTTCCGGACCAAAAGGAATATTTCTCCGTTTTCCATAAAGCGGAGAGATCCCTTTTGTCAAAATAATCTAATCCTTGTCTGCCACTGACGGAAAAGAGGAAAAGTCTGGGAAAGTTTTGACTGTTGATGGAATTTCGACCGCTTACCGCTTGTCATCCGACCGGGAATGATGGTATGATAGAGGAATAAGAATCCGTTTTTTGGGATACCGGTAAAGGAGATCATGAGAAGATGAAAAAATTGCAGTTTGTGTCGTTGCTGCTGTGCCTGGCGTTGGCGCTGGGCGGCTGCAGCAACGTGACGATAGGAGAGTCGCAGTCCAATGCGGGACAGTCCGCGCAGGCAGGGGAGCAGACGGTGGGCCAGTCGCAGGGGGAGGAGCAGGTGCTCTCCAACGAGCGCATCCCCACCGAGCTTTCCAGCGAGGGCGTCTTTGTGCAGAACTGGCAGGAGTGGGACCGGGAAAGCCTGCCCGCCCAGTACCTGATGGAGCTGGACGACACCGCCCTGATGCTGATTGAGCAGGTGCAGAATGTCTGCGCCCAGGCTTCCCCCGCCGACCTGTTTGACGGCATCGGGCACGCCAGCGTCAGCGCCCTGCTGCGGGTGGCGCTGGACAAAACCCCCGCCATCGACTTCCCGGTTCAGATTTCGCGGGACGAGGACGGCGATGTGAGCGCCAGCAGCGAGGAATACCCCGACCATGTGCTGGTCAGCCTTCTGCAGAACGAGCAGGAGGAGGGGCGCGACCTGCGGGAATTTTACTACCAGGAGGACGTAGCGGCGGTGTACGCCCGGCTGTTTGGGGAGGGCAGAACCCTGTCCTTCCAGGACCTGTGCCCGCAGTACTACTATTACGCGCGGGAAGGCGTCTTTGCCCACCGGGGAGAGCGCACGCCGGTGGCGGTTTGGCCGATGCTGGTGCGCTATAACGATGGGGAGAGCACCACAACGGTCGATCTGCTGCTGACCGAAAACCCCGGAGGGGATCAGCCGCTGCTCTACACCCGCGCGGACGGCGGCGTGGTGGAGCTGACCGCGGACACCTACCAGGAGGAGCTGGCCGGTGAACCGGTTTACCGCTACACCTTTGCCAAGGACGAGGATGGGACGCTCACCCTGACCGGCATCCGGCAGGTGGGGATTCTCAATGAGAGCTGCGACGCAGTTATCGATGCCGCCGAGCCGCTGGAGGATGAAGCACCGGAGCTGGAGGTACCGGAACGGGTGATGATATCCTCGGAGGACATGCAGTATGAGGTGGATCTGCAGCAGGAGTATGAGGGTACCACCGCGGTGGATTACCTGATGGATCTGCTGCAGGGCGCGCAGCGGGTGGAAAGTGCGGCGTCGGATCAGGTACTGGCCGGAAATGGGGCGCGCACCTTAACCATGACGATGAGCTACACCGGCGGCGAGGAGGTCGTGCTGAACATCATGAGCCGGGGCTATCTGCCGGGCATCGAGTCGAGCTACATGACCTTCAGCATCGGCTCGCGCCAGTACGTATTGGAGCAGAGCGCCTACACCGACTTCACCGCCTGCATCAACACCTGTCGTGCGGCGGCATGATGCCGCGCCCAATTCACGTATCGGTTGGGAGGGAAGGCTAACTTTCTACCTCGCGGCACCCAATTTCTGCAAAATAAAGTTTTCGCCAGCCTTTTTCAAAAGGCTGTGGTTTCCAAAGGCAAAGCCTTTGGTCGCGCGCCGCAGCGTGCGAAATACTTTGTCGTTGGAAGCGCCTTTGCGGGTGAATTGCGAGAGCTGCTTGCAGCTCTCGCAAGAGGGGGCTTTTGTAAGAGAAAAGCCCCCTTAAGAAACTGCCGTTACGCACAGCCCAGCCCAACCTTCCAGTGGACGGTTGGGCGCCAACGAGAGCGCGGCACCCAATTTCTGCAAATAAAGTTTTCGTCCACCTTTTTCAAAAGGTGGCGGGTGTCCAGCGGGCAGCGCCTGCTGGTCGAGCACAGCAGTGCTCGAAACACTTTTATCGTCAAGCGCCAAGTCACGCTTATAGCCTGCTGAAAAATTAGCTCTGCGTTGCGTGACTCGAAGCTGAACGGTGTTCAGCTTCCCGGGTTGATGCGTTGGGCTTTTGTAAGAGAAAAGCCCCCTTAACAAGTTGCCGATTTGTACAGCCCAGCCCAACCTTCCGGTGGACGGTTGGGCGCCGGCAAGCGCGCAGGGCGAAGTCTCTGCAAAAAAACTCCAAAACAAACACTTGTGCAAACAAGAAAAGACCTCCCACAGAGGAGGTCTTTTTTGCGCTTCTGCTTTTTGTTTACTCCACGACGATGAGGTCCTTCGGGTATTTGTTGAGAACCTCACAGCCGTCCTCAGTGACAAGGACCAGGTCCTCGACGCGGACGCCGAATTTGCCCGGCAGATAGATGCCTGGCTCGATCGAGAAGATCATGCCCGGTTTGGCGATGACCTCGCACTCGGAGGAGACCGGCGGCTGCTCGTGCTCCTTCATGCCGATGCTGTGGCCGGTGCGGTGGGTGAAGTATTCGCCGTAGCCCGCGTCCTCAATGACCTTGCGGGCGGCAAGGTCGATCTCTTTAAAAGCGACGCCCGGCTTGACGACGGCGATGGCTGCCTCGTTGGCGCGGCGAACCGTCTCGTAAACGGTGCGCTGCTCCTCGCTGGCCGATTTGTAAAAGACGGTGCGGGTCATGTCGCACCAGTAGTGGTTGAAGGGCGCGCCGATGTCCATCACGATGCTGTCGCCCTCCTTGAGAACGGTGCCGTCGGTGCCGTGGTGCGGGTCCGCGCCGTTGGCGCCCATGGCGACAATCGAGAAGCCCAGGTGGTCGCAGCCCTTCTCCTGGAAGAAGTGCTCGACCTTGGAGGAGAGCTCCTTCTCGGTGATGCCCTCGCGGATGGCGTGGATGGCCATGTCGATGCAGGCGTCGTCGATGCGGGAGGCGGCGCGCATCAGTTCGCGCTCCTCCTCATCCTTGTACATGGTGGCCTGTGCCACCGGCTCGGAGCCGAGCACCGGCTTGACGTCCGGACGGTGGCTCATCAGGCCGATCAGGAAGCGGCTGGGCCAGGTCTCGTCGATGCCGAGCTCTCCCGGCAGCACCGCGGCGGCCAGCTGGGCCACCGGGTCGTCGCTGTCGGTGTGCTCCACCATCTCCAGGCCCTCCTGCGGCGCAATGGCGAACAGCTTGTTGCCGAAGAAGGTGACCTTGCCGTCCTCCCGAATGTACAGCGCCATCATCCGCTCCATCGGGGAAACCCAGATGCCGGTCAGGTAGTAGACCGGTTCGGTCTCGGTGACCAGAAGCTGGTGCAGACCCGCCTGCTTCATATTGTCCAGAACCTTTTGCAATCTTTGCTGATTCATGATAAAAACTTCCTTTCCTGATTGGAATGATGCATCTTTCAGCTACCTTCATTATAGCACAACTTTTGGAGGAATCAATTCTCTTTCGTTTGCCGGGGTATCTTGTCTTGACAAAAGAGAAGATACCTGATATAATTTGTAACTGCTGATACATTTTATAAATCGAAGGCGAGGAAAATCACCATGCAGCACCGCTCCAAAATCAAAGACCTGACCCTGATGGCCCTGTTTGCCGCCCTGACTGCGGTGGGTGCGTTCATCACCATTCCGGTTCCGCCGGTGCCCTTTTCTCTGCAGATTTTCTTTGCGATTTTGGCCGGGGCGCTGCTGGGCTCCCGCCGGGGCGCAATCAGCGTCGCCGTCTATGTCCTGCTGGGACTGTGCGGCCTGCCGGTCTTTACCAAGGGCGCGGGATTGTCCTACATCTTTCAGCCCACCTTTGGCTACCTGGCCGGTTTTATTCTGGGGGCCTGGCTGTGCGGCAAGATCGTCGAGCTGCGCGCCGACAAGGGCATGAAGACGATGCTGCTGGCCTGTTTTGCCGGGGCGGCAGCCGACTTTGTGGTGGGGATTGTCTACTTTTACCTGATTCAGAACATCTATCTGGGCAGCGAGATGGGGCTGTGGGCGGTGCTCTACTCCACCTTTATCATCTTCATCCCCGCCGATACCCTGCTGATGGTGCTGGCGGCCTACCTCGGCAAACGGCTGCACCAAACCCGCATTTTGGACTAGCGCCTTCCATTAAAACGACATCTTCTAAAAAGTGATTTTTTTCATGATAACTCCTTTGTGAAAGCGGGGAGCCGGAACGTTTCAGCAGCTCCGGCTCCCTGTTTTTTGTGCCGCTGAAGACGCGCTTGTCTGTGCAGGGAAAAGAGGGTATAATGGGAGCAGAAAAAAGGAAGGGGAGATCCGGCGATGAAGAGAATGGAACCCAACCTGCGCCAGCCAATCGATAGCGGCGACCTGCTCTACGACCTGGTGCTGGCCCAGCAGGCGGACGAGGAGGAGCTGAAAAACACCTTTTACCAGAACCAGACGCTGGAGGATTTTTCCGGCGGGCGGATGGAGTTTCAAAACTGCGTCTTTCGCGGCTGCCAGTTTGTGCGGTGCCGGCTGGACAACTTTTCCTTCACCGATGTGCTGCTGGAAAACTGCAACCTCTCCGGAAGCACCCTGCGCGACCTGGCGACCCAGCGGGTGATTCTGCGCGGCTGCAAGCTGATGGGCTGCAATCTGAGCCAGTCGCTGTTGCAGAACACCGCTTTCTTGAACTGCAATCTGCGCTACGCGGTGCTGGCGGGGTCCAAGCTCAAGTCGGTGCTGCTGGACGGCTGCACGCTGGAGGAGGCGGACTGCAGCGAGCTCAAGCTCAAAGGGCTGGAGCTTTCCGACTGCGACCTCAAGCGCATCCAGCTGCTGCACACCCCGCTGGAGGGCATCGACCTGCGCAGCTGCGAGATTGCGGGCCTGCGCCTTGCTGTCGAGGATCTGCGGGGCGCTGTCGTCACCGCCGAACAGGCCATCGACCTGGTCTCCTTTTTGGGGGTAGAGGTGCGGTGATGAAGAGCACAAAAAAGGCCTTCCCACTTTGGTGGGAAGGTCTTTTTGCAGGCAAATTTTTTGCTCGCAAAATTTTTTGCAAGCAAAAAGGAAAATTACTTGGTGCCGAAGATGCGGTCGCCGCAGTCGCCCAGGCCCGGAACGATGAATTTTTCGTCGTTGAGCTTTTCATCCAGGGCAGCGCAGTAAACCTGTACGTCAGGATGCGCTTCGGTCAGAGCGTTCATGCCCTCTGGGGAAGCGATGACGCACATGAATTTGACGTTGACAGCGCCCTTTTCTTTGAGGATCTTGATCGCTTCCACAGCGGAGCCGCCGGTTGCGAGCATTGGGTCCAGCACGATGACTTCGCGCTCATGGATGTCGGACGGCAGCTTGCAGTAGTAGGTGACCGGCTGCAGGGTCTGCGGGTCGCGGTACATGCCGATGTGGCCTACCTTGGCAGCAGGAACCATCGAGAGCACGCCCTCCAGCATGCCGATGCCGGCGCGCAGGATCGGAACAAAGGCCAGCTTTCTGCCGGCGATGATCTTGGTCTTGGCGATGGCGACCGGGGTCTCCACCTCGATCTCCTTGAGAGGCAGGTCGCGGGTGGCCTCGTAGCACATCAGCATCGAGATTTCGCCGACCAGCTCGCGGAATTCCTTGGAGCCGGTGTTCTTGTTGCGCAGCAGAGAGAGCTTGTGTTGAATCAGTGGGTGGTCTAAAATCATAGGAGTCATAAACATCGAATCCTTTCATGTGGTTTCAGGTTGATCGAATCCTTCCGAAAAAATCCGATCAACAATACAGATCTATTGTACAACAAATTGGCCGGGAAGAAAATATTTTTTTCTTATATTTTTGCGTTCGGGCTGCAAAATCGGCAATTTACTGAAAAATGCGGTCGGATTTGCCCTATTTGCCGAAGTTCTCCTCCAAAGAGCTGATCTTGTCGACCCTTCTCTGGTGGCGTCCGCCTTCAAACTGGGCGTTTAAAAATTCGTCCACCATCATGCAGGCAAGGCCGGGGCCGACCACTCTGCCGCCGAAGCACAGGACGTTGGCGTCGTTGTGCAGGCGGGTGTATTTGGCGCTGAAGCAGTCCGAGCAGCAGGCCGCGCGGATGCCCTTGACCTTGTTGGCCGCCATCGAGATGCCGATGCCGGTGCCGCAGATCAAAATGCCCAGCTGGCACTCGCCGCTGACAATCTTGTCGCAGGCAGCTTTGGCGATGTCGGGGTAGTCCACCGAGCTCTCGTCGTAGCAGCCGACATCGATGTATTCGATTTTGTTCTCTTCCAGATGTTTTTTGATCTCCTGCTTGAGCAGGAAACCGCCGTGATCGCTTCCAATTACGAGCATGTTGATTCCCTCCATTGATTGCTTCTTTTTTGTATGAACTAGTTTTTTGGCTGGGCTGCAGCCTGCTTTGCCTGTTTGGCTATCAATTCCCGCTGGGCTTGGGGGAGCTTTAAGTAGACCGGTTCCAGCTGTTCGGCCGGGATGGGCTGGACGCAGCGGCTCTGGATGCCGTGCAGAGCCGCCAGCCCCACGCCGTAGGCGTGCTGCAACAGCAGGTGCTTGCCGGGGATCGAGAGCTTGCGCTGCGGGCACAGCCGCTGCATGGTGTCTGCCACCAGCTGCGCTCCGTCGCCCAAAACGGTGATGGGCCGCCCGGCGGGGAACTGGGAAAGCTGCTCGCACAGCTCCTCGGCCATGAGCGCGCTGTCATCGGTCAGGCGGGCCATCTGGTTGTCCGCGTCAAAGCAGGCAGCGTAGACCTGGCCGCAGCGCGCGTCCAGCGCCGCGCACAGGATACCGCCGCGGTCGTACAGGTTAAAGGCAAGTCCCTCCAGCGCGGAGACCGGCACACAGGGCTTTTGCAGCACCTGGGCCATCCCCTTGACGGCGGCGACGCCGATGCGCAGGCCGGTGAACGAGCCGGGCCCCACCGAGACGGCAAACAGGTCGATGTCCTGCACCGACTTGTGGCTGCATTCCAGCAGCGCCTGCGCCATCGGCATGATGGTCTGGCTGTGGGTGAGCCGGGCGTCGGTGTAAAACTGCGCGATCGGCCGGTCGTCCTCCAGCAGAGCGCAGGAAGCCGCGGCGGAGGAAGTGTCCATCGAGAAAATTTGCATATTGGACCTCCTTAAAAAAGGTGAGATAAAAAATCAGGGCCGCCGGATGAGAATCCGGCGCAGGTCGGGGTCATCGCCCTCCTGCGGGCGGCTGATTTCCACCGTGATGGTGTTGGGGGGCAGGACCGACTCGATGTTTTCGCTCCACTCGATGGCGAGGATGCCGCCATAGTCCAGATAGTCAAAAAAGCCGGTGGAGTAAAGGTCCTCGTAGCTCTCCACCCGATACATGTCGAAGTGGTACAGGGCGTGTTCCCCGTTACCATATTGATGCACCAGCGCAAAGGTGGGGCTGGAGACCTGCGACTCATCCAACCCGAGCCCCCGGCAAAGCCCCCGGGTGAAGGCGGTTTTGCCCGCGCCCATCGGCCCTTTGTAGGCGATGACGTCGCCGCTTTTTAAGCCGGCGGCAAAGTCCGCGGCGATCTGTTCGGTCTCGCCGGCGCTGTGGCTGAGATATTGTTGTTCCATAAGGCACCCCCGATTGGAGTTTGGATGTGATGTAAAAAGGGAAAGGGAGGCCCCGGGCGGGAACCTCCCTTGGTAAACCGGTTTAGAACAGGCCGTGAATCTGACCGTCCGCGTCGATGTCGATGCGGTAGGCGGCAGGGTCCTTGCCAAGGCCCGGCATGGTCATGATGGCGCCGGCCAGCGCGACGACAAAGCCCGCGCCCGCCGAGACCTTGACCTCGCGGATATTGATCCTAAAGCCGGTCGGACGGCCCAGCTTGTTGGCGTCGTCGGACAGCGAGTACTGGGTCTTGGCCATGCAGACCGGCAGCTTGCTGTAGCCCAGCTTTTCGATATCCGCAATCGCCTTGCTGGCGGCAGCGGAGTAGTCTACGCCGTCCGCGCCGTAAATCTCTTTGGCGATGGTCTCGATCTTTTCCTTGATGGAGAGGTCCAGGCTGTAGATGGGGGCAAAGTTTGCAGGCTTCTCGCAGGCTTTGACAACCTTTTCGGCCAGCTCCTTGCCGCCCTCGCCGCCCTTGGCAAAGACGTCGGAGAGGGCAAACTCGACGTCGTTTTCGCGGCAGTAGTTTTCCAGAACCTCGATCTCCTCGTCGGTGTCGGTGAGGAAGTGGTTGATGGCGACGACAACCGGCACACCAAACTTCTTCATGTTTTCTACATGGGCAGCCAGGTTGCACAGGCCCGCCTTGAGCGCCTCGACGTTTGGTTTGGCGGTGTCGGCCTTCGGCACGCCGCCGTTATATTTGAGCGCGCGCAGGGTGGCGACGACCACGATGGCCGACGGCGCTAGCCCGGCGTAGCGGCACTTGATGTCCAGGAATTTTTCTGCGCCAAGGTCGGAGCCGAAGCCCGCCTCGGTGATGGTGTAATCGGCAAGTTTCAGCGCCAGCTTGGTGGCTCTGACCGAGTTGCAGCCGTGCGCGATGTTGGCAAACGGGCCGCCGTGCATCAGCGCAGGGGTGTTTTCCAGCGTCTGCACCAGGTTTGGTTTGATGGCATCCTTGAGCAGCACCGCCATCGAGCCGTTGACCTTCAGGTCCTTGGCGTAGACCGGTTTGTTGTCGTAGGTGTAGGCGACCAGGATGTTGCCCAGACGCTCCTTGAGGTCCTGCAGGTCGGCGGCCAGGCACAGGATGGCCATGACCTCGCTGGCAACGGTGATCTGGAAGCCGTCCTCGCGGACAACGCCGTTGGCCTTGCCGCCCAGGCCGACGATGGTGTTGCGCAGAGCGCGGTCGTTCATATCCATGCAGCGTTTAAAGAGGACGCGGCGCGGGTCGATGCCCAGCTCGTTGCCCTGCTGCAGATGGTTGTCCAGAATGGCACACAGCAGGTTGTTGGCCGCGGTGATGGCGTGCATGTCGCCGGTGAAGTGCAGATTGATGTCCTCCATCGGGACCACCTGCGCATAGCCGCCGCCGGCAGCGCCGCCCTTGATGCCGAATACCGGGCCCAGAGATGGCTCGCGCAGGGCGATGATGGCGTTTTTTCCGATCTTCTTCATCGCCTGGCCAAGACCGACGGTCGTGGTGGTCTTGCCCTCACCGGCCGGGGTGGGGTTGATGGCGGTGACCAGCACCAGCTTGCCGTTGGGACGGTCGGCCAGACGGTCGAACAGGCTGTCCGAAAGCTTTGCCTTATAGTGGCCGTACGGTTCCAGCTCTTCCGGGCGGATGTTAAGCTCGGAAGCGATCTCGGTGATCGGCTTCATGGCACACTGCTGGGCGATTTCGATGTCTGTAAGCATGTTGACAGATTCCTCCTTTGTGTTCAGTTTCCCAAAAAAGCGGCAAGGCGTCCGGCTTTTTTGGGAGGAGGTCCGGCGCGGCAGCGGAAAACTTTTCACCGGCGCGCAGCCTCCTTTGCCAGATTCGGGTAACTTCAGTATAACACACTTTTAAAAATAAGCAAAGAGAAAATCGGGCGCAATATTTATATATTTTATCTTGAATCCCGACAAGATTCATAATATAATAAGAAAGTCTTTATATCATTTTTGATCCTATCCAGGAAAACAGACTGCTTGTTGATAGAGAAAGGTTTTTTGCCATTATGATGAAAACTGCCCTGTCTGCCACCGGCAGATATTTAAAACAAACCGACTGGCTGCTGATGCTGTGCTGCGTGGGCTTGTCCAGTTTCAGCACCCTCTTAATCTACAGCCTCTATGTCAATGGAGAGGTCGGCAGGCTCAACACCGTCCTGGTGCAGCCGGCGATGGCAATCTGCGGCGTTGCGGCGGCGATTGTGCTCTCCAAAATCGACTACCACCTGATGGCGCGGCTGTGGAAGTGGCACACTGCGCTGTGCTACGGCCTGCTTTTATTGCTGTTCCCGTTTGGCGTGCAGCGCGTGGAGTGGGTGGACGACCGCAACTGGCTGCCGATTCCGTTTTTGGGGATCAACTTCCAGCCCTCCGAGCTGCTCAAAATTTCCTTCATCATCACCTTTGCCTACCACCTTTCCCGGGTGAAGGAAAACCTCAACCGACCAAAGCAGCTGCTGGGACTCTTGCTGCACGGGGCCATCCCCTGCGCCATCATCCACCTGCAGGGCGATGACGGCACGGTGCTGGTCATGGCGACCATCTTTGCCAGCATGCTGTTTGTGGCGGGGCTTTCCTGGAAGTACATCCTGTCGGTTCTGGCGCTGATTCCGCCGGCGGCGATTGTGGCGTGGAACTTCTTTTTGGACGACGACAAGAAAAACCGCATCCTGGCGGTCATCAATCCCGCGCTGGTGGACGAGGCCAGCTCCTGGCAGCAGCAGCGCGGCATCATCGCCATTGGCAACGGCGGGCTGTGGGGCAACGGCATCTTTATGGAGAGCGGCCAGTTCCGTTATGTGCCGGAGGTTTATAACGACTTTATCTTTACCTACATCGGCGAGGCGGTCGGCTTTATCGGCAGCGTCGCGGTGCTGGTGGCGCTGGCCTTTTTGTGCATCAAGATTCTGTGCAACGGCCTGCGCGCGGCGGACGACATGGGCAAATATATCTGCGTGGGCGTCTTTGGCATGATCGCCGTGCAGATCATCATCAACATCGGCATGTGCCTGGGACTGCTGCCGGTCATCGGCGTCACCCTGCCCTTTTTGTCGGCGGGCGGCACCTCGACCGGCACGCTGTATCTGGCCATCGGGGTGGTGCTGAGCGTCTACATGCACAGCGGAAAGGACATGCTGTTCGCGTAACAACCCTTTATCGGAAAGGGAAGGAGGAACCCAAGATGAGAAAACCCCTGGTCGGGGCGGTGATTGCCGCCGGTGGGATGGCCCAGCGGATGCAGGGAATCGACAAACAGCAGCTGGTGATCGGCGGTGTGCCGGTGCTGGCGCGGTCGATTCTGGCGCTGGGGCAGGTCGAGCAGGTCGGCGAGATTGTGGTGGTGACAAAACCCGAGCTGTTTGAGACGCTGGAAGGCTGGAGGGAGCGATACCATCTGCCGCCCTTTCTGCTGGCAGCGGGGGGAAGCACCCGCCAGCAGTCGGTGCAGGCGGGGGTGGCGATGCTCTCGGAGCAGGTGGAATATGTGGCCATCCACGACGGCGCGCGTCCCTTTGCCACTCGGGAGCTGATCGAACGCTGCCTGCAGAGCGCCATCGAGCACGGCGCCGCCACGGCGGCGGTGCGGGCCAAGGATACCATCAAGGTCTCGGCGCAGGACGGCTCGATCGAGTCCACCCCCGACCGCAGCCGGCTGTATCTGACCCAGACCCCGCAGATCTTTTCGCTGGCGCTGTACAAAAAGGCAGTGCGGCAGGCGCAGCAGGAGCAGCTGGACTTCACCGACGACTGCCAGCTGGTCGAGCACATCGGCCAGAAGGTCTGGCTCAGCGAGGGAGATTATCAGAATATCAAAATCACCACGCCGGAGGACATGGTGCTGGCCGAAGCGATTGCCCGGCAGCAGGACACGCAGCAAAGAGGGGAGAAAAGAGAGATGGAGATTCGCGCCGGACACGGCTATGACGTACACCGCCTGGTGGAGGGAAGAAAGCTGATTCTGGGCGGGGTCACCATCCCCTGGGAAAAGGGACTGCTTGGCCATTCGGACGCCGACGTGCTGACCCACGCGGTGATGGACGCGCTGCTTGGCGCGGCCGCGCTGGGGGATATCGGCAGGCACTTCCCGGACACCGACCCGCGCTATGCCGGGGCGGACAGCCTGGAGCTTTTGCGCCATGTGGTGAAGCTGCTCTGCCAGGAGGGCTACGCGATTTCCAATATCGACGCCACCGTCATCGCGCAGCGGCCAAAGCTCAAGGATTTTATCCCGCAGATGCAGCAGAACATCGCGGCGGCCTGCGGCATCGCTCCCGCGCAGGTCAATGTCAAGGCCACCACCGAGGAAAATCTGGGTTTCACCGGCTCGGGAGAAGGGATGAGCGCCCACAGCGTCTGCATCCTGACAAGGTAAAGAGGACAGGAACGGGTTCCCCCGCATAAAATGGGTAAGGGCAACTGCAACCAACACGAACTTACCTGAAGGGGGAATTTACCGTGACATATAAACAGGACCCAATGACCGACATCCCGGTCAGCTCGCTGACCTATGCGATTAAAGGGCAAAGATTGCTTGAACAGAACGGCTACACCGTCTGGGCGGGCCGCGACCACGACCGGGTGACCGGCTGCGGCTACAAGCTGACCATCCGCGGCGGCGAGGACAAAGCCGAAATGGCGCGGGCGCTGCTGATGCAAAACGGCATCCGTCTGGCCCGCAGGTCCCAGGCAGGGGAAGAAGGTGGCGGCAGGTGATCTACTTTGACAATGCGGCCACCACCTTTCCAAAGCCGCCCTGCGTGGCAAAGGCGGTGCAGGAGGCGCTGGTGCGCTACGGCGCCAATCCCGGACGGGGCGGTCACGACCTCTCCATCGAAACGGCCAAGCGGGTGTACCGCTGTCGGGAGCTGGCCGCGCAGCTCTTTTGCTGCCAGCCCGAGCAGGTGGTGTTCACCAAAAACTGCACCGAGTCGCTGAACATCGTCATCAAGGGCGTGCTGCGGCCGGGGGATCATGTGATTATCTCCGACCTTGAGCACAACGCGGTCTACCGGGTGGTGGACGCGCTGGCCCGGCAGGGGCTGATTGCCTACAGCGTCGCCGAGACCTGTCCCAGCGACGAAAAGACGATCTGGAACTTTGAGCACCTGATCCGCCCGAGCACCCGCCTGATTGTCTGCACCCAGGGCTCCAACGTCTTTGGCGTGCGGGTGCCGGTGGAGAAGATCGGCGCGATGGCGCGCCGCCGCGGGGTGCTGATGGCGGTGGACGCCGCGCAGACGGCGGGGCTTCTAGACATCAATCTGCAGAACAGCGCCATCGACTACCTCTGCCTGCCCGGGCACAAGGGCCTGTACGGCCCGGCGGGAACGGGGCTTTTGATCGTCAACTGCGACCTGCTGCCCGCTTCCCTTTTGGAGGGCGGCACCGGCAGCTTCTCGATGGAGGCGCAGATGCCGGACTTTCTGCCCGACCTGCTGGAGGCCGGAACGGTCAACACGCCGGGCATTTTGGGGCTGGGGGCCGGGATCGGCTTTGTGCTGCAGCACACCCCAGCCAGGCTCTACCGCAGGGAGATGGACCTGTGCGCCTACCTCTACCGGGGACTCAGCCGCATCGACGGGGTGAAGCTGTACTCACCGCCGCCGCGTATGGGCAAAAGCCTTCCGCTGATCGCGCTCAACATCGGGAATTTTGACTCCACCAGGGCGGCCGAGCTGCTCAACGAGCATCACATCGCGGTGCGCGCCGGTTTTCATTGTGCGGCGCTGGCCCACCGCAAGTGGCACACCGACCGCGACGGCGTGGTGCGGGTGAGCCTGGGCGCCTTCAACACCCCGGCGCAGGCGCAGGCATTCTGTGCGGCGGCACAGGAGATTCTCAGGAGAACCAGAGGGAAAAAATCTTAAAAATTTTCCACGGCTTTTGAAATTTTTGCTGTGGCGGTTGGATTGTACCCCAAAATATGATACAATAGAAGAAAGAGACCGCCTATCCGCAGTCCGGCGCCGGTTCGGGCGCCGGCGCTCTTTGAGGGACAGGCCGGACTCAGAAAGAAAAAACGGCGACGAAGAAGAAGGATGATGACGATGGTAAGTGAATGGAACCAAATCATCGGTACAATCAGGGCAATCGGCATATGGGACTTTGTGGACATTGCGATTGTGGCGGTGCTGATCTATCAGGTGATCAAATTGATCCGGGAGACCCGGGCGATGCAGCTGGCCAAGGGCCTGCTTCTGCTTTTGCTGATGTACTTTGTGGCGTACAACCTGAACATGAAAACGGTGCGCTTCATCATGCAGAACCTGGTGGCGACCGGTGTGCTGGCGCTGGTCATCATCTTTCAGCCGGAGCTGCGGCGGATGCTGGAGCATGTGGCCCAGACCCGGTTCAATAAACTCAACATCTTCCAGTCCGCGCAGGAAAAGGACAGCGAGCTGATGGGCGTGTGGGACCAGTCGATCGCAACCATTGCCAGCGCCTGCGCGGAGCTTTCCCGCACCAAGACCGGCGCGCTGATCGTCTTTGAGCGGCAGACCAAGCTGGGAGAGATCATCAAGACCGGTACGGTGGTGGACGCCACCCCCAGCGTCGAGCTGATCGGCAACCTGTTCTTTGTCAACTCCCCGCTGCACGACGGCGCGATGATTATCCGCGACGGGCGCATCTGCGCTTCGGGCTGCTTTTTGCCGCTGAGTCAGAACTACACTATCAGCAAGGAGATGGGCACCCGGCACCGCGCGGCGCTTGGCATGAGCGAAAACTCCGACGCGGTCATCGTGGTGGTTTCGGAGGAAACCGGCACTATCTCGATTGCACAGGGCGGCGTCATTGAGCGCGGATTTGACATCCCGCGCCTGGAAACCCGCCTGCGCCACGAGATTATGCACAAGAGCGAGGAAGAACAGACCAAGGAAAGCAGCGTCAAGGCGCTGCTGCGCAGGGTCAAAAAGTAAGCGGCGGCAAGTGATTGGAAAAGGGTGAAAACGCAGATGAAAAAAGAATCAATATTTAGCAATAAAACTTTTCTGATTGTGCTGTCGGTCATCATCGCTTTTGTGAGCTGGGTGGTTGTTTCGCTGGACAGCAACGACACCAAGGGAAGGACCATCAGCGGCCTTTCCATTGATATGGATCAGGTGGACGACACCATCAGCGAGCTGGGACTGAGCGTCATCTCCTCCGACGACACCCGCGTCGCAGTGCGGGTGGAGGGCGTGACCTACGCCATCGGCAACCTGGAAGCCTCGGACATCCGCATCTATCCCGACGTTTCAGACGTGGACAGCGCCGGCACCCATACCGTTCCGCTGCGGGGAGAGATTGTCAGCGCAGATGCCGGCAATGTGTCGATTGTGGAGATTTCCCCGGCCAATATCCAGATGAAGTTTGACAGCCTGCAGACACTTACGCTGGACATCCGCGCGCGGCTGACCGGCTACAGCGTGCCGGAGGATGAGTACCTGATCCGCGACGTCACCGTCAGCCCGCGCAGCGTGGAGCTGACCGGACCGGCCGAGGAGATCGAGCGCATCAGCCAGTGCATTGTCGAGGAAGAAATCAACGAGGAGCTGACCAGCTCCTACACCACCACCCTGCCGCTCAAGTTCCTGGACGCGGACGGCAATGAGCTGCAGCTGGAATACACCACCAGCGACATCACCGAGACCAGGGTCACCCTGCCGATTCTGAAGAAGAAGGAAGTGCCGGTAACCTTAAGCTTTATCAATGTGCCGGAGGGCTTCCCGGTCAACCAGCTGGACTTCACCATTTCCAATGAAACCATCGAGGTGGCGGGACCGGAATCGAACATCGACCAGTACCGGGAAATCTCGCTGGGACAGATTGATATCCGCACCCTGGATCTCAACAGTACCTACTCCTTCTCGGTGGAGCTGCCGACAGGATATGTCAACACCCAGAACATCCAGAGTGTGCTGGTGCAGTTTGACTCAACCGGTATGGTGGAGAAAAACTTTAACGTGACCAACATTGTGGTGGAGAATGTTCCGCTCAACTATGAGGTGGAGGTCACCACCGAGCAGATCAACGACGTGCGCGTCATCGGCCCGCAGTCGATTGTCAACGGACTGGTGGCGGGAGACATTGTGGCCACCATCGACCTGAGCGAAAGCTCGAGCATCGCCTCCGGCCAGATCGAGCTGCCGGTCAAGATCACCATCCCCAACAAGGGACTGGTCTGGGCCAGCGGCAACTACCGCGCCATCATCTCCATCCAGGAGGTTGGGACCGACGCGGAGACCGAATCCGAATAATCTTGAAAATGGATGAGGGGACAGAAAGGTTCTGTCCCCTCGTTGTCTGTATAAGGAAATTGCGGCGGGAAGGCGGCGGCTTTCCCAAACGGAATACAGAAAGGAAGTTGCTATGGCCATCATCGTCTCGCAGGTAAAGGTAAAATTGGAGCAGGCGGCAGGGCGCGAACAGCTGTTTGCGGCGGCGGCAAAGACTGCGCGCCTGCGCCCGCAGGAGATCGAGCGGGCGTATCTTGTCAAGACCAGCGTCGACGCCAGAAAGCAGGACAACATCCTGCTGGTAAGCTCGGTGGGGTTTGAGCTCAAAGACCCGCAGCGGGAAGGGGAGGTGCTTGCCCGCACCCGCGGCAGCCGGGCGGGGGAACAGGTCAAGGTGCAGCACAGCCCCCGGATGGTGTTTCAAAAGGGGGACAAAAAGCTCCCGCACCCGCCGGTGGTGGTCGGCTTTGGCCCGGCGGGGATGTTCGCGGGGCTGAGCCTGGCGCGGGAGGGGTACTGCCCCATCATTTTGGAGCGCGGGGCGGATGTGGACAGCCGGGTGGAGGCGGTCAATCGCTTCTGGAAAGAGGGCAGGCTGAACACCGCAACCAACGTCCAGTTTGGCGAAGGGGGCGCAGGTACCTTCTCGGACGGCAAGCTGACCACCCGCATCAGCGACCCACGCTGCTCCTTCATCCTCGAGGAGATGATCCGCCACGGCGCGCCGGAGGAGATCCGTTACCGCCAGAAGCCGCACGTCGGCACCGATCTGCTGCGGGGCATCGTCAGGTCGATCCGCGAGGAGATTATCCGCCTGGGCGGGCAGGTGCGCTTTGGGGTGAAGATGGAGCGGCTGCTGCTCGAAAACGGGCGGCTGTACGGGGTGAAAACCAGCGAAGGGGAGCTGCCCGCCGAGGTGCTGGTGCTGGCCATCGGCCACAGCGCGCGGGATACCTTTGAGGCGCTGGAAGCCCAGCAGGTCTTTTTGGAGCCAAAGCCCTTCTCAGTCGGGGTGCGCATCGAGCAGCGCCAGCAGGTGATCGACTACGGCCTGTACGGCGCGCAGGCCGGACACCCGCTGCTGCCCAAGGGCGAGTACCAGCTTTCCTGGCGGGACAGGGAGGGCCGGGGCGTCTACACCTTCTGCATGTGTCCGGGCGGCTTTGTGGTGGCCTCCTCCTCGGAGGAGAACACCGTCGTCACCAACGGCATGAGCGAGTATGCCCGCGACGGGGAAAACGCCAATTCCGCACTGGTGGTCTCGGTGGATGCTGCCGACTATGGAGTAGGGCCACTGGCAGGCATGGCCTTCCAGCGGAAGCTGGAGCGCGGCGCCTTTCTGCTGGGCGGCTCGGATTACCGCGCGCCGGCGCAGTCGGTCAAGAGCTTTCTGGAAGGGAGCGCGCCGGATCTTTCGAAGGCGAGCGTGACCCCGACCTATTCCTGCGGGGTAAAGGAGGCTGCGCTGCAGGAGCTGTTCCCTCAGCAGGTCAACCGGATGCTGGAGGAGGGCCTGCGGCGGTTTAACCACAAGCTGCCGGGCTTTGCGGACGCCGACGCGGTGATGACCGGCGCGGAGACGCGGACCTCTTCGCCGGTTCGGATCACCCGCAGCCCGGAGAGCTTGCAGGCGCTGGGGATAGAGGGGCTCTACCCCTGCGGGGAGGGCGCCGGCTATGCCGGCGGCATCATGAGCGCCGCCGTAGATGGGGTCCGCGTAGCGGAGAAGATCATGGAGATTTACGGTTAATTTTTTCTTGGTTTCTCTACCGAGGGGTGGGTGGTGGACCCGGGCTTTTTGTGGGGGCGAAGCCCCTCCGACCCCGGCCTACTTTCTCGCGTAGAGAAAGTAGGCAAAGATATGCCAGGAACCCCCTGGTTCCTGGACTTCCGGCGAAGGGGGCCTTGCCCCCTTTGATCCCACGGCCGTCTACCCTAGCGGTATTGGTTGCGGTAAATAAAACCCTCAAGCATCCTCGAAGCCAACCCTGCCGCGCCACGGATTGACAGCAGGGGGTGTTCCCTTGATGGAACCAAAGGAAAAAATAAGACCGATTTGCCTACCAGCTCAAAGTGGCAAATCGGTCTTTTTCTGTGGCTGAAGGTAGCCCGGCGCGATGCGTAAGCGAGCGCAGCAAGGGGATCATAAAAGATGCGGTGCTCGCTGTCGGGGATGTTCAGCTCCTCCCGCAGACGCTCCAACAGCTCCTCGGTCATAAAGACACCGTCCTTGGCCATCAGCTGGGCCAGCTGCTCGTCGGTGTAGGGTTCATCCGGGTGCTCACCGCGGATAAGCTGCGCCAGCTGCTGGCGGATGGCCTCCATGCCCTCCTGCTGGGGGTGGTGCTCCCGCGCCAGGAAGTATTTCATCGGGTAGACGCCAAACGGCGACTGCAGATACTTGTTTTTGAGGGTGGCCGAGACCAGCTCCTCCGGCATCGAAAGCGCCTGCGCCAGCTCCTGGATGGGCAGGAGCTTGGTGTAGCGCGGGCCGTAACGGAAGAACGGCTCCTGCAGCTTAATCAGCGCCTTGGTGACCTCCAATAGCGTCCTGCCGCGGAAAGCGATCTGCTCCTGCAGCAGCTTGGCGTCGGCGATCTTTTCTTCCAGATATTCCCGCTCCTCGCGGTGTTCCTCCCCGCGGGCGCGCAGAAGCATGTTCTGATATTCCTCGTTGATGCGGATGCGCGGCAGCGAGTAGTCGTTGAGCGCCACATAGTATTCGTCCACAAATTTAATCATGGTGACGTCCGGCAGGATGTAGGGCGAGCGGCTGTGGCTGGTGTACTGGGAGCCGGGCTTGGGGTTTAGCCTGCGGATGCGCAGCATGGCCTGTTCGATCTCCTGCGCCGGGACGCCAAAGCGGGCGGCAAGCTCTGCCGGGTCGATGCTGCCGGTCAGGTCGATTTCGTCCAGCAGCCGGCGGGCAATCTCGTCGCCCTCGTCCAGCTGCAGGCACAAACATTCCTTCAGGCTGGAAGCGCCCACGCCCAGCGGCTCCAGGTTGCGGATGACCGCCAGCGCCTCGTCAAATTCCGACTCACAGAAGCCTGCCTCGGCCAGGTCCTGCGCCTGAGCCAGCAGGTAGCCGTTTTCGTCCAGGCATCCGGCGAGGTAGTTTGCGGCGGCGCGGACCCGCTCGTCCAGCTGCTGCACACTGATCTGGCTGCGCAGGTGCTGCTCCAGCGTCTTGCCCTCGTGCATGTTGAGCAGGGCATAGTCCGGGTCCTCGGCCTCGGGCAGCTCGGTCTCCTTGTCAAAGTAGCCCAACCCCTCCTCAAAGTCGTTGGACTCCAGCCACTCCGCCTTGCGGGCGCGCATGTCCTCGTCGGTGTAGCCGGTCAGGTTTTCCTCGATCTCGATGACCGGGTTTTCCAGCATCATTTCGTTGAGGTAGTGGTTCAAATGCAGGGTGTCCATCTTTAAAATTTTAAGCTGTCTTGCGTTGACAGCGTCCTTGGAAGCAGTCATGTTGTCTTGTTCACCTCTTATGGTATGATTGCCTGCGCCGTACAAATAGAAAAAAGCAGGCACGATTGGGGGGATTGATTTATATTTATTATAGCATACCTTTCGGACAGCGAAAATGACCTGCGCGCTCTTTCGGGAAAATGAACAAAAACACGACAGAATTCTTGACGGATTGAGCGGCGGGCAGAGCGCCTTTGTGCCAAAAGGTGGCGAAACCTTGAAAAAATTTAATAGTTCACGCCTAGTCTTGGGAGGGAAAATCCGATATAATAGGTGCATGTGCGGGGAAATTCCCTTTTCTCGCAGAAGGATTTTTTGATTAGAAAGGTGTGTCACATTTCATGAAGTGCGTCCACTGCGGCGGAGAATTTACCGCCGACCAGTTACAGGAAAATCAGGGAGCCTGCCCACACTGCGGCCAGCCGCAGCAGATGGAGGCGGACCCGCAGCCAGAAGAGACCAAAGAGCCAACAAGCGATCCGCAGGAAAAGCCTGACAAGCCGGAAACTGCCGCGCCGCGCAAGCGCAGCAGCCTGCCCCTGATTGTGGGGGCGGTGGTGATCATCCTGGCGCTGGCAGCGGTGCTGTGGGCCGTGCTGGGAACCGGCGGCCAGCAGGTCACCGCCGAGCAGCACAACAACCCGACGGTACTGACCGCCTTCAGCGACGACGCCATCCGCTTTGCCATCGGCGACGAACTGGTTGCCATGTACACCAACGATGCCGAGGATGAGACCGAGCGGCAGTACATCGCCAACGGCCTTTCCATCTCCACCCCATATATCGGCAGCCGCAACTATGTGGAGCTTGCAAACGGCGAGGTTGTCTACCTGCCGATGAGCTTTGAGACCAGCGCGGAGATGGTCGGCAAGCTGTATGTGCGCACCGCCGACGGAGAAGAAAAGATGCTGGACGAAAACGCCAGCGTCATCTACGCATACAGCGACAATGCGGTCTACTACAACAAGCTGGAGGATAGCAAGCTGGTGCAGACCCGCTATATGGACGGGGAGCTGACGCCGGTTTCGGAGATTGCCGGTCAGGACAACATCGTTGTCACCAAGGCCTCCTCCGACAACAGCCTGCTGCAGGTGATACAGTTGGACGATGACCAGAACACGGTGGCGGGCGGCTACATCTATAACGGCACGCTGCACCTGCTGGACACCCAGTACAACGTCTATAACATTTCCGATCAGGACGTCTTTGTTGTGTCCAGCGAGGAGGAAACCGGTCTGGTCACCCTCTACCGCGTCTCCGACCTGGAGACCGGGGAGCTTGAGCAGCTGGGCTCTGCGGTCAGCGAGGCGCTGCTGTACAGCGACGGCAGCATGGCATTCATCGCCGACGCGGACCTGCAAGCCAACGAATACAACCCGGTCGGCAGCCTGTACCGGTACGACCCGTCTACCGGGACCGCCGAGAAATGGGCGGACAACGCGGTCGCCATTCTGGAGACAACCTCCCAGTCGGACGGCTGGAACGAGAATGTCCGCCAGCTTGCCACCAGCGAGATGCAGTCCACCAACGAGGAGCGCCAGACCCTCTATCCGGGACAGCTGCACTACATCGACGCGCAGGGCAGCCTCTGCGCGGTCTCCCCGGACACCGCGACGGTGGGTCAGAGCGGCCTGGAGGGCTTCACCATCTACGAAAAATTCTACAGTGTCAACGGCTACGAGATCGACTATGACATCGATTTCACCGCCGCCAACAACACCTATATTTACTGGGGCGTCGAGGACCAGATGTACCGCTATCAGCTGGGCAGCATGCAGCAGCCCCAGGTGGTGACACTGGACAGCTCGCTGGCAGAGCAGAGCACCACCGCCATGCAGGTCGGATACCTCATCACCGGCAGCGGCAACGTGCTGGAGGAGAGCGACTCCCGCCTGGTACTCAAAAACTTTGAGGACGACTCCACCTTCATCATCCTGGACAATGTCGGCACCATCACCCTGGTCGGCATGGACAACGACGGTGAGAACGTCTACTTCATCTCGGAGGACAATAGCCTCTACTCCAAAGCGGTCGAGAGCCGCAGCAATCCAAAGCGCATCGCCTCCAAGGTGACGGCGGCGGTGTCCACCAGTGACGGGCTGTACTTCCTGCAGGAGTCGGAAAATCAGCCGGAGCCGGTAATCGGCGAGTCGGGTGAGGTGGAGGAAGCAGAGACAGTCACCGACCTGATGTATCTGCCGCACGGAGAAAGCCAGCCGCAGCTGCTGCTGGAAAACGTCACCGGCATTTCGTACTACTATTTCCCACAGAACTAAGTTTTCAAACAGCCTTTTGAAAAGAGGGCGCGGACCTGGCGGATGGACAGCCGGGGCCGCGCCTCTTTTGCTGCCCGGACTGGGGCTGGAGAATCGGGCAAAAATGCGCTATAATAGGAGCATAACCAAAAAGGAAAAAGGAGGATTTGGGGATGCTGGGAATCTATATCCATATCCCGTTCTGTCTTTCCAAGTGCCCCTACTGCGACTTCTACTCGCTGCCCTACCGCGAGGAGCTGGCGCAGCAGTATGTGCGGACGGCGGTGCGGGCGGTGGAAACGGCCCCCGCAGCGGGGCAGGCGGTGGACAGCGTCTATTTTGGCGGCGGCACGCCGGTGCTGCTGGGAGAGAGACTTCTGGAGATTTTGTCCGCGGTGCGGCGGCACTTTGCGGTGCAGCCGGAAAGCGAGATCACGCTGGAGGCAAACCCCGCCGCCATGACCTTTGCCCAGCTGCAGGCGCTGCGGGAAGGGGGCTTTAACCGCATCTCGATGGGGGTGCAGTCCGCCTCGGACCGCGAGCTGCAGACGCTGGGCCGCCGGCACAGCTTTGCTCAGGCGCAGCAGAGTGTGCAGATGGCGCAGGCAGCGGGTTTTCAGAATGTATCGGTCGACCTGATGCTCGGCACACCGGGGCAGACCGCGCAGGCCATCGACCGCTTTGTCGAGACCTTCGATGCGCTGGGGGTGCAGCACATCTCCGGCTATCTTTTAAAGATCGAGCCGGGCACCCCCTTTGCGCGGCAGCACATCGAGCGAGACTGCCCGGACGAGGAGCGCAGCGCCGACCTCTACCTGCACACCGTCGAGCAGATGGCCCGCCACGGCTTTTTGCAGTACGAGGTGTCCAACTTTGCGCGGCCGGGCTTTGAGAGCCGCCACAACCTGAAGTACTGGCGGTGCGAGCAATACTTGGGGCTGGGCCCGGCGGCGCACTCCTTCTGGGAGGGCAGGCGGTTTTATTTTCCGCGCGATCTGGCGGGCTTTGTGGCGGCGCAGGACCCCTGGGCGCTGCGTGTGGACGACGGCCCGGGCGGAGAGCTGGAGGAGCAGCTGATGCTGCGCCTGCGCCTGAGCGAGGGAATTTCGCTCGATTGGATTCGGGAACATTTTTCGGCCGATACAAAAAAGCTGGAGCAGCGGGCGCGCTTTCTGCAGCAGCACGGGCTGACGCGGCTGGAGGGTGGCCGGCTGCGGCTGACCCCGCGGGGATTTTTGGTCTCCAACAGCGTCATTGTGGATTTGTTGGAAACGGTGGAGGTTTAGCGCAAAAGTTTTACACAGAAATGCTTGTGCAGTTTTACCAACTGTGTTACAATAAAGGGAAATCGATCCGTTCCGGGTCGAGAGCATTTTTGGGCGAGGAGGAGTGTTTTTATGAAAATTCTGGTATTGGACGGGTTCGCACTGAATCCAGGCGACCTGAGCTGGAAGGGAATCAAGGAATTGGGGACGACGGTTGTCTATGACCGCACCGAGCAGGCGCGCATCCTCAACCGCATCGGAGACGCCGAGATCGTGCTGGTCAACAAGTGCCCGATCACGCGGGAGACCATCGAGGCCTGCCCGAACCTGAAGCTCATCTGCGTCACCGCGACCGGCTACAACACTGTCGACGTGCAGGCGGCCAAGGAGAAGGGAATCCTGGTCTGCAACGTGCCGACCTATGCGACCGAGGCGGTGACCCAGCATGTCTTTGCGATGCTGTTTGCCATCACCAACCGCGTCTATGAGCACGCGCAGTCGGTGCGCGCGGGGGATTGGCAGCACGCGCCGGACTTCTCCTACCGCAAGACCCCGCTGGACGAGATTGCCGGGCAGACAATGGGCATCATCGGCGCGGGACGCATCGGCATGAGCGTGGCCAGGGTGGCCAAGGCTTTTGGCATGAAGGTGCTGTGCTACAATGGAAACAATCCGCATCCGGAATGGGAGGATGAGCAGCTCCGCTTTGTCTCGTTTGACGAGCTGCTGGCAAATTCGGACATCATCTCGCTGCACTGTCCGCTGACTGCCGAGACCGAGAATATGATCCGCCGCGAGACCATCGCCAAGATGAAGAAGGGCGTCATCATCATCAACACCGCCCGCGGCAAGATCATCAACGACACCGATCTGGCAAACGCCCTGTCCAGCGGCAGGGTGGGCTATGCGGCCATCGACGTGCTGGCCGAGGAGCCGCCGGTGCACGGTTCGCCGCTGATCGAGCAGCCGCACTGTATGGTCACCCCACACATCGCCTGGGCGCCGCTGCAGGCCCGCCGCCGCTGCATGCAGATTGTGGAGGACAACATCCGCGCCTTCCAGCAGGGCAAGCCGCAGAACGTAGTGGCAGGCTGAGCCTGCACCCAATTCGCGAACGGAGCTTCTGGTGCTTGGAACTTAACGTTCTCGCGGAGATCGCTTGCCTTCGGCTGCGCTCGGTGGCGTGATGCCGGGCTGAGCTGAGCGGCATGATGCCGCGCCCAATTCACGTATTGGTTAGGCGGGCAGCCCTGGTTTCTATCTCGCGGCACCCAGTTTGCAGAGAAGAAAAAATAAAATTTTCGTCCACCTTTTTCAAAAGGTGGCAGGTGTCCAGCGGGCAGCGCCTGCTGGTCGAGCCCCGCAGAGCTCGAAACACCTTTGCATAAAATAAGGAGGAGTCAAGATGTTCAAAAAGCTGCTTTTCTTTTTGCTGCCGGTGCTGGTGCTGCTGGGCGGCTGTTCTGCTGCGCAGGGAAAGGCGGGCGGCGCGCAGACCGTCTCCTTCCCGGCAAGCCAGGAGGGGAAGAACGAATACAACGCCGCCATCTACGACACCGAACCCTTCACCCTCTCGGTCGAGCTGCCGGAGGGCTGGACGCTCGGGGATGCTGAGCAAAGCGGGGAACCTGCTGATGTGGATGGCCTGCTGTGTACGCCGGTGGGCATCTTCCGGGAGGGGGAGCAGGTCGGCACGGTCGGCTTTAACATCTACGAGGAGGCCGAAGGGGTGCCGCCGGAGCAGTACTATCAGGTGGTCTACAGCGCCATCCGGCTGGGAAGCGTGGCCTTTTGGAACGTCGATCCTTACCAGCCGCTTTGCCAGACCGATAACGGCGAGACCACCCTGGCCACCGTCTGCTACAAGGACCCGCAGCAGATGGCGGAAGGAAAGTCCGCGGCAGAGGTTCCCTACATCGAGGAGCAGGGCATCCTCTCCTATGACCGGGAGCGCAGGGTGTATGTCGGCTTCCATTTTACCGAGACGCTTGCGCAGGACGAGCTGGAGGCGATTGCAAAGAGCATCGCGATTGCCTAGCCGGACCTATCAAATGTGACCAACCAAAGAACAGGGATTTCATATATCTTACAAAAATCAAAAAACAAGATTGATTTTTTGAGAAGAAAATGATAACATGAAGGTGGTTCGAACATACCGGTTTTGTCAAAAAGGAGGAGAACTTATGAGGAAATCATTAGCCGTCCTGCTCACTTCGCTGCTGATTGTTTTTTCTTGTACAGGATGTCTTTTCGCACCCGATCCATCTTGGGGGCTAGAAACCCAGACGGAAGAAACAGCGTGATCGAGAAAAGGAGGAAACTCGATGAGACGATTTTTAGCACTTTCTCTTTGTACAGCTCTGGTTCTATTTTCCTGTGCGGCCTGCTTTTATACGCCGTATGATTCTACTGAGCCAGCTCCAGACCGATCTGTTGAGCAGGGGGAAGAAAGCTGATTGGATACGCCAGGTCAAAACCATGGCTTGGAGAGTATCGAAATGCAGGAATGAACAATTGGATAAGATGAGGAACGGCTCCCTTTGCGGGAGCCGTTTTTTTTACAAGCCCGGGAAGTTGAACGCAGTTCAACTTCGGGTCACGCAACACATTGCCCATTTTACCAGTAGGCTATAAGCGTGACATGGCGACCAGCAGGCGCTGCCCGCTGGACACCCGCCGCCTTTTGAAAAAGGCGGGCGAAAACTTTATTGATTTTCCAGCTCGTCGGTGTCGATCACCACGTCCAGCGCCATCCCCAGCGGCTGGTGCAGCAGCACCTCGCCGCGCTTCATCGGGCGGTCGATCTTCTGCTTTTTAATCAGGCGGATCAGCTTAAAGACCAGCTCCTTGGGCACCGCGGCGGTCGTCCGGACCAGCACCGAGGGGATGCCCGCAAAGGCGGTGGGGGCGTGGTAGGTGACGATCTTGCGCTCGCCTTTGAGTTCCTCGCGGCCATACAGGTCGCCGCGGGCGCATTTATTTCCGGAGACGGTGATGGCGCCCGCCTGCTCCTCCACGGTGAGCAGGCAGTGGTTTTTGCAGACCGGGCAGGTCATTTGCGGCATGGTAAAACGCTTCCTTTACAATTTTAGTTTAAAAGTGCCGGCGGCGGGTGACGCGGCGATAGCGCTTGCGTTTTTTGCGCTTGACGGCGTTGACAACAATCGAGAACACGATAATCAGCACCACGAACAGAAAGACAAACCGGAACCAGAAGTTCTGGAAAAACTGCCCGATCTCGTCCAGCGTCAGCAGCAGGGGGCTGACCTCGATGTCCTCGGCGGCGATGAGGTCCACCTCACCCAGCACGCTTCCGTACAGAATCAGCTTGAGGGTGCCCATCTTGGCGCCCTGTTCCACCGGGGCGGTGACGTAGTCGTTTTCGCCGATGCGCTCGCCGTTATTGTTGTAGGCGATGCGCCGCACGTTGGAGACGTCGATGTTGTCGGGGATCAGCGCGGTGAAGGTTTCGGCGCTGACCAGCTGCAGGTAGTCCTTGCCGTCCTTGGCCAGCCGGACGTTGTTGATGCTGCTGACCTTGTCCCCTTTTTCCACGATGGTCTTGGCTTTATAGGTGTCGAACACCCAGTCATAGAACTGCGCGGTCAGCACGAAGGCCTGGTTGGGGGTGATGTAGTTGCCCGCCTCGTCCATATACGGCGCGCCCATCAGCACCAGCAGGTACTCATAGCCGTCCTTTTCGGCGGTGGTGATCAGGCACCGTCCGGACTCCTCCAACGTGCCGGTCTTGACGCCGGTGATTTCCGGGTGGTAGAAGCCGGAGCCCTCCACAATCATCTGGTTGGTGTTGTCCCAGTGCAGGTTTTCCTGCTGGTTGGTGGGGCCGGTGTCGTAGCTGGGAGTGGAGACGATCTCGCGGAACAGGTCGAACTGCAGCGCGTATTTGGTGATGAGGTACATGTCGTAGGCGGTGGTGTAGTGGTCCTCCTCGAACAGGCCGTTGGAGTTGACAAAGTGGGTGCCCTGGCAGCCCAGCTCGGCGGCCTTCTCGTTCATCATCTCGGCAAAGCGTTCCAGCGAGCCGTCGCCGATCTCATAGGCCAGCATGACGGCGGCCTCGTTTGCCGAGGGCAGCATGATGGCGTACAATAGCTGCTCGACGGTCAGCGTCTCGTTTAAGACGATGCCGCCGGTGGAGATGCCGCCGCCGTAGGAGAGGTTGATCTCATAGACATAGTTTTGCAGCTCGGCGGTGAAGGTGATCTCCCGGTCCAGGTCGGGGATATTTTCCAGCGTCAGGATGGCGGTCATGATCTTGGTCAGCGACGCGGGATAGCGGCGCTCGTTGGCGTTGCGGGAGTGGATGAGGGTGTCGGTGGTCAGCTCCACCATATACACCGCCAGGTTTTCCATCAGCGGGTCGCTCTCGTCGATGAAGGGGACGGTGCCCTGCGAGATGTCCAGCTTTTCGGACCCCTCCGCGTAGTCGCTGCTGCTGGTGGAGCTTTCACTCTCAGCGTCCTGCTCACCGGCGGCCTGAATCTCGCTGCCGGTGTCCTCCTCCTGCGTCTCGGTGGAGGTTTCGGTCGTGGTCTGCGCAAAGGCGGGCAGGCCGGGGCTGAGCATCGAGCCCGCCATCAAAAGGCTCAACAAAAACGCCAGGAATTTTTTCATTGCAACACGTTCCTTTCCTTGCATGGTGTCTCTATCTGAAAATGTGGTTTTGTATCTGGTAAAGGAAAATCAGCGCCGCCCACAGCCGGCGGCAACTTTTACCCTTATTATAATATATCGCGCGGCGTTTGTAAAACCGTTTGCGGGAGAAAAGAAAATTTTTATCATCAAGTTTTACGCCACGTTCATATTCACCCTTGCAAAAGACAGGGCGGTGCGGTAAGATAAAAGGGTATGACAGGAGGGACCAGGATGATTTATCTGACGGGAGACCTGCACGGCGATCTCGAGCGCTTTAAATCCAAAGAGATGAAGAAGCTCAAAAAGGGGGACACCCTGATTGTCTGCGGAGACTTCGGTTTTTTGTGGGACGGCTCAAAAAAGGAGCAATCGATTTTAAAAAAGCTGGGCAGGAGCAAGTACCAGATTCTGTTTGTCGAGGGCACCCACGACAACCTCGACCTGATTGCCCAGTACCCGATGGAGGACTGGAACGGCGGCAAGGCGCGCCACATCAGCGGCTCGCTGTACAAGCTGGAGCGGGGAAGCGTGTTCACCCTGGAGGGCAGGCGCTTCTTTGTCTTTGGCGGCGGAGAAAGCCAGGAAATGGATATCCGCCAGGCCGACGGCACCTGGTGGCCGCAGGAGCTGCCAAGCGTAGAAGAAATTGCGGCGGCAAAAGGGGAGCTTGCAAAGTATGACAACGAGGTGGACTTCATCGTCACCCACGAGTGCAGCTCGACGGTGCGCCACTTCATCGACATGGACGGCGAGCACCACAACCTGATGACCCGCTTTTTTGACGAGCTGACCGAACAGGTCCGCTTTCAGAAGTGGTTCTTTGGCTGTTACCACATGGATAAGGTGATCCCCCCGCGCTACTACGCGCTGTTTTCCAAAGTGGTGCCGGTCGAATAAAAAAGGGGAAGGGTAGACCCCAAAAGAGAGGATAACGGCGTTGGGAGAAAGGAACCCTGACGCCCCAAAAGGAGGAAGGATCGATGATCGATTATGTCAGCGCCATCCATCAGCGCATTTCCCGCCGCAGCTATCTGCCCGCCCCCATCGAGGAGGAGAAGCTGGCGGTTTTAAAGGAGGAGATCGAGAAGGCCAATCAGGAGAGCGGGCTGACCATCACCTTTCTGGAGGATGGCAGCGAAGCCTTTGAGGGGGTCAAAAGCTATGGCATGTTCAGCGGGGTGCGCTCGCTGATCGTGCTCAAAGGCTGGGAGGAGACCGAACACCTCAGGGAAAAGGCGGGCTACTACGGCGAGCGCCTGGTGCTTGCCGCCACCGCCCTGGGCCTTGGCACCTGCTGGGTGGGCGGCACCTTTGACAAGGAGAGCGAAGTCTTTGCTCTGCCAAAGAACGAGCAGATTGTCTGTGTCATCACCGTCGGCCATGTGGCCCAAAGCAGCTTTAAGGAGAAGGTGATCCGCGGGGTCATGCACCGCAAAACAAAGCCGATTGAGGAGATGGTCCGCACCGACCGCCCGCTGACCCAGGAGGAGCAGCAGGCGATGGAGCTGGTGCAGCACGCCCCCACCGCCCGCAACACCCAGAAGGTGGTCTTTTCCTTCTTTGGCGACCGCATCACCGCCGGTGTGCCGGACGACGCGCCGTTTGACCTGGTGGATCTGGGGATCTGCAAGCTGCACTTTGAGATTGGGATGCGCGAGCTGTTCCCGCAGTGCCGCTTTGCCTGGGGAAACGGCGGGGCCTTTAACCCGGCGGCGTAGGATTTTAAAGGGAAAGCAACTTCTGTGTACGAAAATGAAAAATGGGAGGATACAGTTTATGTCCAGCTATGTTACCAAAAAAACACCGGGCAACACCGCCTGGTTTACCCATGACCGCTTTGGCATGTTCATCCACTGGGGGCTTTATTCGATGCCGGCCCGCCACGAGTGGGTCAAGACCCGCGAGCGCACCCCGGAGGAGGTCTATGACCGGTATTTCCAGTACTTTGACCCGGACCTCTATGACCCGAAGGAGTGGGCGCGGCAGGCAAAGGCGGCGGGCATGCGCTATGCGGTCTTTACCACCAAGCACCACGAGGGCTTCTGCATGTTCGACAGCCAGTACACCGACTACAAGTGCACCAACACCCCGGCCGGCAGAGATTTGACCCGCGAATTTGTCGACGCCTTCCGCGCCGAGGGCATCCACATCGGCTTCTACTATTCGCTGATCGACTGGCACCACCCGGACTTCACCATCGACGTCAACCACCCGCGCCGCGACGACCCGGACGCCAAGGAGCAGAACGAGGGCCGCGACATGCACCGCTATGCGGAGTATATGCGCAACCAGATTCGCGAGCTGCTGACCAACTACGGCAAGATCGACATCCTGTGGCTGGATTTCTCCTACAGCCAGCGCCACGGCGAGGGCGACAAGGCCTGGCTGGGCGGCAAGGGCAAGGACGACTGGGAGTCGGAGGAGCTGATCAAGCTGGCCAGAAGCATCCAGCCGGAGATCATCATCGACAACCGCGCCGAGCTGGAGCAGGACCTGTGGACCCCCGAGCAGTTCCAGCCGACCGACTGGTTCCGCCACCCCAAGACCGGGGAGCTGGTCACCTGGGAGGCCTGCCAGACCCTTTCCGGCTCCTGGGGCTACTACCGAGACGAGTTCACCTGGAAATCCCCGGAGATGCTCATCCGGATGCTGATTAACACCGTCTCCAACGGCGGCAACCTGATTATGAACGTCGGCCCGACCGCCCGCGGCTATCTGGATTACCGCGCAGAGGAGGCGCTGAAGGTCTATGCCGACTGGATGAAGTACAACAGCCGCTCGATCTACGGCTGCACCAAGGCCGAGCCGGAGTTTAAGACCCCGACCGACTGCCGCCTGACCCAGAGCGAGGACGGCAAGCGGCTGTACATCCACCTGTTTGCCTACCCGTTTGACAACATGAAGGTGCAGGGCCTGGCGGGCAAGGTGGCCTACGCGCAGTTCTTGCACGACGGCAGCGAGGTCAAATTCACCGACGGCAAGGTGGAGCTCATCAGCGACGACAAGCAGGAGGACGACGAGAGCGCGACCTTCTTCTATCTGCCGCATGTCAAGCCGCATACGCTGGTTCCGGTTATTGAGGTGTTTTTGCGGTAGGAGGGGCGTTTGTGCGGGGCTGGGAGCCCCTGCACCTCCCGATGCGAGGAGGGGCGCAGCCCCTCCGGGAGCAAGTCGTCAGACTTGGCTCCTCGCTCCTCCCCGTGAGTGGGCCTACCCGGCCCACACCCGGGGTTCCTTTCGTTTCACGACGAAAGGAACCAAAGGCGTGCCGGGGCTGCGCCCACACCTCCTGTTTTCAAACCGTGGCGCGGCAGGTAGGGCACTGGGCGGCCGCTGTTGACACACTGACACAGTTGACACAGTAATTTCCTAACTCTCTCTATATATCCTATTATAAAATATCTTTTTATAGAAATACTGTGTTTACTGTGTCAAGGTCCAACAAATGGCTTAATTAAGCCAAATTCCCTGACACAAACTTGACACAAAACCGACACAGCCGACACATTCGTCGCCTGTAATCCCCGCGCCACGGTTTGAAAGCAGTGGGTGTTCTCCCGATAGAGCTCCAGGAGAAAGAAATGCCAATTGCATCACTGTGTCAAAGTGGCAAATCCAGCTGGGTTAGTGCCGCTACCCCCTATCGAGGGGGTGCGGCTTGCCGCAGGGGGAGCGAAGCATCCCCCTCGGGGGTTCAGGGGGATACCCCCTGACACGCCTTTGGTGACTTTCGTCGTGAAACGAAAGTCACCCGGGTGCCGAGCATGGCAAGGCCATGCTCTCGCGGAGCGC